>OLHA01000028.1_pt1 | contig 89204 bp, 64 predicted proteins | sample 1605961 | NCBI WGS metagenome assembly OLHA01 (sample SAMN03283288) | human gut metagenome | biome: human-associated habitat; material: feces | host: Homo sapiens | place: Peru | collected 2012
AAAAACAGATGAAGACGCCACTTTTATGCGCATGAAAGAAGATGCAATGCTCAACGGACAGCTCAAGCCGGGTTATAACATTCAGGTCGGAACTGAAAATAATTTTGTAATCGGTTATGATGTATTTCCGAATCCAACAGATACAAGAACTCTGAAACCTCATCTTGAAAATGTAATGAACCGCCTGGACTGCAAATTTAAAACAATAATTGCCGATGCCGGTTATGGAAGTGAAGAAAATTATGATTATCTTGAAGAAAAAGAAATTACCGGAGCAATAAAATATTCAACTTACGAAAAAGAAACAAAGCGAAGTTTCAAAAAGAAAACATTCAATTTTGAAAACTGGAATTATGATTCAAATCAAAAACTGTATACCTGTCCGGCCGGAAATCCTGTTCCTTACAAAAAAACGGTAACAAAGAAAAATCATTCCGGTTATCTTCAAACTTATGATGTTTACCAGTGCGACAATTGTGAAGGCTGTCCGTTCAGGGAACTTTGTACAAAGTCGGAGTATGGAAGAATGGTTCAAAGAAATGAACACTGGCTGGAACAAAAATCGAAAGTAAAAAATCTTCTCGCAACAGATGAATATAAGAAACTCATGAAAAAACGTTCGACAGAGTGTGAAACTGTCTTTGGCCAGATAAAAGCCAACCAAAAATTCCGCAGATTTCATCTTCGGGGTTCTGAAAAAGTCGGAACAGAATGGGGATTATTGATGCTTGGTTATGATTTTAAGCAAATTGCAAGACTGAGTTAAAAAACCAACGAACAGGGAAAAGTCGATTTCTGGAAAAAAGGATTTTGAAATGAAAAAAAAGGCTGTCCTTATGAAGTGTTGGATAACTTCTAAGACAGTCCCTTCTACAAATCTGTTTCCTTCATCTATAAAAATTATGCAGTTTTTTAACAGTGAAAGATGACTGTTCCAGTCGTTTCCTTCCAAAACCCTGCATTTTTTTTCGCAGGAAAGAGAAATGCCGGAATCTGTTCCATTCTGTTCGTATTCACGGATTAAATCTACAAGAGTTGTTTTTCCTGTTGCACTGTCACCCTGAATTATGGTGATATTCCGTTTTAGAGAAAATGCGTATTTTACTGTATTGTTTTGAACTGAAATTGAAAATGAGCCTTTCATAATAAATCCCCGACAATTTCCAAAAGTTCATTCATTGAATGTACAATTTTGTTTTTATTTACAACATTGATTTCAAATTCACCATTGCCAAAATCCATTAAATGCCGAAGGTTTATGGTAATATCTTTTTCTTTTGCAATTTTCAAAAGCCAGAAAGCACAATTGTTTCCGCAGTTGGATGCATTAAAAATTTTATCTTTGATATGAGAAATCAGAATAAGGGTTTTTACACCACCAGAAAGAGATGTAGGAGGAATAATTCCCAAAACGGGACTTTCTATCGCTCCGTTTCCCAAAACTTTGGATTTGTCTATGTCCAGAATCATCTGCTTTGTTTCTTCTTCCAAAAGCCATTCTTTTTCATATGTATTTTTAAAGAAAACGCTTGTATTGTAAATAACGTCATCAATTTTTCCAAAAATTATGTTCAGCATAATTTCTCCTCTTGACATTGCAGACTCGTTTTCTGTCATTTTTACTGACAGGAATTTCTTATTTATCAGAATATCACGAAACAGCGTAAATTTGAACTGAAAACTTAATTCAGTTTAAGACACGTCCGCCGCCCACCCCTACTGCACGCTGTTCTGCAAAAAGGCAAGCAGTTTTTGGGCGAGGTTTCCGTTTGCAAAAAGAGACTGTGCGAACATCCCAAATGATTTTTTTATTCCGCCGTAATTTTCAAGAATTCTCAAAAGCGGAATATACCCCGCGTCTGTACATTCATTGTAAACTTTGCAGGCTTCATCACACATTTTTACTGAAGGTTTTCTGTTGTACGAAAGCCAAACATTTTTTACCAGAGACATATTCCCGGCAGAAAAAAACGGTTCCATGCGCTTAAGGACAGCGTCTGCCTTTACCAGCTGAAACTCTTCTTCCTGAGGGTAAGCGTGCCACACAAAAGGAATTCCCGAAAGACATGCCCTTGAAAACGAATCTTCACCGCGTATAAAACTAAAATCTGCAAGTGTCAGAAGAGCGTCCCATGCAAGTTGCGGAAGATATTCAAGGTCGTAAACAGAAATATTTTTAAAGGCAGCTGCAGCCTTTTTAAATGGAGCATTTCCCAATCCGGGTGCAAGCAGAACCTGAACTTTTCGTCCTGAATTTTTGGCGAACTCAGACAGGGCACGCGCTTCATTTTCAAAATTCCTTTCATAGCTGAACGCAATCACGCGGAATAAATTTGTGTCTTCTATCAGAGCGACAGTTTTTTTTGAAGCATACTTTTTAAGACACTCAAGAGCCGCGGTTTTGGAATGTACGCAGGAAACAAAGTTTTTGTCCAGTACAAGGCCGCCTGTTTTTTTTGTAAAGCCCGGCATGAAATTTATTTTTTTTACAAGTGCACTTCTTGTTCCTGATTTCAAAAGATGAAAGTCGTCGGCCCAGTCTTCGGCAGTAAGATATTCAACATTTACAATCTGAACAGTCTGCGTTGTCTGCGCAGAAAATAAAATTTCATCAAGCCATTCAGGACGCCCGCACTGAAAACATTCAAGAATAATTTTTGGCGGATGCTCTGTAAATTCACACTTTCCTTCGGCACAGGCATTCCAGTCTATTACTTTCCAGCCGTTGTAATTCTGTACTGCAAGCGATGTAGAAATTCCGGGTGGAAGAGCCATTGCGTTAAAGGATTTCAAATCACTTACGATGAGTCTTATCTGAGTCTTTTCTATAGAAGAAAGTGATGAAAGTTCTCGCGCAAGTCTGTATACGAAGCCAATGTCGCCGTAATTGTCCACGACACGGCATAAAATTGTTATGTCAAGCATTTTTAAATTATAGCAGAATTCAATTTTTTTTTCATTTATTTTGCGAAAATGAAAAAACGCGGCATATATATATAACAGAGGACATATTAACAATTATGAGAATTTTTAGTTTTTCACCATTCGGATACGAAGGCTCGCTTGTGAGTGTAGAAGTTGACTTAAGAAGAGGAATTCCTGCCGTAGACATAGTAGGACTTGCAGACGGTGCCGTAAAGGAATCACGTGAAAGGATGAGGAGCGCCATAACGAATTCTGGGTTTGAATTTCCTGCGGAACGGGTTCTGATAAGTCTTTCACCTGCTGACTTAAAAAAAGAAGGCGCGGGTTTTGATCTTGCCGTGGCAGTGGCCGTTCTTGTTGCAAAGGAAAACTCCCGCGAAACAAATGAAGATGACAGCATGTGGACAGCCGAAAGTCCTGAAGATACGGGGGATGCCGTTCTTGTCATGGGGGAACTTGAACTTAACGGCAATATAAGACCTGTACGCGCGGTTCATGCTGCTGTCTGTACTGCCTGTGCCGGTGGTATTAGAAAGTGCATTGTTCCCGAAGCAAATGCAGAAGAAGCACGTGAAGTTTCTGGAATGCGTGTATTCGGCGCACAGACACTTTCAGAAGCTTTCTGCGCACTTAACGATTCCAAGGCTTTTACGCAAAAAGAAAGAAGCGGTTCTTCAAACGCACTGGCAGGAATACCGGAAGGTTCTGTAAACATAGAAGGAGTTCTTTTTGCGCCGGTCAGTCCGGAACTGGACTTTAAGGAAGTACGCGGACAGACAAAACTTATAAGAGCTTTGCAGATAGCGGCGGCAGGCGGGCACAACATTCTGGCATACGGTCCTCCGGGTTGCGGCAAAACTTTATGCATGCAGCGGTTCCCTTCAATTATTCCGCTTCTTACACCGGATGAAGCTCAGAGCGTTACAAGAATTTACTCTATTGCAGGATTACTGCCCCACAATTCTCCTTCTGTACGAACAGCACCTTTCAGGCAGCCGCACCAGACTGCTACTATAGAAGGAATGTGCGGTGGAGGACCAAAATGCACTCCGGGGGAAATTTCACTTGCCCACAACGGAGGACTTTTTTTGGACGAAGCGGCAGAGTTCAGGACTTCGGTTCTGCAGATGCTCAGAGTTCCGCTTGAAACAGCAAGCATTACGCTAAGCAGGGCCGGACGCACGAGTGTTTTTCCGGCAGACTTTCAGCTTCTTATGTCCACAAACCCCTGTCCCTGCGGAAACTACGGTTCTACCGACAAACTGTGTCTTTGTTCAGCAAGAGCCGTGGAACAGTACTGGAAAAAATTTTCATCGCCCCTTCTGGACAGAATTGAACTAAGGGTGCGCGCAGACAATAACGCCGGCGAAAATACAAAGGGTGTTTCAAGTGAAGAGCTGCGTGTGCAGGTAGCAAGGGCTGTAAGTGCGCAAAGGAAAAGACAGGGCAAAAGGAATTCAAAACTCAATGCTTCTGAGATTGTAAAGTTCTGCCGCTGTACTGACGGCGCAAAAAAAATACTTAACGAAGCGCAGGAAAAACTGGGGTTTTCGCCAAGGGCAGCGTCACTTTGCATGAAAGTTGCAAGAACTGTAGCCGATATGTCAGAAAAGTTCTGTATTGATGAAGAATGTATGCAGGAAGCGGTTGACTTCAGAAAGGCAGAAGGAAATGCACTCACAGACATGGGCATGCTTTAAAATAAAAAAAGAGGGTTGCCCAAACTTTTTGAGCAACCCTATATACCGGCTCTGAGACTCGAACTCAGACACGCTCGCGCGCAAAAGATTTTGAGTCTTTCGTGTCTACCATTTCACCAAGCCGGCATGTTTTGATACTATAGCATATTTTTAATTTATTTTCAAGTACCAAAGCCAAAAATGCCAAAACGGAGGTTCAATAAATGAACGAAGTCGGCTATAATCTGCTTATGGCAAAAATTCGCGACTTGTCGGCACAGACTTCTTTTTTATTTACGGGTGATGATTTTTCTGTAGAACAGGATGATTCTGTCCAGTCCGGTTATAAAGGTACACCGGAACAGATTCTCAAAAGCGTGTTCGGTTATGACAGTTTCAGGCCGTTGCAGAGAACCGTTATCCAGAATGTTCTGGACGGAAGGGACACTCTTGCCGTAATGCCCACCGGCGGCGGAAAATCTCTCTGCTACCAGATACCTGCTCTTTTGTCAGAAGGACTCACGGTTGTAATTTCACCGCTCATTGCCCTGATGCAGGATCAGGTAACACAGCTTGAGTCTTTTGGGATCGCCGCCGCCTTTATCAATTCTTCACTGGAATGGAACGAATACACGGCCGTCTGCGACAGAATAAGACGCGGTCAGATAAAACTTCTCTACGTTTCACCCGAAGGTCTTGCTACAGAAAGAATACGCGATCTGCTTCACTCAAGAAACGTAAAACTCAGCTGCATTACAATAGATGAAGCACACTGCATAAGCGAATGGGGACACGACTTCAGGCCCGATTATATGGAAATTGCATCGGTGCGTGAAGAATTCAAAGGGGCAACATGCCTTGCACTGACAGCAACCGCAACAAAACAGGTTCAGAATGACATTGTACGCAACCTGCGCATGGAAAACCCGGCAGTTCTTGTAACAAGCTTCAATCGGCCGAATATTTTTCTTGACGTAAGAAGAAAAAACAATCCTCCCCTGCAGGTAATTGATTTTATACGCTCGCACAAAGGCCAGACAGGAATAGTATACTGCTTTTCACGAAGACAGGTAGATGAACTTCATGCTGTCCTCTGTGAAAGCGGAATAAAAGCCCTTAAATACCACGCAGGACTTTCTGACGAAGAGAGAAGCCGCAACCAGGCAGCATTCATAAGCGACAGGGCCGACGTGATTGTAGCAACAGTTGCCTTTGGTATGGGAATAAACAAACCCGATGTACGCTACGTAATTCACTATGACATGCCAAAGTCAGTTGAACAGTACTATCAGGAAATAGGACGCGCCGGCCGTGACGGAAGCCCCGCAGAAGCACTTCTTCTCTACAGTCCTGCAGACATTAGAAAAATAAGATGGTTTTTCAGCGAAAATGCAGACGGAACAAAGTCAGAAAAACTTTTGCAGGGAATGATAAAATATGCCGAATCCCACACATGCAGAAGACGGCAGCTTTTGTCTTACTTTGGGGAATTCAATACGGAAGCCACAACTGACCAGTGCTGCGATATATGTTCCAGTGGCGGCGGTGAAGAAAAAGACATGACTGTCTGCGCACAGAAGTTCCTTTCCTGCGTACTTCGTACAGGGGAACGGTTCGGGACACATTACGTTATTGACGTTCTTATGGGATCAAAGGCCTCACGCATTGTAGAAAACGGGCACAATGAAATAAGCACCTGGGGAATAGGCCGCACCCTTGACCGCCAGAAATGGCTGGAACTCTGCGACTGTCTTATAGAATACGGTCTTCTTGCAAAAACAGAAGAACATTCGGTCCTTTACGTAACAGATACAGGTAAACAGGCGCTGCGTTCACGAACAGAGATCCGTCTGCCGGTGTCATTTGATGAAAATTCTCCCAAAAAGAGCACGGCTGTCCTTAGAAAAGCACCTAAGCAGATTCCTGATGATGATAAAGAAGGAAAACGCATAGAAGCAGAACTCAGACGGTGGAGAAGAATGGCGGCAGACGAACTCAATGTTCCGCCCTATGTCATTTTCGGAGACAAAACACTCCTTGACATAGCGACAAAAAAGCCGAAGTCGCAGCAGGAACTCAAGGAATGTTACGGAATAGGAGATTCCAAAGCCGAAAAGTTCGGGTATTTTATAATCAGAATCACAAAAAATTAAGCGCACACAAGATGCATCCCTGTATGCGCCTGGTATTATCTAGCGGAACAGCGCTCTGCATTCAAGGTAGAAACGCTTTTCACTTGCTTCACCCATACTAAAACTCTTTCTTGGAAGAGGGCCGCTTTTGTTGATTGTGTCAAAGAACGAATCTTTTGCAACAGGCGGCAGAAGTATGGAAACTGCGCCTTTCTTTTGGCCAAGGCGGAATACTTCATCGCTTCCGTGTATGTAGTCAATCTGTATTTCTGTATTCTGCGCAATAAAGGCATCGAGTACAGGCTGAAGGCGGCTTACTGCAAGTTCTGTCACAGGAGTTTCAAGGCACTCGTACACAGTTTTATTGCACTCATCACAATAGTGTACAAAACCAAACGAAGCCTTTGATTCCCTGACTTTCTGTTCAAGTTCGCGCTCACTGTCACACTGCGTAATTACACCGCCAAGCTTTTCTTTGACAAACAGTTCAAGGGCAGAAGCATCTGTATTGAAAAGTACACGGTGAATGGGCTCAAAAGTGAGTCCTGTATCATAAATATTCACAATTTCTACAAGCGCATATCTTACCGGTGAAGAGGCTATTTCTTCCTTTGACTTGCCCTGTGCCCTGAGTTCTTCGCGGTATTCATCCCAGACTGCCTTTGCAGTAGCAAGGGAATGGTTTCCGTCTCCTACAGCAAAAAGGAACGAACTTCCGTCAGATGCTGTTCCGGCTTTCTTCAGATAATCAAGAGCTTCATATACTCTGTTTATTTCACTTTCCGAAGAAACCATCCATCCTGTTATGTGACCTGCATTCTGCATAAGGTCTCCATCGTAAACAGGCATATTCTTTTTTGCATAGTCACCGGCAGCTTCTACAAGTTTGTGTTCCGGGTCGTTTACAAGAAGCATTATATGGGGGCTCTCTACAGGAGCATCTCGTCTTATTTCTTTGCGAGGCGGAATACGGTCAACTATTGTGGCTTCTGTTGCGCGTACAAGGGCACTGCTCATGGGCTTCCACTCATAGGCATCAAGATCTACGGCTGCAACAAGTCCATGGCGTATTCTGCCGTAGCCGGTCTTGCGTTCAACATAAACAAAGCCTTTTTTTGGCGGATCAAAAATGCCGTCATTCAGATAACTGCGCATTGTTGAACGTATTTTTTCTATTCTTTCTTTTCTGTCCGGGGAAGAAAGATAAACTTCGGGAAGAATAATATTAAGGGTCGATGGAGAGCCACCCACTATTTCTGCGGCACGCTTCCAGTAGTCAACGTCCTGTGTGTACTGATCACAGGCAATCACGCTCCATTTTTCCAGGTTTTTGTCTTTTGGTAAAAGTATTTCGGGAATTTCAAGACCGAATTCTTCAAAGTTTTTCATGGCTTCAAGTATACCGCCAATGCGTTTTTTGTGCTATAGTATCTGTATGACAGGCCTCGAGCTAAAGCAGCAGCAGAAACAGACTCAGGTTCAGATTATGAGCCAAAAGCAGATTCAGTCCCTGGAACTTCTTGCCATGGGAAATATGGATCTTTGCAAAGCCGTATACGACGAGGCCGAAAAAAACCCGGCAGTTACTGTAGGGCATACGCGCGGTCCTTCTGACTACACAAGGGTTACCTCTTCAACAGGAGCCGCAGCAGAACTTGCGTCAGAAAACTTTCAGGCAGCACTTGAGGCAAAGGCCGATGAAAGAATGTCGCTCCAGGACCACCTTCTTTCACAGTTCCGCAGCCAGAGGATGAGTGATGCACAGAGAAAAATCGGTGAGCGGCTCATCTACAACCTTAACGACAAGGGCTTTCATATTCTTGCCCCAGAGTCACTTCTTGACAAAAACGATCCTTCACAAACGCCGGCTCTTCTTAAAGAAACAATTCTTTTGATACAACAGTTGGACCCCGTGGGCACATGCACTTCGGGAACAGAAGAAAGTCTTTTGGCCCAGGCGCGGTTAAGGGATGATGCACCGCAGAGTGCGCTTTTTATTCTGGACGGGCACTTTGACTTTCTTGATCCGCCAAAAATAGACAGAATAGCAAAAAAAATAAAGCAGTTCCAGAAAGAACGCGCACAGATGATTGCCGTCAGTGCTGACCAGAAATATGCATCCGTAACCGGAACAGAACAGGAAGCAGAAGAAGCTCTTAAGTTTATACGCACGCTGGATCCTTTTCCTGCAAGAAATTTCGGAAGTTCGGGCACGCACTACATAGCACCGGACATTTTTGTAGAACCGCTTGTACAGAGTTTTGAAGCAGACAACTTTGACAAAGGCATTGTTACTTACGGGGAACGAGCCTGGCTGGTGCGGCTTTCACAGGACAATGTTCCTCTTGTAACCGTCAACCCCGAACTGCAGAAGCTGGCGTCGAAAGAAACACCCGGCTCAGAAAAGATTCAGGAAAACTTAAAGCAGGCACGTGATTTTATAGAAAGCATAAAATACCGCGAGTCAACAATACACAGGGCCTGCTGCATTATCGTAAAAAAACAGCACGAATTTTTTGAAAAAGGTCCCGGACATCTTTCACCGCTCAGGCAGTCCGATGTAGCTGCCGAACTCGGCGTTCACGAAACAACAGTCTCGCGCATGGCAAACAGCAAGTTCCTGCAGTGCGAATGGGGACTTTTTGACATAAAATATTTCTTTACAAACCAGGTCGCAGACAAAGCCGACTTAAGCCGGGACAATATTCTGCATGAAATAAAGAAAATTCTCGCCCAAAACGCAGGTAGCGCAAAACCGCTCAGTGACCAGAAAATTGCAGATGAACTCGAAAAAAGGGGAATAAAAATAGCCCGGCGCACAGTTGCAAAATACCGCGCAAATCTTTCAATAGAATCTTCCTACACAAGATAAACGGGCAGAAAAGCGCATTTAAAATAAAGACGCCCCCAGTACTCACAGATTCAACCGTTTTCAGAGGGCGTCGTGAAAAAGTCCGCACAAAAAAAGACTTTTTTTTAATTCAATTTATTTCTTTTCCTGAACCTTGTCCTTTTCTTTCTTAACCTTTACGTCAAGAACATCCATGAGTTTGTTTACTCCGGCGGCAAAATCAAAATCATCGCTTGCTACATGAGCATTTGCACCCCAGCGGAAATTAACCGTTGCATCAAAATAGAATTTTTTATCTTCTTTAACATGAATGATTAAATCAACAATATGGCTTTCGGCATATGCAATGCGCTGAAGTTTCTGGTTGATAAGATCAGACTGATCCTTTTTTAATGTAAATCCCTGTGCAGATATTGACTTATTCATACTATTTCTCCTGTTATTATTTTGATATATACGGCAAACTGCCGCCCTTTTATATAATTATAATATGGAATGTTAAAAAAAGCAAAGTTTTTTTAACGCAAATCTCACATACGGGCGTCCGGCATAATCAGGTCGGCAGATATTTTTTATGTAAAATGGGACATGAACCGCCAGCTTTCTGACCTTGGAAGCGCGGCTCTCTGCAGGATAAGTTCGGCATCGGAAAGTGACTGGGATGTTTGGTAAGTTGCGGCAAAGGACTGCTCACAGGCTTTCGCGGTCTGCGTACAGGTTTTGAACAGACCCAATTTTCATTCAAGATTCGTTAAGATACACGGCCTTGACGAAAAAGCGGCTTATTCCGTGTGCATGTACTGCGACGACGGAACAAGCCGCTCTTTGGAAAACTATGCAGGCTCAACTTTAAGAAACTGCGGACTGCGCATTGAGCGCATGTGGGGCGACTTCAGAAGCTGCGCACTGCATATACAAAAAATTTAATCGGTCTGCAAAAATCAGTTTCCGGCCAGAACAACTGTTCCGAGAGAAGGAATTGTTATCTGGCTACCGTTAACTGCAACGTCTGTTCCTGAAACAAAAACGGCTGCAAGATCTGCATAGTCTGCAGGTACGCTGAATGTTACCGCTTCTTTTGAAAGATTGTGCATTACAAAGGCACGCTCAGTGTCGCATACCATTGCCCAGGATGAAATTCCAGCCGCTCCTGTATCTATAGCATGAAGTCTTCCCTTGAACAAAGCCGGATGTGCTGTCTTTACGCGGATCAGGCGTTTGTAATATTCAAGAAGTGATGACGGGTCTTTTTCCTGTTCTGCAACAGAAAGTGTCTTTTTGTTGTAAATACAGTCACTTGCGGCTGCCCAAGTTGTCTGCATTTTGTCTTTTGGTTTGCCTGCAGAATTGCTTGTGTTCCAGAGCATGGGTGTGCGCTTTGTTTCATCTTTTGTTCCGCTCTTCATTCCGAGTTCTTCGCCGTAGTAAATGAACGGGACTCCTTCAGACAGAAGATACATTGCAGCGGCTGTCTTTAATTTTGCAGTGTCTCCCCTCAGCACTCCGCCTACTCTGGGCTGGTCGTGGTTTGAAAGGAACGGTGCATCTATGTAGTCAGGATTTGAGCGCGCATAGCGTCCAAGGTCGGACTCAAGCATATTTGCATAGGTGTTTTTTCCTGCATCATTGTATTTGAGTTCGTCAGCAATGTACTTGTCACCGATGTCAAAATGGAAGCATGATCCCAGGCCTGCAACATACTGCGCGCGGACGGCATTGTTTTCCCATACTTCGCCCAGAGAATACTGGTCGGGGTAAACGCTTTTGTTGTAGTCAATGATTTCTTTCCACCAGGCTACAGCTTTTGACGCAGACTCTTCACCTGCAGCAAGTTCAGCACGGTTGTAAATGTGTCCTGCAGCATCGTATCTGAATCCTGAAACGCCCTTGTCAAACCAGAATTTCATTACTTTTTTGAATTCAGCACGAAGTTCCTTGTTGTCAAGATTGAATTCGGGCATATGCTTTCCAAAAAGTCCGGCATAATAATAGCCCTTGTTCTTGAAATCTTCGTTCCAGAGATCGTGTCCCCACATCTGCTGCTTTAAATTGTAGCGCGCATCCCCTTCTTTTGCCCAGCGGTACCAGTCATGATGGGGATCATTGGGGTCGCGTGAAGCCTTGAACCAGTCGTTGTAAGTGGAAGAATGGTTGCATGTCATGTCAATAATTACAGAGATTCCACGTTTTTTGCATTCAGCAAGCATGTTTTCAAAATCTTCCATTGTTCCGTAGTCGGGGTTTACGTTGTAATAGTCATCTACATCGTACCCGTGGTAGGAAGGTGACGGGAATATTGGCAGAAGCCAGATGCCTGTAATGCCAAGATCGCTTGTAGTAAGGTCATTTCCGTCATTAAGGTAGTCAAGTTTTGCGGTTATTCCGTTAAAATCACCTATTCCGTCGCCGTTTGAATCTGCAAAAGAACGAACGAACAAGCTGTAGTAAACGCCTTCTGAAGGTTTGGCTGCAAGTCTTGTTACAGGTGCAAGTTCTGTTACTGCCTTTGCAGGATCAACTGTTTTGGCGGCCGGTGATGTTGCGGCGCAGGACAAAAGCTGGCCGGCAAATACTGCTGCAAAAAAAACGGCGCTCGCAGCAAAATACGGGCGCCTTTTGAAAGAAGATGTTTTCATAAATCCTCACTTAAATTATAAGTTTCAATCGTCAGCTCAGTTTCAAACTTAGTCCGCAAGAAAGCGGATTATATTCGGTTTCTTGCAATTTCGACCGTCCGTTCTTTTTAAAACAGAGCCCTGTCAGAATTAACAATTCTGCAAAGCAGAATTGTTAATTCTGAACGTTTCCAACTTCCGCCACCAGCGGAAGTTGGAAACTATATTACTCTTTTCCACCTGTTCCAGCGAGAGACTGAAGAAGTGTCTTCTGTCCTGCGCAGAAAAGAATGGTAAACGGAATGGCAACAAGAAGGGCACCGGCTGCAAACATTGTGAAACGGTCGGCAGAACGTCCGCTGATCATTTCATAAAGTCCTACGGCAAGAGTTTTTTTGTCATCGCTTCTGAGAACAAGTTTCGGGAAGATAAAGTCCATCCACGGTCCGGTAAAGCTTGTGAGCGCCAGGAACACAATCTGCGGCTTTGCAGAAGGAACAATTACCTTGATGAAAGCAGTAAACGGAGTAGCACCGTCAATGTAGGCTGCTTCGGCAATGTCTTTCGGAACAGTATCAAAGTAGCCTTTCATAAGCCAGGAGTTGAACGGAATGCTGCCGGCAGAATAAACCAACACAAGTCCCCACAGCGTGTTAAGGGCATTAAGCTTCCACAGAATTACATAAGTTGCAACCATTCCGATAAAGCTCGGGAACATCTGCAGAATAACCATAGAAGCCATAATTCCCTTGCGGAACGGGAACTTAAAGCGGCTGAAAATATAACCGGTAAAACTGCATACAATTACAGTAATAATCGTGTTAAGACAGGCAACAAAAAGCGTGTTTCCGTACCAGTGCAGATAGCTTGACTCTGTAAAAAGCCTCTGATACTGGTAAAGGGACGGATGTGTCGGGAACGGAACAATGCTTGTAGAAGCAAGTGAGTTCGATTCTGTCAAAGAAGAACTGATTGTAAAGGCAATCGGATACAAAATCATCAAAACCTGAACAATCAGAATGATTGTCAAAAACCAGACAACCGGTGAGTTGCTGTTCGTTCTGTTCTGTTTCATATTTCGCTATCCTTAAATGATTTGGTACGGGTGAAGTTGTACAGGGCAAACGGTACAAGAACAATAAATACAAGAATTGAAAGAACCGAAGCAGTGTTGTATTCATTCGAATACATTGTAAGTTTGTAAATCCACGAAATAAGAAGATCCGTTGATCCAGCCTGCGTAGAAATACTTACGTTTGTGTTTCCGATGTTAAGAGCAGGTCCGCCTCCTGTAAGGAAGAAAACTGCACCGAAGTTATTTATGTTACCGGCAAACTGCATAATAAGTGTAGGCTTGAGCTGGTACATAACGAGCGGGAACGTAATATCCTTAAACTGCTGCCACTTGTTTGCACCGTCAATCTGTGCTGCTTCATACATTGAAGAAGAGATTGAAGTCATTGTACTCGTAATCAGAATCATGGAATACGGGAATCCGATCCAAATGTTTACAAGAATAAGTGTAAGCTTTGCCATGTTCGGGTCGCTCATCCACGGAATAGCCTTCTGGATAATTCCGAAATACTGGAGCGTGCGGTTAACAGGTCCGAATGTTCCGTTAAGAAGGTTTGCCCAGATAAAGAGCGAAAGCATCTGCGGAATGGCATAAGGAAGAATAAAAATTGTTCTGTAGAACTTTGGAATCTTGATGCGCTTGTCCTGAAGAACAACTGCAAAGAAAAAACCAACAAAGAAACAAGTAAATGTAGAAAAAACCGCCCAGATTACAGTCCAGACAGCAACGCGTGCAAAAGCTTTAGGCCAGTTACTTCCGCTGGCACCTATTCCTTTACCAACGAAAAGGTGCTTGAAGTTTTCAAAACCAACCCAGTCTACCAGGTTCTTCGGCGGAATATGATCCGGTGAAGAATAGTTTGTAAACGCAACCAGTGCAGAGAAAACAAGCGGAATAACCGTAAAAATAGCAATCATAAGAACAGACGGTGCTACTCCGATAATTGGGAATGCAGTCTGTGAAAGCTCGTTTCTTGTTTCAGTCAGAGTAGGAAAACGTCCGTTTGCAACAATCTGCTTTGCATCTTTTCTTGCAGAGCGGATATTGCTTATATAAAAGACAATAAAAATCGCAATAATAATGAGGGTCAGAATTCCCTCTACCATCATAAAAATTGAATGGTCAAGCAGCCTTACCGGTGTTCCGGCCGGTTTTGGGGAACCAAGCGTAATAAGACCATAAATTGACTTTGGAATACCGAAATCAAATACCGGAGTGCAGCCCAATATCATAAGAATTTCAAAAATAAGATACAGCGCGCCCCTGAAGTACTGCTTCAAGAACAGAATGTGGCCCATTCCCATGCAACAAGAGGAAGCAATTGTTGCATAAAGTGGCAGAGCCTGGTTAACCTTTGACGGGTTTTCATTTTGCCTCATCAAAAACTCCTTGTTTTATTTTGCAATGGTGGCAATTAATTTTTACGAAAAAAAACCGCGGAAAGAGAATGCACAAAAACTCTCTCTCCGCAGTTATTATTTTTGAAAACGCTTAGCGGGCCGATTCCATTGCCTTTGCAGCACTGTTAAGATCGGTTACTACATCGTCTCCGTCCCAGATTCCGCCGTAAGCACTGTTCATTGCTGACCAGTATGTGCCCATCTGTGGGATAGTTGGCATCGGAACAGCGTACTTTGTCTGCTCAAGGATTCCGTTGCTGAGAGGATCATCTGTTGAGATGTCCTTGCGTGGTGGAATCTGCTTTGTAAACTCAAAGCGGCGAAGAAGATTTACGCGTGAAGTAAGGAACTTTGCAAAGTCCTCTGCTTCTTCAGGATTCTCTGAGTATGCGCTGACGAATGCAAGGCGTACACCTGAGAAAGAAGTTGCAGGTTTTCCCTGTCCGGGGAATTCAGGAAGAGGAGCGATTCCAAAGTTGATTCCGCTCTTTTTAAAGTCAGTAGTCTTCCAAGGACCTGTGATAATCATTGCAGCCTTTCCTTCTGTGAAAGAAGAGTTGCAGAAGTCGCCTGTCATATCTGCTGAAGGAACGTCAAGAATCTGTGAGCGAAGGCTCTGGAAATACTTGAGACCCTGTATAGCTTCGGGGCTGTTGATGTTGTGCTGAGCACGATCATCACCGTTTGGTCCGAAAAGTTGTGCTCCGAAAGATGACATGAACATATATCCGTAGTATCCGTCGCCTACTGCCCAAACGAGAGCATACTTGTTCTGTGACTTGTCATTGAATGTCTTTGCAAACTTGATTACATCGTCCCAAGTCTTTGGTGGTTCAGGAATAAGATCCTTGTTGTAGAAAAGACCGTATGTCTCGATTCCGAGTGGGTGTCCGTATACACTGCCTTTGTATGAAGCACCCATCTTTGCTGCGTCAACAAATGAATCAATATAAGATGCATCTTCGATTGGAAGAACGTGTCCTCCGTTTACAAGCGCACCAATATGATCGTGGGGAGCTACGAAAATGTCTGCTCCTACTCCTGCAGGTCCGTCAAGTTCAATTTTTGCGCGTGCATCTGTAGAAGCAACAGGCTCATACTTAATCTTAACGTTCTTGTTGAGTTTCTGGTATTCCTTTGCTGCCCAAAGAATATAACTCTTTTCAGGACCGTCAGATTCCCAAACCGTAAGGTTTACTTTTTTTGCGAATACGCTTGTTGCACAAAGAGCGACCGCAGCCATAAGACAAAGTGTCTTTTTCATTTTTTCCTCCTATTTCGCCGGCGTTTTTACCGGAAAACTTACTGTATTATTGAACGCAGATAACTGTTGCCGTAAGCGGTTCCAGAACTACGTTTTTTCCTTTTATAACAACTCCCTCAGGTATGCTTATTGCAGTTGTTCCGGCTGTATTTGCGTCTGCAAGAACTTCTGCATTTTTAAGATTCATCTTTGTTTTGACAGTTACTTTTTTTGTACTGCAGTTGAATGCAACAATGTAAGTTTTTTTGTCTGCTTTAACTGAATATGCAAGAACCTGGCTTTCTTCATCACCGGTATTTATAAACTTCACCGACTTCTGTACAAGGTCTGCGTCCCCCAGTCTGAACGCTTCTGTGTTTTTTCTTAAAGCAACAAGGCCTTTAGTATACTCAAGAAGGTTTTCGTACTGTTCATCCAATGTCCAGACAATCTGATTTATGTTGTCAGAAGAATCATAACTGTTGCGTACAAAATTATTTATGCTTTCTGCACGCGCTTTGTTTACATTCGGTTTTGTACGGCCGCGTTCCTGTCCTGCATGAAGGAAGGCAATTCCCTGGGATGTAAGAACAAGAGCGTTTCCAAGCTTTATTCTGCTTATCACTTCGGCTGTATTCTGCGGTTCGGCAAGGTGCACATTGTTCACAACAGCATCATGCAAAGTAAGTCCGTCATGGCACACAAGATACTGCAGGTTGTCGCCCGGATCGTCTGCCCTGTAGTTTGCAGTCGGAACACCGCATATGTTGCTGAACAGACGCGCGGTATTCACGCTTTTGCCGGTAATAAAACCAAGTCCTGTTTCGTTAAAGCCGCCTGCCTTTACAAGATCTCGGAACTCGTCGTTAAAGACAGCAACATTATCTGTCTTTTTCATGTAGTTCTGGTCCATTCCAACTGTACCGCGCTCACCGTTGTACATCTTCCAGCCTTCGCCTTCAAAAAGAACACTCGGGTTAACTGCGGCGCATGCTTTATATGAATCTTCTACAGAAGAAGCTTCCATAAGTCCCATAAGATCAAAGCGGAATCCGTCTGCACGGTAATTTTTTACCCAGTGTTCCGTTGAATCTGTCACAATGCGTTTCATCATGGCGCGTTCAGTTGCGGTATCGTTTCCGCAGCCAGAATTGCTCTTGAAACCGCCGTTTTCGTTCATTCTAAAATAATAACCCGGAACAATATCGTCAAGAAGAGCAGCATTTCCCATGTGATTGTAAACCACATCAAGCAGAACACCCATTCCGGCTTTATGGATTTCGTTAATAAGTTCGCGCAGTTCCCTTACTCTTGCGTAGGGATCAGAAGCGTCAGAGGCATACCAGCCTTCGGGAGTAAAATAATTGTGCGGATCATAACCCCAGTTGTAGTTGCTGCCGTTTACGACGCCGCGGTTATCATAAGATTTGTCTGTTTCGTCATTATTATAGAAGTTAAGAACAGGTAGAAGCTGAACATGTGTAATTCCAAGTTCCTTAAGATACGGAATTTTTTCTATAAAGGCTTTATATGTTCCCGGAACAGCTTTGACACTGGAATCGTTTCCAATCGTAAAATCACGTACAGAAACTTCGTAAATTACAGCATCCTCCCTTTTTGCAAGATTATAATAAGGAGCATCCATTCCGCCTTCGGGAAAAGCTTTGGGGCTGTTCAAGTCTACAATTGCTGCACGACCACAACCGCCAAGATTTTTATAGGCCGCCATTGATTTTGCATAAGGGTCAAGAACAGTTACCAACCCATTTGAATTCTGAAGCGTATAGTCATAGAACATTCCGTCGGGGTTTACGCGGGAAAATTCCGCAGTCCAGACACCGATAGAAGAATCAAAAGTCATCGGAACCGTGTAGTCTGCCTTTGATGCATCACCCTTTTTATAAATATTTACGCGTACATTTGAAGATGTCGGAGCCCAGAGATTAAAGCGCACTTTTCCCTTTGAATAAGCGGCTCCAAGTTCAACATCTGCCCCCGGAATCATAGACTCTGCGAGTTTTACAGAAAGCTTGCGGCTGTCTACTGCAACTGTTCCGCGGAATGCTGCGTTTGAAACAGACAGGCTGTCACTTACAGAAACTTTTTCGTTGAGTTTTATAAGAATGCGTGAAGTAAAATTGTCATTTTTATCTGCAGAATCAGCATTTGTTACCGAAAGAACATCGTAAACTTTGCCGGACCTGTTCTTTACTGTAAAACCGGAATCAGATCCGTCTACAGAAAGCGCATATTTTCCTGACAGCGTAAGGCTTATGCTGTCCTGTGAAAGAAGTTCTGCAGACACGAAAGAAGGTTTGTACTCTTCTGCTGCATAGGTATTCTGGTCGCCCGAAATAATTGCAACTTTATTTGATTTTTCTATATTCCAGATGCGGTCATCACTGCCGTCTTTTGTCCAGCCGCCGTCCTGTCTTACAATAAGGCCTACTGTTCCGTCAGAAGAAACGGGTTTTATTCCGCCGCTGGAAGAACCGTCAAGTGCAAAGCGCATGTATGCAACGCCATCGGTAACGCTCCAGTCCTGTGAATATTTCCACATGGAGTTTCCGTCTCCACCCGGAATAGCCCAAATCCACAAAGCCCAGTTTTCGTAAGAAGCATCATCTCGAAGATAATATACAACAAGTTCATTTTCAGAAGGATTTACTTTTTTGTCTGCCTGAAGGATTTTCTCAAGTCCTGCAGGAGCTGCATTTTCAAATGTACCCGGAACAGCATTCTGCGCCGTCGCAAAAGAAATGCCTGCGAGAACCGCAAGAACCAGTATGTAAATTTTCCTAAAAATATTCATCGTTTCCCCGTAAAAAGTTGGCGGAACGGAGAAAATCCCCGCCCCGCCTGCCAGTAAAACACATCCTATGAATGCACTGCCACCTGGCGAAATATCGCAAAGGAGGTTAAGCGATACTTCTGTTATAATATTATCCTATATTTGCAATTATAATTTGTCAAGAAAATATATACTTTTATCCTAAAAATAATATTGAGAGCTTTTTTTTTATATAATTTAATGAATTTTATTATGTTTTTATCAAAAATACGTCAAAAACTGCAAAAAATTACTGGAAACGTTTCCTGCGGAATTTTTTTATATAATTTTCGCCATCAATCAACACGTGAAAACCCAATAGACACGCACTTTAAGACAAGAAAAAAAATAATTGAGAAAAACCAAAAACCGCCTTATAATTTATTCAGGTGGAAAAAGACATTGCGGCCTGTCAAAAGGAGAAAAACATGGACTTTATAGAAGAAATGAAAAACTCGGGTGTAGATACAGACAATGCACTCGAACGCTTTATAGGAAACACCGCTTTTCTTGAAAAAATGCTTAAAAAAATGCCTGCAAGCGTACAAAATCTGGAAGTTCTCAAATATATAGAAGAAAACGACATAAAAACAGCAACAGAAAATGCGCACACTCTCAAAGGAATGGCCGGAAACCTTTCGGTAACATTCATGTATGAAGCCTACACAAAAATCACTGATTATTTAAGGGCAAACGACATTGCAGCCGCCACTCAGCTTCTGAAACAGACGCTTCCCGCGCAGGAACAGTTCATTGCAAAGATAAATTCATTTCAAACGACGTAACTTTACAAAAGTCAGGAGGTTTTATTATCAGTATGAAAAAACAATCACATAAAGGCATTATTTCTGCAGGAATGTTCGGACTTGCCGGTCTTATACTTGCATCCTGCGCAGCAAAAGAAAACATGACAATTAAGCTTCAGGGAAACCCAAGTACAGGATACACTTGGAATTATGAATTTTCTTCACCAGGAATCATTGAAATTAACGAAAAAAGTGAATATACAGGAAAGGACGGCGTAACAGGTGCCCCTTCAAACTACACTTTTACAATAGTTCCAAAGAAAGAGGGTTCAACAACGGTTACCTTCTCGTACGCAAGGCCGTGGGAAGATTCCGAACCCGAAGAAACTGCACAATATTCAATTCTTGTAGGAAAAGATCTTTCTGTTTCGATAACACCGCTCAAGTCCGGCGGCACTGAGTAAACGTTTTTGCAATAAATTCAGCACAACTGGCAATTCTTTCGCAGGGGACAGACGAATAACTTATTACAAAATAATGTTCTGCCGCTGCGGGAGGATTTTCATAATATGAAGAAAGCGGTTCCATTTTTATTCCGTGTTCAAGAAGTTTCTGTCTGAATTCCTGATCGGTACAGACAAGGTCAAATCTTGCAAGAAAATGAAGCCCGGCGTTTTCTTCAAGAATTTTTATTCCGCCGTGCAAAGAATTTTTTTCAAGCCCTTCTATCAATAAATCACGCTTTGTTCGGTAGGCTTTTCTCATTCTGTTTATGTGCTTTTCAAAAAAACCGCCTTTCATAAAACGCGCAAGGGCATACTGTTCAAAAGTCGGCACTGTGCACGAATAAAAACCCAGCCTTCTGTTGAATTCTTCCATAAGCTGAGGCGGAAGTACCATGTAACTTATGCGGATTGTAGAAGCCAGGGTTTTTGTAAATGTATTCATGTAAATTACGTTTCCCAAAGCGTCTATGTTCTTTAACGTCGGCAACGGCTTTCCCGTAAACCTGAACTCGCCGTCGTAATCGTCTTCTACAATGTAGCGGCCGTTCTGCTGTGAAGACCACGAAAGAAGTTCGTATCTTCTGGAAACAGGCATTACGAGTCCCAAAGGAAAATGGTGTGAAGGTGACACGTGAACAACTTCTGTTCCGGTTTCTTTAAGCGCGTCTATTTTTATTCCGCTTTCGTCCATGTCCAGAGTTTTGCAGCATACACCGTAACTTGAATAAATTTTCTGTATTTGGGAATAGCCCGGGTTTTCCAAAGCATATTTTTTTTCAAAGCCCAGAAGCTGTATCAAAAGGCCGTAAAGGTATTCTGTTCCCGCTCCCACAACAATACAGCTGGGATCTACATTCATGCCCCGGAATGCACGCAGATGTTCTGCTATTGCCGTGCGCAGTTCAAGTGTTCCGGCGGCCGGTGAAGGCGTCATGAGTTCGTCCCGGTTTTCTGAAAGGACTGTGCGCACAATTTTTGCCCACACAGAAAACGGAAAGTCATCTGCAGAAGTCCTGTTTGCCGAAAAGTCTGCATAAAGATTCTGAGCCGCCGAAGAGGGGTGTTTTGGGGGTACAGAAGTGCGGGCGCCGGCTGTATGTGAAACGGCTGCGGTTATGTCAGCGACAAAAAAGCCTCGTTGCGGTTGAGAACAGATATATCCTTCGTCTTCCAGAAGGGAATAGGCGTTTTCTACTGTCGAAACCCCAAGGCCAAGATTGCCGGCGAGTGCTCTGCGTGAAGGCAGCTTTTGCCCGGCGGCGAGGTTACCGCGCAGGATGTCTGTTTTTATAAGTTCGTACAACTTGCGGTACATGGGGAGTGTTCCGTCCCTGTCAATTGCGTATGTTAACATAGGGCAGCCTAAAGCAACGGCGCAAACAGCCTGAACAGCCCGTCTGTAAAACGGCTTGCTATATTGCGCTCGCTCCTGTATTTTTCTGTTACTTCACGGCACTGCGGGAAGGTAATTTCAAAGTCTCTTTTTATCTGTCCCACAGCGTCACAGTTATACATCAGAACACCGTCTTCAAAGTGGTAGTAAAAACTTCTGAAGTCAAAGTTTACTGTTCCGCAGGTAGCAATGCAGTCATCACTTGCTACCTGTTTTGCGTGGTTAAAGCCCGGCGTGTATTCAAAAATCCTCACTCCGCTGCGCACAAGACGCGTATAATATGAGCGCGTAAGTTTGTAAATAATTTTTTTGTCGGGAATTCCGGGCGTTATTATTCTTACGTCTACCCCGCGTTCTGAAGCAAGACAAAGCGCCTTTGACATTTCGTCCATTATGATGAGATAAGGCGTGCTTATGTAAACGTAATGCTTTGCGGCATTTATTATGTTCATGTAAACGTCTTCACCGGTGTGGGCGTGATCCATGGGGCTGTCTGCATAAGGCTGAATAAAACCGGCACTTTTTGCAGAAGGCTCACTCTGCGAAAGATATTTGTCAAAGTTGTCAATATTTCTTTCTTTTATATTTATGGCATTCCAGGTTTCAAGAAACATCATCGTAAGGCTTTTTACTGCATCGCCTTCAAGCTTTACCCCAGTGTCTTTCCAGTAGCCGTGCGGGTGCGTTATGTTAAAGTATTCGTTGGCAATATTGTATCCGCCTGTAAAACCTATTTTTCCGTCCACCACGGTTATTTTTCTGTGGTCACGGTGATTCAAAAACACATGAAATACGGGGAACAGAACGGGGTTAAACACGCGGCATCTTATTCCTTCGGCTTCGAGTCTTTTTTTGAAAGAATATGTTACGTAACTTATACTGCCTATGTCATCGTAAAGCAGACGCACTTCCACGCCTTCTGAAACTTTTTTTACAAGAATTGATTCCAGTTCGTGAAAGGCTTCGGTGTCTTCTACTGCAAAATATTCCATGAAGATAAATTTTTTTGCTTTTTTTACCGCCTCAAGCTGAACTTCAAATGCGTCAGAGGCATGGGCAAAAAATTTTGTGTCAGTTGCATCATAAACCGGAAAGTGCGATTTTGTCGAAACATACCGGAACATGTTGGCAACAGTAAAATCTGCACGTTCCAGTTTTTTTAAGACAGTACTGTCAGCAGGAAGAAGAGGAAAAAGCTGTGAGTCAATTTTGGCATAGCGTTTTTTCATAAACCCCGTTGACTCGTATACCGTAAACCAGATGTACATAAAAATTCCCAGAACAGGGAGCGCAAATATAAGTATTGTCCACGATATTTTCTGTGCCGAATTGATGTGGGTTCCGTAGATTACAAGAACGATAAAAAACGAAAGTGCAGTAACAGCCATTGAAATCCAGCGGTAATAGCTGCCGAGTTTTGTAAAGGCAAGTACGAACCACACTCCCTGAAGAAGAATAAGAAACGCCGCGACTATAAGCCTCAAAAGACCGTTGCGGCGTTCAGATTTGTTTTTGGAACGCTTCTGCACATTCTCTCTGTTTTTCATCTCTGCACTATCCTTTTTTCCATATAAACCATGTCATACCATTCGCCGAATTTGTATGCGCAGGAAGTGAATTTTCCCACCGTTTCAAAACCCATTGCGGCATGAAAAAGAATACTGTCATCTGTAAGATAAAGGTCATCTTTTCGCGGCGTTGCGGCTATTTTTGCGTAAAGGTTTGTTACGTGCATTAAGAAGAGTCTGTTTTCCATCTCGCTGTAAAGGCGGCGCCCCAGTCCTTGTCCGTGATAGTTTTTATCTATATAAACAGAAAGTTCCACACTGAAGTCGTATGCCTTTCTTTCGCTGAATCTTGAAGCGTAAGCATAACCGACGATTGTTCCGTCACAGACCGCCACGATGTAAGGGTAAACGGCCAGCGTTTTTTCTATTCTTGCGCGGAACTCTTCTATTGATGGTACATCATACTCAAAGGTAATTGCGGTTTCTGTAACATACGGTGCGTAAATTGAAAGCAGTTTTTCTGCATCATCCGGAACAGCACTTCTTATTTTAATTTCACTCATTTTTTTTCTCTTCCTTCATTTTACAAACTTTTATAATTTATGAATACTGCCATGAGTATAACGCGGTTTTTATACTTTTAACACAGATATTATTGAATACAGACATTGTTTTTACTATAATATTATCGATTTTTCGGAAAGAACCGTCACTTTATAAACAGCATAACAGGCAGAATGTTACAAAGAAACTGTTGTTTTTTCTGCCGCAAATTCAGACAAAGAAGGACAAAACTATGCTTGCACAGATTCTGGCCGTCGTTATTTTCGTTGCAATGTTTGCATTGATTATAAGCGAAAAATTTGAACGGCACTATGTAACGCTGGTCAGCGGCGCCCTTACGCTGCTTCTTGTATTCGGACTGGGACTGCATAGCCTTGAAGCAGTAAAGCACACCCTTAACATCGGAAGCATTTTCACCGCCGGTTTTTGGTACCAGTCGGGTTCAGCCTCTGAATCTTCCAGCGGAATCAACTGGGCTACGATTATCTTTATTGCCGGCATGATGGTCATGGTAGAAGGAATGGCCCGCGTAGGCTTTTTCAGATGGCTGTGCATGCTTATTGCAAAGACCGTTAACTACAAAACAAAGCTTATCTTCATTACATTCATGATTATGTCTACAGTGCTGGCAATGTTTATTGACAGCATTACGGTTATTCTGTTTCTTGCTGCCGTTACCGTTGAACTTTCACACCTGCTTAAATTCAACCCGGTGCCAATGATTCTTGCAGAAATTTTCTGTGCAAATCTGGGCGGTTCTGCAACAATGTGCGGTGATCCGCCAAACATAATTATCGGTACTTCGTTCGGCTATTCTTTCGGCGACTTTATGATGAATACAGGTGCCATGGCAGGAATTTCACTTGTCTTTACGCTTATTTTCTTTTACTTTTCGTTCAGAAAGGAACTTGTGTCTGCAGATTCAAACATTGACACTTCCACTTTTCCCAGTCCCGAAAGCGCCATTAAAGACAAAAAAGGATTTGCCGTAAGCTGCGTTATTTTCCTTTGTGCCGTTGTAATGCTCGTTACACACGCAATGACAGGACTTACGGTTGCCACAATCGGTACGTTTATTGCAGCTGCAACAATCCTTACTTCTCTAAAACATACCGGCGAAATAATGAAACGCGTGGACTACAAGACGCTACTTTTCTTTATAGGACTTTTTGTTGTCGTAGGCGGACTTGAAGAAACAGGCATTCTTAATATAGTTGCAGGCTTTATCGGAAAAATCAGCGGCGGTAACACTTACCTTATGATAGCAATCATCGTCTGGGGTTCGGCAATTGCCAGTGCCTTTATAGACAATATTCCGTTTGCCGCAACAATGATTCCTGTTGTACAGGCACTTTCTGTTTCTACAGGCGTTCCGCTTGAAACACTTGCATGGAGCCTTTCAATGGGAACAGACATAGGAGGAAGTGCAACACCTATCGGAGCTTCTGCAAACGTTGTGGGTACTTCAGTTGCTGCAAAATCAGGACACCCTGTCGGATGGGGCGAATACTGCAAAAAATCGCTGCCTGCAACCGTTATTGTAATGACAATCTGTACTGTGTTTATTTTTATACGATATCTGTAAATACTATCCAAAAACTGACTGCGAATTTTTCGTGGTCAGTTCAGTTTTTTTTAAATTCAAGGTTGCAAACACAGACAACAGGATTTACAATTTTATGGTTAAGACCAGCATGGGGGAAATATGGACAAACAGATAATAATTTCTATAGGACGCGAATACGGAAGTGGCGGTCACGAGATTGGACGCAAGATTGCAAAATTGCTTGACATTCCTTTCTACGACAGAAATCTTCTTGACGAAATTGCTGACGCAAAAAATGTTGACGCAAAGAAACTTGAAAAATATGACGAGGCTCCCAGCAGAATGTTTCTGAGTAGAACCGTCAGGGGGTTTTCAAACTCACCGTCAGTCAACGTTGCCGAGATGCAGTTTGATCTTTTGAGGGAAAAGGCGGCGGCTGGTGAATCTTTTGTAATAGTCGGACGCTGTTCTGAAGATTTGTTCAAAGAGGTAAAAGGTCTCTTTTCTGTATTTATTCTGGGCGACTACGAAACAAAGCTTGACCGCGTAATGGAACGCCGCTCTCTTTCTGCAAAGGAAGCTGCTCTTGCCATAGAGCGCCATGACAGAAACAGAAAGGCATACCACAACCATTTCTGCAACGGAAAATGGGGTGACTCACGCAATTATGATATGTGCATTAACAGTAGTCGCCTTGGCGTAGACGGAACAGTAGAATACCTTAAAGACTACGTGGACCGCTTTATAAAGACACTGTAACAATAAGATTATTCTACCTGATGGTGGATTATTATTATTTGTAAAATAAGGCCGGCTGTTCCGAATTGAACAACCGGCCTTATTTTTTATTCTGGAAGGGTCAGATCACCTTCTTTTATCCATCCTGCTTTTCTGAGTGCAACAGAAAACAGCCATGACAGAAGTCCTGGTAGAACAAAACACACAAGTACAAGACCTGCCCAGTCCATAAAGCCTGGTGTTACCGGAACAGCACCGTGAAGGACTGCAGCGGCAGAAGGCTGGAACCATCCTGTAATAACGCCAATCTGTCCTACAAAACCGCAGGTTCCCATTCCCGAAGAAACAGCAGCGCCGTTCATTTCCATCTTAAAGAGACATGTTGCAACGGGGCCTGTAATCAAAGATGCAAGTACCGGCGGAATCCATATACGCGGATTTTTTATTATATTGGGCATCTGAAGCATGGAAGTTCCCAGTCCCTGTGAAAGAAGACCACTCCACATGTTTTCCTTAAAGCTCATTACTGCAAAACCGACCATCTGTGCACAGCAGCCTGCAACCGCCGCGCCTCCTGCAAGCCCCGTAAGTCCAAGAGCTGCACATATTGCCGCAGAACTTATAGGAAGTGTAAGAGCCACGCCTACAATGACAGAAATAATCATTCCCATTACAAAAGGTCTGAGTGTTGTTGCCCAGACAATGAGGTTGCCGAAAGACGCGGCTGCTTTTCCGATGATTCCAGCACAGAGAACAGTCAAAAGTGCCCCGGAAAGAATCGTAAAAAAAGGGGTAACAATTATGTCTATCTTTGTCTTTTTGCTTACGAGGGAACCACATTCGGCCGCAAGTATGCTTATAACAAGAACTGCAAGCGGACCGCCCGCCCCTCCTGAAACATTCGCTGCAGAACCTACAGCAACCAGACAGAAAAGAACCAGCGGTGCAACCTTCATGGCATATCCTATTCCGACAGCCATTGCAGCGCCTACAACATGAGGGTCAGTGGCAAAGTTTCCTGCATTTACAAGGAATTCAAAGACAGGATTTGTTCCGAGCCGCAAAAGCTGCTGTCCGAAAGTCTTTACAATTGTTCCGATAAGAAGCGAGGCAAAAAGTCCCTGCGCCATTCCGCTCATAGCATCAATAAGATACCGCTTGACGTACTTGTTCATCACGTCCTCCATGAGAAAAAAAAGAAAATGTAGTGTTGATATACTCGTTGATGTGGGATAAGAGACTTCGTAAGCTCATTAGACAGTGGTTTTCTGCCGCCGTTCATCACAAACGTAACATCTGGAAATATGCCGCATTTTAACAGAACATAAAGATATTTTCAACCACGGGGAAAAGATAATGCCCACTTGTTTTACAATTCCGCTTTACTTCATCTCTGTTGCCTATGACGAAAAATGAAGGTATAATCCGAGGAAAGTATGTCTTCCAACGAATACCAGAAAAAACTGGACACAATTTTACAGGAAACACAACGCAACCCGGCAGAACACAAGCCTTCTCTTCTGCTCCATGCCTGCTGCGGTCCGTGCTCTTCCTACACAATAGAGTATCTTTCAAAATTTTTTGACATATACGTTTACTACTACAATCCCAATATCTATCCCCCGCAGGAATACGAAAGGCGACTTTCAGAACTTGAACGCTTTCTTGGTGAATTTCCTCCTGCACTGGAATGTGGCGTAAAACTGCAGAAAAACGAATACATCCCACAGGAATTCTACGAGGCAATACGCATAAAAGAAGAGCCTTTACTTGCTGAGGAAAGCGAAAAAGGTGAACGCTGCCGCCGCTGCTATGAATTCCGGCTTAAAAAAGCTTATGCCTATGCCGCAGAAAACGGTTTTGACTGGTTCTGCACGACGCTTTCAATAAGTCCCTTTAAAGACGCAGACAAAATAAACACAATCGGCGCCGCACTTGAACAGCAAAATCCTTCGGGTCCAAAATGGCTTTATTCAGACTTCAAGAAAAAGGGCGGCTTCAAGCGCAGTCTGGAACTGAGTGAACAATTCAACTTGTACCGCCAGCAGTACTGCGGCTGCGTTTATTCTGCAAAAAACCGTCACGGCAAAGAGTAATTTTACCCCGCCAGGGCCAGCCGCATGTTTTGAGTTTTTTTTCGCCCATAAGCTGCAAGATAACACGCTCGGTATCGGCATGATTCCACACGTACTCGCCAAAAATATTCAGATCACGCCGGTTAAGCTCGCTTACAGCCGCCGCACTAAGGGAATCTGCATCGTAGGACTTTTTGCGACGTCCCACAAGTTTCAATACGACCCCTGCATCTGAGGCAAAAGGTGCGGCTTCTCCCCTTTCACAGACATCGCACCCCGAACACGCCGCCTGTTCACCTCCAAGAGCGTCAAGCAATATCTGGCGGCGGCAGGTTGTGCTTTCGGCGAACTTTGCAAGAACACGCTCGCGGCTTCCTTCCTTAAAAGAAGCATACCGTTCGCTGTCTGCACGGCTCCACAAAAGTATTGCCTTTGCAACAGAACCGTCCCTTCCCCCGCGCCCGGCTTCCTGCAGATAGGCTTCGGCAGTGGGGCTCGGCTCAAGATGGATCACGCAGTGAATGTCCTTTTTGTCCACGCCCATTCCAAAAGCGCAGGTGCAGCACAAAACCGCATCATCCCTGGGGTAAAACCATTTTTCTACGGCATCTTTTTCTTCACGCTCAAGTCCAGCATGGTAAAACTTTACTTTGTCACTTCCAAGATATGCAGCAAGTTCACGCGCCATGTCTTCTGCATTTCCCCTTGTTCCGCAAAAGATTATAAGCGGCTTTCTTTCCATGACAGCCAGCCTGAATGCAGCCCTTTTCTTTGAGTAGGCATTCACCACATAATAGCGTATATTTGGGCGGTCACTGTCGCTTCTTATTATATGCACCGGGCCGCCGAAAAGCACGTCTGATATACGCGAAAGAACTCCGGAAGACGCGGTTGCAGTAAAAGCCGTAACCACTTTGGGCTCAAGCGTTCTGATTATCCGGCCCAGTTCAAGATAGGCAGGCCTGAACGTGTCGCCCCATTCGCTTACACAGTGTGCTTCATCTATGGCAACATGCTCAATTTTACACAGGGCAAGACGTTCCGCAAGTCCTTCGGAAAGCAGAACTTCGGGATTTGCAAGAATTATTTTTGCCCCGTTTTGTATGCGCGCAAAATTTTCTTCACGCTCTTCTTTACTCTGACCGCCCCGGAACACCACACTTTCTATTCCGGCATCGTCCATGCGCCTTTTCTGGTCAGACATAAGGGCCAGAAGCGGGTATAGAACAAGGGTAGGCCCTTTGAGCAGCAGTGACGGAACAAGAAAACACATTGATTTTCCAGCTCCGGTAGGCAAAAGTACAATCTGTTTTCCATGGCACGAAAACTCGTCTTCGCTTTCGGGATTTTGTGCGCTGTCCAGAATGTTTTCTATTACAAGCCGCTGCCACGGGTAAAGGTACGAAATTCCGAATGCACGTTTTGCCGCCGCCATAACCGTATCTTCTGTATCTTTCTGCTGTTCATCTTCTGTCGTGCACTGTTCAAGATATTCAGTGCCGATTTTTTCCTGTTCGTTTTCAATCTTTTCCATTTTTCCTCCTGAAAGTCTGTACCCAACTTTGATTTCTTTAGTTGCCCTAACTTATATATAGAAGGCAATTTTTAATTATGACAAAAAATAACAAACTTTTTTCATATATTGATTTTTTTATATCTTTGTTCCATAATCCAAATATGGAAACACGCAATATTTTTGAAAACATTTCTTGTATTGACCACAGATACTCAAAGTCAGAATCTGCGGTTTTCGACGGTCTCACAAAATATATTTCTGAAGAGGCCAGCATCAGAAGCTGCGCAAAGGCAGAAGCCGCTCTTGTAAAGGCACACCTCAAGATCCGCGGACAGCTTACACAGGACATCTCTGACAAGCTAGACGTTATTGCCGCTTCAGTAGATCCAGAAGCTGTATATAAGGAAGAAGAAAAAACAAAGCACAATATCCGCGCTCTTGTAAACGTAATGAAAACAATGGTTCCTGCAGACCTGGGACCGCTTGTTCACCTTGGAGCAACCAGCGTAGATATTCTTGACACTGCCCTTTCCTGCCGCATGAGAGATGTTACAAAAAAAGTTGTACTTCCCGAACTCAAGGCTCTTGAAAAGGCACTGTGCGCTATTGCAGACCGCGAAGCAGAAACCCCGCAGGTAGGACGCACACACGGCCAGCACGCAGTTCCCATTACTTTCGGATGGTCAATTGCAGAATTCGTAAGCCGTCTTGGAAAATCAATTCTTCGCATAGAAGAACTCAGCGACCAGCTTAAGGGAAAACTTGCAGGACCTGTAGGTTCATACAACGGCCCCAGCATGATTGTAAAAGACCCCGAAGAACTCGAACGCATTTACCTTGAATTCCTTGGACTCAAACCAAGTGAATATTCAAACCAGCTTGTAGAACCAGAATACCTTCTTCGCCTTCTTCTTGAGATGAATGTTGCCTTCGGAATTATTGCAAACCTTGCAGACGATCTGCGCAACCTTCAGCGAAGCGAGATTGGTGAAGTATTCGAATACTTTGCTTCCACACAGGTCGGTTCTTCCACAATGCCGCAAAAACGCAACCCGTGGAACAGCGAACACGTAAAGTCTCTCTGGAAGGCAATGTGCCCGCGTGTAATTACTTTCTACATGGATCAGATTTCAGAACACCAGCGTGACCTTACAAACAGTGCAAGCCAGCGCTTTATTGCAGATTATGTTGCAGGATTTACAATGGCAGTTTCAAGAATGAAGTCTGTTGTTTCGGGACTTCAGGCAGACCACGAAAGCATGGCAAAGAACCTTGCAAGTGCCGGCGGAAAGGTAAAAGGCGGTGTACTTGCAGAACCGGCATACATTCTTCTTGGAGAAGCAGGTGTCAACGACGGTCACGAAGTTATCAGAAAGATTACACTCGAAGCAGAACAGACAGGAAAAACATTCTTCGAAGTTCTCAAAACACATACAGACGCTTACCAGAAGATTACTGCCCAGCTCGAAAAACTCGGCGTAGAAAACCCGGCTACTTTCTTCGAAGATCCTGCACGCTACCACGGACTCGCTGCCGTAAAGTCACGCAGACTTGCAAAGAAGTACGCAGAACTTATGGAAAAAAACAACTAGGCATAAGCGATGGCGGCGGAAAAACCATATACTGCGGCCATCGTTGGCTTGGGGCGCATAGGTTACAGCCTTGGACTGGACAAAAAAAGAGAGCAGCCCGCAAGCCACACGTCGGCATTAAATGACAATCCCCGCATTAAGATTATCGCCGGGTGCGATACGGACGAATGCGCACTCAAAGCCTGGCATGAAGCAAACAGAAAGGCCGCAGTCTACACAGACAGCGCAAACCTTTATGCCAGGCACCGCCCCGACATAATCGTCATTGCAGTAAACGAAAACGCACATCAGAAAGAAGCCGTAGAAGCAATCAAATCAAAACCAAAACTGGTAATTCTTGAAAAACCAGTTGCGCTCAACATGGATGAAGCAAAATACATTCAAGCTGTGGCAGAAAGTTTCGGAGTACCTGTTCTTGTAAACCACGAGCGGCGCTTTGCAGAAGACTTCAAAACGGCAAAAAAATACCTGTCTTCAATAGGGCCGGTCCAGTCAATAAACGCCTGTCTCTGTTCAAGTTTATGCGTATACAATCCGGCAGAAGAAAATTCCGGGGCATACAGTCTGCTTCACGACGGAACACATCTTGTTGACGCAGTTCTGTATTTTCTTGAAAAAGACTCACAGATTTCGGGAACAATACAAAAGGCTTACCACGAAGAAAAAAAGGGTGGCCTTCTTTCAATGGCAAAAAGCATTACCGAACAAAAGCCTTCTTTTACACTGAGCCAACTTCTTAACGAACCTGTTCTTACCGGAATATTCAGGGACGAAAAGCAGAACATAAGGCAGTTTTCTGCACACTATTCCAACGGACTTTGCCCAGATATTACAATCTCGATGAGCGGCCGTTCAAGATTTTTTTCCTTCGAAGTTACAATTACCGGAACACAAGGCAGAATCTGCATAGGAAACGGCTACCTTAAACTCTACAGGCGTGAAAATTCAACCCTTTACAGCGGATTCTATTCCCTTGCCGCAGACAAAAGCGTAAAACTTCCCAAAAAGACGCTTTTCTTTGCAAACATGATAAAAAATGCAGTGGACTTTCTGGACAACAGGGCGCCTCTTCTTTCTACAATCCAGTCCGGAATAAATGCGCTTGCCGTTCTTGAAGAAATAAAGCGTCTTTTTCAGAAACAGCAGTAAAGTCGGTTCGCGAACACGTGGCAAAGTCAAACTGATTGACGCTTTTTGTATATTTATCTATTATATTGAATTGGGAAATATTCCTTTAAAAACGACTATTCTCTTTCCGGAGCTTTTATAAAATGAAAAAATACATTCTTTCCTTTGTGGCAATGTTTTTCTGTGCAGTTCTTGGCGCGCAGAAAATTACTACGGCAGGAGATTTTTTTAAGACAATAAGCGACTATTATGCCACAATCCACGACTACGAGGTTGATGCAGATATTTCTATAGGCAAGCAGAAAATGCAGGGAAAAGTAAGTTTCAAGCGGCCGGAAATGTTGCGCATTGACTTTACAGACCCTGCCGAACAGGTTCTTCTGTTCAACGGCGATATGCTTACAATTTACCTTCCCGGCTCACAGGCAATTCTGGAGCAGTCCGTAGACAAAAACGGAGCTACGGCCGCGACTGTACAGGGACTAAACCTTATGCGCAGATACTACACGATTGCTTATGAAAGCGGACAGGACTCTGTTCCACTCGACGAAGGAAGCGATGAGATGGTCGTTAACCTCATGCTTTACAGCCGTTCAACTTCGGAAGCGTTTTCTACAATCAGGCTTTCTATTAGTCCCGACGAAAAGCTTATAAGACGCGTTGTAGCAACCACTGCGCAGAACGAAACATATACCTTTGACTTTTACAATTACAATCTCAATACAAATATGACGGACCAGCGCTTCATTTACGACCCGCCTTCATCCGCAAACACTTACAACAATTTTCTTTTTGCGGAGTAATTCAGAATGGAAAGCTATGGTGAAATTTTAAGAAAACAAAGAGAAGAAAAGGGATACGATTTTGAAGAAGTTTCCCAGAAGACATGTATTCCGCGCAATTATATAGAAGCACTTGAAAAAGAAGATACAGATGTTTTTTCAAGCGAAACTTACATCGTAGGATTTCTTAAAAATTACTGCGACTTTCTTGAAATAGATTCAGCCAAAATAATCAGTCTGTTCAAAGCAAAAAAAACTCAGGAACAGCCTGTACCAACCGAACTTCTTGAAAAAAGTACGCCAAAGCATCTTGTTTTGATTATCTGGATTGCGGCAGCTGCCGTTCTTATTGCAACAGGCCTTTACCTTTACTTTGGTCTCTTTAATGTTCCGCAGAAAAAAATCGAAAAAGAAAATGAAATTGTAGAAAAGTCTCGCACGCACCAGTACACTTTCAGCGGCAAGCCAGAAACACGCCGTCTTTACAAAGGCGACCAGATTCTTATTGCACCAAAAACAGGCAAAGGCAACATCATTCTTACAGTAAGCAACACTCTGGGTAACCTTACACTCCAGACTCCTTCGGGGTCTCAGATTATTGAACTGAGCGAAGAGCGCGAACTGGACATTGACGGTGACAGACAGGGAGACATCGTAATCTACCTGAGCGACGTAAGTTCAAAAGACGGTGCCCACGGTGCCGAAACAAGAATGTTCCTTAAAGATCCGTCACTTGTTGTGATTGACGATACCGAAGCAGAACAGACAAACGTTTCAGAAATCCCTGTTCAGGCTGTAGTAAAAACAACTTCAAAGCAGACTGTAATTTTGGAAGATACAAGAGCGTATCCGTTTACGGTAAATGTTTCGTTCAGAGGCTCATGTGTGTTCCGCTACAGGGTAGACAGACAGCAGAGTGTGGAAGACTACTACAAGAGCGGCGGAATTGTAAACGTAACTGCAAGCAACGGAATCCGCCTTTGGATGAGCAACATCAACGCAATGAAAATTCAGATTATCGCAGATACTTCAACCTATGACCTCGAAGTAGGAAGAGCCGGTCAGATTAAGGTAGAAGACATTAAATGGGTACGCGACAATGACGGAAAATACAGGCTTGTGGTGGTAGAACTTGACTAAGACTTTTTTTCTTGACCAGCACGGTTGTGCAAAAAATCAGGTTGACGGCGAAATCATTATTTCCAGACTTGAAAACATGGGACTAAAAAGAGTCAGTGACAGCAGTGAAGCAGACATTATTATTGTAAACAGTTGCGGTTTTATTGAAAGCGCAAAAAAAGAAAGCCTTGATTCCCTCATGGACGCAAGAAAATGTCACCCAAAAGCAAAAATTCTTCTGGCAGGCTGTCTTGCCGAACGCTATGCAGATGTTTTCAGGACAGAACTTCCCGAAGCAGACGGAATATTCGGCAACGGAGATCTTTCTCTCATAGACGGTACTGTTCAGTCTCTTTTTGAAGACGAAAGGCCGGTTCTTACACCACCGCAAAAAGGCGTATGCTGCGGCGAACGGAACACGCTTCTTTCGTTCAAAGGCAGTGCTTTTGTAAAAATTACCGAAGGCTGCGACAACCGCTGCACTTTCTGCGCAATTCCCGTAATCAGGGGAGAACTGCGGTCAAGAAATGCAGATGACATTGTAAAAGAAATCAAATCGCTTTCTGATGGCGGTGTAAAAGAAATAAATCTTATTGGCCAGGATTTGGCTGCGTACGGCTGCGGAAAAACCGACGACGTTTTTGCAACAGGTGCAAACTGGCACGATGTAATTTACAAAGGACTTGCAGCACCTATCAGTTCAGATGCAGACTTTACAAAAAAACACGGTTATTCACCGCTGCATGACCTTATGGTTAAAATAAGCGCACTCGAAGGCGATTTTAAGATAAGGCTTTTGTACATTCACCCCGACCACTTTAACCCAGACATTCTTGAAGTAATGAAAAAAGATTCACGCTTTTTGCCCTACTTTGACATTCCGTTCCAGTCGGGTGACACTCAGATAATACACGCAATGAACAGAAAAGGTTCAGCAGAATCTTACGAAGCACTTGTTGCCCTTATAAGACGCGAACTTCCCGAAAGCTGCATACGCACAACTTTTCTTACAGGTTTCCCCGGTGAAACAGAGGAAAACGCCCTTGCCACAAAAGAGTTCCTTGCAAAAATAAGAAGCGACTGGTCGGGCTGTTTTGACTATAGCAGAGAAGAAGACACTCCGGCTTATTCCATGAAAGGCCGCGTAAGTTCAAAAAAAGCAAAGGCACGCGCAGAAGAACTCAAAAAAATTCAGGCTCAGATTACAAGAGAATCTCTTGCTTCACGCTGCGGAAAAACATACGATGTTCTTATAGAAGAAGTTCTGTCACCGGCAGAAGGCGAAACCGACTGTTTTGCAATAGGACGCGCATGGTTTGATGCCCCTGAAGTAGACGGAAGCGTTGTTGTGCGCTTTGACAGTGACGATGAAAATGCCGTAAATGCCGTTGTTCCGGGTGCTGTCGTAAAAGTACAGGCACAAAGTTCGAGCGATGTTGACATTAGCGGAGACTATGTTGGCAGATGACTATCTTGGCGTACTGAACAGTGAACAGAGGGCCGCAGTTGAACACACAGGCTCTCCTCTTTTGATTCTGGCAGGCGCAGGTTCAGGAAAGACACGCGTTATTACTACAAAAATTGCCTGGCTCATAAGGGAATGCCAGGTTGACCCGGCCGGAATTCTTGCAGTTACTTTTACAAAAAAAGCAGCTTCTGAAATGCAGGAACGCGCAGTAAACATAGAAGAACGCGCCCGTTTTGCACAAATCCGCACATTCCATTCATTCGGTGCATTTTTTTTAAGAAAGCATGCCGGACTTGCAGGCGTTGACAAAAATTTTACAGTTTACGATGACGATGACATGATAACACTTTTGTGCAAGGCTGTTCCGTCCCTTACAAAAAAAGATGCTTCACGCCTGGCACATAAAATTTCACTTGCAAAAGATTACTGTCTTTCACCTGACTCTCCAGAACTTGAACAGATTGAAGCCGACCCCGAATTTGCTGACATTTATGCTTCTTACCAGAAACGCCTGCGCGACACAGGAAATGTGGACTTTGGGGATTTAATAATGCTTCCGTACGAAATTCTGCGCGACAATGAATTTATAAGACGCGAAACCCACAGCCGCTACAAAGTGATTATGGTAGACGAGTACCAGGACTCCAACGTCGCGCAGTTTAAGTTTCTGCAGCTTTTGTCAGGCGTGGACGAAGGTTCGGGAACATACGTCTGCGTTGTAGGTGACGACGACCAGAGCATTTACAAATTCCGCGGAGCAGAAGTACAGAACATTCTGAACTTTCAGGAGCACTTTCCCGGAACAAAACTTATACGCCTTGAAACAAACTACCGCTCCCATGCAGAAATTCTTGCCTGTGCAGACAGCGTTGTAAAAAACAATTCCGGAAGGCTGGGAAAAACGCTGGTTGCAGCGCGCGGTAAAGGAAAAAAGCCTGTCATGGTTTTTCTGCCGACGCAGGATGATGAAACCCAGTTTTGCGCGGAACTCATTATGCAGGCAGCAGACGCCGGTGTTCCGTACAGCAGCTGGGCCGTTCTTTACAGAACAAACGCGCAGTCACTCGGTTTTGAATCTGAATTCCTTCACCAGAAAATTCCTTACAAGATTGTAGGTTCGCTTAAGTTTTACGAAAGGGAAGAAATAAAAGATGCACTTGCCTGGCTTTCGTTTACGGCAAACCCGCGCGATGAAATTTCGTTCAGAAGAATTGTAAACAAACCTGCCCGCGGAATAGGCGCCACTACACAGGACAGAATCGTTGCTGCAGGAACAGGCACTTCACTTGTACTTGCCGCACAAAAATTAAAGCTTACAAAAAAAGCCGCTGAAGGCATGGAAAAATTCTGCAGTCTGTTCAACTCGCTCAATGAAATGATTCCCGATGAAGAAAATGCATCTTCTGAAAATAACGGTTCTTCCGGAACGGCGGCAAATCTGTCTGAGTTTGTAAAAGAAGCTGTAATAAAGTCGGGACTTCTGGATTACCACCGTGAACAGGACGAAATAACCGGTACGCAGAAAGAAGAAAACCTTCACGAACTTATGAACAGTGCTGTTCCGTACAAATGCACGCGCCAGGGGCTTCTTGAATTTCTTGACCACATTAATCTTGACCGCACGCTTGACCTTCAGAACGAAAACTCTGATGAAGACCGCGTTACGCTTATCACGCTTCACAACACAAAGGGACTTGAGTTCCCCAGGGTAATTATTACCGGCATGGAAGGCGGAATTTTCCCGCGCGAAGACAAAACAGAAGCCGAACTCGAAGAAGAACGCAGGCTGCTTTACGTTGGAATTACGCGTGCAAAGGATGAACTTTATTTTACATCGTGTCGCTCCCGCAGACTTTACGGACAGATTAAATACATGAGTCCAAGTCCTTTTCTTGCAGAAATTGCTCCGTCGCTCGTAAGGGTGCTTGGTGAAAAACCTGCATCCCTTGGTTTTGGAGCAGATGATGTTCCGCCTGAAGCAAAAAAATACAAAAAAGGAACTCTTGTTTACCACGATGATTACGGTCACGGTGAAATTATTGCAACTTCAAAAGACAGCGAAGGGGAATACGTTGTAACCGTAAGTTTTGAAACCGGCGGAATAAAAAAATTTCTTCCCAAATACCAGTCATCATCCCTTCTTGTAGAAGATACTGATTTTTAGACTTCTGTCTGCATAAACCGCAGTTAAAGTTGCTTTTACTTACTATTCCATAAAGTCATAAAATACAGTATATTGAAGGTTATGAACGACACAAAACGTACAGTTAACGAAGATACACTCGAAAAGCTTTTGTATCTTTCCAGACTTTCACCTGAAAGCACCGACATGGTGACACTTAAGAAACAGGTAGACGAAATCGTCGGATACTTCGACATTCTTTCAAAATACGATGACAGCGAAAATCCTTACGACGCATACCCGACCACTACTGCCGAAAAACTGCGTGAAGACCAGATTGTTCAGGGTCTTGAAATGCACGACGTTAAAAAAGTCAGCGAGCACTTTTTGGACGGGTACTTCCAGGTCCCGAAAGTTCTTGGAGAGGGAGCCTGATTATGCAGACAATAAAAGAAACCATCGCTGCTCTCAAGGCAGGAACTACAACCAGCGCCGCGCTTGTTAAAAAATCAATGGATGTTTTTGAAGCAGACAAAAAATCGGCCCTTCCACTTAACGCATTTCTTGAAATATATGATGACGCACTTTCACTTGCTGCAAAGGCAGATGAAGAGATTGGCGCGGCCAGAGCAAAAGGAGACGAAGCCCTTAACGAGCTGTTCAGCAAAAAGCCGCTTCTTGGACTTCCTTTTGCAAACAAAGACAATATTTCTGTGCGCGGAAAAGCACTCACCTGCTCTTCCAAAATTCTTAAGGGATATGTTGCACCTTACAGCGCTACTGTAATAAACAGGCTTACAGAAGCAGGCGCTATTCCGTTGGGACGCTGCAATCAGGATGAATTTGCAATGGGTTCTTCTACGGAATATTCAGTTTACGGACCTACACGCAATCCAATTAACCGCGACTATGTTTCGGGCGGATCTTCGGGCGGATCAACAGCTGCAGTTGCCGCAAACCAGGCTCTATTTGGTCTTGGAACAGAAACAGGAGGATCGGTAAGACTTCCTGCAAGTTACTGTGGAATTTACGGTCTTAAACCTACATACGGTGTTCTTTCGCGCTGGGGTGTTGTAGCTTACGGTTCTTCTCTTGACCAGGTGGGAATTCTTGGCCACACTCCGCAGGATATTGCTCTTCCACTTTCTGTAATGAGCGGTGCAGACATGTACGACGACACTTCGGCAGATCTTCCCGAAGCACACTCCCTTGCAGACTTAAAGCCGTACGCCAACTTTGCAAAACTTAAGATTGCCGTTCCAAAGCAGTTCCTTGAAACAAAGGGAATGGACGCTGATGTTTCTAAAGTTTTTGAAGACACACGCAAATGGTTTGAATCAAAGGGCGCAAAAATAGAAACAGTTGACCTTCCCATTCTTGAAGCATCAATTGCCTCTTACTATGTAATTGCCCTTTCAGAAGCCGCCAGCAACTTAAGCCGCTTTGACGGAATCCGCTACGGAAACCGCGTTGACAACGAAAAAGGCTACGACGAACTTTACATAGATACACGTTCAGAAGGTTTTGGTCCCGAAGTAAAACGCAGAATAATTATAGGAAACTATGTTCTTTCAGAGCAGTTCTCGGGCGACACTTACAAAAAAGGAATGTCTGTAAGAGCAAGAATCCAGAGGGAAATTGCTGCCCTTTTTGAATCTTACGATATTATCCTTTGTCCTACCTGCCCTACTCCTGCATTTAAACTGGGACAAAAAGTAGACGATCCGCTTTCGATGTACCTGAGCGACCTTTTTACCACTTTTGTAAATCTTTCCAGAATACCGTCAATTTCTGTTCCGGCAGGAAAGACTTCACAAGAGAACGGAAGCATGCCTGTTGGAATCCAGTTTGCAGGACCAATGTTCAGCGACGCAAAGATTCTGGAAATTGCACAGGTTTGGGAAGACGAACATCCCGGCTCTGGAAAACCCGTTTCGGAGGTTGAATAATTATGGCTATAGATAAATGGGAAATTGTAATCGGCTGCGAAATTCACACACAGCTTCTTACAAAAACAAAGGCATTCTGTGCATGTGAAAACCGTTACGGCGGAATGCCAAACACCCGCGTTTGTCCTGTATGTCTCGGACTTCCGGGAGCAATGCCGCGTGTAAGCAAAGGCTATGTTGAACTTGGTTCTGTCGCAGGTCTTGCACTTAACTGCAATATTTCGCGCTTTACAAAGTTTGACCGCAAGCACTATTTTTACCCCGACCTTGCCAAAGGTTACCAGATTACACAGTACGACCTTCCTTTGTGTACTGACGGTTATGTTGACCTTCCCATGGCAAAGTATCCCGAAGACGAGCGTGAAGGCGGTGCAAAATGCCGCAGCAAAAACTTCAAGGGAGACGACTGTATTGTTGACAACGGAAAATACCGCCGTGTTCGCGTAGAAAGAATTCACCTCGAAGAAGACGTAGGTAAATCGCTCCACCTTCCGGGAAAACATTCTTACATTGACTACAACCGCTCGGGAACACCGCTTATAGAAATTGTTACAAAGCCGGACATGACAAGCCCTGAAGAAGCGGCCCTTTTTATGGAAACCGTTCAGGAAATTCTGCGCTATGTAAAAGTTACAAACGGTAACCTCGAAGAAGGAAACATGAGATGCGATGCCAACATAAACCTTAATGTCTGGGAAGACGGAAAGCTTTGGCACACACCTATTTCTGAAATCAAAAACCTTAACTCTTTCCGTTCCATACGCGATGCATGTGCTTACGAAGCGCAGAGGCAGCTTAAGGAATTCCAGGAAGACAGACAGGAATTTAACCCCGGCTTTAAGGTAACAATGGGCTGGGACGAAGAGCACGGAAAAACCGTTATCCAGCGTACAAAGAATTCTTTTGTTGACTACCGCTTTGTTGTAGAGCCCGACATCAAACCGTTTACCGTAGAAGAAAGCATCATCGAGCGCGCCGCAAAACGTGTAGGTGAACTTCCCGAAGCAAAGAGAACGCGCCTCAAAAAAGAGTACGGTCTTTCTGACTTTGACGTAGAAACACTTACTTCTTCACGCGATCTTGCAATGTGGTTTGAAGAAGCCGCTGCAGGAACAAAAGATGCCAAGCGCACTGCAAACATTATTCTTACTGAACTTCTGGCAAAGCTCAACGAAGAAAAGAAAACTATAAGCGACGTAAACATTACACCGGCCCATATTTCTGAACTTGTAAACGCAATTGACTCAAAGAAGATTTCTTCTGCACAGGGAAAAATTGTTTTTGCAAAGATGCTTGAAACTGCAAAAATGCCTTCACAGATTATCAAAGAAGAAGGCATGGAAGTTGTAAGCGACAACAATGCAATAGAAGCAATTGTAGACAAGGTAATTTCTGCAAATGAAAAAGCCGTTTCTGACTTCAAGAGCGGAAAAACAAACGTTCTTGGCTGGCTGGTGGGTCAGGTCATGAAAGAGTCACACGGAAAGGCAAACCCTGCAATGGCAAAAGAACTTGTAGAAAAGAAACTTTCTGCACTTTAGTTTTCCCCGGTTTATCTTTTAACAGGCCGTCACCCTTATTTTACAGGGAGGCGGCTTTTTTTTTATCTTCTGAAAGAACGCGGGTAAAAAACAGAAAGCAAATCTTCGCGGCCGGCAGTTCTTAATGCTTCTTTTACAAGCGGAATATTTTCACTGCGGTTGAACTGAAGAAGTGCCCTCTGCAGACGCCTTTCATGACCTCCCCTTGCGACATATACACGTTCAAGATGACCGTCAGGAGTTGTTTCATGAGGATTGAAACCGGTGTAATACATGCACGTTGCAAGACTTCCGGGGGTTGGATAAAAGTCCTGTACCTGGTCTGGAACAAAGCCTGTCTTTTTCAAATAAAGCGCAACTTCAATTGCTTCGTTAAGTCCGGCTCCGGGGTGACCCGCAATATAATAAGGAACAAGATACTGCTTTTTATTCAACTCTGAATTTATTTTTGCATACTCACGCGAAAACTCTTCGTAAACAGAATGCGTACTTTTTCTCATAAGACGAAGCACTCCGTCATCCACGTGTTCCGGTGCGACTTTTAACTGACCCGAAACATGGTCGCGGCAAAGTTCGTAAAAGAATTCACGGTTTTTGTCCATAAGCAGATAGTCAAAACGGATTCCGCTTCTGATAAAAACTTTTTTTACTTTAGGAAGGGACTTCAAGCGGCGCAGAATGTCCAGGTATTCGGTGTGGTCTGCCTTTACATTTTTGCACGGATTTGTTCCAAGACAGTCGCGGTTTTTACAGGCGCCGTTTTTTTTCTGAAGGTCGCATGCATCGTGCCTAAAGTTTGCAGTGGGTCCGCCTACATCATGAATGTATCCTTTAAAGTCTGCATCTTCTGTCATTGTGCGCGCTTCACGTACAAGACTGTCTCCGCTTCTTGCCTGAATTCTGCGTCCCTGGTGAAAAGTTATTGCGCAGAAACTGCAGGCACCAAAACAACCGCGGCAGCTCGTAAGACTGAATTTTACTTCTGCAAGAGCCGGTACTCCTGTCTTTTTGTTTTCTGCCGGAACATCATACATAGGGTGCCAGCGTCTTGTAAACGGAAGTTCGTACAGCGCGTCAAATTCCTGTGTCGTAAGCGGTAGCGACGCCGGGTTCTGCACGACATAGCGGCTTTCACTCGGTTCTATGAGCGTGCGGCCGTTTATGGCGTCGGTGTTCTGTTCCTGCACGATATATGAGAGCGCGAACAGTTCTTTTGAGGATGATGTCTTTTTTGAAACTGCGGCAAACGGCGGGAGCATAATTGCTGTGTTTTGGGGAACGCCGGCTGCAATTATTGGCATGCTCTTCAATTCTTCTTTTCCTGCATTTGCCGCAATGAAAGTCGCTTCGGGAATTTCGCGCGCGCTGCAGTTTTCTACAGCAAGCGTCTGTTCTTCAAGCGGTTCTACATATGGCGGAAGCTCGTCTTTTTTTCCGGTATACCAGCAGGTTCCGCGTACATCACGAATCTGTCTTACAGGAATTCCTGAGGCAAGTTTCTGTGCTATTTCCAAAATTGCGTGTTCGCCCATTCCGTAAATGAGAAGATCGGCCTTTGAGTCAAGAAGAACCGAGCGCTTTACCGTGTTTGACCAGTAATCGTAGTGTGCGCACCTTCGTAAAGAGGCTTCGATTCCGCCTATAATTACGGGAACTCCCTTGTACGCTTCCCTTATTCTTGCCGTATACTGAACGAGTGCGCGGTCTGGTCTGTGGCCTGCAACTCCTCCGTGGGCATAGGCATCTTCTGAACGCGGCTTGTTGTTTGCCGTATAATTTGAAACCATGCTGTCCATGGCACCTGCGCTAACCAAAAACGCAAGACGCGGTCGGCCAAAAACCGTAAACGGCTGCGGGGAATGCCAGTCGGGTTGTGCAATAATTCCCACGGAATATCCGTTTGCTTCAAGAAGTCTTCCCAAAAGAGCTGCCGCAAAAGACGCGTGGTCAACATAGGCATCTCCGCTTACAAACACAAAATCGGGCTGCGTAATTCCGCGCTCATTGAGTTCCTTTAAGGTTACAGGTAAAAATTCACTGGACATAGTAACAGAATACAATATTTTTTACGGTAGTGCCACCACTTCCAAAAACGGCTTTTTTTTTATATAATGGGAACACGTTAAAAACACATTTATTATGAGGCATTTTATGGCTATGGTAATCCTTACTTTGAACTGCGGATCTTCTTCTGCTAAGTATCAGGTTTACGACTGGGACAACAAAGACGTTCTGGCCAATGGTGTCGTCGAAAGAATAGGAATCGACGGTTCAGGAATCACACACAAGGCAAAGGGAAACAAAACAGAAATCAAGAGTCCCTGCCCTACACACAAGGAAGCAATTGAGCTTATCCTCAAGACAATCACCGACAAGGAAATCGGTGTTATTCCGGATATGTCTGTAATCAAGGCTGTAGGACACCGCGTTCTTCACGGAGGAGACAAATTTACAAAATCAGTTCTTATTACTCCCGAAGTTCTTGATACATTCCGTTCAGTAATTGACCTTGGACCACTCCACATGCCGGCAAACATTATGGGAATTGAAGCTGCACAGAAAGTAATGCCAGATGTTCCTCACTGCGCAGTTATGGACACAGCCTGGCACCAGACAATGCCCGAAGAAACATTTATGTATGCAATTCCACGCGAATGGTATACAAAGTACCACGCACGCCGCTACGGTTTCCACGGAACATCTTTCCTTTACACCGCAAAGCGCGCTTCTGTTCTTTTACACAAAGCTCCAAAAGATACAAATTTAATTATCTGCCACATCGGAAACGGTTCTTCAATGTGCGCTGTAAAAAACGGTCAGTGCTATGACACAACAATGGGAATTACACCGCTTGAAGGCCTTGTAATGGGAACACGCTCCGGTGACATTGACCCGGCACTTCCTTTCTACATCATGCGCAAAACCGGAATGACTGCAGACGAAATGGACACTGCCCTTAACAAAAAGAGCGGATGTCTTGGAATTACAGGAAGATTTTCTGACCGTCGCGATATAGAAATTGCCGCTGCTGAAGGCGACAAACAGTGCCAGCTTTGTATAGAAATGGAAGCGCTCAGAATCAAAAAGTACATCGGCGCTTTTATGGCAGAACTTGGCCATGTAGATGCAATCGTATTTACAGCCGGCGTTGGTGAGCGCGGACCGATTACAAGATTCAAGGCCTGCAGCGGACTCGAAAAGTACGGCATTAAAATTGATGCACAAAAGAACGACTGGTCATTTACAGGAAATGCCGAAACCTGCATAAGCGCAGACGACAGCGAAACAAAGATTTTTGTTATTCCTACAGACGAAGAGCTTGTAATGACAGAAGACGCATATGCCCTCATGAAGGGAACATACGACGTTCACACAAACTTTACATACAGCTTCCAGGATCCTTCTTACGTAAACAAAGCAAGAGAAGAAGGTCTTAAAAAGGACATGGAAAAACGCCCGCACCTCGCAGACGTGATCGTTCGTCCGTAATAGAAGATTAATTCTTAAAGAGCCTGCCTTGATAAAAAGACAGGCTTTTTTTTATTGAACAGTCCAGTCTTCTACCAAAAGCCCTGATCGTGTCAAGTATTGTTCGCAATTTCGCTTAGCCATTTTGAATTAAAAACTCCTGTTACAATGTAACACATTAATTCATATTCGTAAATAAATTTATTATAACATCAAGATGACTGTATACTATCAGAAAACTGTACTTCTTCTACCAGGCTGCGGCCCCAGTAGTCGTACATTTTTTCGAGGGCGGCGGGTTTTAGTTCTTCTGACACGGTGGCGTTAAGCTGCTCCAGATTGTTTTTTACATACCAGAGACACATTTTTTTTAATTCAAGAAGTTCGCTGTCAGAAACTGCCGACGGGTGTTCATCCAAGTATGAAAAAATTACCGTAAAAACAGAAGAGGCAGAACATACTTTTTCCCAGCGCGCCAGATCTTCTATTTTTGTGCATGAAGAAATGCCCTGGTCAACACAGTAATCGTAAACCGCAGCATTTATTCCGCAGTAAGAGTCTGCCTTGAGCGCAATAAAAAAATACTGCAGAACGTCTTCGGCCATTGTACACCACACAGGCGGAATACATTCCAGCGCATTAAGATAACATTCGCGGGAAACAAGCCGTCCCCACAAAAAACACGAATGCACATGTGACACAAGCCAGTCAGACACAATTTCTTTGCCAAAAAGAATGCCTTCGTGTACTTTTATTTTTTCTTTTACAGATTGAATACGCTGCTCCGAAGCACTGTCTTCTGAAAAAACATTTGCCCTGCCCTGAACAATGTCTGCTTTGGACTCGAGAGCCGCGCTGTACAAAGAGCGTACTGCGCCGGGCAAAAGACGGTCATCGCTGTCAAGGCACATTATGTACGTTCCCGACGCTTCAAAAACAGCCGTGCGCCTTGCTTCCAAAAGACCTTTGTTGCGTTCGTGCCTTATATACACAAGCGGAATCTTGCACTGTTTTTTAAAAGCAGCAGCAATACTTTTACAGGAACGGCCGCGCTCATCTTTGCCGGGACTGCAGTCATCTATAACGATAATTTCTATTGCGTCAAAATCCTGCGCGGCAACACTTTCAAGACAGCGCAAAAGAACGCCCTCTGTTTTGTAAACGGGTATGCATACAGAAACAGAGGGCGCCGTTTTTTTAGAAAAGAACATTAGTTTTTAAGAAAGCCAGAACTACCAGAGGCAGAGAAGTTAAACATTTTGTTGTTAAATTTCACACCGGTTGCAGTTTTGCCTGCAATGTCATAAGTAAGAACATAATCTTCATCTGTTACAGAAATATCACTGAGATTACCATCTGTTGTATAAGTTTTAATGATAGGACCTCCGTCAATCGCTATCTTAAGCTTTTTGGGCATTACCGCAACAAACTTTGCAGGATAAGGATTAGAGATGGTTGCTGATACTTCGTTTACTGTAACATCCTGAGCATTGAATTTGAATACCGGTCGTTGAGCAGTCATTTCTTTTGTAACTGTCGTATCTGTTATAGAAGCCGGGTCAATTTCATACATATTGCCGTTAAACTTTGAATAGTAACCGTAATCATCATAATAACCTGCAACAAGAACATAAAGTTTTCCATCCTGTACCAGCATATCTGTAATCTCTGATGTCAAAGAAGTTGCAGCACCATTATTATCATATGTAAGATTTGATGTATCAAGCTTTGCTATTCCTGCAATGGTGCTCAAATCAGTTAATTCATATTTTACTACATACAAAGGTGTCTGGTCAAAACTGCTATCTTTGCAACCTATATAAAGATAAGTGTCGTCAGCAGCCAGTGAAGACAAGGCATAAGTTTCAATACCTACTTCTGAACTAGGAGTAGTCCAGGAAGAAGTAACACCAGTTGCAGTCGAACCTTCAACCAGAGGAAGATCAAATTCATTTAAATAAGAGCCACCGGAAGCATAAACTTTTTTAGAAGTAATTGCAATCTTTGAGATATCTGTACTTGACGCATTTGCAGAACTTGTAATACTAGTAAATCCATTAAGCCTGTTCGTGTAATAGTTTAATACAATTGTAGGACCAGAAACCAAAGTATACAGGTTCTTGCTGGCATCAAAACCAAAGTCCCTTACAGTATTACCAAGACTTGTCTGGTTTGACAAAGACAAATCAGAAGCCATTGCATCATCTGAAACTGCATAATATGTACTGCGATCCCACAAAATATTGTGGTTGGTTGTTGTTGAACCTGTTACTGTAAACTTTACTTCATATGAAGTCGCATTTCCATCTGAGTCAGCTGCGGTAACCAGCATGGTTATTAAACCGTCTGTATCAATTGCTTTTGAATCCTTGATATTCACTGTGCAGGTGTCTGCGTTCGACAGAGTTTCCCTCTGGTCGGTATCTTTGTTATAGAATGACCAGACATATGACTCGGCGTTTGCTGCGCTTGCAGTAAATGTAATTTTATCACCATTATCGTAAGGGGTAGTTCCGATGTACGTATAATCATCTGTTAATGCCAATTCAGGCGCTTCACTGCCATAGGCGCATGTTACAGAAAGAGCAGTAATTGTTCCTGTACCTAAAATACCGCTTCCTGCCGGAACAATAAAGTATTCTGTTTTGGCCTTTGCTGTATCTGTCGCTTCAACAACAGTCTTTTTTGAAAGTATATAAGCACCTTTTGTCTGTTCTTTTCCGGCTGCATCATAGAAAGTATTTGTTGTATTACAAGGTGCTGTACTGTTAAGGGTTATAACAGGTGATGTAAGGTACTTGTCAATACCATAAACATGAAGATTCATTGTAACACCGTTAGAATTTTCTAACAGTATGCAGTTAAGTGAAACTCCACTTTTTAATTTGATATCAAGAGGAGTATTAGAGTATGAATTTTCAATAAAACTTTGTGCCACATTAACAGTCGTCTTTTCAGAAGCAGTATCAAAAGTAACAGAAGTTAAACCACTGGCACGCTCAAGGCATCCTTCGGGGGTTATGTCAAAACTTGCACCCGAAGCAATCTGGAAATGAATAGTTTTGCCTGTAGCAAGAACTGAGGCATCAAGTTCCAGTGACTCACCTTTTAGCTTGTCCAGACTGAACGTTACGTCTTTAATAGAAGGTTTGAGAGACTTGGCTTTTTCAAACGCTTTCAAAAGATTAACGCGGGAGAACTCAAAGGTTCCGTTGTTGTTATTATACTGCGGGTCTGTTTCGCATGATACGTAATACAGTTTTGAAGTATCAGGAGTGGGCACAACAATACGTCCTGTACTTGTAAGTCTGTCGGCAATTTCTACAAGGTTGTCATTGATTGGAATATTGTATTCAAGATCCATATCTTTTGCATTGTATCCCTTAACTTTCGCATAAATGTCCCAATAACCTGAAGCAAACGATATATATAGCGCAGATGTATACTCGTAAGTTGTAGTCCCATCTGCAGTTGTATACAGCTCTTTTGTCTTCCAATCTTTCTCAGTCAATTCACCGCCGTGTTTTACGAGTGCATAATGAAGCACAGGCTTTCCTGTAAAGAACTGACCCCATTCCGAAAAGTCAAAGGTATAGTTCAAAGTACCTGTTACGTCTGTTGTCTTTTTAAAGGCTATATTAATTGTTTTTTCGACAGCAGTGTCAGAAACTTCAACACCGGTTAACTTACCTTCTATTTTATATGGTATGTTAGCAGTTGTGTCTGTAGTTGTGTCTGTATACGAAAGTTCTGCGGTTATATCGTAGATTCCGGTTGGCAGAGTAAATGATGCAGTAGTTGCAGAGGCTGCCTTTTCTTCTGTAATAACATCCTGGACAGAAGTGTCACCTGTTCTTGTAAAAGTAAAAGTCCATTTTTTTTCTGTTTTTGCTGCAGATTTAAGGATTTTTGACAGCTTTCCCGGAGCAATTGTTCTTGCAGGAGACGCAAGTTTCAGAACAACATTTGCATTTGCGGGAATTTTATGTTCCGCAGTAGTGGCGTCAAAACTGTTTTTACAGCCAGCCAGTGTTAAAAGTGCCAAAGCAAAAAAAGGCAGTAGTTTTCTCATAATATACCTCATCCTATTCTGTGGTTGTTGTTAAATCTATAACAAGTTTAAATTCAAACAAATTAGTTACTATATATTCCGGCGTTTCTACCTGAACACATATAACGTTGCCGGTTCCTTCATGAATATTTGCGTCTGTCAGCAAATCTATTACAACAGAGTTAGTGTTACTGCATTCAGCTCCGTTCAGTTTCCAGAGGAAGGTTGTTCCGGTTGGCCAGGACTCTTTTACAGAGAATGTTATCTTTGCAGCGTTATTTTTAAGACATTCAGAATCTACTGTAAAAACAGGTGTATTTGTATTTACCGAAGCAGAATAAATTTCAGGATCAGCAGCAACAGTAATTTCTGCTTTGGCCTCACCGGTACAGCGTTTAAGGTCTATTTCTACAGAATTTTCGATGCCGTCAAGAGTAAATGCGGCAGAATTTCCCTCGTAAAAGCGTATTCCGTCTTTTACTATAAGAACAGAAAGTTTAACTGTGCTTCCAAACGGAATTCCTCCTATATTAAAGGTTGCGTTTTTGAGATCCGCAAGGGTTCCGCTGGCGTTAAGTGTTTTTTCGTAGTCACCGGTTACAGAAAGATTTACGGCATAAACTGCGGCTGCGGGTTCAGAAGAAACATCTTCAGAAACCTGGTTGAACATACTCTGGAGCGGAATCTGAATGTCTGTTTTTGATTCGGCAGAACAGGATGCAAAAAAGAAAGTAAAGGCCGCCGAAACCAACAGAGTAAAAAGAAAATAAACTTTTTTCATAAGCTTCTCCGTGGTGTTATGAATTTTACACTTTAAACTATAACACAATGAAAGTAGAAAAACAACTATTGATATAATTTGATACAAAAATTTAACAAAAAATATGACCGGGGTTGCTGATCAATTTTAATATTCAATTCCCAGGTTACCCAGAGTTTCTTTCATAAAATCCTGTGCTGTCAGGCAGGTATCACGCAGAAAACCACGTTCATTTTTCCATTCCCGCAATCCCCTGTAATAGAACAGCTTTAATTCATCTGTAATTATAAAAGGAACGATGTTGTGTTTCAGGCATTCTTTGAACATAATAAGGCGTCCTACACGACCGTTGCCGTCCTGAAAAGGATGAATTGATTCAAATTGAACATGAAAATCAAGAATATCATCAAGGTTAATTTCTTTTTTTGAATTATAATCCAAAAGTAAAGTCTTGATTCTGCCGGCCACTTCAGCTGGTTTTGCAGTATTCTGACCGCCTACTTCATTTTCAAGCATTTTATATCCGCCAACCTTAAACCATATTTTCTGGCAGTCAGAAGTTCCTGACTTTAAAATAAAATGAAGCTGTTTTATTAAACTTTCGGTCAGTCTGGATTTTGCACTTTCGATAATCAGATCTATACAGCGAAAGTGATTTGCAGTTTCAATAATATCATCTATCTTTACACTGTCTTTTGTTATACCAAGAGTTTTTGTTTCAAAAATAAAGCGAGTCTGATCGTGGCTCAGTTTTGATCCTTCAATGTGATTTGAATTGTATGTAAGATCAATCTGAATTTTATGGTAAATTCCGCCTCTAAGAGCTGAATCTTTTTCTCTTTTAAGAACTTCAAGAAGCAGTTCTTTTTTTACAGCGTGACGGACTGCCCTTTCGGGTTTTTTTGACGTTGAAGGAATTTTCCAGGTTTTGCCATCAAGAACAGCACCCGGAACACGCCCAAGCGAACAGTAGTTGCGGACACTACGTTCTGAAATACACCATTTTTTTGCAGTTTCTTCTATGGAAATATATTTTATGCATCCCATGGCAAGATTATACCATGCTATCGGCAAATTATAAAGCATTTTGGGACTGTTTTAACACAGTTATATCTTGCCGCAAGAAATTGTTGGTCGGTAAACAAATCTATACATCGTTACAAACCAGGGCTCTTCGCAAAAAAAATAAAAATATTTTTTACAATGACATTCAATGGCGCTTTGTGTATGTTATAATAATGAAAATATTATCTGCTTGAATTTTAAATTGCAAACTATCCCGTTAATTGGAGAAATTTTTCATGGCAAAAAAATTAATTGAACACATAATCACTCGCTTTATAATGGAAGAAAACTGTATTTTTGTCTTTCCTACAGGAGCGTCGGCAGATCTTTGGGCAGACAGGGCAACTTTTATAAGCGGAACAACGGCTGTTGCAATGGAAAGATTCATTGCATGGGACGACTTTAAGGCCGCGTCGGTCAAAGCGTCGGTAAAAGACAAAACTGCGGCGCCATCGTTAATGCGTTCTGTTTTTGCAGCAAATTTAATAGAAGAAAATGCACAAAAACCTTTTTTAAGAGAAGTTATTTCGCAAAAATACTGCACTAAAGCGGCCGGCTTTACCAACTGGATTGCAGGTATTCTGCCGTCGCTTGGGCAATGGAAAAAAATACGTGATAAAAAAGGTGTCAGTCTTGCTTACGATGACGAAGACCGCGACTATGAAGAAATTTACAAAAGATATTCAGCCTTTCTTGATGAGCACGCTTTGTTTGAAACAGCCTGGCAGGAACCGCAGTTCCACGAAGACGGAAACCGCTATTTTATTTTTTACCCCAAAAGTCTTATGGACTACGCGGAATACAGCGAAATTCTTTCACAAAATTGCAGCGTATATTCAGAAGACAAACCTTTTTGCGACGATCGTTCTGTAACACTTGTGCATCTTGACGAAAACGAACTCAAGGTTCAGCCTGCAGTAAATGTCTATTCAGATTCACGCAAGGAACTTACGCAGACTGCAATAAAAATGCGCAGCCTTCATGAAGCGCAGAATGTTCCGTGGACACAGATGGCACTGAGTGTAAGCGACCTCGAAACATATTCCCCCTATATAGAAAGAGAATTCAGCATAAGAGAAATTCCGTTCAGCATAAGAGAAGGACACCCTCTTTCAAAAACAGGCGCGGGCAGTTTTTTTGCACAAATCAGGGATTGTTACGACACCAACTTTTCGTTTGACAGCATAAAACATCTTCTCTTAAACAACCAGCTGCCGTGGATAAACCCAGCCGCAAATACCGAACTTATTGAATTTGGCAAAAACAACAACTGTCTGTGCTCATTTGAATATAACGGAAAAAATCATGATGTCTGGGAAGATGCATTCAGAAAATTCAATTCTAAAAAAGAAGCACCCACTGAACTTATAAAAAATCTTTACGGAATGTTAAAGGAAAAACTTGTTCCGCTTGCAAATGCAAAAACTTTTGCGCAGGTAAAAAAAGCATACTTTGCCTTTAAGGAAAAATTCTTTGACGCACAGAAATTTACTGTCCAGGCAGACAGCATTATAAGCCGCTGTATTTCAGAACTTGAAGCGCTGGTAAAACTCGAAGAACAGTTTCCGGACTGCACTGTTCCGTGTGCATTCATTTTTTTTAACGACTATCTCGAAACGGTACGCTATATTCCGCAGGTAAACTCCAACGGCGTTACAGTTTACCCTTACCGTCCGGCGTCAACTGCCCCATACGAATATCATTTTGTAATTGACGCAAGCCAGAGTTCCATGTCACTGGGCGCAATTTTCAAACGCATGTCTTTTTTGAGCGAAACAAAACGCGCTGCACTTAATATAGAAGATATAGATCCAACAAATTACTACATGACGCTTTACAGAATTTCTTCTGGCAAAGAATGCGTATTTTCTGTTGCCGAAAAGACTTTTACAGGATACGCTCTTGCACACGGTTTTCTAAAAGAATCAAAGGCTGAACTTTTTGAAGACACACACACTTACAAAAATATTGCCGACGGTTTTGCAAAATGGAACAAGTGCGTAAATAAAATTTCAGAAGACTCTAAAGCTGCAAATCTTTCTGAACTTATCCGGAACAAACTCTTTGACGAAAAGTCGGGCCGCTACAGAATAAGCCAGAGCGCAATGTCTACCTTCTTTACCTGCCCGCGTCTGTGGCTTTTCAAATATATTCTAAACACGGCACCGCTCAATAACGAAACTGAACTTGTTGACGATTTTACAGACGGTATAATCAATCACAATGCTCTTGAAATTTACTGCAACAAATTAAAAGAACTTTCCCTCCCTGTAAAGACAGAAGAAAACGGTCTTGCTCCGGAATATGAAAAGCTTCTTTCTGAAAGTGTTGATGAAGCGCTTGATAAATATGAAACTTCAAATATTGCCCGCGATTTGATTAAAATAAAACGCAAGAAATATTATGACGCGCTCAAAACTGCCGTAATTGAATTTTCACGATGGTTTTGTGATTATGAAATTGCAGAAACTGAACAGCAATACTGGTTTGCACCCGAAGGAAAAAATTATATTCTCAACGGACGCGTGGACTGTGTTTTGAAAAATACGCAGACAGGAGAATATACTCTGGTTGACTACAAAACATCAAGCAATTCGGTACCGAAAGCAGAGTCGCTTTTTTATAATCCTGAAAGCCCCGAAACACTGCCCGACTTTCAGATGCCAATGTATATTGAATTAATGGAAAACCAAGACAAGAAAAAAAGAAAGCAGATTGAAAATTCTGTGTTTTTTACAATCAAAGATCCTGCACCGACTGTTGTTAAAGGAAGCGTAACAAATGCTTTTACAAACAAAACAAAAGAGTGCGACAAAGATTTTGAGCCAACGATGGAAGTATTCAGACAATGCCTGGACGAATACATGGAACGTATTCTGGCAGAAGACTTTGACATTGACGAAAAGATTCAGAATTATCCGGTGTGCACTGACAAAAACTGCAGAAAGTACAGGGCAATATGCCGCAGGTTCTTTACCGTAAGCGGAAGATAATTTTTGAAAAAGGATGGGAATAAAATGGCAAAAGAACTTGATAAAAAACAGATTCAGGCAAAAGAAATTATGCGCAACTCGGTAGTAAGTGCAGGTGCAGGTTCTGGTAAAACAACTGTACTTGCAGAAAGATTCTGCTACCTGGTAACGCAAAAAAAAATTGGAGTAGAACAGATTCTGACTCTTACTTTTACAAAAAAAGCAACTGTAGAAATGAAAAGCAGAATTTTTACTACGCTCCGTGAAGCCGCACAAAACGGAAACGAACTTGCAAAAAAAGCAGTAGAAAATTTCAACAACGCGCAGATTATGACACTGGACAGTTACTGCGCCTCTGTTGCAAGACAAGGTGCACACCTTTACGGAATAAAACCAGACTTTACGCAGGACAAAGACAGCGCAGAAGACAACATTCTTAAGACTGCACTTCCGTTTCTTCTTAAAAACCGCGATAATCTGGCCGTACGCATGCTGGCAGAAAAATACAGTTTTGAAGCAATTGCACAGAAGTTTTTTTCTGACACGGTACAAAAATATTCGTCAGTTGCAAACCCGATTGATTTCAAAAAAGATCTGTTAAAGCAAAAAGACGCTGCCATCACTGCATGGAGAAAATATTCCAAAGCAGCATCTGCCTGCGTTGACAGAATGAGGGAAATTTATTTTGAACTCGACAAAAAAAGACAGAAGCTTACAACCATAGCCGCAATATTTGCACAGCTCGAAAATTATTACGAGGACACAGAAAGCGGTATTCCAAAAGTTGAACAGACGCTGATTAACAGTGAAGACATAGAAAACGGTGATACTTCAAAAATGCAGGAGTACATTTCTTCTATGGCAGGATTCTGTTCTGTTAAAAACACTGTCAAAGAATTCAAAGAAACATTATCTTCACTTTATGTCGCGCTCAAACAGTTGTGTTCCATTTTGAATTTTGTCTGGGGTTATTCCACTGCAGAAAAAGCAGCTGAACTTCTTGAAGAATTTCAGGAAGCCGTAAACGACACAAAGCGCACTACGGGAATTCTTACCTTCCGCGATATTTCTGAACTTGCACTCAAAATTCTTACCGAACAGCCAAAAATCCGTGCCGAAGAAAAAAAGCGTTTCAAGGCAATTATGATTGATGAGTTCCAGGACAACAACGAACTGCAGAGAAAAATGCTGTTCCTTCTTGCGCAAAAAGAAAGTGTCAACGAAGAAGGTCCGGCGCGTGCAGAAGACCTTTGTCCCGAAAAATTGTTTTTTGTAGGGGACGAAAAGCAGAGTATATACAAATTCCGCGGAGCAGATGTTTCTGTCTTCAGAAAATTAAAGGACACGCTTAAAGGAGAAGACGGTGGCGGAAATCTTGAGCTTACAACAAACTACCGTTCCGACGCAGAACTCATACACGCCTTTAACACAATATTCGGCGGTGAAGTTTACAATCCGAATATCACTGAACAGCAGAAGCAGGATCTGGGACACATTCCGTCTGTCTTTACTCCGGAAGCACAAGCACCTGAAAATACACCTGCATACGAAGCACTTTATTCCGGCGTAGAAATTCCTGCAGAGAAAACCGCCACGTTTGCAGAAAAAAAAGTAAATGTTCACTTGATAAAAAAAGACGACAGCAAAAATGAAGAACTTTTGAGTGCAAAAGAAAGTGAAGCCGCGTGGGTTGCTTCTGAAATTGACAGACTCATTAATATAGAAAAAAAATATAAAGCATCTGATATTGCAATTCTTTTGAAAACAACTTCCAACCAGAATGTTTTTGAACGCATGCTTTTACAGCATTCCATTCCGTATTCAACAGAAACATTCAAGGGAATTTTCGGAGACGGACCTGTAAACGATTTGTTTTCTTATCTGAGCATCTGCGTTTACCCTCAGGACAGAAACTCTTATGCAAAGGTTTTGTGCTCGCCGTTTGTAAATTTAAGCGAAGAAGAAGCGCAGAATGTTCTTGCACTGAATCTGGACCCGTTCGATGACAGCGCGAGGGGAGCAGTAAAAGTCGAAAGTCTTTCCAAGTGGGACAATGCTGCAGAAAATTTCCGCAGAACAGTGGAACTTTCAAAAATCCAGCCGCTCACAAAAACGCTCAGTACGCTGTGGTACGATCTTGGATACAGGTATGAAACTGTCTGGAACGAAAGCGTAAAAATGTACGGTTCACTCTATGATATTCTTTTTGAACTGGCGCGCAATTCAGACCTTGTACCCGAAAGCCTCGCTACCTTTATTGACGGTATACGCACATACCAGGACGAAACAAAAAAACTTCAGGACATTGATATTCCACTTGAACAAAGAGATGCCGTTCACATAATGACAATTCACAAAAGCAAGGGACTGCAGTTTCCCGTTGTATTTGTATGCGACATTGAATATGAAGGACAAAAAGAAAAAAACGGGGAGCCTGTTTACATGAGTCCTGAATTCGGTCTTTCTGTAAATACTTTGCCAGCTCCGTTCTGTTTAAAAATTGACTGCGGCAAAATAGATGCAAAAAGAAATTATTTTTACGATACGCAAAAAGACGTTTCGCAGGCGCAGCTGAGTGCAGAACTCAGAAGACTTGCCTATGTTGCCTTTACACGCGCAGAGCATGAACTTTACATAACGGGCTGCTTTGAAGGAAGGTTTTCGTCTTCAAAAAAAATTGAACCATTCGCATATATTCCGGGAAAGATTCCCAACAGCGATGACAGTACAAACCAGAGTCTGGAATTTCCAAGAACAATTTTTACTGTCCTTTGCCCGCTCTTCCAGTACTTTAGTCCGGAACGCAAACCCGATATTTCACAACTTGCGCCCTGGAATTTTGAATCAACAGAATGCATTGACCGCAGTGAAATTTTTGAAAAGACAGATTCCTGCAAAGAAAACACCAGCGACAATAAAATTCTTGCCGCAAAAAAAATGCAGGAAGAAATAGAGTGTGCAACAGTTACACAAAAAGAAGATGTACCAAACATACATATTTCGCCGAGCCACATTCACATTGCAGATGACGAAACTTCCCGTGCAGACACAGAGTATTTTGCAGAAGATGCGCCCTTCCAGGAAATAAATGAAATAGTCAAATCAACAGAAACACAAGGAGAAGCGGCATTTACTTTTGCAAACTTCGGAACAATCGCCCACCTTTACATGCAGAATGCAATAGAAGGAATGCAGACAGAGATTCCGAAGTCAGAAATTACCGGACTTAACGGAAGCAAAACAAAACTTACTGCCATACAGAAAGCCTGCGAAAAAATGCGCGGTGAGTTTTTAAAAACAGAACTGGCATCCTGTGCACTCGCGTCTTCATGGAAAAGAACAGAATGGGAATTCAGAAGCAGAATAAATACAAAGGCAGGTGAACGCATTCTTAAGGGAACAATGGACCTTGTCTTTAAAGACAAACAGGGAAACTACACGATTGTGGACTTTAAAACAAACCAGTCTGTTGCCCCTGAAATTTATTATTCGCAGCTGGCGTGTTACCGTCAGGCACTTTTGCAGATAACAGGCGGCAAGGCAAAAATCAAATGCTTCTTATATTACCTGAGATTTGCAAAACCAGTGGACATAACTGCAGAATGTGAAAACACAGTTATAGAAGATGCCGTTTCGGAGGTAATATAATTTACTATTAGTTAACGAATTATTATACATATGCCTATATTGACATATTCTTTTACAAACAGTAAATTTTTTTTCTATGATTAAAAATATACATATCTTTGAAAGCGATCCTGTTCCGGTTGCGATAGCAAAACTTGCTACTCCTACAATAGCAAGCATGCTGGTAACAGTCATCTATAATATGGTCGATACTTTTTTTGTCGGTCAGATGGGTGACCCCAACAAAGTTGCCGCCGTTTCTATTGCAACACCTGTATTCCTTTTTTTAATGGCTGCAGGAAACATTTTCGGAATCGGTGGCAGTACATTTATTTCACGCGCGCTCGGTGAAAAACAGACAGAAAAAATAAAACACATTTCTTCTTTCTGCTTCTACGCGGGAATCCTTACCGGAATTATAGGAGGCGCTTTTTTTATTCTGGGAATGCCTCTTATTCTTAAAATGATCGGCGCAAGTGAGGCGACAGGTCCTTATGCCGCAGAATACCTTTACAGCATTGCATGGGGCGCACCGGCTGTTGTTCTTTCCACAGCCTTTCCCAATCTTGTACGCGGTGAGGGAGCGGCAAACAACGCTATGATAGGAATGATGGCAGGAACAGTCGCCAACATTATTCTTGACCCTATAATGATTCTGGGAATGAATATGGGTGTACGGGGAGCAGCCATTGCCACTGTAATAGGAAACGTTGTTTCGCTGGTATTCTTTCTTGTACACGCATGCGGCAAAAAATCAATGCTTTCAATAAAACTTTCTGACTTTAAGGTAATGGAAAAAATTGCGCTTTCTGTAATTGCAATCGGAATTCCGGCTTCACTCAATAATGTTCTGATGAGCCTTTCAAACATTGTAATGAACAAATTCCTTGCTTCTTACGGCGACATTCAGGTTGCAAGTATGGGAATTGCAATGAAAGCAAACATGCTCGTAGTATTCCTTCAGATGGGACTTGCAATCGGAATCCAGCCTCTCATAGGTTACGGCTACGGAGCCAAAAACTTCAGGCGTTTAAAAGATGTAATGAAATTTTCCATGATATGTGTTCTGATAATCGGTACCGTAATGACGGCAATCTATCTTGCCTTCACAAGAAATATTGTGGGCATATTCATAGACAACGAACAGGTTATTGATACAGGTTGCAGAATGCTAAGGACACTTATGGTTTCCGGGCCGGTACTTGGAATAATGTTTGTATTCAATTTTTCATTCCAGGGAATGGGAAAAGCCGGTGCAGCACTTGCACTTTCTGCCAGCAGACAGGGATTCGTATTTTTGCCGATGCTCTTTTTGGGACGCGCAATTGCCGGTCAGAACGGAATTATTTTTGCTCAACCGATTGCAGATATAATTTCAATAATCATTGCCTTAATTATGTTTATCTCTATGAACAAAGAATTCAAGGCAATAGAAAGCAAAGCTTAATTTACCCTGCGGATTGTTTTGCCCAGTGTTTCCATAAGTTTCTTTAAGTCAAACGGTTTTGTAACAAAAGTATTCATTCCGCTTTCAAGTGCGGTTTTGCGGTCTTCTTCAAAAGCGTTTGCCGTCATTGCAATTATGGGAACACTTGCTTTTTTCTGGTCAGAAAGCGCGCGTATTCTTTTTGTAGCTTCGTAACCGTTCATTACAGGCATCTGCACATCCATAAGAACAGCATCATAGTAGAAAGCCGGCCGGTCAGTCACTTTGGCAACCGCAAGCGCGCCGTTTACAACACATTCAACTTCAAAGCCCTGATCCGAAAGCAGTTCATATGCAATTTCTTTGTTTATTTCATTGTCTTCAACCAAAAGAAGTCTGAGTCCCTGTGCAGAAAAAGAAACGCCTGTATTTTCAAAATCGCGTACAGCCTTAAGATCATTTGAACCGGCAAGCTTAAAGTCAATTTCAATCCTGAATTCCGTTCCCTTTCCTTCTTCACTCTGAACAGAAATTTTACCGTTCATAAGATCAATCAGATTCTTTGCAATGGAAAGTCCCAGTCCCGTTCCCTGAACATTGCGCGTGTAGGAATTAAGGTCGCGTTCAAAAGCTTCAAACAAATGACTCTGGTATTCCTGCGACATTCCGATTCCGGTGTCCTTTACAGTAAAACGGAACAGCGCTCTGTCTGCCTTATTCTGTTCAAGCTGTTCAACCTTGAAAAAAACTGTTCCGCCTGCTTTTGTGTATTTTACAGCATTTCCCAGAAGATTTATCAAAATCTGCCGCAAACGAAGGCTGTCACAGATAATATCCCCCTGCCTTATTTCAGAAGCCAAACACACATATCTTAAGTTCTTGCTCTGAACCTGGGGCTGAACAACGTCGTTTACAAAATCAATTATGTTAACCAGATTGTTCGGTTCAAGATTAAGTAAGTATTTTCCGCTTTCAATTCTTGACATATCAAGAACATCATTGATAAGGCCAAGAAGATGTTCGCTTCCGGACTTTAACTTTTCAAGATATTCTTTTACCAGAACAGGATTGTCGGCATGTTTTTCTGCAAGAGTTACAAAGCCTGTAATTGCATTCATCGGTGTTCGTATGTCATGGCTCATGTTTGACAAAAAGCGTGACTTTGCCTTGTTTGCGTTTTCTGCAGAGGCGAGAGCTTCTTCGAGAAGTTTTTTTTGGTGCATTTCGTATTTTGTTTCTGCATCAACATTCATAAAACCAAAAAGAACATCGCTGTATTCGTCAGGATTTCCTATGCGCACAATCTTAAGCTTCATGTACGACAGCTGTCCGTTAATAAAAGTTCTGTAATTTACGCTAAAGGTTTCGTGCGTTCCCACCTGTCTGATTATATTATCTTTGGAAAACGCAAGCCTCATCATATCGCGGTCGCTTTCATAAACAGATGTTTCTATGTACATGTCAATTGCGTCTTCGTACACCTGCTTGCCGAACGCTTCGTTATAAAAAGAACCGGACTTGTCGTTAAGGCGTACAATCCTTATTTTGCCGGTAATAACATTTACCATAAACACATTGCTGTATTCCATGGTAAGAGCATTGATAACTTCTAGTTGATAAATTTTTTCTTCTTCCTGGTGATAATGCTCGGTAATATTTTTTACAACAGAAATACCGCAAATGTCCCCGTTAAGTTCATCACGCATTAAAATAACAGTATTGCGCGACCAGAATTCCGTGCCGTCATAACCGGTTTTGCAGTAGTCAAACCAGGTTTCGTATTCACCGCGCGAATAGCATTCCAGAAGATGCGTCCTGCTCATTTTGGAAAGAAACTTTTTCTTTTCGGCACCGTACATGTCCCAGCACACCGCTTCTATAAATTCAGAATAGGAACAGTTTGCAGAAAGGGCAAGTGCTTCCTTAAGCGGAATCTCACGCTTTGCAATACGCTGAACAGGGCTTCCTATAATTTTATTCTGCGTAAGGTTGAATTCATAAATTGCGATTGCGTCAGAAACAATGGCGCGCTTGTACCCGTCTTCCTTAAAAGTGCGGCGATTTTCCATAAGATGGTTGCGTCGCATTTCTTCGGAAATATCCATAAATGTAACAAAAGCAAAACCGTCGTGAATAATTATGTCTGAAGAAAACCAGACAGACGCGTGCTTGCCGCCAAGTAAAGGCCGTAATCTTCTGAAAAGAAATTTATTCCGGTCGCCTTCGTCCATAAGTGAAAGGGAGTCAGGACTAAGGTATCTGAAAAACCTGTCGCGGTCCATTCTGAACACACGGTGCAGCATAACAGAAAAATATTTTTTCCAGCCAATATTGATTTTTTTGTCAGCAAAGCCGCTCTGCGAAACTTCGAGTTTTGAAAAAGTCCAGTCAGAAAGATTTATTTTTAAAATCCCGGCATGAATTCCTTTTGCAAACATGGCAAGAACTGAATTCCATTTGCTGTGAACTGACGCGGAAACCTGCACGACTATCTCCAGAATAAGTTAAGTTGCTACACAACTGCCTTTATTTACATATGCGCTTAAGCGCACCAATTGAACTCAATCGCAAGTTGAAACTTGTTCAATCGTTCAATTTCAACGAACTATTATACCACATAAAAAATTATAAGGCAAAAAAAAAAGACCGCAGAAAGTTTCCGCGGCCTTTTTTATAAGGTAATTTTACTTAAGAGCAATCTCTAAGAATTGCAATTTTTAGAAACTTCCTTAAGCATTGATAAAGTCAACTACAAGCTGCCCCATCTTCTTTGTTCCTACAAGTTTTCCTGCAGCCTTAACAGCCTCTCGTTCTGAACCTGCAATGTCGCCTGTTCTGTAACCTGCGTCAAGAACAGAATTTACTGCATTTTCAATAGCCTTTGCTTCTGTTTCAAGACCAAAACTATAGCGCAAAAGCATTGCTGCAGAAAGAATTGTTGCAAGCGGGTTTGCAAGGTCTTTTCCTGCAATATCAGGAGCAGTACCGTGAATGGGTTCGTAAAGTCCAGGACCGCCGACTCCAAGTGAAGCAGAAGCAAGCATTCCGATAGAACCTGTAATCTGGCTGGCTTCATCAGAAAGAATGTCGCCGAACATATTGCTTGTTGCAATAACATCAAACTGGCGCGGATTGCGTACAAGCTGCATGGCTGCATTGTCTATATAAAGGAAAGAAAGTTCAACTTCGGGGAATTCTGCATGAACAGTTTCTGCAACTTTTCTCCAGAGGCGGCTTGAGTTAAGGATATTTGCCTTGTCAATAACGCAAAGCTTTTTCTGGCGGTTCATTGCAAACTCAAATCCCATGCGAACGATGCGTTCAATTTCTTCCCAGGAATATTTTTCTGTGTCCCAGGCAGTTTTTCCGTCAGCGCTTGTTCCCCTGTCGCCAAAATAAATTCCGCCGGTAAGTTCGCGTACAATAAGAATATCAAGTCCTTCACCAACGATTTCGTCCTTAAGAGGACATGCATCCTTAAGCTGCTTGAACATAACAGCGGGGCGCAGGTTTGCATAAACTTTCATTCCGCCGCGCAGTCCAAGAAGTGCTTTCTCGGGGCGAATCTCGGGAGCTACATTGTCCCACTTTGGTCCGCCTACAGCACCCAGAAGAGTAGCGTCGCTGTTAAGACAAATATCAAGCTGGTCCTGCGGAAGAGGCTTTCCCCACTTGTCAATGGCTGCACCGCCGGCAATAACATTTTTGTAGTTGAATTTGTGTCCGTATTTTTTTGCAACAGCATTAAGAACATTTACACCTTCTGCAACAACATCCGGTCCTATTCCGTCTCCCGGAATCAAAGCAATAGTCTTTTCCATAACAAAAGCTCCTGTATTTAGTATAAATAAAGAATATTAAGTATTTTTAAAGTAGTATAATGAATCGCCCCCTTTTTGTAAAGTACTTGTGTTTTACAAAGAGAGGGCAAATTCAGCCTGAAAAATTTTAAATACGAGGTTAAATAAAACGCTGGTATTTTTTTTCTATATCTTTAATGAGCTTGTACTCAAAGGAATCTACCAGGGCAAGCCAAGATGCTTCAACAAGGTCGCTGGAAACACCAATTGTAGTCCAGCTGTCCGTTCCGTCAGAACTTTCTATAAGAACCCTTACGCGGCTGGCAGTTGCACTCTTGCCGTCAAGGACACGAACCTTGTAGTCGGTAAGATGAATCTGGCGCACGCTGGGGTAAAAGGACTGGAGAGCCTGTCTCAAAGCATTGTCCAGTGCGTTAACAGGACCGTTTCCTTCACCTGCCGCAACCTGAATGTTTCCTTCGACATCAATTTTAAGCTGGGCAAGAGAATAAAGATTTTCTTCCATAAGCGGCTTTTCGTTGCTTGTCTTGTAGTAGTGAAGATTAAAGAACGGCTGGTACTTGCCTATAGCCTTGCGCACAAGCAGTTCAAAACTTCCGTCTGCACCTTCAAACTGGTAACCCTGGTGTTCAAGTTCCTTGACTTCATTGACAATTTCTGCAACAACAGGACTGGACTTTGTTATGGAAGAATCAAATTTGCGGATTTTTTCTATAATCATGCTTCTTCCCGCAACTTCACTCATAAGGAACACGCGTTCGTTACCGACATCTTCGGGAGAAATATGTTCGTAGGCGACAGGATTTTTAAGCACTGCGTCAATATGCATTCCGGCTTTATGTGCAAAAGCATTCTGGCCAACATAAGGCATTCCCAGCTCAAGGGTAATATTTGTAATCTCGGCCACACGCTTGCAGATTGGTGTAAGTGATTTTAAATTTTCGGGTGGAATACATTCGCAGTCCATCTTAAGCTGAAGATCAGATATAATAGTAGAAAGATTTGCATTTCCTGTACGCTCGCCGAATCCCAGAAGCACACCCTGAACATGAGTGGCGCCGTTCTGTACTGCAACAAGAGAATTTGCAACAGCAAGACCGGAATCATTGTGAGTGTGAATACCGACAGTAACTTTGTCTGCAAAACGTTCAGTAACTGCACGTGTAATGCGGGCGCAGTCGTCAAGCATACAGCCACCTTTTGTTTCGCAAAGTGAAAGAACAGAAGCACCGCCGTCAACCGCCGCTTGGAGCGCTTTCATAGCATAATCTGCATTGGCGGAATATCCTGTAAAAAAGTGTTCGGCATCAAAAATAACATTGCGCCCCTGTTTTTTTAAATAAGCGCAGGTATCGCGTATCATATCAAGGTTTTCTTCCAGAGTAGCGTGAAGAATTTCTGTAGCCTGAAAGTCCCATGTCTTTCCAAAAATTACGACATATTCTGTTTCTGCAGAAAGAAGGCTCTGTAAATTGGAGTCTTCTGAACACGCAATGTCCTTTCTTCTGGTTGAACCGAATGCTACGATTTTTGAAGTAGAAAGTTTAAGTTCGCGTGCTTTCTGAAAAAATTCCATATCCTTGGGATTGCTGCCCGGATTTCCGGCTTCTATATATTTTATTCCAAGTTCGTCCAAAGCCTGAACTATATGAATTTTATCCTGAACAGAGTAACTTATTCCTTCACCCTGGGAACCGTCTCTAAGCGTAGAGTCCAAAATTTCAATTTTCTTTGCCATGGCGGAATTGTAGCAAAAAAGTTCCAAAATGTTAAGTCTCTTAATGCCGGCAAAACTTCTTAATATGTACAGAAAATGCTTTTTTTGGTAAACTTTTTGTATCATTAAATTCAGAGGTATTTTATGTATATTACATGTTTGGATTTGGAAGGCGTTTTGGTTCCGGAAATTTGGATTGCTTTTGCACAAGCTTCAGGAATTCCCGAACTCAAGAGAACAACGCGCGACGAGCCCGATTACGACAAGCTCATGAACTGGCGCCTGGGTATTCTTAAGGAACACGGACTGGGACTCAAACAGATTCAGGATGTAATTGCAACAATAGACCCTATGCCCGGAGCAAAGGAATTTCTTGACGAACTGCGCTCACTCTGCCAGGTAATTATAATAAGCGACACTTTCACACAGTTTGCGTCCCCTCTTATGAAAAAACTCGGAATGCCAACAATTTTCTGTAACTCGCTAGAAGTTGCACCTTCAGGAGAAATCACCGGCTTTAAGATGCGCATAGAAAATTCAAAACTCACAACCGTTAAGGCTCTGCAGTCCATTGGTTATGACACAATTGCAAGCGGCGACAGTTACAATGATCTTGGAATGATAAAAGCAAGCAAGGCAGGATTTCTGTTCAAGAGTACAGACAAAATCAAGGCCGACAACCCTGCAATTCCGGCATTTGAAAACTACAGCGAACTTCTTGCCGCAATAAAAGAACAGCTTAAAAAATAGTATAAAAAAAGTGCCGCTTCTTTACGGAGCGGCACTTTTTTTTACATTAGAACAATCCCGAAATGCATCCGTTGTCGTCTACATCTATGTTCAATGCAGACGGGGCTTTAGGAAGACCGGGCATATCCACTATGTCACCGGCAAAGGCAACTACAAAACCTGCACCCGAATAAAGCTGAACATCACGTACCGGGAACACATAGCCGCTCGGAGCACCAAGAAGTGACTTGTCGTGGCTTATGGAATTCTGTGTTTTTGCCATGCAGACAGGAAGTTTTCCATAACCGGCAGCATCGTAGGCCTTTAATTTCTTAAGCGCCTTTGATTCAAATTCAACACGGTCAGCGCGGTAAATTTCTTTTGCAAGTGTTTCTATTTTTTCTTCAAGGGTTGAATCCAGTGAATAAATGTTTTTGAAGTTACATTCAAAATCGCAGAGTTCTACAATCTTGTTTGCAAGGTCAACAGCACCTTCGCCGCCCTTTCCCCAGCCTTCACAAAGAACTGCAGTACTGTCACATTCAGAAGCAAGCTGTTCAACAAGAGCAACTTCGGCATCTGTATCGCTTACAAATTTGTTTACGGCAACTACAACAGGTACGCCGAATTTCTTCATGTTTTCTATGTGGCATCTTACGTTTGCAAAACCTTTTTTGACGGCCTCAAGATTTTCGTGTGAAAGATCTGCCTTTGCAACACCACCGTGCATCTTTATTGCGCGCACAGTTGCTACAATTACTGCTGCGTCGGGGTGAATACCGTTCATGCGGCACTTTATGTCCATGAATTTTTCTGCACCAAGATCAGCTGCAAAGCCTGCCTCGGTAACAACATAGTCACCTGTCGCAAGGGCACAGAGTGTTGCGTTGATAGAATTGCAGCCGTGAGCAATATTTGCAAAAGGTCCGCCATGAATAAATGCCGGGGTATGCTCCAGTGTCTGTACAAGATTGGGCCGGATTGCATCTTTAAGAAGAGCCGCAACCGCTCCGGTACATTTGAGCTGTCCGAAAGTAACAGGAACCTTTGCGTAAGTTTCGCCGATTGTTATTGCAGAAATGCGTTCTTTGAGTTCAGAAATTGTTTTTGAAAGACAGACAATTGCCATAATTTCGCTTGCAACAGAAATCTGAAAATGACTTTCTCTTGGAACACCGTCAATCCTTGAACCAAGTCCTACAATTACGTTTCTTAATGCGCGGTCGTTAAGGTCAACGCAACGCTTCCAGGAAATTGTGCGCGGGTCAAGTCCCAGTTCGTTTCCCTGCTGAAGATGGTTGTCTATAAGAGCAGCCATAAGATTGTTGGCAGCAGTTATTGCATGAATGTCGCCGGTAAAGTGAAGGTTAATGTCTTCCATCGGAACAACCTGGGCATAACCGCCGCCGCATGCACCGCCCTTTATACCAAAACACGGACCAAGGGAGGGTTCGCGAAGTGCAATAACAGATTTTTTGCCGATATGCCTGAGACCGTCACCCAAAGCGATTGTTACAGTAGACTTTCCTTCACCGGCAGCTGTCGGAGTCATGGCTGTAACAAGAATGAGTTTTCCTCTTTCTGAAGGATTCAGTGCCTTGTTCTGAAGTTCGCGGAGCTTTTCAAAAGAAATCTTGGCCTTGTATTTACCGTAAGTTTCAAGATCCCCGGCCGAAAGATTAAGTTTTTCTGCAACCCCGGTAATCTCATCCATAACATTTTTCTGTGCAATTTCAATATCCGACAGCATAAATCCTCCTATAAAAATATTCGAAGACTGTTTCAACAGTCGAAAATGTTTTTATTGCGTTTTGCAACAAAGTGAAAAACGCAGTTCAATAAGAAAGTTCGAATTGCGAACTTTGAGTTAAAAAAGCCGACGACATTTCGGCGGATTTTTTTATACTCCCTCATCGTTAAGTGTACTTAGCAAATCAAATTCTTCTTTTGTGAGTTCACGGTACTGACCGCACGCCAGAGACTCATCAAGAAAAAGTCTGTTCATTCTTATTCTTTTAAGATATGTAACTTCGTTTCCCAAAGCGGCAAACAGCCTTTTTACTTCGTGAAACTTTCCTTCATAAACAGTAATTTTACAAACAGCCGCCGCAGTTTTGTCATTCTCCTGTACATCACACCATTCAAGTTGAGCGGGCAGACAGTCTGCGGCTTCTGCATTGCCTTCTGCTTCTATATGAACACCGCGCGCAAGGTCGGCTACATAAGATTCACGTTCCTGTTCATCAACTTCATTTGCAAGGTGAACAAGATAAGTCTTTGGAACACGCCACTTTGGTGAAGTAAGCCTGTGATTCAAATCACCGTCAGTTGTAATAATCAAAAGTCCTTCTGTATCTGCATCAAGACGGCCAATAGTTCCAAGATCACCGCCAAGATATGTACGCCGGTCACTTTCGTCAAGAAGATCAAAAACCGTGGGATAAGTGCCCGATTTTGTTGAACAGATGTATCCGGCAGGCTTGTTGAGCATAAAATATGCATGCCGCTTTATTTTTACTTCCTCACCCTGAACACAAAGTGTGTCATTTTCTATTGAAACATGGAATTCAGGATTTTTGACAGTTTCGCCGTTAACAAGAACTTCACCGCTACGTACAAGGCGCTTTACGTCTTTTCTTGTTCCAAAGCCGCTGTTTGAAAGTATTTTGTCAAGCCGTTCAGTCTGGGTAGTCTGCTTCATCGGGCGGATTATAGCATAAATGCAACTTAAATTCTACATGGAACACTTTTGAAAATTGTAAAAAAAGGCCCTGCGTGAAAAATGCCTCTGCACTCATCGCGCGGGGACTGCTTAAAGTTTTTTTACCGCCGTTTTTGTCAGAACCTTCGATTCCAGTAGCAAGCTTAGCGATGTTGCGTACGGCCTCATTGTCCTTTGAAAAATTCATACATATGCAATCGTTTATTTCGTAGGATTCTACAGATTTTACGATTAGAGTATAACTCCAAACAATATAATGGATAAAAGACTATCATTATGATATAATTAAAAAAATAGAAGGAGGTCGTCTATGCCATATGCAGTTGTAGAAGAAAAATTGAAAACAATTCCTGAAAAATATATGGAAGAAGTTTCAGAGTTTTTAGATTTTCTTTTGTTCAAAAGCAAAGAAGAGTCTAATAAAAACGGACTTGACGAAGCAATTGAAGAAGTTGAAAGAGGTGATGTAGAAACATTTAAGTCCTTTGCAGATTTTAAGGCAGCAATGTCCGTATGAAACATGAGCTTCGAACAGCAAAATCATTCCGCAAAGATTATAAAAAACTAACTGCGAAAGAAACGGAAAAACTACTTCTCTGGAATATAGAATTCAAGCCGTTTGTAGATGTTGCTGAATAGCTTTTGTTATAATAAGCCTGATTATAAATTAACACAGCACACAAAAAAACGCACGCCGTTACAGAAGAGAATCTGCAGCAGCGTGCGTTAACGCATACGAATTGAATTTTACCGCAAGTTAAAACCTGCACAATTCATTTTTATTTCTTAAGAATTACAAAAGATTTTGCAGGAACACTTGCAGGAACAGCAGCGTCAGTAGGAATACCTGAAGAAACATCTACGGAATTTGTGTAACCTGTTGCATCTTCTATAGCGACATCCGCGTCTGTTGCGTTAAAGTATACGAGGAAGTCGCCTGCTGTGTATTTTGTTACACCTTTTCTTTATAAATTTCTTCCATTGTGGATGTATCATGAACACCCATAAGGTCAAAGCGGAATCCATTGATGTGATAATCTGTCATCCAGTGTTTAAGAGATTCAATCATATTTTTTAATGAAAAGGATTAAAAAGAAAACTTGACAAAAAGTATGTAATTTATATAATCAATTATAGGTTTTACATACTTTTTTAAAGGTTGAATATGGAAAATAAATTTATTGAAAGAAAAATAGAAGAAAAACTCTTAAACTTAATAAAAACTTTCCCTATTGTTACTCTAACAGGTTGCAGACAATGTGGAAAATCAACATTACTTAAAAAACTTTTTCCTGATTGGAAATACGTTTCTTTAGAATATTTAGATTTTCGACAAATTGCAACAAATGATCCTCGATATTTTTTAAGTCTTTATCCAGAAAAAACAATTTTTGATGAAGTTCAACGCGTTCCAGATTTATTTTCTTACATTCAAAGTCATATTGATGAATTAGACAAAACAGAAATTTACATTCTTTCCGGTTCTCAAAATTTTTTACTGATGAATTCAATTTCTCAAAGTCTTGCAGGTCGATGTGCAATTTTAAATCTGTCAACTTTTTCAATAAGTGAACTTAAAAATGCTTCTTTACTCAAAGAAAATATAGACGAATGTCTTTGGACAGGTTTTTACCCAAGAATTTATAATCAAAATCCTTCTCCACACGATTTTTATCGTTCTTACATAAAGACTTATATTGAAAGAGATGTTCGTGAATTAAAAAATATTTCAGATTTATCAGTTTTTCACAAATTTATATGTTTATGTGCCGGAAGAACTGGCCAAATCTTAAACACAACAGAACTTGCAAATGAAACTGGAATTTCTGTTTTAACTGTAAAATCATGGCTTTCAATTCTTGAAACAAGTGGAATAATTTTTTTACTAAAACCTTATTATAAAAATTTTGGAAAACGCTTGATAAAATCTCCAAAACTATATTTCTTTGATTCAGGATTAGTATGTTCATTACTTGGAATGGAAAATTTTCAACAAATCCAAACGCATTATTTACGTGGAGGAATTTTTGAAAATATGATAATCAGCAATTATATTAAAGAATGTTTTTTCAAAGGAAAAAATCCAAACGCATATTTCTGGAGAGATTCAAACGGATTGGAAATAGACCTATTGATAGAAGAATTTAATACTATAAAATTATTTGAAATAAAATCATCAAGCACAATAAATGAAAAATTCTTTAATTCTTTAAATAAAATTTCAGATTTATTTAAAATATCAAAACAAAATATAAATGTCCTTTACAGTGGAGAACAAACTTTTCCTGCAACACCCACTCACGGAGGCTACATTTCTTGGAAAGATTGGTAAAATTTTATAATTTTTTTCAAAGAACAATAAAACAGAAAACACATTTTTCCGTTTAATTTACAGCACTTTTTATAAATGCAAAAGATTAAAAAGAAAAAGAAGAAATCTTGACAGTCAGGTTTTCTGGCAGTTGTGACTTCTGCTGCTTGTTCCATCATTTTTGTGGTTATGTTCTGGCCGCTTCTCTGGTGTGCCTATCCTCTAACCATTTTCCCGCCTTTTTCCAGTCGGCTTATGACTTGAATATACTTGTATTTGATGTATATAAATCACTGGGAAAAACAAAAAAACATATTTTTTACTCGACGTTTGTATTTAAATTTGAATGCTCCATTAAAGACTGGTATTGATAATGAAAAGCAATATGAGTTTCGTTTTTTTGTCACACTGATTCAAAATTGCTACACAGTTTTTTAAATGAGATTTTTATATTTTGTTGGTAAACTTGGCAAAAATAATTTACAAAAAAATTAATTTTTTAGACAACAAATCGGAACAACTAAAATTCCATCTTCTCTTTTATACGCATAATCTCCAACAGCCGTAAGAACCATTAAAAATGAGGGTTCTTTCATTTTTGTTGTGTCAATTTTTTGAGAAAGAGATTTTAGTGTTTTTATTCCTTCAGAAATTAAATGTTCTCCACCTAACTTAATTTCTATTAATCCATAAGAACCATTTCGTAAATGAATAACAGCATCACATTCTAGTCCAGTCTTATCTCTAAAATGATAAACTGTTCCTTCCAAAGAATCTGCATAAACTCTTAAATCTCTTATGCACATAGTTTCAAATAAAAGACCAAATGTATTTAAATCTTGTATTAAATCTTTTGGACCTAAGCCTAAGCTTGCAACAGCAATAGAAGGATCAACAAAATATCTTGTATTGCTTGTTCTAATTGCACTTTTACTTCTTAGATTTGGATTCCAAGCACTCATATCTTCTATTACAAAAATTTTTTTTAATGCTTTTATATACGACAAAGTCGTATTTTCTGAAAGATTACTGTCATCATTTGCACTAATATCTTGTGTTATGGAAGCAATGCTGGCTTGAGTTCCTTGATTACGAGCATAAGAACGCATTAAAAGTTTTGCTCGCTCACTATCTCGTTCAACATTATCTACTCTAGAAATATCTTCTTTTACAACAGCATCATAATAATCAAAAGCTAAATGTAAACTGGCTCTTTCTTTTTTATCAATTGAAGCTGGCCAACCACCACGACAAACAAAAAAAGCAATATCTTCTAATTTTTTATTATTGATTCCTGAAATATCAGTTTTGCCTTCAAATAATTCAGTTAAACTTACTTGACCATTAGAATCTTCTGATTCCCAAAGACTCATAGGTCTCATCATAATCCAAGAAAATCGTCCTGTTCCTGTATGCCTTTTTTTATCACTATCATTTGGAATCGCAGAACCTGTTAAAATAAATTGTCCTTCCTTTTTTCTATGATCAACTTCAAATCTAATAGAATCCCAAAGATTCGGAGCTAATTGCCATTCATCAATAAGACGAGGATTTTCTCCTTGAAGTAACAGTTTTGATTGAATTTTTGCAAGTTCCAAATTTTGCTGAATAGAATCTGGATCATTCATATATAAAATGCTTTTAGCTTTTTGCTCTGCAGTTGTAGTTTTTCCACACCACTTTAGTCCTTCAATAACAACAGCACCTGTTTCTTCTAATCTATAATCTAAAAGCGTATCATAAATTCTTTTTCTATATTTTTTCATAAAAATATTATAAACTTTGTTGGTTAATTTGGCAATCTTTTATTGGTGAATTTGGCAGATTTCTGTTGGTAAAATCAGCAGGTTTTATTCAAAAAACTTCTGAATCAATAATATCATTTTTTAATTTCTTAAAAAATGAATATTTATTATCTTTGTGAAAAATATTGAATATTCCGACAAAAATAAACCGCAGTTCCGGGAACATGGAAACCGTGAAACAGGAGCTGCGGAAACCGTTTTTGTGGCGGCTTACGACATGAATACACTTGTATTTGATGTTTATAAATCACTCGGTAAAACAAAAAAGCATATATTCCACTGGTCATATTGGCTAGGATATTTTGGCGGACTTTGTTTTGATTTACTTGCAAAAATTACTCACCGAAAGTTTCCTATTAATTCAATACGTGTAAAAAAATTCTGTCAGAACACTTACTTTACTTCAAGTCGTGTTCCTGCAACAGGCTTTGTTGCGCCAGTTTCTTTGGAAGAAGGAATCCGCCGCACAATTGACTACGAGTTTATTAAAAAAGTTCAGGGGCATACATTTAAGGCAGAGTAGGTTAGTCAGAAAAGCATTGCCTCTCATAGAAAGAGATTGTCGGGGCAAGCCCGACAATGACCTCTCAATGACAGGGAGTGCACGCCTTTGACAGAAGGCAATCGGCAATGAAATAATTAAAAAAATATTAAGAAGCATTGATATTATTTTCATTATTTTATAGTAGGATATATATTTGCAGATATCTTTTGGATAAAAGTATTTATGTAAAAGATAAATGTAATTACAATTTACATAATGCATGCGTTTTCAAAGGATAAGTGAATTTATCCAAAGTATAAAAAGATTTATGTAAAGGCTAAATTAATAGAGAGCCTTAATAGACGAAGAATTATTTTTATAGTATTCGAGTATGAAGTTACGGAGTAAAAAATAAGCCCTTGTACAGACTGCACTCATTGGCTTTTTACAGGAGGTACCGTTATGCCTTTTTCAACCTTAGAAAAACAATTTGATTTACTTACGACCGAAAGACAAAAGACTGTTTACAGTTTTGTAAATTATCTGTTGTCTGAACAGGAAAACGAAGCAAAAACTATGCCTTCAACGGTATCTGAAAAGATATCCCTTCTGGACTCACTTGTTGGAATTGTTCCTTCAAATGTAAATCTTGATAAAGAAAGAACAGAAAGGATTTCCCGATATAGAAGATACAAAAAGAACAACGGTAGAAACGGCCTTTTCTGTTGGGATTGATGATTACGAAGATGCTGTTCAATTCCAAACGTGTCTTAAAAATTCAATCAGTCTGGTAATAACCCGTAATTCAAAAGATTTTACAAATTCTACAATTCAGGCTTTATCTCCATTTGAATATTTAAATTCTTAACTCTCAAGTTTTTTTCTTTTTTTAAGCCGATTAAATGGCTGTTAAATTAACCCATCACACAAAAAAAACGCACGTCGGTACAGAAGAAAATCTGCAGCGGCGTGCGTTAACACATACGAATTGTTTTACAAAAGCAAGTCAGGATTTACTTTTGTCATGTGCTATTTCTTTATCGTTTCTATTCTTCAGTTTGTAAAACTACCCAATAACCGCCCTTATCCCCGCCTTCACGAATAATTTTATTACTTTCTCTCAATTTCTGAACTTGTTTTTCAACTGCACGTTTTGAAATAAATAAAGTATCAGCAATTTCATCCAAAGTGATTTTCGAATTTCTTTTCATCATATCTACAATTTTCACCGAACTTTTCACCGAACTTTTCACCGAACTTCCTTTTGTTTCACCGAACTTTTCGCTCGAATATTTATATTTATGACCGTAATTTTTTTCTAAAATTTCTCTGTTTTCATCGAACTTTTCTGATTTCTTGTCAAAATAAAAAATCATTTCTGTCCTGTCGGGACTGTATTTTTCGCTATAAACCGGTTTTGTACCAAAAGTTTCTTTCAAGGCATCCACTATTTTTGGAACACCACTTCCAGCACTTTTTGGGAATGCTATAGATTAAAAAGAAAAAATCTTGACATTTGTGATTATCTGTATAATATTTATGTCAGGAGGTGTTATATGAGATACCACGATAAAAAATACTTTGATGAATTGAATAATGGAGATAATCCGATTGCGTATATTCTTAATATGCCAAAACCTGATTTTACAAAGATGGATCAGGAAGCAAAAGAATTTGAAGAATGGATTAAAAAAGAACACGCTAAAGAACGGGAACTTTTAAGGAAACTTTCAAAACAATGATTGCAGAATTTCAAGTTTTAGACACAGAAGATTTTTATATTGAACATTTACTCGACGACCAGGAAAATATTGAATTGATAAAGTCATTTTCTGTCCCGAATAATGCGATAGGTCTTGAAAATTATCTGAAAAATCAATCAATTTTAGATGAAAAAGGAAATAATTGTCGAACATATCTTATAAAAGATAAATCAACAAATGAACTAGTTTCCTATTTTTCAATAAAAACTGGTCTTATAACAATGCAACTTCATAAAGAATATTTTGAATCAATTCCAGCTATTGAACTTTCTAATTTTGCTGTTAATCATGTATACAGACAAAAACATCCGGAAATTTCAAGAATTGGAAGTTATTCTTTTAAATATTTTATTTTGCCTTTAGTTCGATGTTTATCAAAATTTGTGGGAATAAATTCTTTATATATTTATGCCCTGCCACAAGAAAAACTTATTGAACATTACAAAACTTTAGGATTTGCACGGCTTCCTCAAAAACAGGAAAAATTTGTTCAATACCATGTAAAACCAAAATACGATGAAGGCTGCATTTTTATGGTTCAAAGTTTATAATAACTCCTAACTATAATTTTTTTTCAAAGAACAATTTTAACCAATTTTTTTAATCAAAATATTTTTTAATAAAACCTTCTATTTTTGAAATACCTTCATCTAAAAGATTTTACAAATTCTACAATTAAGGCTTTATCTACATTTGAATATTTGAATTCTTAACTCCCAAGTTTTTTCTTTTTTTTAAGCCAATTAAATAACTGTTAAATTAACACACAAAAAAAACGCACGCCGGTACAGAAGTATAATCTGCAGCGGCGTGCGTTAACGCATACGAATTGTTTTACAAAAGCAAGTCAGGACCTGCTTTTGTCATGCATTATTTTTTAAGAATTACAAATGATTTTGCAGCAACACTTGCAGGAACAGCAACTTCTGTAGGAGTACCTGAAGATACATCTACGGATTTTGAGTAACCTGTTGCATCGATAGCGACATCCGCTTCTGTTGCGTTAAAGTATACGAGGAAGTTGCCTGCTATGTACTTTGTTACACCAGTTTTAACTGTAGTTGCACTTGCAGAAGTGTTTGCTCCGAATGCAGATGGGTTTGCTTTTCGAAGAGCGATTAAACCTTTGTATGTATTGTAAACATCGGAGTAAGTGTCTTTAAAGGTGAGGTCGATGGCATTTTTCTGATCACTAGACTTGTAGCTATTTTCATCACCGCGCTTTGTTCTCAGGAATTCCTGGCCGCCGTTAATAAACGGAGTACCCTGACTTAAGAATACATAGGCAGCGGCAAGTTTATCCTGCTCTCTGACAGTTGCAAGACCCTCTGCACCAATCTTTGTAAATAAATTACCTGTAGTTACTTTGTCAGTATCATTCAGTGTCTGCCAGTAAGAAATAGCAAGTTTGTCAAACAGTGTATAGTTGTCATGGCACTCAACATAATGAAGAGCAAGCCCCGGCTTTCCTGTTGGATTGCGTTTATTCTTTCCTGTATCTCCAACAAGACCTGTTATAATACCACTGTCATTGTATGTTCCCTGGACTTGTCCATGTTTGAAACCACCGAATTCGGCACCCTTAATTGCATCGCGGAAGTCATCATCAAAGGCAGCAACACCAAAGTCTCCGGCATTGATAGCACCTGTCATTCCGTCTGTAACTGCACAATCACCGCCAGTCCATGGTTCACCGTATACCATTACCTTCGGGTCAATTTCTTTAAGAGCATTGTAGACTTCTGTCATTGCTTCTTTTGAGTGAACACCCATAAGATCAAAGCGGAATCCGTTAATATGGTAATCTTTCATCCAGTGCTTGAGAGATTCAATCATATAAGAGCGGAACATAGGAGCTTCAGAGTCAGTTTCGTTTCCACAGCCGGAACCGTCTGAATATGAGCCGTCTTCTTTCATTCTGTAGTAGTAATACGGAATTGTAGAATCATAGAGAGAATACTCTCCAGTACCGCTTGTATGGTTATAAACAACATCCATATTTACAGCGATACCTGCTTTATGAAGTGCAAGAATCATTTCGCGCATTTCCTTAACAGCCTGGGTACCATCTGTATAACCTTCAGTTACATAGCGTCCTTCAGGTACATTATAGTGATAAGGATTGTAACCCCAGTTGTAGTTTTTATCAGCATTCTTTTCTGCATAATCAAACATAGGAAGAATCTGAACATGAGTTACGCCCAACTCCTTAAGATGATTAATAACAGCATCTGAATTTGCAATATCAAGGAATTTGCCTGTTGAATCAGTTACTGTGGCACGGCTCCAGTCACGGATATGCATTTCATAAATTACAGCATCTGTATACTCACCTGAGAACGGATTTCTATATGCACTTTCCCAACCTGCCGGCTGAGTTTCTGCATCATTGATATCTGCAATCTGGGCTGCTACAGAATCACCGCTGGCAACTTTTGCATAAATATCGCAAACATCTCTTGTTACACCTTCATTTGTAATTCTGAACTTATAATATTTGAATGAAGAAACATCAACGTCAGAAACGCTCCAGATTCCATATTCGTCAGAAGTCATTTTTACAACAGAATCTTCTGTTACCAACTGAGATGAGTCCTTAAACAACAAAAGCTGAACATCACTGGCAACAGGTGCCCATGTTTTGAATGATGCTTTTGTTCCGTTAAGAGTCAGACCAAGATCTGTTCCTTTATAAATATAATCTTTATATGCAGCTTTAATAGCGGCAATTTTTGAAACCTTCACTCCGGCCTCCGGCTTGAATATTGAATTCTTTACATACCATTCTTTTTCCAAATCAATATCTGAAGAAAGTTTCAAAAGAAGAGTATCTGCAAAGTTTCTGTTACGATTGTTCTGTGCATTATAATTAAGAACATCATTTACAGCAATCTCTGTACCGTCAGCTGCAACAACTGTAAATCCGTTGCTTGAAGCCGAAGTTTCAAGTCCGTATTTTACAGATAGAGATACTTTAATAGAATCTTTAGTAACAGCAGAAGCAGCTGCAATTGTCGGATCATATGAATCAGAAACAATATACAAAGTAGGATCTTTTGTCAATGTCAAAAAATGCATTCCTTCTGACATATCCATAAACTGGTCACCATCAGGATCTTTTGTCCATCCTGAATCGCGGATAATTTTTCCCATTTTTCCTTTTTCTTTAATGCAAGCCATAAGTTTTGTATCACTTGCACAAAGTTCGCTTATATTCCAGTAAGCAATTGTAGTTCCATCAATAGTTTTTGTCTTTGCTTTGCCTGCTGTTAAATCATAGCCGTTCTGTCCTTCACTGGTTCCGTCTGGCCAAAGCCAGAGACCATATTTAGAATAATCAGAATCTGCTCTTTTGTAGAAAATAATTAAATTTTCATTCTTAGGGTCAAGTTCAGACGCTGCTTTTGCGGATGCTAAAAGTACAGGATCAGGAGTTCCCAGGGTTCCGACCGCCACATCAGGACCATCAGGCTCTTCAGTTGTTCCATTGGGACATCCTATCATACATATTGATGAGGCTGCCACAAGCGCGAGGAATGCTTTTGTCAAAACATTCTTTTTCATAAGTTTCCTCCAAATACGAGTGACGCGCAGCTATTAACCCACGCGTCTATATTTATCACTCCACTTTTTTATTTAATAATAATTACAGAATCAGTTTCATCTACAACTGCAGGACAGTTATCTTTAGGTATTGAACCTGTTCCGAATTTCCAAGTTTCTGGCTCTCCATCTATCATTCCGCGCGGACTTCCCATGTCGAAGTCAAAGTTGTTAATGTAGATTTTGTAACCGTCAATATTTTTTGGATAACCAATAGAGGCTGCACTGATTGTAAACCAAATCATTCCGGGTTTATCTTCCCAAACAGAACCGATTTCAGGAGAATAGTCAGACCAGTCCAAATCTTTTTCTACTATATCTTGACCGGCTTCTGCAGAAAGTTTTTCCCAGGCAACAGCAGGTGTATTTTTTGGTGCAGGAGTTACAGCCTTTCCAAGAGAAGTTTCTGTTGCTCCTTCTTTAGAGTAATATCCGCTTCCCCAACCGTTGCACTGATACATATAATCCCACTTGCCGAATGAGTCCGGAAGTTTGTAATTATTTTTTGGATGATATTCGCATCCGTCATCATCACCGTCAGAAATAAAGATAAAGAAAACAACATGATCAAAGAAATTGGAACCTGGATCCCAGCTTCTTGAAATTGAATTCATCTTTACTCCAAGACGAATATCATTACCGCTTCTGTAAACATCAACACCTTCTATATCAAACTGTCCCTTGAAGGTCTTTTCTGTTGGTTTTTTAAGAATTCCCTTTGCAATTCCAACACCGTTGTCATCATTCTGAGGATCTGTAATTTTGGCTATAAGTTTAAACGGTCTTTCAATAGTAAAATATGATGTTTCAGAATAGCATGTAATACCGTCAACAATCTGAATAAGTTGAATAGAAATTTTTCCGTTAGAATATGCACCAACATTCATATTTACAGAAAACTGAGTTCCGGCAGTTGCTTCAATACCTGTAGCAAGAGAATAGTCACCGTTAAGAACAAGCTTAACAGTTCCTGTAACAGAAGAAGTTCCTTTTATTGTAATTTCGTTTTCTGTTACATTTTCTGTAGGAACACTGTCAACTGTAAGAGTACATTCTGCCTGTGTAATTTCTGCACCGGCTTCTGTAAGAATATAAATTGCACAACTGTTTGCAGGAACAACAAGTTTTACGTTTCCTTTTGTTCCGTCAGCAGTAGCTGTAAATGATTTTGTAATCTGAGTTCCGGTTGCTGGGCATACAGAAACACCATCGTAAGGAACAAGTTCAAATTTATCTCCTGCAGCAAGATTGCGGTAAGAGGCATCAAGAACCTTATCAGTCGGTGCTGTATTCATAATATAAATAGCTTTGTTTCCGACACCTGCAAGGAATTTTTTTGGATCATCAGGATCGCTTTCACGAACTATATATGCAAGAATTCCAGCACTATCATCAGTATCCTTCAAAGTATACAAACTGTTGTAGCGGAACACGCGGTTTTCTGAGCGCATTTTGTTAAGGTTCGTAAAATACTTGTACCAGTCATTGGTTGTATCAAACTTGTCTTCTGTCTGTTGTAATCCCGGTGAAAGATAACTTCCCTTAAACATACCGGCACGACATTCTCCGTCAAAGCCCTGTTCAGAACCATAATAGACCTGAGGAATTCCAGGAATTGTATAAATAATTCCGTAAGCAGCCTTCATCAACTCTGTATTGCCCTTCATTGTCTGACCCCAGCGGTCAGTGTCATGATTGTCAATGAAAGTTACAAGTCTGTTAGGATCAGCATAATAGCCTTTAGTATAGCGTTTGGCGAGAACCGAAGAAATTGCACTGGTCTTACTTCCCGAACTGATTGTATCTGTAATTACAAATTTAAGTGGAAAGTAAATCATACCGTCAATTCTTGCATTACCACTTTCATCTTTTGTATAACTTCCAACAAGAGCTTCACTGGTATCCCACGCTTCACCAAAGTTTATAAAATCACTCTTTCCCAATGACTTTCCATATTCTCTTACACCCATATTTCCGGGTTCAGTTGAATTTATAAAATCATTGAAGAAATCAGGCTCAACATATTTTGCAGTATCAATTCTGTAACCGTCAATTCCACACTTGTCAATCCAGTATCTGAAATATCCGCGAAGAAGATTTCTTACAACAGGATTTTCTGTAACTATATCATCAAGGTCGCTGGAAGAATGGGTGTACATTGTAGCCTGGTTTGTAAAATCACTGATTCCGGGATTGTAATGATAGAATGCATTGTTTTTGAATTCATCTGCTGTAAGGTCATTCAAATTATTCAATGCCCACGGAAGCTGTTCCGGATGATTGAACGGAACTGATTTTGGTTCAAGATAAAAGTCACTTTCTGAAATATTTCCTTCAGAAGCTTTTACCATATCATATGTAAATTCTTTGTTGATTTTCTGATAGTCACCAGTATGGTTTACAACAATATCCTGAATTACATAAAGTCCCATTTCGTGAGCTTCTTTTACAAACTGCTGGTACTGCTCCATTGTGCCCATATGGGAATCAACTTTTGTAAAATCACTTGCCCAGTATCCGTGGAAGCCGTGATAGTTACTTTCTGCAATCTGACACTTAACAGGAGGTGTCATCCAAATTGCAGTAAATCCCATATCTTTAATATACTGAAGTTTCTGGCGCACACCTTCAATGTCTCCTCCGTTATAGCTGGAAGCAGGTTGTCCGGGAAGAACTATACTTTCATCGTAAGCATTGCCGTTTTGATCTTTAAGTCCCTGAACTTTATCGTTTGATGTGTCGCCGTTAAAAAATCTGTCCGTAAGAATAAAATAAATAGACTGATCCTGCCAGTTTTCGCTCGAAGGTTTAACAGGACTCATTGGACCCGAAAAATCTGTTGAACCGTCAGTATCAAAGTCAAAACATGTCATTGCATAATTTTTTGAACCGTCTGATTTTACAGCCATCGTTCTAATTATACACTGTTCTGAAACCTTGAAAGGCTCTGTATATTTTGTAGAATTTTCTGTCGGTTTTGAATTTTTTACAGCTTTCTGCCAAGCTGTTTCATCCCATTTACCGTCTGTTCCGATTGCAGGTTTTAAAATTGTATAATAAATGGCAGTTGAACCTTCACAACTGATTGTTACAGTCTGCTCTTCTTTATAAAAACCACCTATTGGACTGAACTGCGGATATGTTACTTTTGTAGTAGGGGTTTCAGGAGTGGGTGTATTCGGTTCTGAAGTGTCATTTTTGCACGAGAAGAAACCAAGCGCAAATACAGCTGTAATTAAACATAATAATTTTTTCATGTAAATCTCCCATAAAAAGTCAACGAGAAAATTTCAATTTTCGATTTGACTTTTTAAGCCCATTCGCAATGAAATGAGAATGGGCAGTTGATAAGAAAGTTTGCAACGCAAACTTTTGAATAAAAACTTTGACGCTATCTTAGGCAAAGTTTTTATTACACTCTCCTTTAAAATTAATTACTTGTAATAACTTCAGCACTTAATAAAAGTGCTGAAACATCAATTGTTAAATTAACAGAATCTCCCGGCATACAGGTGATGGCTATCTGTCTGTTATTATCCGTCAAAGTTATATTCTCTGATTTACTCCAACTACCAAAAGACCACTGATTATCCCAACTTGAATTCGTAACAATTTTTAGTTCAAGTTTAGAAGAATCATCACCCAATGCAATTGAAGAAGAGTTTATACAGTTACTTACTGAAAGTGTTTTTGTCTCTCCTGGACCCACGGAAATAACATTTTCTGTAAGAGACCATCCGTTTGCATCACCGGGAAAACTTACATTCTCTGAAGAACTGCCGGCCTTAAATGTTATATTCAAAGTTCCTGAAGAAGCAGAATAAGGATTCGTGTCATACCAAGTTCCGGTTATTTTACCATTTTCAAAACCTGAAGGAACAAACCATCCGTTACCGGTTCTGGAAAGATCTACTGTCTGTGATGAACCTGAGTTGTTGAAAATCAGACTTGCATTTGCAGCATTCGGTATTGTAAAAGAATACCAGCCGTCAGAATCTGACTGCATTGAACTTCCGGGCCATGCAACAGGCGTTGACGTGTGACCATTCAAATTCCAGTAATAACAGTTTACGGCAGACCAGTTTGTAATCGAATTATTATAGAAGTAAACCGTCATTTCATTTAAGGCCGAAGTTGTTGCAAGAATCACCACTTCATTTTCAGAAAGTTCAAAAGAAGCTGTTCCGCCTGTAACTGTTACTGAATCTCCTCCAAGTACATCTGTGTAAACTCCGTCAGGAAGACTTAGATTTGAAACAGACTGAACTCTATAGGCACCTTTATTTGCAACAACAACTACTGCATCTGTTCCGCTTTTTCTTTCATAGGCAAGAAGAGTATCGTCTACCCATTTTTCTGAATAAGTACCATTCTGAAGAGCTTTGTTTGTCTGTCTTAAGTTTGCAAGTGAACGTATTATATTGCAGGCATTTGTTTCTGTATTAAACGACGGCATCATCTCACGGTTATAGGGATCGCTACCCGTCTGACCGAAAGAATTTGATGTAAAATTGGCAGAATACTGTTCTGTACCGTAATAAATACAGGGCACACCCCTGATAGTCATAGTTATTGCAAGTCCAAGATCTGTACGTGCGGCAGCATAACTTTCGCTCATACCGGCGCTATTTCTTAGAACAGTATTGATTCTTGGCATATCATGATTATCGAGAAATACAACCTGTTTAAGAGGATTGCTCCAGTAAGATTCACGGTCAGAAAGATATGCAGCCAAAGTTCTCATGGTTGCGGAATTTTTCAAAACACTTTCTATTGTTGAACGGTACCCGAAATCAAGAAGACTGCAACCTGAATTATTCGCAAAATACTGCCCTTCTGTATTAAGACCTGTAGCCCAGGCACCGGCATCCATCCATTCTCCAAAAAAGAATATATCTCTGCCGGTTCTTGTTTTCATATCGCTTACAAGAGAAGTTGTGAATGAAGTGTTCATGTGCTTTACGGCATCAAGTCTTACACCGTCTACACCTCTGTTAAGCCAGAATTCGAGTGCATCTGCAAGATAGCTGTAAGTAGCAGAATTATCCTGATTAAAATCTGACAAATTAAAAAGATTTTTATAACGGCAATAATATGGATCATCCCATTCTGTATCACCAATTCCGCCAAGTCTGTGATACCAGGAACCTGACGTATCTGTAAGATAATCAGTCAGTTTATCTGTACTTATTATTTCTCCTGACGTATTATAATTCGTTTTATACAGACTGCCGTATTCAGCTTCATCATTTGGATTGGAATGGTTTGGAGCATAGTCCAAAACCAGTTTCATATTGTAAGGAGAAGAATGCATTTTTGAAACAAGGTTGTCAAAATCATTCCATGTTCCCCAGTGTTCGTCTATATTAAAATAATTTTTTCCCCAGTAACCGTGATAAGGAGCATCACCTGCATTTGTGGGTGTATCGATTGCTTCTACCAGTGGAGTTACCCAAATTGAATTAATACCAAGATTTTTAAGGTAATCAAGCTTATTATTAACTCCATGAAGATCTCCACCCCAATATTTTTTCCAGTTTGTTTTTGTTGAATCATACTGGGCAGGATTCAAACCGGAATTGTTTGTACTGTCACCATCAGAAAATCTGTCTACAAATAAAAAATAAATTACATCTTTCTGATAATCATCTGAAGACTGTTCAAGAACAGATCTTGAAACCGAAGCATTATAATTCTGTAAACTCCCATCCTTTTCATTTTGAATTACAGAACATCCAGCAAAAAGAAAAATACTAGCACAGCAAAGAAGAACAAGTTTCTTAAAAGTTTTCATACATTTCTCCTGTCAGATTAAAGTCTAAAACAACATACACAGGTGTATACAAAAAACAGGGATTTCCATAAGAAATCCCTGTTTAACTAATCAATTACTGTGTTTACAGAAATTATTGTTTTTTTACAGTAACTTCTTCAGTGCCTGCATTAATAGAAATCTTGTAAGTACCACTTTCTACACTTTCAATTTCACAAGTAAGATCATTAGCTGGTTTTAATACTAAATTAGCTTCTGCAGTAAAGTTTTCCAAAGAATCAGCTGCAACAGGTTTGAAATTCCAAGAAAGTTTTTCACCTGGTTTTGCAACAGAAACAACATTCCATTTTTCATTAAATGTTGCAACTCCATCAACTCCTGCTACAGGAATATTATCTTTAAGTGTTGCATTTGGTTCTGATTTCCATTCTGCCATTGGCCAACCGTTAGGCCATGTGCTACCCCAGAACTGACCATTAATCCAAGCAGCATTACCTTCTTCAAGTCCTGTAATTTCAAAAGTTAATGTATATGAACATATTTCTTCGATTTTTACAGAAACTACTTTTTCTGGAGTTGTCTGGATATAAACACGATATGCAGAATCTGCTTTAAGACCTGAAACTTTAAAGTTGCCCGCATCACCATTAAGTTCAACATAATCTGCTCCTGCAGCAATTGTTACACCAGAACCATTCTGCTTGTTATTCCAAGATGCATCGTTAATTCCCATTTCACCTTCAGTTGCTACTGCAACTATATCTTTTGTATAAGTTACATTACCTGTTTTTTTATCAACAGAAGCACCATAAATTAAGTTAGCAGGACCAAAGCTCCAAAGATTTGTCATATCACCAATTTTGAAACAACCACCAACTAGATAGAGTCCATCAAAATAATATGGAGTTGGAAGAGCTGGAGCAGGTTCTCCGCCTTCTTTGGTTGATTCAATTTTACAAGAAAGTATTTTTTTGGAAGGATCTTCTATTTTAACAGTAATTCTATATTCCGAATTTATAGAAAGACCTGAAATTTGAACATGTGTTGGATCTGCTTCTGTAGAATAAACCATTTTTTGTAAATCACAACCAGGTTCTATTTTTGTAGTCTCATCAGCTTCAGGTACCCCTGCACTGTTATTTCCACACCATCTACTAGACCACTTATCAAATACTTCTTGAACAGAAAACTGCGCAGTTTCTTCAGTTGCAACAAATGTATATGTATATGTTGATTCATCTACTTCAGTCATTTTTGCAGCGGTCCAGTCATTAATTGAACCAATAATTCCTGCATCTTGTAAAATTGTACCATCTGGTTTATCGTGCAAGTCACCAGAACAACCAGCAAATCCAAAAAGAAGAGCCGCAGCGGCAATTACGCTTGTTAATATTTTTTTCATTTAGTTTCTCCTAAATGTTGTTTATTAGATTTCAAAGAAATCTTAAAGTTTGATTTGAAAAGAATTATTTTTTTAGTGGTGGTTTCGACAAGCTCAACCACCACACAATTTATAAATAACTCGCTTTCAAAGATTTATTAGATTAGATGTCCCAACGGATACCTACACGGAATGCTCCGCGTCCGTCATACCAGTCTACCGGGTCAATGCATCCTACACCTTCCTTCTCGTGACTTCCGTTTACGTTAGCGCGGTCAAGGTTAAGCTGATCCTGTCCGTCGCCAAAGTGCTTGTACGGGTCCATGTTGTAGCAGAACTGTGTGTAGAAAGTTGGCTTTGCAAGTTTTGTAAACTGCTTTGAGAATCCAACTGCAAATGCAAACGGATTGTTCTCTTCTTCTACGAATGCTTTTCCGGCTTCTGTAGACTTAACTGTGCGAAGACCGAATGCTACGCTTGCCTTCATGCTCATAGGAAGTGTAACCTGTCCAACCAATGTGTTGAACATGCGTGCTCCGTTAGAGTCATCGTAACCGTAGTTAACATCAAGAGCCTTTACTACGTCTCCAATGTTTTTCCAGTTGAATGTAAGACCTGCGCGCTTGAAAGCAAATTCGCTGTCAGAGCAGCCGTACTTCTCGGTTATGTAAGGATTATTTTCTACTTTGTAGTTCTTGTAGTAGAGGTCTCCGTAAGCTGTGAATGTCATGTCATCAAGAGTGTAAGCAACAGTCGGTGTAACTGCAACTTCCATTCCGCTTTCGATTCCGTAGAGCGGTTCGTAGTTTCCACTATAGCGTATGTTGTACCATTTTACATTATCCTCAAGTTCTGCTTTCCAGCCTGCTGCAACTTCGTCTTTCATACCAATCTTTTCGAGTGGCATTTCTACAGAAGCGTTAAGTCCAATGTTAAGGCCAATGTCTTCGTTGTTGTAGTATCCGTTGACAGCAACGCGCTGGCTGTTTGCTACACCAAGCATGTTGCTAAGGTCGAATGTTCCGTCGTCATGGTTCTGGCGAACATAAAGAAGAGAAGCCTGTGCTCCGCGCATGCGGTATTCAACTCCTGCTCCCCAAACCTTGTCACTGTCCTCGTAAGAAAGCTGTACGTTTCCTGCAAGGTTCTGAAGTCCGTTTTCTGTATTGCGGTACCAGATATCTGTTGAATATCCTGACCAGTCAGCAACGCTTGAAGCTCCGTCTGTCTCGAGATCTTTACTTGACTTCTGGTGTGTTGCAAAAAGAGCCTGTGCTGCAACCTTAAGTCCAAGGTCTGCAAACTTTGCCTTTGCACCAACGATAAAGTCATGTTCTACCGGGTCATCAAAAATGAGTGTTCCGTCATAAGCACCGTTTGACTGGAGGTCTACTACAACGTCTCCGTTGAGCATAGAAGCACCAAGCCATCCGATGTATCCGTACTTTGTTCCCTTGCGGTCTGCTGTCTTGTTGGGAATAAATCCTGCATCAAGAGTTACGCCAGAATCTGCAAAAAGGTTATTGATTTTGTCGCCTGTGCTGAATGATGCAAATCCACCAACGTGGTTGTAACCTGCATCCCAGTTTCCGTCGATTGTCTTCCAGATAACCGGCTGGCGAACTTCCATCTTTGCATAGTTAAATCCTGTGTAATACTTTACCCATGCAGTGTCAAAACCAAACTTAAGGTATCCAAGGAACGGGTTTGTTCCGGGTCCTTTAGCTCCACTGTTGGAATTGTCTGTTGCATTTGCAAGATAAGCTACCGGGCTGCTGAGAAGGTCAGAACCAAGCTGCTTGAGTCCGTCTACGGGGTCAATTTGCCAGACATCAAAATTATTCTTTTTTGCAACATAAGTTACTTTGCCTTCTGCAGAATAATCTTCGATTTCGCGTTCTGCAAGTGCAATTTCTACATAGAAAGGAACTCCGGGGAGTGCGTTTCCTGTAAGTTTGTTGTAAGACTTGAGACCAACAGACTGGCTGTCAAAATCAAATCCTTTCTTTGTCTTGTCTACAGCACCCTGAGTCTTAAAGTTTGACTGGGTTCCGAGCATTGTCCAAGAAATAAATTTGATTCCGGACTTCTTTGCTCCGCTGTCACCGCCACCCTGTGCAGCAACGAGTGTGTCTACGTCTACGAGACCGTTCTTTCCACCGAATCCGTCATCTACAGTATCGGGTGCTTTAAGGTCTGCTGTCCAGTTTCCATCAGAAATGAACTTATACTTCATGATAGTTCCGGCCGGAACTACTTTTGTCATTGTAAAGCCCTTGTCGGTCTTTGTCATGGCTTCTGCGCCATCCTGCCAGTTATTAAAATCTCCGGCAAGAAGAACTTCTGTAGCACGAGGGTTTCCGTAGAAGAATGTAACCTCTACCTTACCGTCGTCACGCTTCTTTACAGATACGTCAGCGAAAACAGCTGCTGAAAGCACCAGTAAAGTTGAGATGAAAGCAATAATTTTTTTCATCCTTTCCTCCAATTTTTTCTTTGGTTCGAATCCGACCACTTTTCGGATTTTTTAAACCGTGCCGTAATATTAAGTCATACTATTTTGACTGTCAAATTTTAAGCACGATTTTTATAATTTTAGTGTGATGTATGATTTTTAGAATAGTTTTAGATACTTTTATTATATTTATTTCAACTGCAGCACCAGGTTAAGTAAAAACAGTTTTCTTCAGTGCAGTTTATTTGGAATTTAGAAATATTAATTCATACTTTTATTATATTTATGTAATTCAAGGGCAAAATTCGGTTAACGCAGGTTACAGGAAAATCATTTTTTTATAAGAAAAAACAATTTTTTATTTTTTTTACACAAAAATCGGAATCGTTTCCACCCACCGCCTTTGGTACTATTTTCACATGCCGCAAATTTCCTGAATCTTGACGTAAACGAAAGAAAATTGCTATAATATGTAAATAAAGTGCCAACTTAGCTCACCTGGTAGAGCAGCGCCCTCGTAACGCGCAGGTATTCGGTTCAAGTCCGGAAGTTGGCTATCATAAAAGGTATCTGCATGATTGTAGGTACCTTATTTTTTTTGTTAACGAGATAAATTTTGAACCGAATAGCGAAGTGAGCGCGTGGCAAGTGCCACGAAAAGGCGACACGATGTCGCCGGCAGCGAACGCAGCCGCCCGGAAGGAGCACACACGGACGTGTGCGACTGGAGGGTTCGGTTCAAGTCCGGAAGTTGGCTTTTAGTTAAGGTACTTACATGTCTGTAGGTACCTTATTTTTTTTGTTAACGAAAAAAATATTGAACCGAATAGCGAAGTGAGCGCGTGGCAAGTGCCACGAAAAGGCGACAGGATGTCGCCGACAGCGAACGCAGCCGCCCGCAGGGAGTGCACAGGACGTGCACGACCGGAGGGTTCGGTTCAAGTCCGGAAGTTGGCTTTTAGTTAAGGTACTTACATGTCTGTAGGTACCTTATTTTTTTTGTTAACGAAAAAAATATTGAACCGAATAGCGAAGTGAGCGCGTGGCAAGTGCCACGAAAAGGCGACAGGATGTCGCCGACAGCGAACGCAGCCGCCCGCAGGGAGTGCACAGGACGTGCACGACCGGAGGGTTCGGTTCAAGTCCTATTTTTTTCTTTCAGCGCGGTAACCTGTTCTAAACTAAGGCCTGTCTTTTTTGCAATCTGATCCTGTGAAAGTCCCATCTCAATCAATATGCGTACCGCCGTCTGAAGCCCTTGCGCTATTCCTTCCTGGCGTCCCAGCGCTATTCCTTCTTTGCGACCTTGCGCTCTTCCTTGTGATAACTTGTCGTAATCGTGTAAATTCATTGCCCTGTATTCGTCCCTGAACAGTTCGTTCCTTTTAAGTTTTTCTACAGTATGCGCAATGCGTTCTACCAAAGCATCGTTTTCTGTAGAATTTCCGCTGCCCACGTATTCCATAAATGCACGAAGGCTTGCGTCGCTTTCTTCTTTACTCTGTTCCAAATTATAAACTATCCAGTGCGAATTGTCACCTGCGCTTATGCCTTCACTCGTTCTTTCAAAACGGTATACGCTTCTCTTTTCTTTGTACGGCACTTTCTTGCACAAAAACAGAACATAGCTTTCCTTAAGTACATCATACGGATTCCCCTGCGTAAGGTGGTCTATGTCTATCATGCTCTGGTAATAGCGCATTCTTTTGCCCAAAGCCGCAACTGGTGTAGTCTGGATTTCTACATCGAAGACTGTTGTGCTATTTTCTAAGTAGACATCAAGCCGTACGCCGTGCGTGCTGTAATAAGGCGCAATTATTTTCTGAAGCTTCGGATACTTAATCTTACCAACCTTTATTCCCAAAAGCCGCTCAATCACACCTGCACAAATTTCTCTGTCCTGCATCACTTTCCCGAACATGAAGTCATCCGCAAAAGTCAATTCTTCTATAGGTTTAATTTTTCTTACCTGCCTATATTTTATTTAACACATTTGTGTCTACTATATATATAGGCTTTGATTTGTTGTTTTGGACAAATTTTATGCTAACTTTTTTAGGAATTTATTACTTTGACTAGTTGATTATCTGAACGTGTCTGTTAACGGACTTATTTGTAAACACAATGTCCGCGGGGAAAGACGCTGCTTCTTCAAATATAAATCTTAGCAAAAGTATTTCATGAACAACTCAAATAGCGTTGTTCATGAAAACTTCAGTTGTTGCACA
>OLHA01000029.1_pt1 | contig 88783 bp, 77 predicted proteins | sample 1605961 | NCBI WGS metagenome assembly OLHA01 (sample SAMN03283288) | human gut metagenome | biome: human-associated habitat; material: feces | host: Homo sapiens | place: Peru | collected 2012
CCGTAGGCTGTTTGCTGACGTACCAGTTCCCCCAACTGTGACCCAAAGCGGCTATAACCTTTGAATTAAACGTATCACCGCACTCGGTGCAAAGGTCATATTCCATGCCATTGACTGTGCAGGAGGCAGGAACGGTGATGTGCTTTAATTTATGCGCGCACTCTTCTTTTAATATTTCATATTCAAAGCCGTTGTCTTTAGCGTACTGCTCACCTGCCGTACCTGCATAGCAATAGATTTTGAAGTTGGGTATTTTTATTTCTTTGTAATCTAATGTTATACGGTATCCAAAAGCACTTTCGCCTATACTTGTAACGCTACTTGGAATTGTTACGCTTATTAAACCGGTACAACCATAAAAAGCTCTAATACCTATGCTTGTAACACTATTAGGTATTGTTATGCTTGTTAAATTTCTACAACCATAAAATGCACAGGCGCCAATGCTTGTAATATCGTTCGGAAGTACTGTATTTTTACAACCGGAAATTAATTTGTTCGTTTTTGTCTCGATTATTGCATTACAATTATTTCTGCTGTCATAGACTTTATTATTTTTTGAAACTTTTATACTTGTTAAACCGACACATTCTCCAAACACATTATTTTCGATACTTGTAACGCTATCCGGAATTGTTACGCTTGTTAAATTTCTACAACGCAAAAATGCATCATCACCAATGCTTGTAACGCTTTTAGGTATTGTTATGCTTGTTAAACTTTTGCAATCTGCAAACACACCTTCGCTTATACTCGTCACACTATCCGGAATCGTTACACTTGTTAAACCAATACAATCCTGAAATGCAGTAACACCAATGCTTGTAACACTATTTGGAATTACTATATTTGTTAAACCAGAACAACCATAAAACGCAGACATGCCAATATTTGTCACGCCATTTTGAATTGTTATACTTGTTAAATTTTCACAGTGCACAAATGCACCGTCACCAATACTTATGACACTCCCAGGAATCGTTATACCCGTTAAACCAGTACACCCATCAAATGCATGATCTCCTATGCTTGTAACGCTATTCGGAATCGTTATATATGTTAATTTGGCGCAAGATTCAAATGTGCAATTACCAATGCTTGTAATACTATTAGGTATTGTTATGCTTGTTAAATTTCCACAACCATCAAATGCGTTATCGCCTATACTTATAACACTATCAGGAATTTTTACGTTCGTTAAACCGGTGCAATCTCTAAATGCACCGCTACCGATATATATAACGCTATCAGGAATTGTTACATTTGTTAAATCGGTACAGTTTTCAAATGCCCAATATCCAATACCCGTAACCGGATAACCCTCTATTGTCTCGGATATGGTTAATTCTCCGCTGATTGACGTATCACAGTCGGTAATGGTGACTTCGCCGTCGGATATTTCATATGTTAGATAATCGAGCGGGTTCGTTTTTTCTGCCGCAAATACCGTCGCAGGCAGTGCGCCGAAGAGCATAAGCAATGCCAAAAGCGCAGATAAGATTTGTTTCGTTTTTGTTTTCATTTTGATATCCGTCCTCTCTAAAAATAAAAAGTGCGCAGCCGAAGCCGCGCACCAAAAACACACGGCTCGATTGCTGCCACGCAAACTATTCCCGCTATAAGTGCGCGAAAATAGAGCCTGTATTTTTATCGGAAGACAAAAATACACACTTATCACGGGATAGTATTCAGTTTGCGTGGCAGAATTATTATACCACAGCCCGTGTACATTTACAACATATATTTCATGCGAAATATAAACGCAAATGAATGAGCGAACGGTAAGACTCGCTCTCATCCGGCGCGTTGCGCCACCTTCTCCCCCGGGCGAAGGCTGCAATCGGCTTCTCCTCGAGGAGAAGCTGTCACGAAGTGACTGATGAGGTGAAGTCTCGCGGTATGATGTTGCCGGCGGTGTGTGGGCACACCGCCCTACAAGGTACTTTCACTCTCGCGTAGGGCGACATACAGAAAAATCCCTGCGGAATTTGACTCCCGCAGGGATTTTTTATCTTTTGAGTGAATCTATCATAGAAAACAAGTTGTCATAAAAATCATGCGTCTTTTGCGTATCGGCATTAAGACCTATAACCGTGCCGTGATCGCCCTCGCTCGTACCCATATAGTTCCAAATACCCTTTTTAATATTTTTAACGTCGCCGTCAAAATCCACATACTTATCGCCCGTCGGGTACTTTGCCGAAACAACGCTTACAAGTCCGTCGTTCGGCTGCCATGATTCGTCTATCGAGATACCGCCCGGTGTTGTGCCCTTAAAGCTGCCCATTGCAAGCGCGGTCGGGTAAAGAATCGGGAGCGTTGACGGAATCGGAACCTGACCCGGCAGCACTTTGCCCTTTTGGGTGGTGAGATAAGCGTATGAGAAATAATAAACGCCGTCCACGGTTTTAATGCCTTTATTTATCTCTGCCGCTCCGTCGGGTGAAAGGTCATAGCCGGCGTGGTCATTGCCGGACTCGGTAGCTGCCGAAATTGCCTTTACTATTTCGCTGTAACCGCCGGTAACCTGCCCAACACCGAACTGGTCGAGCATAAAATCATATACTCCGCTGACGGGCTTGCTGACGCCTGCCGCCGCAAAACAAAGAGCAGCGAGCATTTCTGTGGCGTTATCTATACCCGCGACACTGCCGACGGAATCTATAACACAAGTCAGCGACGAGCCGTTGTGCGGCGCGCAAAGAGTGGTTACGCTGTTGACCCAGTCACCTTTTCCGCCTGTGAAAAGAGGAGAAACATCATCTCCGCTCGCGTTTTTTTCCGCATCGCTGCCGTATTCAAGGAGAGATGCCAACATTCTGACGGTTGCACCGCCGAGCGAATGACCGACAAGATTTATTTTTTGAATTTGACCGCCGTTTTTCTTAGTTCCCCAGCCCTCAAAAAGTGCGGTGGAATAATTTCTGCCGAAGCGTTTGTGATTATGCTCTTTTGAGTGCGCCTCGCCATAATCAACCGTTGTGCCTGTAAGCTCGGCATAAAGCTCGCAGGTTCTGTCCCAAGTGCTTGAGATTGGTCCTACAGTGGGTTCGTACACAGTGTATCCCTCACCCTCAAGATAAGCTGAGAGATCGCCCGTGCTCGCGCCCCAGTATTTGCTCACGCTGTTCATGCCGGAGCTGTCTCCCCAACCACCGAGACCGTGCACCAAAACATAAGGGTACTGCACCTTGCCGCCGCAGATTGCCCACCATGTCTCGCGCAATCCGCCGAAGTGAAGCGGAACGGCAACCGCGGCAACGGCAACGCATACGCAGACAACAGCCGCGATTATCTTTTTGGCTATCCCCTTTTTGGGCTTTTTGTCTTCGGTCCGCTCGGAAGAGATGTATTCTTTTGTTATCGGAATCGACTTTGTTATTTCGACATCCGAATTTTCTTCGGGCGGCTCGGCTTCGGGTATTTCCGAATCCGACAGCAAACAATCGGCAGGCACGCCGAAAAGCTTGCTCATCGCAATAATTTTATCGGTGTCGGGTATCTCTCCGCCCGATTCCCATTTAGAAACAGACCGGCACGAAACGCCGAGCTTTTCCGCAAGCTGTTCTTGCGAGTATCCGCCGCGCTTTCTAAGTTCTGAAATTTTTTCGGAAATATCCATTGTTTCCCCTCCGCAACTTTAATATTTAAATTCATTATAGCTTAACAAAGCACGATTTTCAACAAATTTCTCTTTGCATTTCAAAATTTTAAGCAGACTCTGCTTTGCGATAAAATAGAAACACGGCGGCAAACGATTGTCTGCCGCCGCTTTTATAAAAAACAGCTCCCCGAGAAAAGGGTTTTAATTTTTAAGGAGTTTTGTATTATTGAAGGAAAAAATGAAAATGTTTTGGGGGAGCTTAGATTACCGTATTGAGGTAAATTAGAGAAAACACAATGAGGAAAGATATATTTTAGGAAAGGATGTTAATGAATTTAAAGATTTTAAGCCATCGGATTCACCGCCTGTTTGTTATTTCCGTTTGGATTGTTTATATATTAACACCCGATTATTAACAAACAAGGTACTTTTAGGTAAACAAATTCTGAATATTGTGAACCATTTGTAAATCATTTATTAAACAGATGCGAACCGACGCAAAGAATTATATTAAGATTTGGTTAAATTTGTTGATTTATGTCAAATCTCTAATATAATTATTGTATCAAAAAGAAACAGGTGTTTTTATGGATAATATCAATGTATACTCTGCTTTACAGGATTTGCAGCTTTCTGCCGAACGCTATATGAGAAACAACATAACCGACAGCAATATCACAGATGAAGCCGGCTCAAACGGATGGATAATAAAATATATTTTTTCAAGTAAGCGGGCGGTATATCAAAGAGATCTTGAAAAGGAATTCGGCATAAACCGTTCCTCCGCCTCAAAATCCGTTGACGCACTGGTTGAACGCGGTCTTGTAATCCGCGAGCATATTCCCGAAGACGGCAGACTGAAGAAGCTGACCTTGACCGAAAAGGGGCAAAAAATCGCAGAACAATTTGCCGCGCGCGAAAGCTGTGCTGACAAGGCACTGACAAACGGCTTTAGCATAAGCGACAAAAAGCTTCTTGCCTCTCTTATCGGCAGAATGAAAATCAATCTATCAAAATAAAATTTAATGTGGGGCTGTAAAAAATCGTGAAAACGAGAAACTGCAGCCCACATTTTTTATTCATAAAAACGGGGCTGTCGCAATAGCACAGCCCCGTTGTCGTGTGATTTATATTATAGGTATAATCAATGCGGCGCAGTCTGTGACGGTGTCGCCGGATATTCGGTTCTCTTCTTTTATTAGGTCGGTTGTTGTGTTATATTTTCTTGCAATATCCCACACCGTTTCGCCGTCGTCGGGGAAATATATGACCATTGACGAGCCGCCGCACTTTTTCTTTGAGTCCTCCTGCACATCCGCCTTTACGAGCACCGACTCTGTGTAAACGGTGAATACGTTTGCGCTCAAAATAAACTCCGCCTTGACCTCTGCTTTGCAGTCGCTGACGGGGCCGACGGTATAACCGCTCATTATAACGCGCGGCTCAAAAAGTACGTCCGAATCCGTCTGCGGGCAAGCCCTCGAATATTCAAATTCAAACTCTCTCTCGCAAAAGGCGGGTTTACCCTCGGAATCTGTGACTATTGCATACACGGGCACAGCGCCCTCTATTCTTAGTCTGCCGCCCGAAGCGCCTTTTTTTATTTTTATATTACCGAACCAAAGTGCACAGATTTTTTGAGACTCAAGAGACGAAAAATCAAGAGAATTTTTAAACACAAAGCTGTCTTCAATCTGCTCTGCGACATTGAAGAATTTGATTTTTTCATACTCTGCCGACAAATCGCCGCTCACACAATAGGCGTCTGTTACAGCCTCTGCGCTCTTTTGATGATATGCCCTTATTTCTGCATTTACGCAGGCAGAAAAATCAAACATTCTTGCGCTCTCTTCTTCGTCGAACTTTATATTGCACTCAAAGCACATGAGCTTTAAGCATATGTCGGCAATACATTCGTCGCTTATTCCCTCTGCGTCAACGACCTGATTTATAGGCACACTGCTGTCAAACTTAACGGTGCACTCCTCCCCCTGAGACGGGCAGTATATAATTGACAGAGCTGTTTCGCCTTTTAAAAGGATTTTGCCGTTTACGGCTTTGGTTTGCGAGAGTATCGGCACCGCGCTGACGTTTATAATTCTTTCCGCGGGCAAATAATCGGCAGGGAGCGTTACCGTCTCGCTTAAAGAAAACTGCTTGTTTTCGCAAGAGACTATATCCGAAAATTCTATACACTTCTTTTTAATCTGAACCGATGAATCCGAAACTCCGCTTATAAGCTCCTTGCTTTGAAGAGCGCATATTTTAAACGATATGCGAACAGCTCCGTGCACCTCTATTCTCCTGCGGCTGACCGCACGGCAGTTGACATATTCGGTTTTTGCATCGCAAAACAGCGTGCCGTTCATATCCGAGCCAAGCTCTGCGTGAGAGGAAAAAGCGTACTCCTGCTCATAAGAGCATATTTTGCCGTTTTCATCCGAATAAATTATTCTGACAAGAGCATTTCCGTCGGCGCAGGCTCTGTCACCAGAAATTTTTGATGACACAATGCACGGTTCGGCAGTGCATTTAAGCACACGAAGTATCTCGGAGCAATAATCCGGCAGGGTGATGTCGCAGTCCACCGCCTGTTCGCAAGAGCCCTCAAATATATTATTTAATATTCCCATGCTGTCAGTCAAACACTCTAAAGCCATAAGTCCTCACCTTTTTAAGTTATTTTCACTGACAATATATGCTCCCGTTTTTTTGATTATTACTCCGGAAATAAAAAAGCGCAGGCATCGTTTGATGTCTGCACGTTTTATTATGCCAAAAATCTTTTTCTGATTTTTTCTTTTGTCTCTTCGGTAATGCCGATTTCTTTAAGATAGCCGTCAACCGAGCCGTATTTTTGATTTATATAATTTAAGAGCGACGCCATATTGTTAGGTTCGCTTAAAAAGTTGGATTCGTCCGTCTCCCACATGGTACTGCCGGATTTATTTTTTTCGCGCTGAATAAACGACACGAGATAGGTGTAAGACACCTGATAATCGGCGATTATATCCTCGGGAGAAACGCCTGCAATATGAAGAAGCAGAGCCGTGAGCATACCCGTTCTGTCTTTGCCGAAAAAGCAGTGATAAAGCACGCAGCCCTCTTTTGCGTCGGCAATGATATTCAGCACTCTGGCGTAGTTTTCTTTATAATTATCTATGCTTATCTCATAAGATTTTTCGAGTGTTCCGTCAAACTCCGCGTCTATTGCGGCGTTTATCTCAAACAGGCAAACATGGTGATAATCAACACTGTCTAAGAATCTGAAAACCGACGGTGTTTCTTCACTCTCCCAATCTCCGCGAAGGTCGATAACAGTTCCGACTCCGTATTTTAAAAGCTCCACAATGTCGTCCTGAGTCGGAGTGAGAGGTATTCCGCATCTGAGAAATCTTTTGAATTTTGTTGTGCCGAATGTGCCGGGATAACCGCCCAAATCGCGGCAATTTACAATATTTTCAAGTGACAGCCTTCTTAATCCTTCCATTTTTAACCTCAACTTTTAAATTTAAACGTAAAATATATCAGCACGGCTGCGCCGAGCAAAATTCGGTAAACTCCGAATGATGAAAACGAGTGTGTTTTGACAAACTTTATAAGGCTTTTCACAACAATCAGTGACACTGCGAACGACACCAAAAAGCCGACAAGCAAAACGGCAATTTCATATGCGCTCATAGAAAAGCCGAAATCATAAATCTTCACGGCAGACGCACCGAGCATAACCGGTATCGCCATAAAAAAAGAAAATTCTGCCGCCGCCGTTCTGCCCACGCCCAAAAGAATTGCGCCGAGTATTGTCGCACCCGAACGCGATGTGCCCGGAATAAGCGAGAGCATTTGAAAAGCACCTATGATCAAAGCCGTTTTGCCGTCAATCTCGTCAACAAGTTCATACTTTGCCGCGGAGTTTTTCTTAAAGTTTTCTACTATTATAAATAAAATACCGTAAATAATCAAGGTGAAAGATACGGTTTTGTATGTATAAAAATACGCATCTATAACATCGTCAAACAAAATGCCGACTACCCCGGCAGGGAGACAGCCTGCTATTATGCTTTGCCAAATGTTAAGGGCGTCTTTTCTGAGTTTCACTTTTCCCTCTTCTTTTTTTAATGGAAAAAGCTTTTTAAAATATGCAGCGGCAACCGCAAGCACGGCGCCGAGCTGTATAACAACCGAGTATACCGAATAAAAATGTGCCGAAACATCTTTAAAACGCAAAAATTCTTCGGCAATTATCAAATGCCCAGTACTGCTTATCGGAAGCCACTCGGTTATACCCTCAATAACGCCGAAAATAACGGACTTAATAATATCAGACATATAATCAACCCTTTTCTTTAAATCATTAGAATATATGTCTTTAATATATTATTTATTATACCGCTTCTATCGGCATATCTAAAAGCAGGCGGTCATATAAAAGAGAAAGGATGAGGATTTTCCCACCCTTAAATCTCTTTTATTACTGTTTTATAAGTTCTTTCGGAATAAGAGAATAATCGAACATCACTTCGGAGCGGTTATCTCTTATAAGCTCATGCTTTAAAAGCTCACCCGTGTATTTATCGGAGGTGTCTCTGTATATGCGAGACATACGGTAATATTTGTCGTTTTCTTTGACAAATCTGTGGTCTTCTTCGGATATAGAATATTCAAACGGAATATCTTTTTCGCTCCTAAGCTCGGCAAAAAGAGTTTCGTCCCTCACTTCGGTCAAAAGCTGAAAGGATTGGTCGGTGTTGTTTTTAAAGCGAAAATCCAAATAATTGTAATTGACAGATGTCCCCGAACTCATGGGCACTCTTTTGCCGTGGTCGGGCGCAAGCGCGTCGGAGTGGTAGTGCACCTCAGTAACATCAAGCGGGCTGTGGAGCGTAAGCAAATGAACGACATTGCCTAAATTGCAAAGTCCGCCGCCTATGCCGGTTATGAGCTTTCCGTTTTCTATTACGCGCCCTTTTTGGTATCCCCTTTTAGATGTTATAGGTCCTATAATCCTCCAAAAAGAAAAAACTTCGCCCGGTCTTATAATCTTGCCGTTCAGCTTTTTGGAAGCAATCAAAATATTCTCTGCCTTTGCATACTGCGTGGCAGGGTCAATATCTTTTCCTTTTTTTATAAGTGCCGATTGGCAGGAATAAACCACGCAGTCAAGCGGTTCCGCATTTTGGGTTTTAAGATAGTTTTCACGTTTTGATATATTTTTCAGGTGACGTTTTACCACTTCTTTTTTGCCCGAAATCTTATAGCAGGCAGGGCTTATATCGCAAAACAGCATCTCATGTTTTAAAAAGAGCTTAAAATTTTTAAAAAAAGATGATTTCTCCGTCAAGCCGATTCCACCGGGTCTTTTATAATATCTGCCAAAGCGCCAAACAAAAAGCAATGCATATTCCATATATCTGTGCCAGCCGAGCCACTTTTTGCCGTCGCCTATATACTTCACCATTATCGAAGCAATCGAAGCGTTGTATGCGCCGAGTATGTCTTTAAACATACTGTCGCCTATTACAATTACTTCATCTTTTTTTAAACCGAGCATTTTAACCGCTTCGTTATAAGGAGCAGGATCAGGCTTTTCGGCATTGCAAATATAAAGAGCGCCGATATTTTTGTTAAACCTCGCGGTTCGGCTCTCATCGTTATCTGTAAGCAAAATTACAGCAAATCCGAGCTCGTTCAGCCGCGAAAAAAGCGATTCGGCAGCAAAATCGGCATCGGCACCGTGAGGTACAAGAGTGTTGTCAATATCAAATATAATTCCGCGATAGCCGATGTCAAAAAGCCTTTTATAGTCAATATCGTAAGCACTGCGGCAGTATTCATAAGGGAAATATTTTTTCAACATATTATTTAACCAAGGCAGCTTCTTTGTTTTCTGCCATATAATCGCACACGGTGTTTATCTGCTCGGCAAAATCTTCGCCGAAGACTTTTTCAAAAAACGCGCCGCCGATAGTAAAAGACCACGGCGAAATCTTTTTAATTTCATCAAGTCTTTCATAAGAATTAACACTGCCCGCAACGCAAACTGGAGCGTCAACTTCATTAACAAAACGCTCTATAAGCTTTGACGCATCTCCGTTATAGCGATAGCCGAGAAGGTCAATTCCGTAAACACCCTTTTCAAGGTATTCTTTTGCCTCGGCAATCATATCGTCTATATCACCGTCAAGAACAGAGGGGCGCTCTGACAGTTTGCCGACAAACGGCAGATATTTTAGATTGTGCGCCTTGCAAAATTCATTCACCGAGTCAAAAAAGACCGTGCCCATAAGATAATCGCATCCGCACTCCGCCGCGACATGCGCGCCTGCCAGCGAATTTTTTTCATCGTAGCAAACAACTTCAAGAACGGTTTTTTTGCCGCACTCTTTCATATAAGCAAACAATTTTTTCATTTCGTCGCGCGCAAGAGGTTCTTCTTTAAAGCCCCAATGCTCCGCAGATGAATTTTTGCATTTTTCAAAAATCTCATGTGCATTGCAAACGGTCATGTCGTTATACGTCAGCATTACGGTGAGTGTCGGTCCGCATTTCATTTTAACACCATTCCCTCTCAAGCTGCACACTCAAACTTTGATAACCCCCGAGCGCGCCGTGTTAGTTTAAACTTTCCACATTTTTAATTCGCGTAATTGTAGCATATTTATATATAAAAGTAAAGAACCTTGTTTTTAAAAGCTTAATTATGTATAAAAAGAAAAAAGGATGAGGGAAAACCTCATCCTTGGTGACCCGGACGGGAATTGAACCCGTGTTACCGCCGTGAAAGGGCGGTGTCTTAACCTCTTGACCACCGGGCCTTGTTGGTAGCGGCAGTGGGATTCGAACCTACGACACTCCGGGTATGAACCGAATGCTCTAGCCAACTGAGCTATGCCGCCATATCGTGCTCAACAAAGCCTGTTCATTATATTACATGAAAGCCTGTTTGTCAATAGTTTTATGCAAAAAAAATTCAAATATTTTCTTGAACGGAGCTGTAAAATGAAACGCAAGGCATTTATTTCCGTATTTTTAAGCATACTGATACTCTTGAATTTATCGGCATGCGGTTTTAAAAATGAGCGTTTTGAAGAATCGGTAGCGGCAAAAGCCGCGAATGTAAAATATGCCGCGCTGACATTTGACGACGGTCCATACACCCCCGTTACAAACAAAATTTTAGACGTACTCGAAAAATACAACTCAAAAGCAACGTTTTTTATTGTGGGCAACCGTGCCGAGCTCTACCCCGAAAGCGTTAAAAGAGCATACAGCCTTGGGTGTGAAATCGGCAACCACACATACAGCCACGCGGACCTTTGCTCAAAATCTCATGCTGTTATAGAAGATGAACTCAGAGGCTGCAGCAACGTCATTTTGAAAATTACGGGAGAAAGAGAATCTCTATTCAGACCCACCGGCGGAAAGAACGACGAATGTTTGAGAAAAGACTCCGGCAGGGCGGTTATTTTGTGGTCGGTAGACACACTTGATTGGTCGCACAAAAACAGCGCAAAAACCGCAAGAGCAGTGCTTGACAACATAGAAGACGGCAGCATTGTGCTGATGCACGACCTTATCCCGTCAACGGGAAAGGCGTGCGAAATAATTATACCCGAACTTAAAAAGCGCGGCTATGAGCTTGTCACCGTCAGTGAGCTTTTAGAGCTAAACGGCATTACGCCCGAGCAGGGCAAGCGGTATTACAAGGCGAAGTAAGCACAATATTTATAACCGCACCGAGGAGCACCGAGCACATTGCTGTCATAGAATACCCTTGTGTTAAGATAAAGGGATTCAGCCCTTGAGCGAGCATAACAAAGACCGTGCCGCAAGAATATATTTTTAAATATGAAACCGCAAATTCGATTGCGCTCGGCGGGCAGCCGAACAAAGCCACAATTTCTTTTGCAAAAATAAAAGTTATCGCACCGATAGAATTCACGCCGTATACGCCCAAAATACGCAAACCTGGGACAGGCTGTGTCACGATGATAAACGACCACCTGTATGAGGGACGGTACACGCCGACCAACGCCTACGGCAAGCGGGAAAGCCACAATATCTACGCGAAAACAAGAGAGGAATGTAAAGAAAAGCTTGCGGAAATGATCCTACAGGTGAAGGCTCAAATCAAAGCAGAAAAAGAAAAAATGACAGGGTGACCGAACTGATCACCCTGTCAAAATCTGCGTTGCAGTAGACAAAGAAAAATATTTTGCAACACTGGAAAGCGAATGCTATTTCATCAAATTTAATATGATTTCTTTTAATTCATGACAATCATTATATCTATTATCCAATTCGTATGAAAGGCAATGAACGACGAGTTGAATTTCATCATCGTTTAGTTGTGCAATAGTTTTTAATTGATATTCCAAATCGGCGCCAGAAGGAACTCGTCCCGTAAGTAAGAAATACCATATAGCACCAACAGAGTATATGTCGCTTCGCACATCACGAAGTTTTGGATTGATTTGTAACTGTGGATCAATATAAGATCCTCCGGCAACTTGTTCTCCGGTTTTTGTTAATTTTGTATGTCCATCTGTATCAAGGAAAGTGCTGATGCCAAAGTCAATTATTTTGAATTGCTTCTCGGCATTCGAAAACATGATATTACTTGGCTTTAAATCCCTATGAATTATTCCTTTGTCATGGGCATATTCTAATCCACTTAATATTTGAATAATTGGCACTAAACTTTTTTTAAATGGAATTATTGAGTATTTATTTAAAAGTTCATTTAGATTATAGCCTTGTATATATTCCATCCTAATATATGGCTTTCCTTCAAGATATCCTGCATCATATATTTGTACTATATTATCACAATGAAGGGAAAACAAAATTTTGGCTTCTCGGAAAAACCGTTGTTCGCTTTCTGCTTGTTCGTCAGATGAAGCAAATATTGGACTAAAAAATTTTATTGCGAAATCCATATTTAAAATTTCATGATGATATAAATAGACCTCTCCGAACCCACCATTTCCTAATCTTTTAGAAAAAATCAGTGATTCGTTATTAGAATATAAACCAGTATCGTTATCTTCAATAATACTAATTAGAGCATTTATATCTTCTGATATGGAACGACGTCGATCAGCATAATGTGAGTATTGTGCTTGTATATTGCGCCTATATTCTCTGGGATTTCTACAAGATTTCAAATCGGAAGGTACATGGTTTTTTAATAATGGTGATGAAATCACTAAATTGCGAAGTTCTGTGTATTCTTGTGAATTAAAAGAGCCATCTGTAGATGCAGAAATAAGCCCAGTTTTTAGTCGTTCAAGTTTTTCAATAAGTTCGCTACTGTTCAAGTTGGCCCACCGCCTTGTTAAAATAATCATTGCGTCACAATAGGTAAAAGAATACAGCCGCAAAAACTTAATGCTTTGCGGCTGTATTGCGGCCAAAACCGCGAATTTTGGTCGGGATGACTGGAGTTGAACCAGCTTGGACTTGTTCCCAAAACAAGTGGGTGACCGTTACCCTACATCCCGATAGATATTCAATTGTGGTCGTGTAGGTAGTCAAATCTGTGGTCAAACACAGTTTTGACTACCTTTTATCATTTCCCAAACCGCCCGAAATCCGCACCGTTAAAGGATTTTCGGCAGTTTTTCTTTTCGAGCGCCGAATGGGAAATCTATGCTCCCAAATGCGGCGCGCTATCAACTGCGCTACACCCCGATTTTATTATATTTTTTATCCGGTTGATTTCTTTTGCTTTCTGCGTAACGTCCGCTGCGCTGCTTTTCGGTTTAATGCTTTCACAGCGAAAATCATTATAAATTATTGCACCCGTTTTGTCAAGCAAAAAAGCGGGTCTGCACATCGGTGCAGACCCAAAATTCAATTAAAACAAGCTGCACTTTACTATCAATGCCGCGAACACGATAGAAACCATTGAAAGCAGTTTGATAAGAATATTGATTGATGGACCCGATGTATCTTTGAAAGGATCTCCGACCGTATCGCCTACGACTGCCGCCTTGTGGCAATTTGAGCCTTTGCCGCCGTGTGCGCCGCCCTCAATATACTTTTTAGCATTATCCCATGCTCCGCCGGAGTTTGACATAAACACTGCGAGCAGGAAGCCCGAAGCAGTTGCGCCCGCAAGCATACCTACAACACCCGTGCAGCCGAGAAGCAAGCCGACCGCTATGGGAACTATAACCGCTACGATAGTGGGCAATACCATCTCTTTAAGGCTTGATTTTGTGCAAAGGTCAACACACTTTGCATAATCGGGGTCTGCCTTGCCCTGCATAAGACCCGTAATCTCTTTGAACTGGCGGCGTACCTCTTTAACAACGCTCTGTGCCGCACGGCCTACGGATTCCATTGTAAGAGCCGCAAATACGAACGGGAGACATGCGCCGATGAAAAGACCGATAAGCACTGTCGGATTCATAAGGCTGAGGTTTGAGATAGCCTCTTTGCCGCCCTCTATCCCCTGCACCTTTTCGATATAAGACGCCATGAGCGCGAGTGCAGTAAGCGCAGCCGAACCGATAGCAAAGCCTTTGCCTGTTGCGGCTGTTGTGTTGCCGAGGGAATCAAGTGCGTCCGTTCTCTGTCTGACTTCTTCTTCAAGCCCTGCCATTTCGGCAATGCCGCCTGCGTTATCCGCTACGGGGCCGTATGCGTCTGTGGCAAGAGTTATGCCGAGTGTCGAAAGCATACCGACTGCGGCAAGAGCTATGCCGTAAAGACCCATTGACGCGCTCTCTTTACCGCCGGAAACAAAGTAAGCAACAAGTATGCAAGCCGCTACAATTATAATCGGCAAAGCTGTTGAAAGCATACCGAGCGAAAGACCGCTGATAATGATTGTTGCGGAGCCTGTCTCGGAAGAATCCGAAAGTTTTTTGGTGGGTTTATATGTATCAGATGTGAAATATTCTGTGGACTGACCGATAAGAACACCGGCAACAAGACCCGCGAGAATGGCAAAATAAATCGTCCAATGCTCTTTGCCGAGTATGTAATATACGAGCGGAAGCGCCGCTATCGCAATAAGAATCGCAGAGAAGTTTGTGCCCTTGCTCAAAGCCTTGAGCAAAGTTTTTTGACTTGCATTCTCTTTGGTGCGGATAAGGAATGTTCCTATAATAGAGCAAAGAACACCTACCGCAGCAAGAAGAAGCGGAAGAGCCATTGCCTTAACATTGCCGCTGAAAGCCGCAACGCCGAGAGCCGAAGCAGAAAGAATCGAGCCGACATATGACTCATAAAGGTCTGCGCCCATGCCTGCAACGTCGCCTACGTTATCGCCTACATTATCGGCTATAACTGCGGGGTTTCTCGGGTCATCCTCGGGGATACCCGCTTCAACCTTACCGACAAGGTCGGCACCTACATCGGCAGCTTTTGTGAATATGCCGCCGCCGACACGCGCAAACAGTGCCATTGACGACGCGCCCATGCCGAATGTGAGCATTGCGCTTGTGATTTCGGCAGGTTCAAGACAGAACACATATCTTAAAAGCAAAAACCAAATTGAAATATCAAGCATACCGAGGCCTACAACGGTGAAGCCCATAACAGAGCCTGCCGAAAATGCTACGCGCAGTCCCCTGTTAAGTCCCTCGCGGCAAGCGTTGGCTGTGCGCGCATTTGAGAGTGTGGCTATCTTCATGCCGATAAAGCCCGAAAGAGCCGAGAAAAATCCGCCGGTGATAAACGCAAACGGAACATACGGTGTGAGGAGCTTGCAGAATGACATTATGCCGAGCACAACAAACATAACCGCAAAAAATACCGCTACTATAACATACTGTCTCTTAAGGTATGCGTTAGCACCGGTTCTGATTGACTTGGAGATTTTTTTCATCGTTTCTGTGCCCTCTGAGAATTTGAGCACTTTTTTTGCAGTGAGGAATGCAAACAAAAGGGCTATGAGAGAGCCGACGAAGGTGGATAAAATAAGATATTTTTCCAAGAAAAGCACTTCCTTCAATTTATTAGATAAGTATTATATTCCTTTTTTTGCCGGCAGTCAATGTAAAATCAGTATAATAAATAAATAAATTTATTGTAAAAAGCGTACATACAGCACAGATATTTTAAAAGAAAAATCGAATTATCGGTTTTTGCCGTATTAACTATTGATAAATTACGTACGTTTGGTATATAATACCATGGTATAGAAATTTTTTGGAGTGATATTATGGACAAGGGCAAATTTTATATTACCACAGCCATTGCATATACCTCGCGCAAGCCGCACATCGGCAACAGCTACGAGATAGTTCTCACCGACACTCTCGCAAGGTATAAAAGGCTTCAGGGCTACGACGTTTTCTTTTTGACCGGCACGGACGAGCACGGTCAGAAAATAGAAGAATATGCCGAGGCGGCAGGCGTTACACCCAAGGAGTATGTCGACAAGGTATCGGGCGAAATCAAAGCAATATGCGATCTTTTAAACACGACATACGATAAATTCATCAGAACAACGGACGACTACCACGAAAAGGCAGTTCAAAAGATATTCAGAAAGCTTTATGACAAAGGCGACATATACAAAAGCGAGTACGAGGGACTTTACTGCACGCCGTGCGAATCTTTTTGGACGGAGGCTCAGCTTGTAGACGGCAAGTGCCCGGACTGCGGCAGAGAGGTTAAGCCCGCAAAAGAAGAAGCATATTTCTTTAAGCTCTCAAAATATCAAAAGCAGCTCGAAGAATATATCGAAAGCAACCCGAACTTTATCTACCCCGAGAGCCGCAAAAAAGAGATGCTCAACAACTTCATAAAGCCCGGTCTTCAGGATTTATGCGTATCGAGATCGTCTTTTAAATGGGGTGTTCCCGTTGACTTTGACGACAAGCACGTTATTTACGTTTGGATAGACGCACTCTCAAACTATATAACCGCGCTCGGATACGACCCGGACGGCTCGGGTGAGCTTTATAAAAAATACTGGCCTGCCGATGTTCACATCATAGGTAAGGATATTGTAAGATTCCACACAATCTACTGGCCGATTATGCTCATGGCTCTCGGCGAGCCGCTGCCGAAGCAGGTGTTCGGTCACCCGTGGCTTCTTTTCGGCACAGATAAAATGTCTAAATCAAGAGGCAATGTTATATATGCGGACGATTTGGTTGAGCTTTTCGGCGTTGACGCGGTGAGATATTACCTCCTCTCCGAAATGCCCTACACTTCGGACGGCTCTATAACATACGAAACAATGATTGAACGCTTTAACTCGGACCTTGCGAACACGCTCGGTAACCTTGTAAACCGCACAATCGCCATGACAAACAAATATTTCGGCGGCGTTATTCAGGCTCCGTCCGAAGCAGAGGATGTTGACGGCGAGCTTAAAGATACGGCAATAAACACCGTCAAAAAGGTTGACGAGCTTCTCTCGACATACAGAGTGAGCGACGCGCTGGAGGCTATATTCTCACTCGCCAAGAGAAGCAACAAATATATTGACGAGACAATGCCCTGGGCACTCGCCAAGGACGAGAGCAAAAAGGAGCGTCTCGGAACTGTTCTTTATAATCTTCTTGAAAGCATCAGATTTATCTCGGTGCTCATCTCCCCCTTTATGCCCGAGACTGCCGAAAAAATCATGCAGCAGATGAACTGCTCTGTAAATTCTTATAACAGTCTTTCATCTTTCGGCGCACTCGAAGCAGGCACATCTGTCGGTGAAGCGAAGCCCCTCTTTGGCAGAATTGACGCAGAGAAAATGTTTGCCGAGATTGAAAAGCGCCACATTGCAAAAGAAGAGCCAGAGAAAAAAGAAGAAAAGAAAGAAATTGCAGGTCTTGCCAAAATCGGCATTGACGACTTTGCAAAGGTTGAAATCAGGGTCGGCAAGGTTCTTGACTGCGAGAATGTTAAGCGTTCAAACAAGCTTCTTAAATTCACAATAGACGACGGAAGCAAGGAACCGAGGACGATAGTCAGCGGCATTGCAAAATGGTATAAACCAGAAGAGCTCAAGGGCAAGAACATTGTTTTTGTCGCAAACCTCAAGCCGGTTAAGCTTTGCGGCGTTGAGAGCAACGGAATGATTCTTTCGGCAGAATGTTCCGAAGACGATGTTAAGGTGCTCACGGTGGATGAGAGCATACCCGCCGGCTCGGTGATAGGCTGATATGTGCAAAAATATTTTTGACTCACACGCGCACTACGACGACGAGCGTTTTAACGAAGACCGCTATGACGTGCTCGAAAGACTTTTTAAAAGCGGAGTCTGCGGCATAGTCAACTGCGGCAGCGACCTCAAGACAAGCATAACCTCTATAAATCTTTCGGCAAAGTACCCTCTTGTTTTTGCCGCGGCAGGAGTGCATCCGCACGAGGCAGAGAGCATGGGTGCAAAAGACCTTGAGATTATTCACGACCTTTTGGACGAAGAAAAATGCGTTGCCGTGGGCGAAATCGGGCTTGATTACCACTATGACTTTTCGCCGAGAGAAGTTCAGCTTGACACTTTTGAAAAACAGCTGATAATGGCAAACGAGCTTCAAAAGCCCGTAATAATACATGACCGTGAAGCGCATGAAGACACTATGCGTCTTTTGAAAAAGCACAGACCGAGAGGCGTTGTTCACTGCTTCTCCGGCAGTGCTGAAATGGCAAAAGAAGTGCTTAAAATCGGCATGTATATAGGAATAGGCGGTGCGGTAACATTTAAAAATGCCAAAAAGCCCGTTGCGGTTGTGAGCGAAGTGCCGTGGGACAGACTTTTGATTGAAACAGACTGCCCTTACATGACCCCCGTCCCCCACAGGGGTGAGAGGAACGATTCGTCTTTTATCCCGTTCACGGCGCAAAAAATCGCCGAGATACGCGGTGTAACGGCGCAGGAAGTGCTTGACATAACCGCAAAAAACGCAAAAGAACTGTTTAATGTTTAATAGCAGCATTTGAACTGTCGCATTTAGCGCGGCCCAATTAGTAAAAGCTAAAAAGAAAAGACTATAATTCGCAAACGGAAACTAATGAAGTGACCGAATGTGGATTATAGTCTTTTTTAACGGTAGGTCCGCATATCAAGCTCGAATATTACGAATGTTCTGCAAAAATAAAGCTTTAACCAAGCCCTGCAAGTCAGCCAAGCTGACACGGCAGGGTTTCTTTATTTTTGGGCGGAAATTGAGAGTCATATTTTTCAAACTCTTCGGGATATTTTTCTGCGGCAAAATATTCTTCGGGGTCAGAGTAAGTTCCGCTGATATTGTCTAAAAAACCGTCCTCCAATTCTTTTATCAAAAAATACGGAACAACCCGGTCGTTCGGCTCGGCATCGGCATAGCGTATGCCTTTTTCGCTTGCAAGTATAAAACCGCTTTTGCCGTAAAAATCTATATTTCCCGTTATGGCGAGAGCCTTGCCGCCCATTTCTTTTGCTTTTTGCATAGAATAGCGCAAAAGACGAGTACCGTAGCCCTGCCCTTTGTATTCGGGCGCAATACTTATGGGGCCGAAAGTCATTATCGGAATTGTCTTGCCGTCATAAGACTTGATATGCGAGTGTGCATACATAACATGACCTATCATTTCGCCGTCTTTTTCCATAACAAAGCTAAGCTCCGGTATATAATTTTTTGACTCTCTGAATTTATTGAGCACAAAGTGCTCTGTGCAGCCGGGGCGGTAAACATTCCAAAAAGCCTCTCTTGTTAAATTTTCGCTCTTTTTATAATCGTCTTTTGTTTCGTTTCTTATAATAATATTCATTAAAAATCATTCCTTAATTCAAAATTATCAACATAGTTATCCAAAGCCGCAATGACCTCGGATTTGTCTTTTGCCGAGTCATAAACGCTGTAAAGTAAAAACATCGGCGAATAAAATTCGATTGCTTTTTGCGCGGCGTTTTTTATACCGAAGCTCTCAAAAATACTCTGAACATAGCCGAGAGGGCCGCTCGCGAGATATTGAGAGTAAAGCTCGCTCATCTCTTCACTGCGGTACTGCTCAACAGTCAGCATTTTGCGAAAAGACGAGGCAAACTCATTCTCCGTCCAGTAACGGAACTGCATTTTTGAATACTCGGCAAAATTTTTAAAAGAAATGCCGCCGTATTCATCTTGATTGTTTGTCTGCGGAAGGTCATACTCCCCCGCACCGTCAAAATCGTTTTGTTCCATGCGCTTTAAAATGCTGCCGAAAATATCGCGTTTATTTTTATAGTGCCTGTAAAGCGCACCTTTGGTAATGCCGAGTTCGCCTGCGATCATGCTGACCGAAACCGCCTCGTATCCGTCCGCAGCAAAAAGCTTCAGTGCCGACTCCAAAATTCTTTCTTTTGTATCTTTCAAAACAAATCCTCCATTTAGTAAACGTGCGTTCACATATATTATAGTAAACGATTGTTTACTTGTCAAGCAAAAAAATAAAGGAACAGTCATAAAAAGTAACTGTTCCCTAAAAATCAGCCTAAATTCAGTTTTTTAAGCCATTTTTCCGTCTTGGCTTTGTCAAAGTGATTCAGCATTTCGCCGTCCAAAAGCTCCGCTCCCTTGCAGCTCGGCGCAAGCTTTTCGTTGGTTTTGCCCATTCCGCTGCCGCCGGAGGTCGCGAACGGTATAATCTTTTTGCCGGTAAAATCATAGCTTTCCAAAAATGTATTTATAATAGTCGGCGCAACATACCACCAAATCGGAAAGCCGACAAATATAACATCGTAATCACCCATGTTGTCTTTTTTCTCTGCAATTTCGGGGCGTGAGGACGGGTCTTTCATCTCAACGCTGCTTCTGCTTTTATCGTTGCGCCAATCAAGGTCGGCTTTTGTATATGGAATTTTCGGTTTAATCTCAAAAACATCCGCACCGACAAGCTCCGCAAGCTGTTCCGCCGTTTTAGAGGTTACTCCGCTTGCAGAAAAATATGCAACTAATCTTTTCATAAAAATCACCTCATATTTTATTTTCTTCATTATACCACAAGCATCTTTGAAATTAAACATTTTTATTTTAAACGGACTGCCTGCAAAAAACATATAGACCGCTCAAATTGACTGTTTGTTTTATCTATGCTATAATCCGATTAAAATCGGAGTCGGAGGTAGTCTTTATGAAAAAATTCATTTCTTTGGCGGTATCTTTATCCTTGCTTTCGGGAGGACTTGCTTATAACCCCGCCGCAAGCACATCTGCCGCAGCCGCCGGCGAAAATAAAATATATGTATCGTTAAGCGGCAGCGACTCCGCCGACGGCACAATTACAAAGCCGTTTGCCACCATAAATGCCGCAAAAGAAAAAGCAAAAAAGCTCAGCGGCAGTGTAACCGTGTATTTCAGAGAAGGAACATACACGATAGACAATACCGTAAAGTTTGACAAGAGCGATAAAAGCAATGTCACATATAAAGCATATAATAACGAGAGAGTAACCCTCACATCGGGCAAACCGTACACGGGTTTTCAGGAATGCACAGTAAACGGGGTGCGCGCTTTCAAAAAATATGTCGGAAAAGACAAAAAATTCAATATTTTATTTAACGAAAAAACGACGCTCAAAAAGACCAGATACCCCGAAAGCGGCTATCTTTATGTTAAATCCGTCAATAACAGCGATGCTCTGAAAAACGAATCGGGCGCAGAAATACTTACCGGCTATAAGGGCATGGTTGTTAATGCCAAAGGTTTCGACGAATTTAGAAATATGTCAGACATCGCAATTAAGCTGCTTCATTTTTGGAAGGACGAAACGCTGCTCATTTCGTCTTATGACAAGGAGACGGGTCATGTCGGCTTTAACAAATATTCCTCTCTGCAAATAAAGCAAAATGACAGATTCTTTTTGGAAAATGTTTTTGAAATGCTCAAAAACGAGGGCGAATGGTATTTGGATAAATCCGAGGGCATGCTTTATGTTATACCCGAAGAAAATGTATTACCCGAAAACTACACGGTTTGGGGCTCAGAGATCGAAACCATGATAGACATTGACGGCACGGACGGAATATCTTTTGAAAACATTTTGTTCAGAGCAAACGGATTTAATTACAGCAACGAGCGTGAATACAGCCAAGCGGCATATGACGCGATGACGTGCATCTCTTATAAAAACGCTAAAAACTTCAAAATAAAAAACTGTGAATTTAAAGACATTGCATCCTGTGCTTTGTTTTTGGGCGAAGCGGTTCAAAATGCCGAAATTGACAGCTGCGTATTTAATAACATAGGCGCGCAGGCGATGTTTATCCACGGCAAAAACATTGACGCAGACGACCCTGCCGTCACGAAAAACATTTCGGTTACCAACAACTGCATTTCGGAATACGGCAGAGTGTATTACAATGCGGTCGGTATTTTGGTTATCCATGCAAATTCGGTTGATATTTCTCACAACGAAGTCCATGACGGGTATTATACCGCTATATCCGTAGGTTGGGTATGGGGATATTCATACTCGGTGACTTACAACAATAAAATTACAGATAATTTGATATATAACATAGGTCAAGGCTGGCTTTCGGATATGGGTGGAATTTACACCCTCGGCAATCAGCCGGGCACGGTTATTTCCGGCAACGTCATTCACAATGTACTCGCCGACCCCGAAGAGGGTGGCTACGGCGGCTGGGGTCTGTATCTTGACGAAGGCTCATCATATATCACAGCCGAGAAAAATCTTATTTACGCCTGCGGCAGTGACTCTTATCACCTGCACTACGGCTCATACAACACCGTCAGAAACAATATTTTTGCTCTGAGCGGCGAATCACAAGCAAAAATTTTGAGCAACTATGACAGAATAGCTCCCGAGGACGGCAGCAAAAAAACCGCCGACTTTTACGGTAACATATTCCTCACGGATAAAAAGACCAGGGCAGTTTCGAAAATTAATGACAAAAAAGCTTTTGACGAGAGAGACAATCTGTATTGGGATTTGACAAACGGCAAGGATCTTTATATTGATATGAACGACAACTGCAAAAAAGCCATGGGAATAAGAACCGCCGTGAGAAAAGGTATTATAACAAACCCGATAATCGCAGACCCGATGTTTAAAAATGCTGCGGAATTTGACTTTGAGCTCAGCAGCGATTCCCCTGCCGTCAAAGCAGGGTTTGAAACATGGGACTACTCAAACGCCGGAACGCTGAAGGGCACGGTCATAGGTATCTCGGATGCCGGCGGAATGACTTCTTATAATTATAAAGCCGCGCTGGTTCCCCTCACGCCCTCAAGAGAGCTTTTCCACTGTTTAATGGAGTTTGTATGCACCGTGTGCGAGTTCTTTGTGAAAATATTCGGTTGACAAAAATAAAGCCGAGAGCAACTTTTAAAATGCTCTCGGCTTTATTTTTGTATTTATGAAATTTTGCTCATAATTTTTGCGCAAAGTTTATCGTACCCGGTATACCTTTTAAGAATATCTATTACAATCGACAGAAGCAGTGATAAAGCTAAAAGCACAACAAACGTGAGCATTGAATATTTGAGTCCGTAAAGAAAATCCTTTAAGAAATATGCCCTCAACATAGTATGGGACAAAAATATATTCATAGAATGTTTGCCTAAAAACCACAAAACATTTCTAAGCCCCGGAATGGGTGACAAAATCGTGTAGCAGTATATAACAACAAACATCGGTATCAAGCCGTCCCTAATATAGCTTACGCTCCAGTCTATATATCTGCGCTCATATACACAAACAAAAAGTATTGCCGTATAAGCTATAAGTTTTAAAAAATAATCTGCCGCATTCGATTTTTTAATTACCTTAAATTCGCGGATTTTCACAAGTAAGTCTTTATCTGCACTTACCATTCCGAGTTCCAAAGTAAATATCCAGCGAATCATATCAAAATTCACAACTTCATCATTAAATGATTTTTTTACAAAACCGCAGACTAAAAATGTTATCACAAACATTGCGATTGCCCCGAATTTTTTATAAAAGCGATACAAAACCGGCATAATCGCAACTATAATAATTGCAAGGCTCATATACCACCATGTGCCAAGCAAGGTCGGGGTTCCGAATAATTCTGCCAGACCCAAAAAATCATACAAAACAAATATTACTCTGTTTATTATATGCGGGTCGCTGTAAACATTCAGCATTGACGGCATTATTAAAGCGGCAGATATTATGCACAAAACAAAGATAAACCAAAATCCCGACATCAGAGAAAAACATCTTCTGCGGATTTGTTTTATATAGCCGTCCTGCGGAGTTCTCTCTAGGCTTTTGGCTATTCCGTAACCCGAAAGAAAAACGAACAACGCTACGCATATCTTAAAGAAAGACGCAATCGTCACCGTTTGAGACTCGGTTAAAGGGAAGAAATTCATTTCATACCCTGCATATCTGCCGGTGCTTTCAAAGCAATGGTGAAAAAGCATCATCAATATTGCAATGCCCTTCACCAAAGCCGTATCTTTTTTGCTAAACTGCATATTAACACAACCCATTACTGTTGTGAGAACTTTTTATCCTGCTCCACAACGAACTTGTAAAGATTCTCGGCACAGTTGCCGTCAAAATCATAATAGAAGTTTTCCATTCGCTCCGCATAAACAGTTTCGGGAACAAAATCTCTGTCTATAATGCCGCAAAGGCACTCGGCAGCTTCGTGTGCATCGGTAAACATATGACCGAAAGCCTCATCAAACGGAAGATCGAGGTCACGGTAATGATTCATACCGGATTTAAACTGCGGATAATCGGGCACAAAATACATTACGGGACGATTCAAATATGCAAAGTCAAAGACATAAGATGAAAAGTCTGTTACAAATGCTTTATAATCTGCAACATCAACATCTCCGCTGACCATATTTATATATTCGCAATCTATATCAAAAAGATTTTTGAGATCGGCTATTATCGGGTGAAGCTTAATGTCAAGATAGACCTTGCTACTCTCAAGCTTTTGATGCAGAGACTTGTCCGAAAGGAAAGCGTAGAAATTCTTGTAATAATCCGATTTTTGAATTCTTTCCGCATTGGCCTCCCAGTTAGACGCCTTGACCTCTGTGGTGAGATATTTTCTCCAAGACGGTGCAAAAAGTATTCTGTTTTTCGGTTTATGGTTTTTGTCTATATGGTCATATCTCGCCATACCGGTTGTGATAAGCTCGCACTTGTCATAGGCGTAATTTTCGCTGTAATTTTTAACCTCGAACGGTGAGGATACAACAATTTCTTCTGCCTGACTGCGCTCTTCGGAGTTGTTGAGCCTAAGCGAAGCATGAAGCACACCGTGCTGCAAATATATGGTACGGAATCTTATAAGGTCCTCATACTGATACTTCATCTTTGCACTCTCAAAGGGATTTATGGGAGCAAGACCGTAATAAGCGGTAAATATTCTTTCCGCACAAACAAACAAAAGTCTGTGAAGCTTTGAGCCTGCCTTTACAAGGTGCTTTTGCTCCTCTTTTGTGAACACGCTGTCAAGGTCATCATATTCGTGCGTGAGCACATAATATCTTTCAACGCCGTCATCGTGCTTTAAATCATTTATAAACTGATAGTAGCCGTTGTCTTTTTCAACAGTATAAAAATCATAATACAGCCAAATACGGTGCTTTTTTCTGTAATTTACGGATTTAAGGCGCAGCATCGCCGTCCTGGGATGAATGACAAATCTTGCCGTGTTAAAGAAAGCACTCATATCAATACTCGCCTGCGAAGCGGGCTTGACAGAAAGATATTTATGCTTATTTTTTATCATATATCTGCCGCGGTTAATATTGTTTACATATCTGAGTCCGAGACCGGAATACGGCATAAACCAATAATGCGTACCGTAGGTTTTGCCTTTAATATCTATTTCAAAGCGAATTTTTGAGTTCTCGGTAAGATCGCACGAATAGTGAAAAGCCGGGAAAATATTTGTAACCGTTTTTGCCTTATAGTGGCTGTGAACAGAAAGGAATGTATCGAGCTTTTTGCGCTCACCGTTTTCAATCGCATATATTGTATAATCTTCACTTTTAAGGAAGTTGAATATGGGAGATTTCATAAACGCAGTCATTCTGAACATATTGCCCTCGACTCTCGGTTTATGACCTATAACGGTAACATCCTCCTGTGCAAATGCCTCTTCGCCGTCTATAATTAAGCTCAGCCCGTCATCATTGCAAAGCAAAGAAACATCGGCATTTTCTTTTTTCTTTATCCAATAACAGGCACGGTAAATATCAACCATCGGATGCTCTATTATTGTTTTGCAGTCAACTCTGCTGAGAAGGTTTATAATTCTCTGCATCGCCTTGTCGAACTTTTCACCCTCATAGTGGTATGGGTAAAGAATATCGGCGGTAAGACGCCAGTTAATATCGTTGACAAACATTGCCTGAAAATAAGCGGGAACTTCATTTTCAAAGGTTGAAAACAAGGTTTCAAAATATTCCATCGACGTTTCAAAAAGATAAAACGCATGGAAATAGACCTTCATAATACTTGTCTCATTGCCCTTGTTATACATATATGTTCCGTCGGGGCAATAACCCATTTTCATTTTGGGCATAAGCACACGGTTGCAATACTCCTGATCTTCAAGCTTAAAGCCGGGAGTAGTATTGAAAAGAACGTTATTTTCGCCTATATTTTTAACGCATACATTAACGCGCGTTTGAGTGAGGTACGGATATTCTTCCAAATCATATACGCCCTCATGGTCAAGCATCTTAAATCTGTAATGGGGTTTTAGAATTTTTTCTTCTTTATAGCGAATTTCATTATAAGATACCAAATCCACTTCGTCATAAACGGTATCAAAAAAATCCGTAACCTTTTTAACTGTGTCGGGAGTTAAATAATCGTCGCTGTCAAGAAAGAACATATACTTGCCCTTGGCATGCTTTATTCCGAAATTTCTTGTAGCGGAAAGCCCCTCGTTCTCTTTTGAAAAGATTTTAATAAAGTCATACTTTTGGCTGTATTCAAGACAAATATCCCAACTGTTGTCGGGAGAACCGTCATTGATAACAAGCACTTCCATTTTTGATTTATCTATAGTTTGATCAACCAGGGAATCAAGACATATTCTAAGATATTGTTCAACATTGTATACCGGCACTATTACAGATGCTTGATACTCAAAATTCATATTATCACCTTTCAAATGGGATTATTTTGAGTATACCACAAAAAAACATTCTTTGCAACATATGACAGCTAATTTAAGATTTGTTTTGCAAGCCGTATGGCAGTTTAAAACTGCCATACGGCTCATTAAAATATTTTTATTTATCAAACGACGGATTGAAAGCGTAAAAGTTTTTGCTGTCCATTCTATCGGTTGCAAGCCGCAAGCCCTCGCCGAAACGCTGGAAGTGAACAATCTCTCTTGCACGCAGGAATTTAATCGGGTCTCTGACATCGGGGTCGTCTACAAGGCGCAAAATATTGTCATATGTCTTTCTTGCCTTTTGTTCTGCCGCCATGTTTTCGTTCAAATCGCTTATTAGATCGCCTGTTGACTGCATACTCGACGCGCTCCACGGGAAGCCGCTCGCCGCAGCGGGATAAACACCCGAGGTGTGGTCAACAAAGTATGTGTCAAATCCACCCTTTTTTATCTCTTCGGGGCTCAAGTTTCTTGTAAGCTGATGAACAATAGCACCAATCATTTCTAAGTGCCCGAGCTCCTCTGTGCCAACATCTGTTAGAAGACCTTTTAGTTCGGCGTAAGGCATTGAGAAACGCTGGCTTAAATAGCGCATTGACGCACCGAGTTCTCCGTCGGGACCGCCGTACTGGCTTATAATAATTTGTGCATATTTGGGGTTGGGGTTTGCAATTTTTACGGGGTATTGCAATTTCTTCTCATAAACAAACATCAGCGGCATCCTCCCTCATAATCCCACGGCCACGGATTTTTGAGCCAGTGAACTCCGGGAGAACCCGAGTTTGAATAAAGCGGGCCGTATTTTGCTTCGTATTCATCTTTTAGCTTCAGGTATTTTTCTTCATATTTGCTGTGGAGCTTCAATGCACCTATATCCTCCGGGTGAGTGTCAAGATAAAGATGAAGCTCCCACATTGCAAACTGCACCGCCGAAAGGGTGATGCTCAGTGAATTGCCGTCTTTCATCTTGCACCGCTCCCCAAAAAAGGTTTGAATAGGCACGGGTACAGCGTGCCGCAGGCAAGCGCCTGCATTTCGTCATATGTCGTTGTATCTGTCTGCATAGGAACATACGCCATGGCGACAACGGGATTTGCGGGCAGAGGACTTACCGCAACCGAAAAATCACGCTGTGCTTTTAATGGCGGCGTTCTCTGTGCCGCAGGTGAATAATTCATAGCTGCTCTCCTTTTTTCAGTGTAACAAAAGCTGAATTACGCTAATGTCCACTAACATCTTATGCCCTGCTTGGGATTTTGACAGTATGACAAAAGCCCCATACATCAGCTGTTTTTGCTGACATATGAGGCTTATAAGGGTATTTATTATTTGATTTTCAAGGCTCGCGTTGCATTTATAACGGCTATTACCATAACGCCGACATCGGCAAATATTGCGAGCCACATATTTGCAATGCCGAGTGCGCCGAGCACAAGGCACACAAGCTTCACCGCAAGAGCAAATATAATATTCTCTCTTACTATTTTAAGAGTATGAACCGAAATCTTCATTGCAAGCGAAATTTTTGCGGGGTCGTCATCCATAAGAACTATGTCTGCGGCCTCTATCGCGGCATCTGAACCGAGCGCACCCATTGCTATGCCGACATCTGCGCGTGAAAGCACCGGCGCATCGTTGATGCCGTCGCCGACAAATGCAAGATTTTCTTTTGCCTGCTTTTCACCGAGCAGCTTTTCGACCTGTGAAACCTTATCACCGGGGAGAAGCTCGCTTTTAACTTCGTCAATACCGATTTTTTGTGCAACGGCATTTGCCGCCGAAGCCGAGTCACCCGTGAGCATAACGGTCTTTTTAATTCCGTGTTTTTTAAGGTTGCTCAGAGCCTCTTTTACTCCGGGTTTCACAATATCCGAAATAACTATGACGCCCGCGAATTTTCCGTCGGCGGCAACATAGACGACCGTGCCCGAATAGTTGCCGGAGGAGACCGCTATCCCCTCTTTTTTCATAAGCTTCAGGTTACCTGCTGCTATTTTGTGGCCTTCGTATTCCGCCTTGACGCCGTGACCGGATATTTCTTCTATATCGCTGACTTTAGAGAGCTCTATATCTTTGCCGTATGCCTTTTTTAGGCTGAGACTTATCGGGTGGCTTGAACCGCTCTCTGCATATGCCGCATATTCCAAAAGCTCATCCTTTGAAAATCCGCTTGCAGGCTCAATATTCGTAACCTCAAACACACCTTTTGTGAGCGTGCCCGTTTTATCAAAAACAATATATTTTGTATTTGAAAGCGCTTCAAGATAGTTTGAGCCTTTGACCAGAATGCCGTTGCTTGAGGCACAGCCTATACCGCCGAAAAAGCTTAAAGGAATTGAGATAACAAGCGCACACGGGCAGCTTATAACGAGGAAAGTAAGCGCTCTGATTATCCACTCCTGCCACATTGCGTCGCGACCTATTATAAGGCTTATCACAGGCGGCAATATTGCGAGCGCAAGTGCGCTGTAACAAACCGCAGGAGTATATATTTTGGCAAACCTTGTTATAAAATTCTCTGACCTTGATTTTTTCATGCTCGAATTTTCGACAAGGTCCAGTATTTTTGAAACAGTAGATTCGCCGAACTCTTTTGTTGTTTTTATTTCAATTGTTCCGCTCATATTGATGCAGCCGCTGAGGGCTTCATCGCCCTCTTTTGCCGTGCGCGGAACGCTCTCGCCCGTGAGGGCAACTGTATTAAGCGTTGTTGAGCCTTTTATAATAACGCCGTCTATCGGTATTTTTTCACCTGCGTTGACGACTATAACCGAGCCGATTTCGACATCGTCCGGGTCAACTTTGGTGAGCTTGCCATCCTCATAAATATTGGCGTAATCGGGTCTTATATCCATAAGGGCAGATATATTTTTTCTGCTTTTGCCGACTGCAACACTCTGGAACAGCTCGCCTATCTGATAAAACAGCATAACCGCAACGCCCTCTTTAAAATCGCCGAGCAGCATTGCGCCGATTGTTGCAACCGCCATAAGGAAGTTTTCGTCAAATATCTGACGGTTTTTTATTCCTTTAAAAGATTTGAGCAAAATATCGTAACCGATAATAAAATATGGGATAAGGTATAGTGCGACTTCAATTATTATATTGAGACTCAGAAAATGGGTCAGTATAATATCTGCCGCCAAAAGGACAAGCGAGATAATTATACGGTACAATATTTTCTTTTGCTTTGAAGACACCTAAAACACCTCTTTTTCTTTATCATAAATAGATTTCGCAGTCGTCCTCTACCTTTTTGCAGTTTTTGACCGCTTCTTTCATTACGGCGTCAACATCTGCGCCGTCTTCAAATTCCACCTTGAGTTTTAAAGTCATAAAACTGAGCGCGGCATCTTTAACGCCGGGAGTTTTTTTAACTGCTTCTTCCATTTTTGCAGCGCAGTTGGCGCAGTCAACCTCTACCTTGTAAGTCTTTTTCATAATAATTTCTCCTCTCATTCTTCAACGTGTTCCATGCCCATGCTTATGATTGTTCTGACGTGTTCATCATCAAGTGCATAAAAAATTATTTTGCCCTCTCGTCTGAACTTGACAAGCTTAGCGTCTTTAAGCAGTTTTAACTGATGGCTGACAGCGGACTGGCTTAAATTCAAAAGCTGCGCTATGTCACCCACGCAAAGTTCGCTCTCAAACAGAGCGTATAAAATTCTTATTCTTGTGCTGTCGCCGAAAACCTTAAAAAGCTCTGCAAGGTCGTATAAGTATTCGTCGGCAGGCTGCTCTTCAAGAACTTTTTTTACAACATCCTCATGTGCCGCAAGAAATTCTGACTGTTTATCGTTTTCCATTTGTATAGCTCCTTTCATATCAACATTTTATCAACTGTTCATATGTTATTATATTCATGTGTTTGACGTTTGTCAATAGTATATTTAAAAAATTTTTTATTTATAATAAAAAAACTATAATTCACATTTGGTTCACTGAATAACCGTTTGAGAATTATAGCTTTATCTTCGGTCTGCACTGAATACGGCAGACAAATTATGTTATTATATCCTGATTGCTTCCATTGCGCCGCGGTATTTTTGCAAAGTAAATTCGTCATGCGCCTCTACCGATACTCTGCCGTTATAGCCGGAGTTTTGCAGCAGCTTGACGACATTTTTATAATCGCAGCCGTCCCCTGCCGACGGCAATTTACGCGTTTTAAACTCGGCAACATGAACGTGCGCTATAAAATCCGAATACTTTTTAAGATTTTCAAAATCTTCATTTTCGCAATACATATGATAAAGGTCGGGGTTTATTTTAAAATTCTTTTCGTTAACCGCACGGCAAAGCTGCACCGCATCGGACACGGTATTTATGGCGTTTGTCTCCTCACTTCTGAGCGGCTCAACGGCAACCGTGACACCGTATTCGCTTGCATTCTGCGCGGTAAGGCGTGAAGCGAACACAAGCTGCGACATACAACTCTCTCTGTCCGCCCCCTCGGGGAAGCTTCTTGCCGCTCCGGAGCCGAACACTGCCGTTTTTATGCCGAGTTTTGACGCTTTAGCAAAAATCGAGCGCGTATATTCGTCTATCATGGCAAAATCCATTTTGTCGCCTGTGAGCTTTATATGGGCAGGGAAAAGATTTTTAAAAACTTCGGCAAAAAGTCCCGTATCTTCGCATCTTTTCATCTGCTCTTTAATTTTGGCATCGGTCATTGAGGCAATTTCATTTGCCGAGACCTCTATAAAGTCGCTGCCTGCCTCCTTTAATGTCTCAAGATATTCAAAGCCTGCACATATACCGAATTTCATATTAACAGCCCCTTAAATGTCTAATATTTTTTTGATGTCGTCTATAACAAAATCTGCCGCCGTCTCTTTCTTTTCTTTTGTAAAAAGGCAGCCGTAAGTGCCCGCGTTTTTGCCGGAGAGTACGTCGATTTCTCTGTCGCCTATCATAACGGTTTCGTCTTTTTTAAGGCTATGCTTTTTTAAGAAATATTCCACCGCATCGGGTGCGGGCTTTGGCGAAAAGCCGTCCTCCGAAGTTATAAAGTCTGTGAAGCAATCGTAAATACCATATTCTTTCAAATAACAGAACACACTTTTGCCGCGGTGCGTATAAAGAAAGTTTTTGCCAATATGCGCCGTTTCTTTCAAGGTTTCGATTGTATTGGGGAAAGGAACAGCAAGCGGTTCCAAGCAAAAATTGTGCTCATATTTTCTGAATCTTTCCTTTTGCTCCTCACTCGTGCCGAAATGTTTAAAAACAGTGTCAAAATTTATTTCAAACATTTTTTGAACGGCAGGCTCGTCAATATCTATGCCATCCTCTTTCATCATTTTGGCAAAAGCCCTTGTGATGTGAGGGTAGCTGTCAAAGAGCATACCGTCAAAATCCCAAATAAAATTCTTTATCATATTATCACCAAAAAGAAATAAGCCCCGCCGAAGCGGGGGCTTTAGTTGAAATCAATATTTAAACATGAAGAATATCGTTGTGCCGAAAGTAATAACAAAGAAAACCACAGCAAGAATTTTGGTCATTTTCTCAAGCTTCTTTTCAATGCTCTTGCCTTTGCCCTTGCCGAAGAAAGTGTCGGCACCGCCGGCGATTGCCCCCGAAAGACCTGCCGAACGGCTCTCTTGCATAAGAACAACTATAACGATAAAAATACAAACAATGATAAGTGCTGCACCGAGTATATACTGAATTGCTGACATCGTTTAAACCTCCGTTAGAATTTTACTGATTTATACTATCACAACAAGGCATAAATTGCAATAGTTTTTTTAAATTTTAATAAATATTATTTATAGATCGGGGCAATATATTAAAGCGGAACGTCAGAGTAAAAAGCGTTTGCAGACTTTCCGCGGCCGTTTGGGCGGAAAGTTCTGCACAGACGGTCTATTTTTTTATTTTAAGAGCGAGTGAGTAGATTTTTGGCGACAAATTAAAAAGCTTAAGGTTTTTCGGCTTATCCGAAATTTCGGAATAATAATCCTTAAACAGTGAAACGGCTTCTTTTTTTACTTCAGATTTTTTGGTTGAAAGATAAACCTCGGCAAAATTGTTGCACGCCGCTTTCAAATTTTTTTGACGGATTTCTTCATAGCCTTTTCTTTTAAAATACTCTTGATGGTCGGCATAAACGGTTTTCATAATATAAAGCCTGTATTCATCTTTGGCATTTTCGTAAGACAGACTGCCGGGGCGCTTATAATAATAATACAAGCACTCATTGGTATACACCACTTTCTCTGCCTCGCCTATTGCGCGCTGGGTGAAGCTTTCGTCCTCGTTTCTGGGCAAACGCTCGTTAAATCTCAGCCCGTCAAATATTTTGCGGCGATAAAGGCAGTTCCAAACGGCGGGCACGTCGTCGGCATACCAGCCGTAGAATTTGCCGTCATAAAAAATATCGAGTGCCTCAAATTTTGAGCGGACGGTTATCTGCGGTGCGGTTTCGCTCATCGGCTCGGAATAATCCATGCTTTCAACTCCGCGGCCGTGGCACCTTGCAATATCGGCGCCGTATTCGTTTATGAGAGTAATAAGCCGCTCGCAATATTTTTCGGAGATATAATCGTCCGAATCAATCAGCGCTATATACTCCCCTGCCGCGGCGTCAATACCGGCATTTCTCGCAGAAGAAAGTCCGCCGTTTTTTTTGCTTATAACCTTTATGCGGCTGTCCTTTTTAGAATACTCGGCTATTATATCGCCTGTGCCGTCGGTTGAACCGTCGTTAACACATATTATCTCAAGGTTTTTATATGTCTGCGCCAAAATCGTATCAAGGCAATTTGAAATATATTTTTCAACATTGTATGACGGCACTATGACCGATATAAGACCGCTGCTGCTCATAAAAGCACCTCTCAGATTATAATAAAGTCAACTGCTCACCTGCGTCCTCTGCGCTCGGGAGCGCGCCTGTTGACGGCAGGTTTTTGGTTTTGTATCTGTAAGGCTTTGCAAACTCGCCCTCAACATAATCTCTCACTCCGACAAGCTTGTGACCTTTTTTAAGCGTAAACACAACTATTCCCTGTGTGTCTTTAGTCGTCTTGGACGAAACCGCGCCCGTGTTTATCAAAAGCAATCTGCCTGCGCTTGATTTAAGCACAATATCTTTATCCTGTGCAATCTGCATCATGCAAGAAAGCGGGAATTTTTCGCAATATGCCTTGATTAGCTTTTTGCGGTTTGTCTTGGTCTGATATGCCGAAAGAGAAACCTTTGCGACACGTCCGTTCTCAAAAAAGAACAACACATAGCCCGAATAATCGAGCGTTACAACCATGCCGACGGTGCTCTCGCCCTCCTCCATATCGAGCTTTGAGGGTACAAAATCACCGAGCACGCTCGCCTTGCCCATGTCAAAATCATCTGCTCTTGACTTATAGACCTGGCACTTGTTTGTGAAGAATAAAAGCTCTGCTTTGTTGGTGGTTTCAACCGTCGATACAATCTCATCACCCTCTTTGAGCTTTTGCTCGCCGCTGGTTCTGAGCGCTTGGGGAGTTATCTTTTTGAAATATCCCTCTTTTGTAAAGAAAAGAGTTACGGCATAATCGGGGATTTCCTTCTCCTGCTCCTCATAATCCGCTATCTCGTTCGCGAAGCAGATTTCGCTTCTTCTCTCTTTGCCGTATTTTTTAGAGACTTCGCCGAGCTCTTTAACGATAATCTTTTTAATCTTGGATTTGTGCGCGAGAATATCCTCCATCTCGGCAATATCCTTTTGCAGCTGCTCAACATCCTGCAATCTTTTTAATATATATTCGCGGTTCAAATGACGCAGTTTTATTTCTGCAACATATTCTGCCTGAATTTCGTCTATACCGAAGCCTATCATAAGGTTGGGAACAACCTCGCTCTCCTCCTCGGTATTTCTGACGATGGCAATGGCTTTATCAATATCAAGAAGTATTTTCTGAAGTCCTTTTAAAAGATGCAGCTTGTCCCTTGCCTTTGAAAGGTCAAAATAAACTCTGCGGCCGACGCACTCTATTCTGAAAGCTATCCATTCCTCAAGCAATTCTTTAACGCCCATAACTCTCGGTACGCCCGCAATAAGCACGTTGAAATTGCAGGAGAAAGTGTCCTCAAGCGGAGTCATTTTATAAAGCTTTTGCATAAGTGCGTCCGGGTCAACGCCCTTTTTAAGGTCAATGGTGATTTTAAGACCGGATTTATCCGTTTCGTCACGAATATCGCTGATTTCTCTGACGGAGCCGGATTTGTATTTTTCGATAACCTTGTCTATTATAGCCTCTGCCGTTGTTGTGGGCGGGATTTCGGTTATTTCGATACAGCGGTTCGCCTTGTCATAATTATAAACAGCGCGAACCTTAAATCCGCCTCTGCCGGTGCGATAGATTTCTTCCATCGTCTGTCTGTCATAAATTATCTTTGCGCCGCCGATAAAATCGGGAGCCTTTAAGGTGTCCGCAACATTGTGGTCGGGGTCTTTGATAAGTGCGGCGGCGGTTTCGCAGACCTCGGTTAAATTAAAAGAGCAGATGGAGCTTGCCATGCCTACGGCGATACCCGTGTTGGCATTGACGAGAACAGAGGGATAGGTAACCGGCAAAAGCGTCGGCTCCGGCATGGTATTGTCATAGTTATCGACAAAATCCACCGTGTCTTTATCTATATCTCTGAAAAGCTCTGCGGCGATTTTTTCGAGCTTTGCCTCGGTATATCTCGAAGCCGCCCACTGCATATCTCTTGAATAAGCTTTACCGAAGTTACCCTTTGAGTCAACATAAGGGTGAAGCAATGCCTCATACCCGCGCGAAAGTCTGACCATTGTATCGTAAATTGCGGCGTCGCCGTGGGGATTGAGCCTCATTGTCTGACCGACTATGTTTGCGGACTTCGTCCTTGCTCCGTTTAAAAGCCCCATTTTGTACATGGTATAAAGCAGCTTTCTGTGAGCCGGCTTAAAGCCGTCTATCTCTGGAATGGCGCGCGACATTATAACACTCATGGCATACGGCATATAGTTGGTTTCGAGTGTTTCGGTTATGGGCTGCTCAACAACAATGCCCGCACCGAGAATGTGAGCATTGGGGTTTATCTCTTCTTCTTTTTTGCTTACCTGTTTCTTTTTAGCCAAACTTAACGCCCCCTTAGCTGAGATCCGTCATCTCGATAAAGAGATGTCCATTATCTGTGATGTGTTGTTTTCTGCCCGCGAGGTCGTCGCCGAGGAGCATATCGAACACCTCTGCGGTTCTCTGCGCGTCCTCCGGCTCAACCTTTATCAGTCTGCGCGTTTTGGGATTCATAGTGGTAAGCCACATCATATCGGGGTCGTTTTCGCCAAGTCCCTTTGAGCGCTGAATTGTGAATTTTTGCTTGCCGATTTCTTCGAGAGCCTGCGTTTTTTCTTTTTCGGTGTAAGCAAACCACACCTGATCCTTGCAGTTTATCTCATAAAGCGGAGTTTCGGCGATAAACACCTTGCCCTCTTCTATAAGCGTGGGCATAAGGCGGTATATCATGGTGAGTATAAGCGTCCTTATCTGAAAGCCGTCAACGTCGGCATCGGTACAGATTATGACCTTGCTCCAGCGAAGCATATCAAGGTTAAAGGACGACAGGTTTTTGCTTGCCTTTGACTTGACCTCTACGCCGCAGCCGAGAATTTTTATAAGGTCGGTGATAATCTCATTTTTAAAGATTTTATCATACTCGCTCTTTAAGCAGTTGAGAATTTTGCCCCTGACAGGAATAACCGCCTGAAATTCGGCGTTTCTTGCCTGTTTGCACGCGCCGAGAGCAGAATCGCCCTCAACGATAAAAATTTCTCTTTCGCTTGTGTCTTTGCTGCGGCAATCTACGAATTTCTGTATTCTGTTTGTAAAATCCGTGCTTGATTGCAGGGTCTTTTTAAGGTTTTGACGGGTCGTCTCCGCCCTTATGCGGCTTCTCATGTTAATAAGAACCTGGTCGGCAATTTTATCCGCCTCGGTCTTATTTTCTATAAAGTAAATCTCAAGCTGATGACGCAAGAAATCCGTCATGGCTTCTTGAATGAATTTGTTGTTTATCGCCTTTTTGGTCTGGTTTTCGTATGAAGTCTGCGTTGAAAAAGAAGAAATAATAATTGCAAGGCATTCTTCAACATCTTCAAATTTAATTTTAGCGTCGTTCTTTAAATATTTGCCGCTCGTTTTAAGGTAAGAGTCTATGCTGTAAACAAAAGCGTTTCGCACCGCCTTTTCGGGTGCTCCGCCGTATTCGAGAAAGCTCGAGTTGTGGTAATATTCCTTGAGCTTCACCTTGTTTGAGAAGCAAAGAACGGCGTTTATTTTAACGCGGTAATCTTTTAAATCTTCTCTGTCTCTGCCTGTGCGCTCCGTTTGCCAGGTCTGCACCGAAGTCAGCGCATTTTCGCCGACGACCTCGTTTATATAGTCCGTTATGCCGTTATCATATTTATATTCAAAAGTCTCAAAGCTGTTTTTGCCCGTCTGATTTTTAAGGATAAACGTAACGCCTGCATTAACAATTGCCTGCTTTTTAAGCACGTCCTTATAATAATCCAGCGGAATGTCAATATCGGTAAAGACCTTTAAATCGGGGCGCCATTTTATTCTGGAGCCCGTATCACGGTGGCGGTACTCTTCTTTTTGCATTTTGCCCGAGGGCTTGCCGGCTTTAAAATTCAGCGTATATTTAAAGCCGTCGCGGTGAATTTCAGCCTCCATATATTCCGAAGAATACTGCGTGGCGCAAAGACCCAGGCCGTTGAGCCCGAGTGAGAACTCATAGCTGCCGCCGTTGTTGGTGTCATACTTTCCGCCCGCGTAGAGCTCACAAAAAACAAGCTCCCAGTTGAACTTTTTTTCTTTTTCGTTGTAATCAACAGGTATACCGCGTCCGAAATCCTGAATCTCAACGGAGTTATCCGAGAACCTTGTGACGACAATTTTATCGCCGTAGCCCTCTCTCGCCTCGTCAATGGAGTTTGAGAGTATCTCAAAAACCGAGTGCTCGCAGCCGTCAAGTCCGTCCGAGCCGAAGATGACCGCAGGACGCAGTCTGACTCTGTCCGCACCCTTGAGCGTGGTTATGGAATCGTTGCTGTAGCTTGCTTTTTTGGGCATTCCGCCTACCCCCATGATAAAAATAGTTTACAAATAAATATACAATATATATGAATTTTTGTCAAGCAAAACAGCACATGCTGTGTCGAATAAAAAAGCGAAGATGAGGTAGCCCCACCTTCGCATAAGATTATTTTATTTTATTAGAGATAAAATTTTCGAGATGATTTCTTTAATAAAAGAAACAATCTTTTTGATAAATATAACAAGATTAGATTCAGATTCGGTTTCCGGCTCTTTCGGTTCATCGGGCTCTGCGACAATGTCGGCGTTCGGTTCTGCCGACTGGTCTATGAGGCTTTCATATTCGATATATGCTTCGTCGCTCTTTAGCTCCTCGGGCGTTTTTGACTGGTCAATGCTTGAAAGGAGAAGCCCTGCTCTTTCCAGTAGCGCAACATCCGAAGCGTCTATAACTCCGTCATGGTTGCAGTCCGCAGCAGCCCAAATTTCATTGCCGACCTGCTCCTTTGTCAAATGTCCGTTTACCATGAGATTCACTTTATATGCGTCTGCTCCGTCATACTTGCCGTCGCCGTCAACATCGCCGAAAAGCACCGCGGTGTAGGTGTCGGCTATGCTGCCGTCTATCCACTTGACTACGTTGAACTTGGTGCCCGTGCCGACGGTTGCTCTGCTATTCTCAACCGGTACTACATCGCAGCCGCTTGAGTTAATATCAAAATAACTTAAATCGTCTGCTGTTATTCCATTTCTGATACCGCTTATTATTTTGTTTTCACTGTCAATTTTTAAATTTGCCGACGGCTCGGATTCAAAAGAGTAATCGTACAAGCTCTTGTACTTAAATCCGCATTTTTCTGCTAACTTTTTATGATTGTCGCACACGCCATATAAAACTATAGTAGACCTGCCACCATATATATTAGAACATCTGTAAAATTCTTCTGAATTTATTTTTATATTTTCATCATATAACCGTATGGTTTTCAAGTTGTTTAATGTCTGAAATACCGGAGTTTCAAAATATATAGCATCTTTAATGATTATATCAGTGACATAGCACGGATCGCCATCGAAAGATCTCCATGGTGTACAATAGCCAAAAACATCCCTCACTGCTTTAACATTATTGCTTTCTGTACCTGTGTACGCTGTTAAGGAGCCGGTATTCTTATTCCAAACAAAATACGGATATTCTCCGATTGAATATTTTTTGTTAAATGTGTATGTTGTTTCCGTGTAATTATCTCTTTCTATTCTAAGAGCCTTATTGATTAATCCGTTTAATTTGTTTGTATAATTATCAATATCTTTTTGCAATATATCTTCCGCATTATATGCTTCGGCGGCAAATTTACTGTATTCTTTTAAATAAGAGTAAGTTGCCATGCTTGCGTTTGAAAAATCGGTCGACTCATATCTTTTTATGGCAGTCTGCAAATCATCTTTTACTGATGAAAAAACTGTATTCAAATTAGGTTTTACAGCTTGCTCAATTGCCACCTCATATTTTATATATTTTTCATCGTCCTTTAATTCGCTGTATGTTTTTACATCAAACTCTGTTAAATAAAGTTCACGAGCCTGTTTTGTTATTTGATAGTCATAAACATTTATTTTTCCGTCATGATTAACATCACACGCAAGCCAAGCCGCTTCACCTATGCTTTTTCGGGTATCTTCGGGATTTGAGCTATGGATTACGGTATCATACATTTTATAATCCGAAGTGAATAGGCTATGATACCCGACTCCGTCTATATCACCGTATAATATAACCGTATAGGTATCAATAACAGAATCATCTGACGATTTCAGCAGTTCAACTATCGTACCTGTCCCGACAAGACTTTCTTTCATTGTAATTTTTAGATAACAGCCTACAGTTTCAAATTCGGATTTAAACTCATCTTCGGTCATTATGGGGTGAACACCGGTTATATATTTTATATCGTCCCATATTTTAATATTCGAGCCTTCTTTTGCTTTTATATACGGTTCGGCGGCATAGGAATACATACCGAATACGGAAAAAACGAGCACAAAGGAAAGAAAAATTGATGTAACTTGCTTTAATACTTTTATCTTTTTCATATATTACACCCCTTACATAATATTCAATTACCGGGAACCTGTGAAAGTGTTGCCTTGCCCATAGTAACAAGAGACAAACAATCAACATCCTCTTGAGTTATACCGTCGCCGTAATTTACCACATCACCGGCAAGCATATAAATTTCATCACGAGTTATTTTGTTTGCCAAGATATGCGATAAAACAGCAACATCCGATGCATCAATAATTCCGTCACCGTTGAGATCGCCGAAAATAAGAACCGTGTACGTTTCGGTCTTAGTGCCGTCCGGAAGCTTCAGATTGATTTTATGTCCCGTACCGATATAACGCATTCCATACCCATTTGATTCAACGTCATATGTTCCCTCTCCGCCGGACATTTCTATAAACAATCTTAAGCTTGCCCTTGTAAGTCGTGTGCACAATCCGTATATAATTTTATTCTCACGGTCAATAACACAGGTGGAATTTTCTACCGCAGATATATCCGGCAACAAGGCAAAGCTGACAAAGCTTTCATTTGTGTCGGCAACATAGCTTTGAGCCGAAGAGCCGGAATAGCCGTAAATGACAACATTTGTATTTTCAATATGGCAGAATACATTGGAATTAAAAACCATTGATGAATTAAGAGATATTACTCTTTCTGCTTTTGACATATAAAAAGCATAGCTTTCTATTTCTGTAATATTAGAGCCTAAAGCAACATCACCTGAGAGATGCGGAATGTTTGAAAAAGCAAACTTTTTTATTATCGCATTATATTTTGACGGAAGCTTCAATTGCATTAACCTTGAATTGTAAAAAGCATACTCTCCTATATCTCCGCACCCGCTTAAATCCGCAATATTCAGATTGCTGCATTCGATAAACGCAGCTTCAGAAATTGCAGTTCCGTTTTGCGGGAATGTCACAGATGACAATTCGTTGTTAAATTCAAAAGCAAAACCGCCAATATGCTCTGCATTACTCAGGTTAACGAATGTTAGCTTTTTACAAAATCCAAAGGCGTCTGCTCCAAATACTTTAAGCAAAGAAAAAATATCGGAATACTCATTTTCCGAATTTAAATATTGAACCGAATTTAAATTGATACAATTCATAAATGCGGCTGTACCTATTTCGGTTACCGAAGACGGCAGAACAACACTTTCGAGTGAAACAAAATCACTAAACGAATAGTCACCGATTTTGGTTACATTTTCTCCGACGACCGTAACGCTCGTCACGTTTTTTATGCTATTCCCATACCACGGGGTATTATACACCGAATCAAAATCCGGCATTTGAGATGTTCCGCAATTTACAGTCAAAGATTTTGAACCGTCTGAATTATCGGTAAAATTAAAGCCGATATTTTCATTGTTGTTTTTGGGAACCGAATATGTAGAGTCTACGGCTTTTATAACATCTATTAAGCTAACCGTAGGTATTAACATATCCAAAATATTATTATGTGTTTTCGGATGATACATAATGTTTTGGAAAACAGAAATAACCTCTGCCTTCTTTTCCGAAAATGTTTTTCCGGCAAAATGTGATTCCGGCAGCAAGGCAAGATAGTATGCTATTACTCCGGCTGTCAGCGGTGCGGCAAACGATGTACCTTCGGTATAATGATAGCTTGAAACAGAAGTTAACGGACTCTTATGCAAAGCAAAAATATTGCTTGCCGGTGCAATAACATCATAGCCTAAAACATCGTCAGGCGTTCTGTGCTTGGCAATACCAAAATCCGATCCTTCCCATATTTTTCCATTATTATCATATCCCATAACACCGATAACATTTTCGTACGCCGCCGGATAATTAGGTGAATTATATTCTATAGTATTGCTTTCTCCGTTTTCATATGCCAATTCGTTTGAAATATCATAAATATATGAACCCTTGTTACCCGCCGAAGCAATCATTAAAATCCCGCAGTTTTCGACTAGATTTATCGCAGACTCTAGCGTTGAAATAGATTCTGTTGTAATACCGTTTTCTATATTTACGGCAAAGCCAACCGACATACTAACTATATCAACGTCGTGAATTTTTTGTGTTCTGCCAACCATAAGCCCAAGAGCACTAATAACAGAGGACATCATAGCTTTAAAATCATCTAAAATCTCTCCGTTTTTATACTCTACTTGTGAGTTAGAAAGTGCCTTTATCGGCACAATTTCTACATATGGATTTATGCCTACATCTCTTCCGAAAAAGTCTTTTGATACAATGGTAGATATAACATCGGTTCCGTGCCCGATATTGTCTGTTATATCATACTTGTTCTCGTTCTTAACAGTATTATAGCCATGGTAAACATTGCCGTCGACCGTAAATGATGTTATATTGTCGCGGATTGCTTCATTTTCATAATCTGCGCCGGAATCTATAACAGCTATTTTTACCGGTCTCGGCTCTATATTGTTGTCGGCTAAATATTTTTTCATCTCTTCATTGCCCATTTTATTAAGGTACCAAGATGAATATGTACTTTCATATTCAACAGACTGAGACGGTGGAGTTTCACCGCCGGTAAGCGTGCCTATATAGTTAGGCTCGGCACTTATAACGCCACCCTCTCTGCCCAAGCGATAGCAATATGAAGCCATATTTTCTATTGATTCGACATTTGCTTCATAAATAGACCTAACATAACCGTTTGGCATTGTATATGACAAAAGCAAAGAGTATGATGTGAAATCATATTTATTGTTTAAAGTATTTATTGTTTCATCGTTACCACTGTCTGATGTAACTATTAAGACCTCTCCGTCAACATAGTCTGTTGCAATTGCAATTTCTCTGCTGAAATTGATGTTTTCAAGCGCAAATCCACTGACGCTTAACATCATTGATATTATTATTATAACCGACACCGTTCCAAGTAATTTTTTGACCCTTTTCATTTTACCCTCCTGTAATTTTGTGCATTAAATTCACATTAGCCTAGTTTTGCACACAATCATAGAAGCCCCCCTCATTTTAAAATTATTCTATATCCGCATAAATAGTAACATAAACATACAAAATAGTCAAGAAAATTTAATTTATGAATAAAACAGTAAAACCACATTCGGCAACAATAGCAGAATGTGGTCTTTAAATCATAATTAAATCTGTTTGTAAGTGATTATTTTGTCACCTTTTCAAGGTAATCGACAAGGTCACCGACGGTGACGAGGGTGGTTAGCACTCTGTCGGGAATCTCAATATCAAAGTGATTTTCGACCTCACATACAACATCGAAAAGTTCAAACGAGCTGAGGCCGAGGTCTGCGGCAAGAATTGAATCTCTGCTGAGTTCGGGGAGCTTTTTCTTGGTGTAGGTTTCAAAAATTTCTCTGAGTTCTTCAAGCATTTTTATCATCCTTTCGGTTATTATATCTTCTTTTTATCTTCATGGTTGTTGTTTTATCAAATTCGCGGTCACGCAATTTGATGTTGGTTATTTTTTTATAAGCAGGCATATGTCTGTTAAAGGAGTTAATCTCCTCCTGCATAATATCTGCGGCATTGCGGTATTTCTCGCTGTCGGGGAAAATCTCCGCCGTCAAAGCGGCGTCTTCTTCATAGACGACAACTTCGGATATGCTCGGAATTTCATCAATGAGCTTTGTTTCAAGCTCTTCCGGCGACACGTTTTTGCCATTGCTGAGAATTATGAGATTTTTAAGTCTGCCGCCTATAAACACAAAACCGTCGTTATCAATATATCCCAAATCTCCGGTTTTAAACCAGCCGTCGGCAGTGAATGCCTTTTGGTTTTCTTCTTCGTTTTTATAATATCCCTTAAACACATTTGAGCCTTTGACATATATTTCGCCTACCCCATCCTTATCGGGGTCGTTGATTTTAACCTCGTTGCAGTCAACCGGCAAGCCGATGCTTCCGCTCTTTTGATATTCGTTGCGGTTCACGCAGGCAACGGGCGAGCACTCGGTAATTCCGTAGCCGCACACCATGTTGACTCCCCAAAGTCTGAAATCTTCTTCGACCTTATTGCTCAACGCCGCGCCGCCGCAGATTATAATTTCCAGCTCGCCCCCGAAAGCGTTTATGACATCTTTAAAAAGCTTTTTTCTGACGTCGATGCCTATTTTTAAAAGCATTTCGGCGGTTTTCATTCCCTTAACAAGTTTTTTAAGCTTGCCGTTTTCTTCGACATTCTCCATAACCCTTTTATGCATTGTCTCAACCACCGCCGGCACAACTATCGCCGTTGTGGTTTTATCTTTTTGCATATCGCGCTGTATCGTCCTGAGGCTCGTTATTGCATATATTCTCATGCCGTAAATAAGCTCGCACAGCACATTTGTCGTCAGCGAAAACGTGTGATGCAAAGGAAGAATGAGTATTCCCCTGCCGCTTGCGCAGGTGTTGCGGCAAACAGAGAGTGCATCCGAGCTTATATTCATGTGTGAGAGCATAACGCCCTTGCTTTGACCCGTTGTGCCGGAGGTGAAAACTATTGCCGCAAGGTTGTTTGCCGCGGGTCTGCTGCCGCTCAGCAAATCGGTGCCGTTTTTTATAAATTCGGCACCCTCTCTTATGTGCTTGCCGAGTTCGTTCATAACAACAAACACTTCTATATCGGGGCAATTCTCTTCAAAATATTCCGCATAATCGTCATATGCCGCAGAGCACACAACGCCCTTGCAGCCGCAGAGATTTATAAGCCTTGCAAGTTCTTCGCATGAAAGCTCTTTATCAAGCGGCAGCGCGGTATTGCCGCTGTTTGCTATTGCGAAATAAGAAACTATCCAGTTATAGCAGTTTTCACCGAGAAGAGCAACACGGTCGTTACGCACTCCGCTGTTGAGCAGCCATGCGCCGAGCGCCTCGGTATCATTATAAAACTCTCTGTATGTTTTATATTCGTCTTCTTGTTTTCCTCTTACGGGAATACGGAACGCCTGCCGCTCTTCATATTTATCGGCAAGGTAACTCAAGAGTTCCCACAGAGTTGAAAAGCTCGGCCAATCATACAGAGGGTACGGTTTGTTTTTCATCTTTACCCTCCGTAGTATTATCTTTTTCTTCGTGCAATTTTTTAAATATCTCCTCTGTTGCAAGCGACACCTTTGTGCATGAGAACTTGCAGTTTTCGGGGAATACATACCAAGTATCTTCAAGTGTGTTGAGGTCTATGCAGTCGCGGTAATTGCCGTATCTGTATTTAAACTCAACATGGCAGGCATACTGACCGCGTGCCGGAATTTTCATCTCAAACGGCTCACCGTCATACTCTCTTATGCCTTTTACGTCAAAGCCGTTCATATCATGAATGAGTCTTCCGTGACCCAAATGAACAAAGCCCTTTGAGTTTGGCAAATCGTTGACGTCAACATCACACTCAAAATGATATTTGCCCGCGTCAATTTCTTTTCTGACCTCTTCGCGTTCCCACTTATACCAATCCGTAGGGAATTTGAACTCGGTCTCGCCGCTGTCGGCTTCCAATTCCCCGTAGTAATTGAGAGTCCATGATTTGCCGCAGTTTTTGCAAAACACCTTTGCGCCTTTTGAATCCGTCTCATACTCACAGCCGCAGGCGGGGCACTTATAAAGAATATTGTGAAGCCCCTCTGCCCTCTTTTTGTATTTGAGCTTTTTGCGGTTTTCGCTTTGCCAGCGAAAATCATCGTTATAAAGGTATTCTCTGATTTTTTCGTTTATTTCGTCAACGCTCGCATTTTCGAGCTCTTCGGGTGTGTATATTTGAGTCATGTACGCTTCAACAGGGAACATAAGTCGCTTACTCGCTATATTCCAAAACGGATTATATATATGATGTCCGCAGGTTTTGAGCGTGACAACGGGAACGCCCGCACGCTTTACAAGCTGACCTACCGAATCGGGTATAACCTCGGTGAGTCCGCAAAGCGAATACCTTGCCTCAACATAAAGCCCGAAAATTCCGCCGTTTTTGAGCACCTTGCGGCTTGTTCTGATAAGACCTATGTCTGCGGTATATTTTCTTTTAGGTATTGTGCCCAAACGCCTGAGCACCCACTCTCTGCCTATAAAATCATCAACTGCGGCAGGGAAAAATCCCCTTTGAGGGCAAAGCGCGGCGCTCATTATATAAAAATCAAAAAAAGCATTATGATTGCACAAAAGTATATACGGCGGCTTTACACCCTCCATACGAACCTTTGTGAGCTTGCCGCGGTGAAGTATTTTTCTTAAATATGAGTATCCCCATACAATAGGCATTAAATACATCTGCTGCTTTATCGGTTCACGATTCATGTCAAATTTTTCGGTTTCGGGCGCGCCTGAGCGAACTCTTTTGCCCAAATGTGAATCTTTCATCAGAAATCCACCCCTTTTGTTTATGCGGATTTTGCGGTTAGTCGATAATTACCGCATTATCTTAGTATAAAATTGTAGCAAAAAAAAGGTAATAATTCAACCGCTAAAGAGGAAAAAATTTTACGACACTTTTAAAAAAGTGTCGTAAACGCAAAAAGCTGTGAATTCCCCTGTGAAGCCGCGGTCTGTTAAAGGTTGCTTTTCTTGTTCAGTATTTCGGCAAAAAAGCTATAATTTGCATTGCGGTTCTTTGGATTGATTACCGATGCAAATTATAGCTTTTGCTTTTATTTTGTGCCGATTGCGGCAGCTCAGTTATTATAAAGAGACTTTATGGAATATCTTTTTACCCTTTTTGATTATGATCGGCGCAGATTCAAGCTGAGCTTTTGTTATTTTGTAGCCTATCGAATCAACCTTTACATCGTCAACCGATACTCCGCCCTGGTCGATAAGACGTCTCGCCTCGCCCTTCGACTTTGCAAGACCTGCTTTAACCATAACGTCAAGAATACCCGCTTCGCCGTCTTCAAAGTCGGCATCGCCGAGAGTTGTTGTGGGCATATTTGCTGTGTCTGCCTTGTTTGAGAACAGTGCTCTTGCACCCTCTTGCGCTTTATTTGCCTCTTCTTCGCCGTGAACCATTTTGGTTAGCTCATAAGCGAGGATTTCTTTTGCTTTGTTGAGCTGACTGCCCTCCCATGAATCCATCTTCTCAATTTCTTCAAGCGGAATAAATGTGAGCATACGGATGCACTTTAAAACGTCTTTGTCACCCACATTGCGCCAATACTGGTAAAAATCGTAAGGTGAAGTCTTGTTGGGGTCAAGCCAAACGGCATTGCCGGCTGTTTTGCCCATCTTTTTGCCCTGTGAGTCGGTAAGAAGGTTGATAGTCATGGCATTGGCGTCTTTGCCGAGCTTTCTTCTGATAAGCTCTGTGCCGCCGAGCATATTTGACCACTGGTCGTCTCCGCCGAACTGAAGATTGCAGTCATAATTTTTGTAGAGATAATAGAAATCGTAGCTCTGCATTATCATGTAGTTGAACTCAAGGAACGAGAGTCCTTTTTCCATCCTCTGCTTATAGCACTCGGCTCTGAGCATATTGTTGACCGAGAAGCAAGCGCCGACCTCTCTGAGCAGCTCTATATAGTTGAGGCTTAAAAGCCATTCGGCATTGTTCACCATCTGTGCTTTGCCCTCGCCGAACTCAATGAATTTCTCCATCTGACGTTTGAAGCAATCGGCATTGTGCTGTATATCTTCTTTAGTGAGCATTTTTCTCATGTCGGTGCGTCCGCTGGGGTCGCCGATCATTGTTGTTCCGCCGCCTATAAGTGCGATAGGCTCGTTGCCTGCCATTTGCAAACGCTTCATGAGAGTGAGCGCAACAAAGTGACCGGCCGTGAGGCTGTCTGCCGTGCAGTCAAAGCCTATATAGAATCTGGCTTTGCCGTTGTTGACAAGCTCCTTTATCTCTTCTTCGTTTGTGACCTGCGCAATAAGCCCTCTTGCGACAAGCTCATCATAAATGTTTGACATCGATCTTCTCCTCATAAATTTTATTATTTATAATATTATGATTGTATCATCTTAAAGCATTTGTGTCAACCGAAAAAGAACTTTTAAATAAGGCACGTTACAAAAACAGAGCATACTCCGAAAACGGAATATGCCCTCTGAATAAGTTAAAATCCTCTTGACGAGCCGCCGCCGGAAAAGCCGCCTCCGCCGCCGGAGAAGCCTCCGCCTCCGCTGCCCGAAAAACCGCCGCGAAAATCGTCGTCATTATAACCTCCGCCGAAAAAGAACGTTCCTCTGCGCCGTCTTCTTCTGCCGGCAAAAATAATAAACAAAATCATTATCAAAATCGGTATCGCTGCTATTGTTTCGGCAATGTCGGAATTATCCTCGGGGTCGTCCTGCGAAATCGGAGTATAACCGTCCTCCGGTTCCTCGCCGTATTCTATATACACCTCGTTCACAAGAGAAGAATACACGGAAGAAAGCCCCTGCGAAAAGTTATTTTCTTTGAAATAACTCATTCCGTAATTGTCAAGTATTCTGCCTGTTTTACTGTCCGGTAGCGCACCCTCAAGCCCTGTGCCGACTTCGATTCTCACCTTGCGCTCGTCAACCGCAAGCAAAAGCAAAATGCCGTTGTCGTCATTTTTTGAGCCGATGCCCCATGAACGCGCCAATTTAAGAGAATAATCCTCAAGCGACGCGCCGTCAAGGCTTTTTATCGTCACAACAACTACCTGCGCACCGAATTTTTTATAAAGCGCTTCGCCCTGCTGCTGCATTTTATTTTCATCTTCGTTTGATATTACATTTGCAAAATCATTGACGAAGAAGTTGCTTGTTGCTTTGGGAATACTCACCGCAAAAACATTTAAAACGCTCGCACTCGCAAGCAGAAAAACCGCGGTAAGCACCGCAATTATTTTTTTCATAAATTAAAACTCCACGCTCGGCACTGTTTGTGCGCTGCTGTCTGCATTAAAGAAATCTGCCTTTTCAAAGCCAAACATACCGGCGATTATATTTTTGGGGAATTTTTTTATCATAGCGTTATAACTTTGAACTGCTTCGTTATAATCCTTACGGGCAACGGCAATTCTGTTTTCTGTGCCTGCAAGCTCATCTTGAAGAGCTATATAGTTTGAGTTTGCTTTGAGATCGGGGTAAGCTTCGGTCACTGCATTTACCCATACCGAAATAGCTTTGTCAAGCTCTTCGTCCGCCTCGGAAAGGCTCTGTGCGCTGTTTGCGCTGCCGACCTTCGCTCTCGCCTCGGTAACCGCAGTCAACGTCTCTTGCTCATACTTTGTATAGCCTTTAACGGTAGAGACAAAGTTCGGTATAAGGTCCGCTCTGCGCTGAAGCTGAGTCTGAATATCCGCCTGCTTTGTTTCAACCGCGGTCTGTGCCGTAACAAGCGAGTTGTAGCTGCCCGCAACTATGCCGACAATCACCAAAATTACCGCAGCAACGGCGATAATAACTTTTAATCCGTTTTTCATAAAATAACACCTCTTGTTTATTATTATATACCTTTATATGAGCGATTATATTATTTATAAATGCGTCTGTCAAGGCAATGAAGCATTAAATAATCTGATTTTTCGGATTGCCATATATTACTGTAAATCAAATCAATATTCGCACTACTGCCAAAAGATACAAAAATGTGCATAAATAAATAAAAAAGTTAGCTTTTTTGTGATTGACACGGGCGGCGGCATAATGTTATACTTTAAGCACAATCAAGTGTTTTTGTGACTGACGGATAAGCGGAGTGTCGGCCGGAAGCCGACCGAAACCGCAGGGGAGCAAAAACTATAAAGAAGCCGACCGTCTGGGCAGTCCCGTTTTATGAGAACAGGACTGTCCTTTTTATATTTATTATAAATTTTCACAGGAGGCGTTCCAATGAAAAAAATCGGAATTATCATGGGCAGCGACAGCGATTTGCCTGTCGTTGAAAAAGCAATCACGACCCTGGAGGAATACGGCGTACCGTTTGAAGTTCACGTCTATTCGGCGCACAGAACCCCCGTGCAGGCAAAAGAGTTTGCTCAAAATGCCAGAAAAAACGGGTTCGGCGCAATAATTGCGGCGGCAGGCAAAGCCGCGCATCTTGCAGGTGCGATTGCCGCAAACACCACACTGCCTGTTGTAGGCATACCTGTAAAATCTTCTACTCTCGACGGCTTGGACGCTCTTTTGTCAACCGTGCAGATGCCCTCCGGGATTCCGGTTGCGACTGTTGCTATTGACGGAGCTGCCAATGCCGCTTTGCTTTGTATAGAGATTCTTGCCGCGTCCGACGACGCCCTTGCCGAAAAGCTCGACTGTGCGAGAGCCGCAGCGGCAGAAAACGTACTCAAAAAAGACGAAGCCGTAAGCAAAAAATACAACAAATAAAACGGAGGTATTTATCATGGAAAAGAAAGAACAGATGTATGAGGGCAAAGCCAAAAAGGTTTTTGCAACAGATGATGAAAACTATTGCATCGTATCATATAAAGACGACGCAACCGCATTTAACGGCCTTAAAAAAGGCACTATTCGCGGCAAGGGCGTTGTAAACAACAAAATGTCAAACTATCTTATGCAGCTCCTTGAAAAAGAGGGCGTTCCTACCCATTATGTTGAAGAGCTTAATGACCGCGAGACGGTTGTTAAACGTGTTTCGATTGTTCCGCTTGAGGTCATAGTCAGAAATGTTGCGGCAGGCTCTTTTTCAAAGCGTCTCGGCGTACCCGAGGGAACTCCCCTCAAAACAACGGTTCTCGAATACTGCTACAAAGATGACGACCTCGGCGACCCGATGGTAAACGATTATCACATTCTTGCAATGGGCTATGCAACACAGCAGGAGCTTGACACCATTGCCGACTATACATTCAAAATCAACAAATTCCTTGTTGACTTCTTTAAAAAGATAAACGTAGACCTTATCGACTTTAAGATTGAATTCGGCAAAACTCCCGACGGCAAAATAATTCTTGCGGATGAGATTTCTCCCGACACCTGCAGATTTTGGGATGCGACCACGCACGAAAAGCTTGACAAGGACCGTTTCCGCCGTGATATGGGCAACGTAGAAGACGCATATCAGGAAATGATGAACAGAATTTTCGGTTAAAACGCCTTTCACCCCTATAATTCAGAAAGACAACGGTGATTTTCCATGAGCAAATTAAGAGAAGAATGCGGCGTATTCGGCATTTATTGCAGTGACACCGAAGACGTTGCCTCCTCGGTTTATTACGGCCTTTTTGCCCTCCAGCACAGAGGGCAGGAAAGCTGCGGCATAGTTGTCAATGACGACGGTGTTTTTCATTCATACAAAGATGTGGGCATAGTAAACGATGTTTTTACACCCGATATTATGAAAAACCTCGGTCGCGGCAGCATTGCAATAGGTCATGTTCGCTACGGCACAACGGGCGGCAACGGCAGGCTCAACGCCCAGCCGATTGTTGTAAATCACATCAAGGGCAACATGGCGCTCGCGCACAACGGCAACCTCACAAACTCATTCGAGTTAAGACGCGAGCTTGAATTTTGCGGCTCGATATTCCACACGACAAGTGATACAGAGGTTATCTCATACATCATAACAAAAGAACGTCTCACCACACCGTCTATCGAGCAAGCCGTCAACAAAGCTATGGACAGGCTCAAGGGAGCATATTCTCTTGTTATTATGTCGCCCACAAAGCTCATTGCCGCAAGGGACGAGCACGGTTTTCGGCCGCTTTGCTACGGCATAACCGATGACGGCAGATATGTTGTAGCCTCCGAGACCTGTGCGCTTGACACGGTCGGCGCAAAGTGTATAAGAGACCTTGAGCCGGGCGAGATTCTCGTCTTTTCAAAAGACGGCGTTAAAAGTATAAAAGACCACTGCGGCAAAAAAGAGCCGAAGATGTGCGTGTTTGAATATATTTATTTTGCACGCCCCGATTCGGTAATCGACGGTCACAGCGTTCATGCGGCAAGGCTCAAGGCAGGCGCGTTTCTCGCAAAAGAGCATCCGGTTGACGCCGATATTGTTATCGGAGTTCCCGACTCCGGACTTGACGCGGCGATAGGATATTCGAGAGAATCGGGCATTCCCTACGGCATAGGGCTTATAAAGAACAAATATATAGGCAGAACCTTTATTTCACCCGGTCAGGCATCAAGAGAAAACAAAGTCAGAATAAAACTTAACGCTGTCACCGAAACGGTCAGCGGCAAAAGAGTCGTTATGATAGATGACTCAATAGTAAGAGGTACAACCAGCGCGAGAATAGTTAAGCTTTTGAGAGAAGCAGGCGCAAAAGAGGTTCATATGAGGATTTCAGCTCCTCCTTTTTTAAACCCTTGCTATTACGGCACAGACATTGACTCGCGTGATATGCTCATTGCCTGCCATCACACGGTGGAGGAAATAGGCGAAATTCTCGGCGTTGATTCTTTGGGCTATCTCAGCGTTGAGAATGTTACGAAGCTCACAAGTGACCCGGGCAAGGGCTTTTGCACCGCGTGTTTCAGCGGAAATTACCCGACTGAAATACCTGCCGAAACAGGCAAAAACCGTTTTGAAACAAAGATTTCTGAAAGGAAGGACAAATAAATGAAAAGCTTTAGCGAGAGCTACAAAAACGCCGGAGTTGACATTACCGCCGGCTACAAGGCTGTTGAGCTTATGAAACAGCACATAGCAAAAACCGTAACGGCAGGCGCACTTTCAGGTATAGGCGGCTTCGGCGGTCTGTTTGAGCTTGACCTCACGGGAATAAACAAGCCTGTTCTTGTCAGCGGCACGGACGGCGTAGGCACAAAGCTTAAAATGGCCTTCCTTATGGATAAACACGACACGGTAGGCATTGACTGCGTTGCGATGTGCGTAAACGACATCATCTGCTGCGGAGCAAAGCCGCTGTTTTTCCTTGACTACATCGCCTGCGGCAAAAATGTTCCCGAAAGAATCGCCGACATAGTAAGCGGCGTTGCGGACGGCTGCGTTCAGTCCGGCGCGGCGCTTATAGGCGGCGAAACGGCAGAGATGCCCGGCTTTTACCCCGAGAACGAATACGACCTTGCGGGCTTCAGCGTAGGTGTAGTTGATAAAGATAAAATTATAGATAACAAAACAATAAAAAGCGGCGACGTTATAATCGCCCTCCCCTCCTCCGGCGTTCACTCAAACGGTTTTTCTCTTGTAAGAAAAGTTTTTGATGTTGAAAACAGCGATATTAAAGCTCCGGTTGCCGAACTCGGCGGAAAATCCGTAGGCGAAACGCTTTTGACCCCCACCAAAATATATGTAAAGCCCGTGCTCGCACTCACAGAAGAAATAACCGTTAAGGCAATTTCTCACATAACGGGCGGCGGATTTTATGAGAATATTCCGCGCAGTATTCCAGACGGCTACTGTGCAAAAATCGAAAAAAGCGCGGTTAAAGTTTTGCCGATATTTGACCTTATTCAAAAGACGGGCAGCATATCCGAACACGATATGTTTAACACCTACAACATGGGCGTCGGCATGAGCATTACGGTAGACAAAAACGATGCGGACAAGGCTCTCGAAATTCTTAAAAACGCAGGTGAAGACGCTTATATCATCGGCGAAACAGTAAAGGGCGACGACAAAATTTCTATTTGCTGACGGAGGATAAAATATGTCTGACAAAGCAAAAATAGCCGTACTGGTATCGGGCGGCGGCACAAATTTGCAGGCGCTTATAAACGCTCAGAAAAGCGGAATTATTGAGGACGGAGAAATAGTCCTCGTCATATCAAACGTGAAAGGCGCCTACGCACTCGAAAGAGCCGAAAAAGCGGGAATCCGCACGCTCACCGTCAGCAAAAAGGACTGCGGCTCGCAAGAGGCTTTTGAAGAAAAGATTATCGAAAAGCTCGATGAAGCCGGCACAGACATTATTGTTCTTGCGGGCTTTATGAGCATACTCTCCGAAAAATTCACCTCGCACTACCCGGAGCGTATAATAAACATTCACCCCTCGCTCATTCCCTCATTTTGCGGCAAGGGCTTTTACGGCTTAAAGGTTCACAAGGCGGCTTTGGATTACGGAGTTAAGATTACGGGCGCAACGGTGCATTTTGTGAACGAAATCCCGGACGGCGGCAAAATCATTATGCAAAAAGCCGTTGAAATAAAAGACGGCGACACACCCGAAACTCTGCAAAAAAGAGTTATGGAACAAGCCGAGTGGAAAATACTTCCGCTATCGGTTCAAAAAGTCAGCAAAAAAATCAGATTCGGCAAAAAGGAGACAAAATAATGGCAACTTACGACATTGCAGCTTTAAAAGATATTCTCAGCGGCAACACATACCCGGGCAGAGGAATTATCATAGGCAAAACACCCGACGGGAAAAATGCCGTCGCCGCATATTTTATTATGGGCAGAAGCGAAAACAGCCGCAACAGAGTGTTTGTTGAAAAAGAAAACGGCGAGGTAATAATTTACCCGTTTGACGAGTCAAAGGTTGAAGATCCGTCGCTTATAATTTATTCTCCCATCAAAAAAATAAAGAATAAGCTTATTGTCACAAACGGCGATCAGACAGATACGATATATGACTTTATAGAAGGCGGCAGAGGTTTTATCCGTGCGCTCAGAACAAGAGGCTTTGAGCCGGACGCACCGAACTTCACACCCAGAATAAGCGCAGTGTTAAACTTCACAAAACGCGGATTTGATTACAGAATGAGCATACTCAAAAGTGCGGACGAAAAAGGCAGTGCCTGCAACCGCTTCAATTTTGACTATTCGCCGATAGACGGCCTCGGTCACTTTCTGCACACCTATGCGCATGACGGCAACCCCATACCCACATTTGTCGGTGAGCCAGAAAGAGTGCGTATGAACAACGACATAGATAAATTCACAGACGAAATCTGGTCTAACCTTAACGAGCAAAACAAAATTTCGCTGTATGTAAGATATATTGACCTTGAAAGCGGCTCAATCAAAAACAGAATGATCAACAAAAACAAATAAGAGGTGCCTTAAATGAACGACAAAGAAAAATATATTTCCCCGTTTTCCACAAGATACGCAAGCCCCGAAATGCAGGAGACTTTTTCGGAAAGCTTTAAATTCAAGACATGGAGGAAGCTTTGGATTGCACTTGCAAAGGCAGAAAAAGAGCTTGGCCTCGATATAACCGACGAGCAGATTGCAGAGCTTGAAGCTCATGCCGAGGATATCAACTTTGACGTTGCCGAGGCAAGAGAAAAGGTAGTTCGTCACGATGTTATGTCGCACGTTTATGCCTACGGCAAACAATGCCCCAAGGCAGAGGCGATTATTCACCTCGGTGCGACCTCATGCTATGTCGGCGACAACACGGATGTCATTATTTTAAGAAAAGCCTCGGAGATTGTTCTTAAAAAAGCCGTTCAGGTGTTAAAAAACCTTTCTGAGTTTGCAAATGAATACAAAGACCTCCCCTGCCTTGCCTACACCCATTTACAGCCGGCGCAGCTAACAACCGTCGGCAAAAGAGCGACTCTTTGGATGTATGAGCTTTCGCAGGACATAGAAGAGCTTGAGCATAGGCTTGATAAGCTCCTGCTCCTCGGCTCAAAGGGCACAACCGGCACGCAGGCAAGCTTTATGGAACTTTTCGGCGGCGATGAAGAGAAAGTAAAAAAACTGGAGGAGCTCATAGCAAAAGACATGGGCTTTAAGGGCTGTGTTGCGGTCTCCGGTCAGACCTATTCGAGAAAAACAGACGCATATTTTCTTTCTGTTCTCTCCGGCTTTGCTCAGAGCGCATATAAATTTTCTAACGACCTTAGAATCTTGCAATCCTTTGAGGAGATGGAGGAGCCGTTTGAAAAAAACCAGATAGGCTCGTCCGCCATGCCCTATAAACGCAACCCCATGAGAAGCGAAAGAATTTCAGCACTTGCAAAATATGTTATCTGCGACTCTCTCAACCCTGCCTTCACCGCAGGCACGCAGTGGTTTGAAAGAACGCTTGACGACTCCGCAAACAAGAGAATATCCGTTGCAGAGGCCTTTCTCGCGGTTGACGCAATACTCAACATTTATATAAATGTTACGGCAGGTCTTGTTGTTTATGACAAGGTAATTCACCGCAGAGTTATGGAGAAGCTCCCGTTCATGGCAACGGAGAACATTATGATGGAATCCGTAAAGCGCGGCGGCAACCGCCAGGAGCTTCACGAAAAGCTGCGCGTTCATTCGCACGCCGCAGCCGCGAAGGTTAAGCTGGAGGGCGGTGCCAACGACCTCATTCAGAGAATAGCGGATGATGACGCTTTTCCGCTCTCGCTTGAGGAAATACAGTCGCACCTCGACCCGAAGCTTTACACGGGCAGAAGTGCGTCACAGGTTGACGAATTTTTAAAAGATGTTGCAGAACCCATACTCGCAAGGCTTTATAAAGATGAAGTTAAGGCAGAGCTCAACGTATAAGGAGATGTCGAAATGAAAGAATTTGAACTGAAATACGGCTGTAACCCCAACCAAAAGCCGTCAAAAATTTTTATGAAGGACGGCTCGGAGCTTCCCATCGAAATCCTTTCGGGAAAGCCCGGATACATAAATTTTCTTGACGCATTCAACTCCTGGCAGCTTGTTAAAGAGATAAAGGCCGCTCTCAGCGCCCCGGCGGCAGCTTCGTTTAAGCATGTAAGCCCCACCTCTGCCGCAATAGGCACTCCCCTGCCCGAGAAATTAAAAAGAGCCTGCTTTGTTGACGATGTAGAGGGGCTTGACGATTCTCCCCTCGCCTGCGCTTATGCGAGGGCAAGAGGCACCGACCGTCTCTCGTCCTTCGGCGACTGGATAGCTCTTTCGGACATTTGCGACGTCACAACCGCAAAGCTTATAAAAAGAGAGGTATCGGACGGCATCATAGCCCCCGGCTATGACGATGAGGCTCTCAAAATTCTTAAAGAAAAGAAAAAAGGCAACTACAACATAGTTAAAATAGACCCGGACTACGTTCCGAACCCGATAGAAAATAAAGATGTTTACGGCATCACCTTTGAGCAGGGAAGAAACAATTTTAAGATAGATGAGGCTCTTCTCTCAAACATAGTTACACAGAACAAGAATCTCCCGGACAGTGCAAAAAAAGACCTTATAATAGCTCTTATAACACTCAAATACACCCAGTCAAACTCTGTTTGCTATGCTGTTGACGGGCAGGCTATCGGCGTAGGTGCAGGTCAGCAGTCGCGCATACACTGCACACGTCTTGCAGGCAGCAAGGCCGATATATGGCATCTTCGCCAAAGCGACAAGGTTCTTTCACTGCCGTTTTTGCCCACGGTTAAAAGACCCGACAGAGATAATGTTATCGATATTTATATCTCCGACGATGATGAGGACGTTCTCGCAGACGGAATTTGGCAGAAGTTCTTTTCAGAGAAGCCGGAGCCGTTCACAAAAGCGGAGCAGAAAGAATATCTTGCCGGAATTTCCGGCGTTTCGGTCGGAAGCGACGCATTCTTCCCCTTTGATGACAATATAGAAAGAGCCTCCCGCAGCGGTGTTAGCTACGTCGCACAGCCCGGCGGCTCCATAAGAGACGATATTGTAATAGACACCTGCAACAAAAAAGGCATGGTCATGGCCTTCACGGGCATGCGCCTTTTCCACCATTGATGAGGTGAAAAAATGAACATAATGGTTATCGGCGGCGGCGGACGCGAACACGCCGTTATAAAAAAGCTTAAAGAAAATAAGAATATAACCAAAATATACGCCTTGCCCGGCAACGGCGGCATTGCAAAGGACGCCGAGTGCGTCAATATCTCCGCAACGGATATTCCCTCGGCGGTTGAATTTGCAAAAACGCACGGCATTGATTTTTGCGTTGTCACCCCCGACGATCCGCTTGTTCTCGGCATGGCAGACGCTCTGCGCGAAATCGGCGTGCCCTGCTTCGGTCCTTCCAAAGAAGCGGCGATAATTGAGGGCAGCAAGGTTTTCTCTAAAAATCTTATGAAGAAATACGGTATTCCGACTGCCGAATACGAGGTGTTCGGAGATATGGAGAGTGCGCTCAAATACATCGACACCTGCCCTGTTCCGACGGTTATCAAAGCCGACGGGCTTGCGCTCGGCAAGGGCGTGATTATTGCCGCGACAAGAGAAGAGGCCAAAAACGCCGTGCGCTCCATGATGGAGGATAAAATTTTCGGCGAGAGCGGCAGCAACATTGTCGTTGAAGAATTTTTAGAGGGTCCGGAGGTATCGGTACTCTCTTTCACAGACGGAAAAACAATTGTGCCGATGATATCTTCTATGGATCATAAGCGTGCGCTTGACGGTGATAAAGGGCTTAACACGGGCGGAATGGGTACGGTTGCACCCAACCCTTATTACAGCAAAGAGATTGCCGACGAGTGCATGAAAAAAATCTTCTTGCCTACAATTAACGCTATGAAAGCAGAGGGCAGAACCTTTAAAGGCTGCCTCTACTTCGGGCTGATGATAACAAAAGACGGTCCCAAGGTTATAGAATATAACTGCCGCTTCGGCGACCCCGAAACCCAGGTGGTTTTGCCGCTTCTTGAAAGTGACCTTTTCACTGTTATGCAGGCAGTAGAAAACGAGACGCTTGAAAGCACCGAGGTTAAATTCAGCAAAAAGAGCGCCTGCTGCGTAGTTATGGCATCCGAGGGATACCCCGTAAAATATGAAAAGGGCTTTGAAATCACCGCTGATGATGATTTTGACGCATTGCTTTATGTTGCGGGCGCAGCCGAAAAAGACGGCAAAACCGTTACCTCCGGCGGCCGTGTTCTCGGCGTGACCGCCACCGCAGACGACTTGAAATCTGCAATAGACAAAGCATATGAGAATGTAACGCACGTTCATTTCGACAACGCATTTTATCGCAAGGATATAGGACAAAGAGCGCTTAAAGCTGCCGAAAACAAATGAGAGGAGCGCAATAATGGTATACAGAGTTTATGTTGAAAAGAAAAAAGGACTCACTGCAGAAGCAGACGGCATGACCGCCGACGCAAAAAATCTGCTGATGATAGACGGCATTGAAAAAATACGCATACTCAACAGGTACGATGTTGAAAATATTGACGAGGAGCTTTTTGAAAAATGCAAAAAAACCGTATTTTCGGAGCCTCAGCTTGACGATATTTATGACCACATAGGTGAAAAGGACGACTGCACGGTTTTTGCGGTGGAATACCTCCCCGGTCAGTTTGACCAGCGTGCAGACTCTGCGGCTCAGTGTATTCAAATAATATCCAAGGGCGAAAGACCGCTTGTTAAAACGGCAAAGGTCTATATGATATACGGCAATGTTTCGCAAAACGGAATAGACGCGCTCAAAAAATATGTCATTAACCCCGTTGAAAGCCGCGAAGCTTCTCTTAAAAGACTTGAAACACTTGCAACAGATTATGATATTCCCACCTGCGTTGCAGTGCTCGACGGCTTTAACCGGCTCGACGAAAAAGGTCTTGCCGAATTTGTTAAAAAATATGCCCTTGCCATGGACGAGGACGATATAAAATTCTGTCAGGATTATTTTAAAAAAGAAAAGCGCGACCCGACCATAACAGAGATAAGAATGATAGACACATATTGGTCAGACCACTGCCGTCACACAACATTTTTGACTACGATTGACTCGGCGGAGTTTGAGGATGAGCTTTTGGAATCCGCCTTTAACGAATATAAAAAGACAAGAGAAGCCATCGGCAGAACAAAGCCGATGAATCTTATGGACATTGCGACTGTTGCAACAAAATATTTAAAAGCCCAGGGTAAGCTCCCAAGGCTTGACGAGAGCGAAGAAATAAATGCCTGCACAGTTAAGGTTAAGGTGGAGGTTGACGGAAAAGAAGAGGACTGGCTTCTGCTCTTTAAAAATGAAACGCACAATCACCCGACAGAGATTGAGCCTTTCGGCGGTGCGGCAACGTGCATCGGCGGTGCAATACGCGACCCCCTCTCCGGCAGGTCTTACGTCTATGCCGCAATGAGAGTTACAGGCGCGGCGAACCCGTTGAAGCCTGTCAGCGAAACGCTTGAGGGCAAGCTCCCGCAAAGAAAAATCGTCACCACAGCGGCGGCAGGATACAGCTCATACGGCAACCAGATAGGGCTTGCCACGGGTCAGGTGGACGAAATATATCACGACGGCTACGCGGCAAAGCGTATGGAAATCGGTGCCGTAATCGCCGCTGCTCCGGCAGAAAATGTACGCAGAGAGCGCCCCGAGGACGGCGACATTGTTATTCTTCTCGGCGGCAGAACAGGCCGCGACGGCTGCGGCGGCGCAACAGGTTCTTCAAAGTCACACACACTCGAATCACTTGAAACCTGCGGTGCGGAGGTTCAAAAAGGTAACGCCCCCGAAGAGAGAAAGCTCCAAAGGCTTTTCAGAAACAAAGAGGCGTCACTCCTCATAAAACGCTGCAACGATTTCGGCGCAGGCGGTGTGTCCGTTGCAATCGGCGAGCTTGCGGACGGTCTTGTAATAGACCTCAATGCCGTACCGAAAAAATACGACGGTCTTGACGGCACAGAGCTTGCAATAAGTGAATCGCAGGAGCGCATGGCGGTTGTTGTCGCCCCCGAAGATGTTGACAAATTCAAAGCTCTTGCCGACAAAGAAAACCTTGAGGCAACGGTTGTTGCCGTCGTCAAGGACGAGCCGCGCCTTAAAATGAACTGGAACGGCAAAACCATTGTTGACATCTCCCGTGATTTTCTTAACTCCAACGGAGCGGAAAAACACATTGACATAACACCTGCAAAGCCGCAGAATTACAGCAAAAAAATCCCCGAAGACTTCAAAAAAGGTTTAACCGACCTTGCAGGCGACCTTAATGTTTGCTCAAAGAGAGGTCTTTCGGAGCGGTTTGACTCCACAATCGGTGCAGGCACGGTTGTTATGCCCTTCGGCGGCAAAAATCAGCTTACGCCGAACCAGGCTATGGTCAACAAAATTTCGGTTGAGAAAAAGCATACCGATTCCTGCTCATATATGGCATGGGGCTACAACCCGTTTATAACAGAAAAAAGCCCCTATCACGGCGCATACCTTGCGGTTATAGAGTCTGTATCAAAGCTCGTTGCCGCCGGTGCGGAGTTTAAAGATGTTTACCTCACCTTCCAGGAATATTTTGAAAAGCCGATGAAGGACGGCAAGCGCTGGGGCAAGCCCCTTGCGGCGCTTCTCGGCGCGCTCAAGGCACAGCTTGAGTTTGGCATAGCGGCGATAGGCGGCAAGGACTCTATGAGCGGCACGTTTGAGCATATTGACGTTCCGCCGACGCTCGTAAGCTTCGCCGTCACAACAGGCAAAACCGACGAGGTTATAACTCCCGAATTTAAAAAGGCAAATCACTCCGTAAGAATTGTTCGCCCCGACTATGACAAAAACGGCTTGCCTGTCACCGCCTCTCTCAAAAAGGTATTCGGTGAAGTGACCGCTTTGATGCGCGAGGGCAAAATTGCGGCAGCCTACACCCCGACCTACGGCGGAATTGCAGAGGCAATATTCAAAATGGCCGTCGGCAACTCCATAGGCTTCAAATTTGCAGACGGAGTATCTCTCAAAGATATTTTCTCCTACGGCTACGGTTCGTTCATACTTGAATTTAACGACGGCACCGAATACGGCACTCTTTTAGGTGAAACGACCGGCAGCGGCTCAATTTCTCTTGGTGATGAAGATGTTTCTCTCAAAGAGCTTCTCACGGTTTATGAAAATAAGCTTGAGCCTATATTCTCATGCAATATCGAGCAAGGCAAATCCGACATTCCCGCTTTCACATTCAGCGCGAAAGAGCATCGCTCGGCGGCAATTAAATCCGCAAAGCCGAAAGTGCTTATTCCTGTTTTCCCCGGAACCAACTGCGAGTATGACTCGGCAAAAGCGGTTGCGGACGCAGGCGCGGAAGCAGAAATTTTTGTTATAAACAACCTCACATCGGCGGGTATATCGAAATCTGTCGATACATTTGCAAAGAAGTTGAAGGAATCGCAAATCGTGTTTATCCCGGGCGGCTTCTCCGGCGGTGACGAGCCTGACGGTTCGGGCAAATTCATAACCGCATTTTTCAGAAACCCCGAAATCAAGCATGAGGTGCATGAGCTTCTTGATAACAGAGACGGCCTTATGTGCGGCATATGCAACGGCTTCCAGGCACTTATCAAGCTCGGACTTGTCCCCTACGGCAAAATTATTGACACCGATGAAAACTGCCCGACCCTGACATATAACACAATCGGCAGACATCAGTCAAGAATTGTTCGCACAAGAATTGCGTCAAACAAATCACCGTGGCTCAAAAATACAAATCCCGGCGAAATATACTGCGTGCCTATTTCTCACGGCGAGGGCAGATTTTTGGCAAGCGACGAGCTTATTATGAAGCTTCGTGACAACGGCCAGATAGCCACACAGTATGTTGACCTTGACGGAAACCCGACAAGTGATATCAGATTTAACCCCAACAACTCCGCGTTTGCCATTGAGGGCATAACCTCCCCCGACGGCAGAGTTTTCGGCAAAATGGGTCACTCCGAAAGAATCGGAAGCGGTCTTTATAAAAATGTTGAGGGCAACTACGACATCGGTATGTTCCGCTCGGCAGTAGAATATTTTAAATAAAGCCAACAATGCCGTATTCCTAAAGCACTGAGGAATACGGCATTTTTATTTTATTCTCTTATAAGCTCCAAAGCAAATCGTATAAAAGCGAAACAATTGCCGACCAGAATATCAGCACCAGAGCAGCTGCCGCAAGAACAATGACAATCTGTGCTCTGAAAAAATTTGACCTGTTTTTGTTTGAGTTGTCGATAGCAAGCACTATGGCAATGATTGTTCCTATTACAGGTATTAAGCCTATCAGCATCCACGCAATATATTGCCCTACGGTTGCGACGGGCTGAACATTGTTTTGAACCGGAGCTTGATATTGATAAGCCGAATATACCTGTTGCGGCTGATTATAAACCGGCTCATTTCTGTAATATGTCTGCTGCACGGCAGGCTGTGCAGCGGGTGCAGCTTTCGGCTCGGTTTTATTTTCGGTGCGTACATCACTCTCTTTTGGGCTTTCTTTGACTGCCGGAGCACCGCAGTTGTCGCAAAATGCAAAGCTTTCATCAAGTTCTTTTCCGCAAGTTTTACAATACATTTTTAAACTCCCATTCTTTATTTATTCAGCATCATATCACTGAGGATAATGCCTTCATTTTCATATAAAAAATATTTATCTCTATGAATTACGATTTTAACATATTCCGCATTTGCCACATTCACGTTAAAGCTGAATTTATCCGTTTTTCTTGTTATATTTTTAGATGTATATGCAAGCTTATCGTCAACGTATATCTGAACGTACCATTCGGATTCTTCATACTTTTTTTCAAACGGAGCTATATAGCCGGATAAGGTTTTATATTTTTTATATATTCTAAACTCCCCATATCCGTTGTAATACGGTATAACATAGTTTGAAGCTTCGGAATAATCGTTGCCGAATGTATCAATCGGGGCACCGTCGTTCCATTCCCAACCGTCATGATTTACCATAACCGCGTCAGAGAGCGGAACGGGTTTTGAATCCTCAACAGAGGCAAGCTTTGATTTTAAGCTCTCATTCTCGGGAACTGTTTTTAATGCGTCATTCAGCAAAGAAATTGCTTCGCTGTAATTTCTCTCACCTATCAGCTTATCTGATTTGGAAATAATATAGGTCACATATTTTGCCGAATACTCGGACAACTTGCTTTTTAATTCATTATCATCGCCAATGTCTTTTATGGCAGTATTGAGAGTTAAAACGGCATTGACCCAATCGCCGGATTTTGCGTATGCGTCTGATTTTGATATTGCTTCGCTTTTTATTGTTGATGAATACTTTTCCGCATACTCGCTCAATTTGCTTTCGAGTTCTTTGTCGTCAATAATCTCGGCCGCTTCTTTAAGCTCTTTTATTGCGGAACCGTATTCATTATTTTTTGCGTAGCCGTCTGCAAGTTCAAGTGCTTTTTCTTTATATTTTTCGGCCGATTTTTCTATCTGTTTTTGTGCCTTGTCATAATTGTCATCATCACTTATAACAAGCCTATATTTATATATAGCCTGTTTGTATTCGCCTCTGTCAAACAATTCATTGGCACTTTTGAACGCATCTTTGGACTCTTTAAGTGCAAAAACATCATTCATTATTGCACCGAGTTCGGTGTTCAGCGATTCTATATTAAAGCTTTTAGCAATACTTGCCCTTTTGTAAAACTCGTCGTAATCAATTTTATCCTTTTTGAAATCTTTTTTGAGTGAGTTAAAATAATCTTTTAAAGCATTTGCCAAAGACGCATTTGCCGAGCTGTTTCCGGCTATTTTTTCATTATATAAAGATGTTGCGGAAAAACTGTCGCAAGCGTCTATTGCTCTGACTATCTTTTGGTTTGGGCTGTTATTGTATATCCCCATTGAAATAAGAACTATAAATACTGCCAACAATATGCCTGAACCGACGCCTAAAAGAATTTTTTCTTTTTTGTTTAGCTTTTTAATTTTTTCACTTGCCATCGACGATTTTTCTTTTAACTTTTCTTTGCTTTCATCAAACTTTGCGGCAACCATATCAACCTGTGCGCCGCAATGCGGGCAAAACGCGGCTCCCGAGTTTAATTCTCTGCCACAATTTTTACACTTCATTATGTAATCCCTCCGACACTCAATCAAAATATCCCGTTTTGGGATATTTTGATTATACCAAAACGGTATAATAATGTCAAGAGGTGTTTTAATGAGACTGAAGCAACTAAGGTTAAAAATGGGTATTTCGCAGTTAAAGCTTGCCCTTGATTTAAACATGAATCAAAACAGCATCAGCCGTTATGAAAACGAAGTACGTCAAGCCGATTATGATACGCTGATAAAATTTGCTGACTATTTTAATGTATCTATAGATTATCTTCTTGAACGAACCGACGACCCCAAATTTAATAAAAACAAATAACCGTATTCCTTGACATCACATTAAGGAATACGGCATTTTTATTTGCATTTTTGATTGGATAATGATAAAATTTTTGCGAGGTGAACACGGCTTATGAAAATAATCGCACACATAAAAAACGATTTCACGTCAAAATTCGGCATACCGCGCCAGAGCGGACTGGTGCCCGAAATGATGTCTCAAATAATTTTTGAGCCGGAATTCAGAAATCCCGACGCGATAAGAGGGCTTGAGGATTTTTCTCATCTTTGGCTGATATGGAATTTTTCGCAGTCAAAGCCGACAGAGTCTCTGACCGTCAGACCGCCGCGCCTCGGCGGCAACAAGAGAATGGGCGTTTTTGCCACGCGCTCCCCTTTCAGACCCAATCCGATAGGTCTGTCATGTGTAAAAATCGAAAAAATCGAAATCGACGCCGACCTCGGTCCCGTAATCAGCGTTTTATCTGCCGATTTAATGGATGGTACGCCGATATACGATATAAAGCCCTATATTCCGTATGCGGACTGCATACCGAACGCGGTGGGCGGCTTTGCGGATAATGTGAAAGAATACAGATTAAACGTAAATATGCCAAGCGATATTTGCGGCGACATTGACGAAAAGTTTAAATCTGCCCTTTATGAAATTTTGGCAAACGACCCGCGCCCGTCATACCAAAACGAGCCTGAACGAATATACAGCTTTGAATTCGGAGGATATAAAATTCGTTTTAAAGCGGACGAAAAAAATCTGACGCTCACTGAATTAAAAAAACTGTGACGCTCGCGTTGTTCTTTTGCAATATTGTACTAAAACCAAGCGCGCCTACAACTATCCATGCAAACTTTCCGGTTGGATCACTTGAATTCACTGGATTATTCAAGCAATAAGCAAACATGTTTTTATCATATAATCCATCACCCGTTTGAACATAACCGTCCGCATTTAAGAACCTTTTAACCACCGGGTCATAGTATCTGCTTTTGAGGTAGTAGAGACTTATCTCTGTATCGTAGTAATAACCGCGATAGCGAATGGGATTGACATTGGCAATATGGGTTGATGATGTTATTGCCGCACACGGTTGCGGGTTGCGTTTAAAAATTAATTATAATTTTGGCAACCGTGCACAGCCTTATGAAACTATGCTCACATTGGTATAGAAAAAACATAGGTATCATCAAATTTAGAATGAATAAAATCACAAAACTTTTTACTAAACATGATTTATCAATTATCACATTAGCGAAATCAATCTATCAAATTACAATATTAATTGTTTCACCATTTACTTGAATTTTATAGTCATCATCAATGTCTTCAACATAGCCATAAAAAGAATATGATTTTTTGCTTGTATTGCTATATGTTCTTTCCACGCATTTTAAATCAGTCGTTTTATTATCAGAAACAACTGGCTTTTCATCAACGAACCAAGCATCAAAAGAAATATAATAATCATTTGTTTTCTTTATTCTATAGATTGTTATATTGTAATCTGTATTTTTAACATTTGTACTTTTATCGTAAACTGTATTAAATGAAAGTGCCGAGTCTATCTTCCACCTGTTTTTCGGGGTTTTAGGCAGAAAGCATAATCCAATTGTTTCATCATCACTGTAAATAATTAATCCCGATTCTGAGCCCTCTACTGTATAAATTATCTTCCCTTTATTGCTATATGAAAAGGCTTGTTTAACCGTTTTAAAACCTATGAAACTGTTTTCAACCGGAAATCTGAAATCAACAGCAATTACGCTTATTAATAAGACAAAGCCTAAAATTAACGCAATAGTTCTTTTTTTTGTTTTATTAGCAATTATAAAGATCAAAAAAATTGAACAAACAATAAATATACACCTTATTATACTGTATAAACTCATTTATTAACCTCCACTTTAATATGCAGGAATAGGATCACTATATGGAAAACCTTCAATGCCGGGTACCAATGATTTAGAAAAATATATCCCCAATATTGTAGGTATATCTACATCGACTGAATAATAATTTTCTGTTTGTGTTGCATTGTCCCATTTTATTGTTGATGATTGGGTAAAACCTATTTTAAGTTTTTTTATATCTGCATATAGTGTACTACTACTATCACCGTATGTTGCCGAAATGCTTATATTTGAAAGATTGGTTCCTATTTTTAAATTGTAAATATCAGAAAAGCTGATTTTTAAACCAATATCGTACGATCCGCCTTCAGTATCCGTTGAAGTAAAATTCGTATATGCTGATATGCGCTTAGAATTACCGCTGTTTGAAACTGTATATGACGCCTTTTTCCCGTGTTCATAAGAAAAAACTTTATAATCTTTTTTCTACCGGAACTTTACTTTGGACTTTAAAAGATGATTCACTTCCAAAAGTTTTATTAACCCATGATTTAAATCCGTTCCACGCATTTTTTACTTTTGCTTTTAACTGCTTCCAAAAATGCCCGGTTGAATCTGCTCTGTTTACATGATTATTATCACAATAAGCAAACATATTGTTGCCAAGAATACTCTGTCCGGTCGCAGCATAACCGTCCGCATTTAAGAACCTTTTAACCTGTGGGTCATAGTATCTGCTTTTGAGGTAGTACATTCCCGTCTCGGAATCATAGTAATAACCGCGATAGCGAATGGGATTGACGTTGGCGATATGGGTTGATGATGTTATTGCCGCACCGCTTGCATCTTTAACCGAAACGACTTTGCCCCATGCGTCGTAGCTGTAGCTTGCGGCAAGTGCACCTGTGCTGTCGTAAATCTCTGTTACATCTCCACGCCAGTTGCAGACGAAATAATAATCGTTTATGCTGTCGCCGTTCTTGTAACGAATTCCCGACGGCGTTCCGTCTGCATCATAAAAGAACCACAGCTCGGTTGTGCCGTACTTTTCATACTGCAAGCGACTGCCGACATAATAATATTCGTGTTTTACTCCGTTGACGGTTTTTGACGTTCTGAGTCCGTCAACATCATATGTGTAGCTTGCGGTTGTTCCGTTGCCGCTGAGCGAAGCAAGCTGTCTGCCGTTTTGCCATGTGAGCGTGTAGCCCCTGTATGTCAGCGGATTTCCTATCGCATCGTAGGTTATCGGCGTGTCGCCGTATGCCGTCAGCTTGTCCTTCCAGTTGCTGTCGCCGTAGGTATATGTCGTAGTGTCTGTCGCTGTAACGCCGCTCAAACTGCCCCACGTCAGCGGATAGGCCTTTGTTGACAGGATATTGCCGCCGTTGTCATAAGTATACACTTCTGTGCAGTTTTTGGCAAGGTCATCGGCACGGACAAGCTGATTTAATTCATCATATGCAAACTGCTGCTGTTTGATGTATGCCGATTCCGTTGATTTTTTGAGCAAGACCGACGTTATGTTTCCGTTCAAATCATAGGTGTATTTATACGAACTTCCGCCAAAGGTTTCTTCCTCTATTTTAGTTGTCTGAGCGTTATTCCCTCTCGCCGAAGCTATATATTTATACGTCTGCTGAATCTGCGCAGTTGTGTTAATAACCGTACTGTTTCTTCTCAGTATTCCGTCATAGGTATATGTTGCCGCTTTGCCCGACGGATAGATATATTTTGTTGCGAGGTTATCTGCACCGTATTCATATCTTTCGGTAGTGCTTACTCCTCCGGCAGACGAGGTGAATTTTGAGACATTATTGTTAAGGTCATAGCCGTATTTGAAGCTGTATATAAATATAGTTTGAATAACATCATCTGTTTTATTTTTTAACATAATCAAATCGGTAAGTCAATAGAAAAAATAAAAACGCACAGAATAGAAACCAAAAAGCACGTTGATTGCTCAAAGTGCTTGATTTTTTAAAACTCGGGAGAGGTTTGCAAATCCCCTCCCTTACAAAACCGGTTGTTCCGCAGTGCCCATGTCGCACCCGTTTTCCTCAGTTTTTGATATTATAATTTTGTTTTGACGTAATTCAAAAATTCTTCGTTTAAAGGCATATTATACATTTCAAAATGATAAATATCCGCTTCTGACCATTCATATTTGCCATCAGAAAACGAATTATTGCATTTATCTATCTTTTGGTTTGTAATCATATCAACCACTCGCGCCGATGTTATCCACGACGGTGGAAAAGATTTGAGATAAGATAAAACTATTTTCTTGCACATTTCCTCTTTGCCTTTATATAAAGAATCTTGTTTAAAAATCGGCATACCATACTCATGGCTTAAATTTGATAAGTTCACCACTGTCTTTAAGTCAATCTTCTCCAATTCTTAAAAGCCCCTTTCCGTCGGTTTGTATAATATCATCCGGTGTCATCATCAAAAAAACTGCCGATTTCCAACTTTGATATGCTTGTATTATATCACCTTTTTCACTCTTTGCAACCGCCTGCTTTTCTTTCGTCAGTTTGACATCAACCTTGCCGAGAACGTCGGAATATATTCGGCTGCGCTCCTGTTTGAAACAGTACCGCCTTACTGTTTACCGTTAGATATAAAAATACCGCTGACCACGAATAGCCAACGGTTTAAATATTGATAAAATGAAAACAGGCCGCATTTCTGCACCCCGAGAACATCAGGATTTGAACCTAAAAAATGCTTTTTGCAAAAGCCGTTTTACCAGACGTAAACTATGTCCTTTGCCTGTTGTACCACAACTTACGTACTTTTTCAAGTAATTTTTTTCTGCATCGTTAAGCGGGTTCATGATGATATTTACCGTGTTCAGCGTGAAAATAGCCGTTATGTACATGCCATTATTTATTACAATCTCAAGAACAGCAAGCAGGCAACATACCTTGAAATGCTCGAACACTCAGAACAATTAAGCTCTGAGTGTTCGGATAGTAATATAAATGTGACCGGGGCGCATTTCTGAACCCCTTGAAAAGCCCTTATTTCAAGCCATTTTTCTGGCTTTTTACTATCAACAATACAACCAATCGATTTTTTGTTAATTATTTAGTTTTTGTTACCCAACCGTAACGTATTTTTGGTTTTGGCTATTCGGTTTATCCGGAATCGTTCTCTTAAGTTTTCCGTTCTTAAGCAATGGTTCAAGTATTTCTGCCCTGAAATAACCTCTGTTAGCAATACCTATGTATTCTTGGATTTCAGCTCTGCTTCTCGGCGTGACGCAGAAATCCAAAATCTTTTTTTCTCTGTCAGCGATGACTTGATCGGTCACTTGGTCGCCACCATCCAAGTCCCCATTACGTGCATCACTTTGTTTGTTCCACTCATCACGAAGGTTTCGATAGAAAACGACTACGAAATCATCCTGCTACATACGGAATTCAACCTTGCAGCCGGATTCATCACAAAGATCTTTTATTCGCTTCAAACCGGTGGCAAATGTTTCCATATCTTTGGAGTAATACAGGACTCCAGTAATCAGCTTGTTACGGCGTATCGCTTTTTTGCTACCGTCCAAAAACTCTTCCGGCGTATGCCCCAGCGGAAAACCGCCAGTCGTGTGGATTTCAATGCGATCCTTGAACACATCGTTTTCATTACACTGGTTATTGTTATACAGACGATGCCCGTAAGAATTGATAACAGCTTCTTTGATTGCTTCAATGGGGATTTCAGGAGTCTCAACTCTTTTCAGCCCGACAATATCCGCCTTCCAGTCCATTGCGTCGATAATATACTGTACACAAACCTTGCTGAGTCCGATAATAGAGCCGCTCCTTTTGTGGCGAATATCGGTAAAGGTCGTCTTAACATTTGTAGCGAACTTTGCCATTTGCACGTCATTTATGGGCGTGTCACAGAACAGAACCGCTCCGGCATTCAAAAGGTGGATGCCGTTCTTAGCGAGCAAATCGAGTTTACCCAAAACGACCTTCGGTTCGTCCGATTCAAAATCAATACGCCCAACTTCTTTTGAACGCCTCAGATACTCTTTGAAATCTTCCTCAATTATATCGTCAACAGTATATTCGGAGACCTGAAACTCCCATGCCTTTGACGCATCTCCTCTCAAGCGCAGCAAATCATCATAGGTTTCCTGATTCATGACCTTATCTTCGTCAGCGACACGAATGCGGGGAATATTATACGCCAGATAAGGACTGCGATTGCCGGTAAACTTCACATAAATGACTTTTCTTCCACCGAACATCTTTGTTGTAACTTCCGGATAAATCGCAGGTTTGAATCTCATGGCTGATTTCCCGAAGCGTGCTGTCTGATATTTTCTGTCCGACGACGGCGCCGTTGTTTTTAACTCCGAAATACAGTTCACCGGAGCCGTGCTTGTTCAGAATGGCAACTATTGAAATGATACCTTCTTTTAATTCTCCGGTACTTTTCTTAAACTCAATCTGTTAGGTTTCCTTCCCTATATTGATAACGCTCATTCCGAAGCCCTCCATGAAATCGTTACTAAACTTTCACCGATACACAGTTTTGCCATTTCGTATCACTTTTTACATATTGATAGCATACCACGGAAAGATGAATAAGTCTATATAAAAACGGCTGCTTTTTACGGCAACCGCTTTTTGTTCGGTAATGAAATTATGCAAGCCTATCTTCCGCCTGCATCCCGCCTTTGAGAACAACAATAATTCGTTTATCCTTCATCACACGAACGCATTCAACCAGTCGCCGGATCATAATATCATCAAAGGCATCGAAAGAAACGTTTTCATTCCGTATCATTTCGGTTATCCTTTGGAGCTCCGTCTGCGTTTCCGAATCGACCTTGGTTTTGCATCGCACAACTTCAAGCTGCTGTCTTAAGACCTTAACCCTCTTGAAATTGTCTTCGATGGCGACCATATACTTTTCAGTATCGCCACCGGTCGAGTTCATCATTGTCATCAGGTTTCAGCTTCTTCTTGGAGCGATACGATTTGTTTTTCAAGAAGATATGCTTCTGACTGACCGCTTTGCCCCGTTACAGCAAATCGCAGATTGTTCTGAATCAGGCGCATCGTTTCATCCTGCATCGTGAACATCTTATTCAGACATCTTAGAATCGCCGCATGGAGCTTTTGTTCCTCTGCGCCAATAGCGTCGCACACCTCAGAACCATGATCTCGGCGGTTGATACAACGCCAAACATACTGTCGCTTTCCGTTTTTGGTTTTACCGGTTATACAATAGGAACAGCCGCACTCTCCGCAAATCAACAACTCGCTCAATGCGAATTTCCCACTGTATTTTTCCTGATCGGTTACCCCCAATGTGGAGCACTTATGCTTGCTTCCCCGACGTGCAATTTCCATCTGAACTGCATTAAACTTATCTCTTGCTATAATTGCCGGATGATTATTACTGACAAGATAGCGCGGCATTTCACCTCTGTTAACCTTTGTCTTTTTTGAGATGCAATCCGTTCGAAAGGTCTTTTGCAAAAGTAAATTTCCTGCGTATTTTTCATTTTTCAGCATTTTTCGAATTACGCTTCTATCCCAGCAGGTGTTTCCGGTTGGAGACATAATCTGCTCGCTTTGCATATATTCTTCTATCTGCCCCGGAGTCAACCTGTCCAAATATTTATCAAATATCAAACGGACCACTTCCGCTTGTTCGGGAACAATCTCCGGAATCCCGTTTGATCCCTTTTTATACCCAAAACATGTAAAGCTGGAGCAGTACGTTTCATTCCTCGTTCGCTGCTGAACACCCCAGCGGACGTTTGCGCTTATGTTCTCGCTTTCGGACTGCGCGATCACGCTGAACAAACCGATCAGCATTTCGTTTTCGGCTTTCAGGGAATCAATAGCCTGTTCCTCAAAGTACACACCGATGTTCATCGCGCGAAGCTTACGCACCCAACTCAGGCTATCAACCGTGTTACGGGCAAAGCGGGAAATGCTCTTGGTCAAAATCATATCGACCTTACCCTTTTCGCAGTCGTCCATCAACCGGAGAAAATTTTTTCTTTTAGCCGTCTGTGTACCAGTGATGCCTTCGTCAGCGTAGATACCGGCAAAAGTCCAACTCGGATTTTTGGCAATCGCTTCGGTGTAGTAGGCGATCTGTGCCTCGTAGCTGTTAAGCTGCTCTTCTGCATCGGTCGAAACGCGGCAATAGGCGGTGACGCGAAGCCGCTTTGTATTGTTTCTCTTTCTTGCAAGCATGGGGTTGGCGTCAATTTTCGTGACTCGTTTCTGTAATGTTGCTTCCATCGCCTGTTCCTCCTATCGCTGTAATTTCCGCCCTGTTGTAAAACACAACGGTCAGTTTCCCATTTGGGTAAACTCTGATTTTACGAATATATCTCTTTATAAATTGCAGATCAGGCGCATTCATCGGCATCATATCTGCAAATTCATCCTTTAACGCCTGTGTAACTTCTCCCCTGTCGAATGTGCAGCACTCAAATCGCAAAGCGGCACAAGACAATATGCTTTTCGCCGCTGCCGTGAAACTGATTTTCGGTTGTTCCAACAGTCTGATCAATTCGTTTTCTTCCATGACGACGTCCTTTGACGGAGAATACTGTGATTTCGGGGTCACGTCCAGCAAGTTCGGATTCTGAATGACCTTGTTGATTATGTTTAAGACTGCTGATTCCAACAAATCGTCCGTTACAAACAAAAGTGTCTTGCAACCGTCCGCGCACATCTACTTTTCTCTGGAACCCCAGGTGTTGACTCGCTTGTACCGTGTTCTGCATTTCCCACACACACAAATCTCTTTGAAATATTCAAGGATCGGGGAAAGCGGTGTGGCGGCACCGCCTTTGTCATCCTTCATCCGGTGTGCTTTTTGAAAAACATCCTCGGCGATGATTTTCGGATACGTTTTATCGCCTATGTACTTTGCGTTATCAATGATCCGCTTTACGGAGTTCTTGTTCCAACGAACCTCATTCATATAGAAAGGGATCGAACGCTGAACAAGTATATCGGAGATATTTTGAAGCGTCTTCCCCGCGACATATAACGAGAAGATTTCAGCCACGGTTTTTGCTTCCTCCGGCTGGACGACAACAACGCCATTCTTATCTCATAGCCGTAGGATATTGTTCTGAGCCTTGCCATCATAACACCTCCGATATCTTCTGTCTTAATTGAAGTCCGCCCTTAAACTGAAACACGACCGTACCGTCGTTTCCGACAAGGACCTTCTCCGTTACCGTTAAGAAAAGCTGCGGACCGAAGCGGAGAATCATATTTGGAGATTCGGAGAGCATTTCCTTAAGAACCCGCAGGTTCTCGATCAGCATCTCGTTCTCATCCGCATTCAGTAGTTTTAGCCGCTTATTTCTAAGCTCCGTTATCTTGAATTGCAGCTCTGTCGTTCGCTCCAGATAGGATACTTCGTCAATGATTCCCTGCCCACGAAGCTGAGCGTACATATTGTTCTGAGTACACAGTTTTGCAATTTCTGCATCAATCTGTGCGATCTCATTATTTTGCCCTGAAATCTTTTCCCGAACCCTGAGAATCTGCGTCAGTGTTTTGTCAAGGATTTCCTTTTCAAAAACGCGCAGCTTGTTGTAAACCTCTACGAATGCTTCTCTGAGTTCATCCTCCCTGACATTCTGACCGCTGCAGCTATGACCGGTAGCGCTTTTCCGGGAGCATACCCAATAGCGAATACCACGAAGCATTTTTGATTTGTAGCTCCAGCCGCATTCTTCACAGAAGATCATTTTGTCAAACACACGCTTCACTTTTTCCTGCTTCGTTGCATTCCCGTTTCTGTGCAAGCGTGCCTGTACCGCATCAAATACTTCTCCGCTGACGATAGCTTCGTGCGTATCTTCCACATAAAACTGATCAACGGCTCCGTTGTTCGGTCTGTTACGCAGCGGAAAAATCTGCGGCGTGTAGGTCTTTTGATGAAGCGTGTCACCGATGTATTTTTCATTGGTCAAAATATATCTGACGCCTACCGTTGTCCATTTTCCATTTATTGAGGGAACGCCCTCATTGTTCAGGATTTTAACAATTCTGTTCGAGCCGCTACCGGAAAGGTAGAGATCAAATATCCGTCTGACGATATCAGCCTGTTCGGGAATGATCTTCAGCACCCCTTTTTCGGTAAATTCGTAGCCGAACGGGGCGTGAGTGGAAACGCATTCGCCGTTTTCCATATGCATCCTCATGGCGGTGGAGACACGTTTGGAACCGGACATGGCTTCCATCTGAGCAAACGCACTTTTCACATAGAGGATCAATTCTGAATTCATCGTCTTGGTATCAATGTTGTCATTTTCAAACAACACAGTCACTCCGTAAGTGGCGGGCCTTCGGATGGCTTCGATACGCTCCAATGAATTTCTGGCGAATCTTGATACACTCTTAACGAAAATGCGGTCGATCCTGCCGTTTGCGGCGTCCTTCATCATGCGTTTGAACTCATCGTGCTTATTGACGCAGGTGCCTGTGATCCCTTCGTCGGCGTAAATGTCAACGAGCTCCATTTTCATATTGCCGCGGATGAAATCGGTGTAGTATTTCAACTGCGCGGCAAAGGAATTTGGCTGATCCTCGGAATCGGTACTGACACGGCAGTACACAGCCGCGCGTGTTTTCCGCTCCAACTTGATCTTTTCGATTGTCGCCGGGATCACTTGTACGATCCGCTCTGCCATGTCGTCACCTCCTTGTCACGCTCAAAGTTTAGCTGTTTTTCTCGGCTTTGTCATTTATGCGATTTCCGGGATCGGGAGCAAATCGCACATTAGACTTTCTGCATTAATTTTGTTAAGATTGTTGATTACGGTTTTATCTAACCGGTTCTCTCTTGCGATCCGCCGCAGGAACTCCCACGCGGCAAAATACATCATCTGATTTGTCAATTCCTCATCCATTCGAGTATTCTCCTTTTGTTTGTTTCCGTTCTTATTTATGTGCTGTGAAAAATAGGTTTGTCATCTGACGGATGTCATCCCTTGTTTTCAGAATAACCTTCGGCTGATGATATAAGCAGGAATATTTACTGATAACCACATTGATGATCTGTTCGGCGATTTCATAATCGACGCCGGGAATACAGACAAGCTCCCTAAAAGTCAAGTGTGCAATCATCTCATCATCATACTCAAGCAGATCAAACGCCTTATCAATATTCAGAATCATCTGTTCTTCTTTTAACATCCGAGCCTCGGCTTTGGAATATCCCATCTGCACGAGATATTCTTCCGTTTTCTCTGCAATATCAACAAAGGGTTCCTGTGGCATATCAGCATATTCGATCAGGGCCGCCGTTAAATCCTGCACACAGGTATAGCCAAAACCGCTCAGCTTCATCATAACAAGAATCGGGATGTCGAGCATCGTCTCCGGTGTTCTGAACCCCGCCTTTTTCAATGCTGCGGCTTCATAGTAACTCAATGAGTTATTCCAAAAGTTCTCTCTCTTTTCCTTTATGTTCTTGTTGCTCATTCTGTTTTCCCTCCGTTTTTTTGTTTAATCAAAGACAAGCTAACCTTGATCGCTTCATCTACCTTTTTCATCGCCGGTTCCGGCATTGGGCTAACGAAATTCAAAAGCTGTTTCTTGTCTATCGTTGTGATCTGCTCCAGCTGCACCACGGATTCAAAAGGAAGATCGTCCATTTTGAAAATGACGTGTGTGGGCAGCGTTCGCTTCTTCCTCGATTTACTGGTTATGGTAGCGACGATCAGCGTGGGGCTATGTTTGTTTCCCTTATTGTTTTGAAGTACAACGACGGGGCGTATTTTTCCCTGTACCGAACCGACCGTTTTTCCGAGCTTGGCGTAATAAATATCGCCTCGCATTACCTGTCTTTCGTACATTTTCGCACCTCCTGATATGTATAGAATCCGACTTGAACAGTTCAGGAGATCGTTCGATATCAGAGAGATAAGGCTGACAGCCGAGGCAGCGTTAGATATTTTTCCTCCGGCCTTGCTTTACCTCTCATTTATCACAGGCGTCTGCCTGTATGTATGAGAACCCCCGACAGGGTTCTCATTAAAGGCATTTCTACTTGTTCTCAACATCCCGAAATGCAAGGGACCTTATCACACGGCTGAACAGCTTATTCAGCTCCATGGGACTCTCACCCCCGGTCTTTACGCGCCGGCTATTCGATAGAAGTATCATTATTCCTTGTATCTGTCATCGCCACCACCGGAGGCTATCCGGCTTTCGCTGTATAAGTGATGTCGCTCTTTCCCGTTTGGGGAGTCTCCCTCTTTCGGAAAGTCATCGCGCACCTACAGTCACGGCTTGGCGTTCAACACCGGTACAAGTAACGTATGTGATAAGGTGTATATTCAATTTTCAAGGTTCATTTGATAGGGCGTTTTTCTTGCCCCTCTACTTAAGTACTTGGACGTTTTTTGGCAATCATTTCAATTTTTTGATTTTCTCTAAAATTTTCTTTTTCTGTCAACACAATTGAACCGGCGTCAATCCTAATTTCGCCGCTATTTTCGCATCAGATACAAACTCCTTATTATCAAAATACAGAAGATTCATTATTGTTTGCTCTTCAGAAGACAGTGTTTGAACTAACTCCTTGATGCGTTGCAGGTGAACGTTGTTTATTGCTGCTTCTTCAATATTCACCTCTGGGTCTGCAATGACGTCATACATTGTGAGCTGTTCTTCAACGTAGACAATCTCATCAAGAGAAACAACGAAAGGAATTGCTTCACATTTTTCTTCTGCTTTTTCATCGGAGTTGTTGCTTATTGCCTCGGTATAATCCTCATAGGAATTGCATTCTTCTCCGAAAATAGCCGTGTCTTCATCAAAGAACAGGTCATCTTCGACACCATCCTCAACACCGCCCGCGAAACTATAGTCTTCCTGCGCCGACAAATCATCTTTATCGACCGCACTGAGCCGAGGCAGGTTCAACATATCGTCCCTCTGAACCCGCAGATTCCTCTTTCGACTCGCGTCCCATTTTCTGAAGTCTTCCGGCGTGACTTCAAATCTGTAAAAACCGTGCCGTCTGTTATACGGATCAACATATTCCTTGATAAACTTTCGTTTCTGGTTTTCAGGGCGGATGATAAACTCATGAAACTGTTTTCCTGTCATCTGAATCCACTCCGGATTTACACCATTGCAGTTTGGATCTTTCCAAACAAAAAACATATTTGCCATTTTGTAATCTCCTTTGAATTTTGAAAATTTGGTTTGAAGTTCAAAATTCCGGAGATCATGGATATTCGGCTATGTAACAAAGCCAAAGCGATAACATAAAAAGTCCTTCCCGCAGCGATTAAGCCGAAGGAAGGACTTTAACAGCATCGTATGAAGGGAGCAAAGCGGACACAAAAAACACCGTATGACAATAAGACAGAATCAAATTCTGTGCTTATCCTTCATACGGTGCTCGGGTAGTCTCGTCAGGTAATGACCGGAACCGCTCCGCTTACTCGCTACAAAGTATTCTATTTAATTTTCAGTTGTTTTGGAGCTTTTAACAGATACCTGCTTCTTGTCTCCATTTTTCAATACGCCGTCCAATACCGCGAACGGTACGAAAGTACCTTAGATCAAAAGCGAAAACGCCTTTACATTTCGGGCACATAAACGGCTGAAGGGAATCAACGCCAATTACCTTGTCCCCGATATGAAATTCACAGTTTGGACATTTCAGATTTTTAAGCTTTATTAATTCGGTTCGATCCTTGCTTTCGATCAAGATGCCATTTCTTATTGCCTCATAGTACAGAGGCGTCTTGAATTTCGGTTCTGCAAGCTGAATAATCACATTCCCACCTCCATCAAAAATTCTTCCGATTCGTGGTAGTCGATTAGATGAAGCTGTTTGAGTTGTCGTTTTGCTGGCCGGTTCAAAAGAACCATCGACATTGAGTTTGCTTGCATTGAGTCCCTTGTTAGCTATACAATAATTCAGAGCAGCCTGCATCCATTTGACTTCGGAAACCGTTGTGCCTGATGCTCTGACAACCTTTTTCTCGTTCCAGTATGCGTAATCGCCGGATGTGCTCGGCTGAGAATATGCTTTATAATTTGTGGAATAGTCCGCAGCCATAGCGGAAACCGAAAAGATACTGCAGAGTGCAGCGATTGCAAGAGTGAGAGCAATAATTTTAGTCTTCATTTTTATCTCTTGTTATTTGATTTAAGTTTTGACTTATCTGAGAAAGTTTCTCATTTCGTGGGCCGTCCCCTGCACCTTATATCCATAATGTCATTATCTCCTTTCGACAATAGAAATGATAGCATCCTTAATCAAAACATTGTGGTTTTCATTTTTCAATGTTCTATTTGGCTTCTATTCACCTTCAACATCATCATTGTATATGTCAAGATAAAACTAACGTAGGGAATTTTTATCACGAGAGCTATTAGAAAATCCGCGCTTCACTGAGCACGGATTTTCTTTCAAATTGTATCTATCTGCTTAGTAAATAGAACTGCATTTCAGATAAATCGTTTTATTCACGCCACCCGTCCAAGGGCAAATCGCTTTCATCCAGCCCGAGGAGTAGATTTCACAAATGGTCACGATATCGTTCGGATATATCCTTCCGCAAGTGCTTCCATTGACGCCGGAATATGCCTGTATATATTTTGTTGCCTTGAATTTAAGTTCTGAGACCTTGCAATACACTGTTTTATTGCCAGAGTTATTCCACGGACAGCTAAGCTTCGCAACGCCGTTGCTGTAAATACGCTGAATGGTAATAACATCGTTGGTGTACACCCTTCCGACATAAGAAACACATGTATAAGAGCTGTAGGCGTTTGTATATGCGCCACTCTTAACACGGAAATTTGTAGTGAAATAAGTTGTCTGACTACCGGTCCCTGAGCCGGAATTTGAACTGCTGGTAGAATAGTTTCTTCCGCGTGTAATCGCCATAGTTTGACCGGATTTCCAATTGCCGAAAGCAATCGTATGTACTCTCACCTTATTATCAGGAGAATTGGCAAAGTTGCTGTCAAGCACCTTAACTCCACTGGAATTATGGGAGATGTAAATCATCGAATGGCTGTTGCCAACGCGGATAACATCACCGGGCCATACGCCGGATTTGTCCAAATTAGCCTTTGTAAATGTTGAAACTGCAATTCTTGTAGGATACACGTCATCAGTAGATTTGCTTGCATAAAGATACCACAAACAGTAATTTGCGAATCCTGCGCAACTATAAGCCGTAGATGTGATATATCCACCATATCCGTTCGTATAGTGAATTGGCATCAGACTTGCGGAAGTCGGAACCAAGCCCATCGTATTTTTAAGCCACGATGTCTGAATAACATTGGCATTACAGCAATTATAGCCACTATTATAGCGATAAATACTGCCGTTTGTAGTAAAATATCTTCCTTCAAGTCTTGACACTAATGTGTTCAATCTTGTCTGAACTTCTGCTTTTGTACGATTTGCCGGAGTCGTAGCTGCCGATGCGGAGATTGCCATAACGGAGAAGAGCATCATAACAACCAGAACGAGCGAAATAATTTTTGATAAGTATTTTTTATTCCTCATAAAAGTAAGTCCTTCCTTATTTTTGTTTTTCAATGATTCAATGATTATTGATATTATTGGAGAATGCGCACATTTTGGGATAGCTACTGAATCGGTTTGGGCTCTCTGTCGCTTAATGGGCCAATCTCTACTTCTGGAATTTTTCATCACTTTGAGCCTCCTTACGGAAATGTTTGTTGTTTGTAATATAACCTACTGGATAAAAGAACTGTGGTTTTCTTTCTTGCAGGCCGATCGCGGCTTCTTGCTTTCACGGCATAATCGCCTCTTTTCTTGTTGTTGATGAGTTCAGTATAGCAATCAAACAATGATTTCTGTGAGAAAAGTTTTTCGAGTTGAATCAGTGCTGTTTGATTTGTTATCTTTATTATACCGATTGATTTTGTCGTGATGTGACTTCCGTTTTTTACCTTTGACTTAATAAATATAAAGGGGCGCGCTGTGCAGCGTAAGCTCTTGCATCTGCCTCCAGCGCTTGATCTTCATATCCAGGAAAATCAACATACCCGGATATATAATGATCCATATTGAATTTCCATTCTCTTGCATTTTCATAATAATAACTGTTTTTTACAAGATCGGACTCAAAGTCCAGCGACGCTACAACGTAATGCTGATAAGCATGAAAGACCTCATGAATTATTGCTTTTACGCTATCCTCTGCCCCACCGGTGGTGAGCTCATCAAGATTAATGCAGATGAGTTTTTCGTTATCATAATAATAGGCAAGCGTGTATTTATTGAACTTGTCATATGACATCTTGATCTCGGCATAGTTATCAATACCGAGATATTTCTCTTCACGGACTCCAACTTTGCAAAGCAGCTCAAAACGGTCCTCTATGTTTAGATCATTCCATGTCGAAAGCTCCAGTGTAATTTCATCGGGTGGAATGGATATTGATGTACTATCTTCATCTGCAAGCATTTCAAGAAGTGCTGTCCAATCATCCATAGAAAACACGTCAATGTATTCTTTATAAAAGCCGATAACAGATGGGATGATGAGGATGATCACCGATACATATGCGCAAACAACAGACGTTCTGTCTTTGCAGTATTTAAGGAACCTGTCTGTACGTTTTTTCGGTGATCTGAGCTTTTTCAGTTGATAATACAAAAAAACAGCTACCAGAGCAATGGCAACAATAGTGATAATTGCCGTAACAAAATAATATTGCAGAAACAACACGAAGAAAAAACTTTCAATAATCAGTAAGCTGATAACAGATGACATCCACTTGTATTTTTTTGCCGATTTGTTTTTTGCAAAACACGCGACAAGAACAAAACAGAAAATAAAGTATATTGGAACAACAAACTGACTGCTTGCATAATCACCAACACGGTTAATATAGATACTTGGGAACCCGTCGACAAGAATGAACGCGAATATTCCATACATACTATAAGGAAGATATTTTTGAATAAACTCTTTCCATTTCATAGTTTTATCCCCGCTCCATTCTTCATCAAGCTACATGTTCATCAAGGCCACAGAAGACAGGCTCACTCAATTTAACTTCAAGGATTTGGAAGTTTCTTTCCTCAATGGCAATTTGCTTTGCATATTTAATATGTACCGGCAATCTCGTAATGATTTTATTTAAGGTCGCATTTTTCTTGTACTTATACTCAAATAATTCATTTACACTTCTTCCGGCTGCAAAATACTGTTATACTCCCCTTGTTTTCGGCTTATCAAAAAGCCAAAGAAGTCCCAAATCACAGTGAACATAAAATTTCAGGATTTCTTTCCCTTGTTTGTTATAATCCATCACAACTTCAATTCTGTCTTTCATTACTGTAGCCTCCTGTTTTTCACTATTTCGCGTTTAGTTCTTCCAACAGTTATAAGTTTAATACAGGTTCGACATATCATGTGATAAATTATTTAAAAAAGCAAGGCGGGGCAGCCTTGCTTTTCATAGTTCCCGAGACAGGATTTAACATTCAGTTGAGAGAAATCATTCTTTGGCGTTTTCTGTTGTTTCTCATTACCATTTCTTTTGAAAAAGGAAATCGAAATGTCCCGTCATTGATCATATCAATCCACTGACTAAAGGTAATAAACTTCGCAGAGGCGCTGTGATCGACTGCATATATTTTGTTCTCCGGCAGACGGTCGAACAGATTTAACGAGGCAAAATCGGGAAGTTTTGTCACAAACGGATATTCTCCTGCCTTAATGATAACGACTTCAGCTCCGTCGTCATATTTTTTTAAATGCTGCATTTCGCAGGGTGAGATCAAGTCATGTTCTATTCCGTTAAAATCAACCTCCGTGCCGCAAATCCTGCTTATTTTGCTTAAAAAATCGATTTCCTTTGAGCTGAAGCAAATCCAGTTATTGCAGTTGGAAAGAATCGTCTCTGCGTGTTCCTTGTACTTATTCTGGAGCTGTCCGAAAGACTGGATAAACAGGAAATACCTGATATTGTGGCTTCTGGCTTCGCTGATTCGGTTATCAAAATTCGGAATAGCAGGAAGATTGGAAAACTCATCCAGTACGAAATTCACGCGTAGCGGCAGACGATCATCATCAGTCTCGGCAGATTTTGTAATCAATGTTTCATAGCACTGTGTGAAAAAAGCGTTGACAAGAAAATTCAAACTTCCTTTTTCATCTGGATAGATCACATAGATAATCGTTTGTTTTTCTGCGATTTTTTCTACATCAATGTCATTTGCGCTCATTAGTCGCTGAAGATTTTCATTTTGTGAAAAAGGAGCCATTGCGGCTAACAGGCTGGAGTAGATACAGGATTTCGTTTTCTCGGCCTCCAGATCCAAAACCGTATGCATCCCGTAAGCCGCAGGCGTATTCTGATCCATCTTTTCCAGCATCGCTTTCAGTGTTGTGCAGTTCTTTTCAAAGCATAGCTGATTCAAGTTGCAGATGTTAAAATACTCAATCGGAACGGAAACCATCAAAATCAATATCAATGAAATTAAAAATCCCAGAGAAGTATCAGCCCAATATCTGTCTACCGTGTTTGCCAACAACGGAGCAACAACACTTGCAGCAAAATCATTGATACACTGATAGGATGCGTCAAAATTATCGCGCTGATAATACCTGTGAGCTTGCGCCAACGGATTCCAGCCATGGGAATATCCGGGTTTGCGAAAATTCAGCACATAGACATCTGCGCCCTTTTGTCTTGCAGCTCCGCTTGTGATCTTATATATTTCACCTTTCGGATCGTTGATTACAGCGCTTTCTCCGGACGCAATAATTGACTCAACAGTCGGGATAACAACGGTACGCGATTTCTTACATCCCGTTGGACCAATCGTGATTGTATGCATATCCGAATGGTCTACAAACAGTCTTTCATGCTCATAGTACAACGGAACACCTGCGTAAGAACAATCCTGTGCTGACACCTGTTCTAATGATGCTTTGATTTCTTCCGGCTCCGCAAATCTACTGTGACTTTTTGTTATGTATTTACTGTATTTTGCCTCATACATCAGTTATTCCCCCTTGCCTCGGAAGCCTATGGATGATTTATGTACCGTCAATTGCACGTCCCCTTTTCCCGGTTCAGTCAATCGAATTTCAAAGTGTTTGGACAGATTGGCAAACAATGCCTCAGAGCACTTTCCATTTACAAAAAAGGTTACGTTCAATTTGTCCGCTTTGTTTCTGAGAAAGTACATAAACGCATCAAAATATTCATTAAAATCATACTTTGACTTATCATTCCAGCCCGAAAGCTCAACTAAAACATTTCCGGAATATTCATTTTGAAAACGGAAACAGTGCTTTGACTCCCAGAGAAATCTGTCAAGCTCCCTGAAACGTTCTTCTTGTTCAACATAGGGAAATACGAACTCGAAGTATTCTCCGCCTGTTATAGAATCGCAGTAACGAATTGCGTTTTCATAATTACCCTGAATAACGACCATACTGTTTGCCTCCTCTGCTGCAGCCACCTTTGTTTTATGATATTATATATTTTTGTCCGGCACACATGTGTAAACCATTTTCGTAGGAATCTGCCAATTCAACAAGTAAGCATTTTCAAATAAGTTTTTTCTTCTTTTGTGTAAATAGTCGCACGGTTGGTTGTTTCACTTATACGCCGGGAACAAAACGATCCTCCCGATGATAATCAAAGCCTGCGATAAGGCAGACGCTCTCACCGCAGACCTATTGTGCATTGGAAATTACTTTGCGCTTGCCTTATGCGTTGCACTTACCCACCAGGACGGGCTATTCTTCTAGTTGCCGCACTTGCAGTTGCTACCATACCATGTATTTACCCAATCATATGCGACTGTAATCGTATAATTGGAGTTTCTGTTAAGAGAAAGCTTGATAGATGCGCTATGCCATGTTTTTTTTGTTGTTTTTCCGTTTGTATTGTTTTTGATCGTAATTTTATAATACGGATAAATGCTGCCTTCTTTATCAACCTATTTTCCCCAGCTAAAAGCTCTGTAAGTATATTTGCACTTATTCTGTTTCAAGGTAATGGATTCTGTTCCGGGGCGTGACCAATCCGCCTGTGTTTGTACTGTAATTGTGCGGGTGTTATCTCCGCCGGACGTCGCCGCACTCGCGGGAAGAATCATAAATGACGCACATGTCATAACGGCAAGAAGCATTGCGATAATTTTTGTAAGATAATTTTTCTTTGGCATAAAGAATTGAATCCTTTTTAAATATAAAGATATTGTAAATATTTGATTTTAACGTGCTCGCATATCAATAGCATTCATTGTAACCGCCGATGGCCCACCAGACCGCTTTAAGCAAGAGTGTCCATTTCCACGTTTCTTTCACCTCCGTTTTTCATTTCTTTTGTATGACTTAAGAATCAGGCCGATCTCTTGTGAATATTCCGCCAAAGTTGAACACCCTGACCGTTTTAAATTGAACAGTGCGACCGCCTAAATTGAACAGTCAAACCGCCGGAATTGAACAGTTTGACCGCAAAGATTGTACATTGACGGATTAATAATGAAATGGTATCATAAATATGCTTTTAACCGTAGCAGAGGATAGTGCAACGCTGAGGAGCGACACGAGCACTGTATGCGGGGTTTAGCGGGAAGAGTGATACCGTATGACCGGAGTCACTCTTTTTTTGCATTGTAATCAAGCCTCTTCACTCTTCCCGGAAAACCTTTAATGCGTTAAACCTCAGGTTCGGACAGCGTCCGATGCACCGTAGGTGCTATTATGTCTCCGTAACGCCTTTGCGTTTGCGCATAGATTCCTTGCATTCAATAACTACCGAATATGAATCGTGTACAATGCGGTCACATATTGCATCGGCAATTATTGGGTCACCTAACTTTTCAGGTCATCCCGGCACATCAAACTGAGAACAAAAAAAATGGTGGAGGCCTTTTTGTATCTCGCCTCTGCAATTTCAAGTAAATCTCTGGCCTCGGTTTCTTTAAGCGGATATAGTAACCATTCGTCTAAAATTAATAATGCCGGCTTTTTGTATTGAGCGCTCACCTTTCTGTAATTACCGCTGCTGCGTGCAATTGCAAGCTCGGTTAAAAGCTCGGGAAGTCTAACATATCTGACCGACAAAAAATTTCTTACTGCTACCATACCTAACGCACAGGCGAGATAGGTTTTACCGCTGCCGGTAGCCCCGAGTAACAGTATGTTGTGCCTTTCTGCAATGTAGTTGCAGGAAGCAAGCCTTGCTATTTGAGCAGAATCTAGATTTTGGTCCGAGTGGTATTCAATATCCTCAACACAAGCACCCGTTTCCGAAAATTTTGCCTGCTTTCTTAATCTTTTAAGATGAATGTTTTTACGGGATGTCCATTCTTGGTCTACCCAAAGACCGAACCTATCTTCAAAAGCTAATCCGTTAATATTAGGGTCGGTAAGCTGCTCCTTAAAGGCTCTTGCCATAGCTGTAAGCTTCATTTCATGTAGTTTAGTAACTGTATTTTCTGTTAACATTAGTTTTTCCTCCCTGCATAATACTCTGCTCCACGGGTAAACCCGTATTGCAATGATGATGGCTTTTCTTCTTCCGGGGGGTGTTCCTTATCTTGACCTGAAGAAAGAATTGCCTGTATGCTTTTTAAGGGAGGGTCTTGGAGTAAAGGTTAACGCCTTTTTACAGGCATTTTCCAATCTTTCCGGGAGAATACTTGTCCGCAAGCTTTAAAATGCCCATACAAGCCTTGTAACCCTGCTGTTCTATCTTGTATCCGCTGAGTATGGCACTTACTGCTGTTTTGGTATGGCTTGAGCATAATAGTAATCCACGTCAGGTTTCATCCCGGTTCGTGATCCTGTTTCCTAATAGTCCTCTAAGACATCCGGTTCAGCAGAAACAAAGCCACTTGAATATTCCATGTGAGACCTTGTTTTCTGTTCTTTTTCAAGCATATTTTGATAAATCTGTTCCCAAATTTGCCAAGAATGCGTTGATCCTGGAAATTCTATCTACTGTGTCAGGGTGAGATGAAGATATAGCAGCCCAAAGAGTTCTGTAGCCGTATGTTTTTCCAGAAAATGAATTAAGAGCATGAGCAAGAAATCTGCCGTAACCCAACTCGCAAGAGTACTTATCAGCTTCATATTCTTGAGAACGACTGGACGCCATACAAATAGCGATACCAAGCCTTGTCCATAACGCCATGATCAGCATGAGCAAACCATCAACGATCACTTTACTCAGACTACCGAAAATCCACATAAGTACATGTCCGATAAAGGAGTCAATAGCTGAATGCAAAATCAAACGAGTAAAGAAAATTATGCCGTCTATTATCAATTTTATGACAAAAAATATAACGCTTATAAACAGGTTGCCAACAGAAATCGCCTGAAGCAGATATGTATCTTTATGGGCTAAATGACCAAATTCATGCCCCAAAACACCTTTAATGTCGCTGTCGCTCAAACTCAGAAGACCTGTTGTAACACAAACTGTAGAACTGCCCGTAGCAAAAGCATTTGGTGAATCGTTAACATTTACATAGAGTTTAACATTATTAGAGAGACTTGGATTCTTTGCTTTTGCATTTGCATAAACCTCATCAAAGATAGGTCTGAGACGTGCTTCAATATTAGGATTCTTCTCTACTTTCTTGCATCCAGTCTGAAAACGAAGAATAAATTCACCTATAGGCGATAAGGCAGCCAAAAGCGACAGAAAGTATGCAATCGCACCAAACGCAATACCTGCCCCAATCCCATAATCCATCTCACTTGCCAAAAAAGCAAATGCCGCACAAATCAAGGATAAGTTTAAGACCATCCAAATTATTGTGCCGATGTGAGACTTGTTAAACAAACCCTTAAAAAAATCAATAAAATACATTTTTTTACCAGCTTTCTATTGTTTTTTGCCATCGACAAAAATAATGTTTTCTCAATGGCATATTCAGATTATAGAGTATAATTAATGATCTCTGTGATTTTTATTTTTTGTTCAGTTAGATGTTTTATCGAACCATGTTGGGAACCAAAGTGTTCTTGTCGTTTGCACTCCGTTTGAATCTGTAATCCACACAGTCAGCTTTTCTCCTTGAATAGGCAAAGTCAGTTCTGCTTCTCTCTTTTTTCCTTTAATTGCTTTAACCTCTTTATCAAACTCTATTGGTTCAAGATCCGCAACAAGCATTTGATACCCATCAAAAATGATTCCATTATCCCATTGATATTCAATTTTATTTATTGTACTCTTCTTATTTACAGTGACACTAATCGTTGTGGAAGGTTTGTCCAGATCAGACTTTAATTTTAATTTTGCGCCGGATGACGCAGTTAGTACGATACATATGATAACCGCAAAAACTGTAGCCAGCCACTTGACCGTATTTATCTCAGGCAATTTAATATTGTTGGGGATTTTTCGTTTTAGTGCGTTAAACACAAGCAAAACCGTTAAGACCAAAATACCTAGTAGCACAAAATTACTTAACGAAAAGCGATAATGATAAACTAATGATGCAGTAAATACAGCCGTTAATACAATAATCGAAAAATGATATGATTTCGGCATTCCGTCAAGAGCGGATTGTACAGTTTCATCCTCCAAAATCTCTTTCCTTACGAAATTGCTAACAAGTTTATACAACATGTACATTATGATTAATGCAATGGGCAAGGTCAGATAAAGCATATTCTCTGCCATTTGGACGATAAAAATGTAGCAAATAGATATATATAACAGTCTAACACTTCTGAATATAAAGTCCTCAACATCATAGTAGCGGTCGTTTTTGTTCTTTTTATCTATTCGGGATACATCCTTTGTTATATCTGCCTTGATAACAATTAATAAGCATATATAAAGCACAAAAGAATATGCAAAATAATTAGATAAAATAACCTTTGTCAATAAAGCAAGAACTGCCGCTGAGTAAAAAAATTTCGCATCAGCATACCCTCTTACATCATCCTCAATCTCATACGCAAGAACAGCAAGAATCGTTCCGACTGCAAGGAACAATACCGTAAGCAAAATAACAAGCCACCATGGATACATTTTTCTCGCAATAGAATCATCTATCGTTTCGGGTATCACAAAAAATACATTCAACCCTTTTGTTGCATTATTGGCAAAATAGAAATTAAAGAATAGAATAATAATCGAAAAAATCAGCGAGTAGAAGGCAGTCCCCTTAAAGCATATCACCGTTCCTGCCTCCTGCACGGTCAACGGCATGGAATATGACCTTTGCACCGAGTGCGGTGATACGTTTAATTCAAAGGTAATAGCCGCTTTGGGTCACAGTTGGGGGAACTGGTACGTCAGCAAACAGCCTACGG
>OLHA01000030.1_pt1 | contig 85673 bp, 85 predicted proteins | sample 1605961 | NCBI WGS metagenome assembly OLHA01 (sample SAMN03283288) | human gut metagenome | biome: human-associated habitat; material: feces | host: Homo sapiens | place: Peru | collected 2012
ACCTTTGCCAAACCAACCTGAAATCAACATCGGCGCTGACTTGTAAATTTTTCTGGAGAAAGAGAATGTCCCCCTTCTTCCGTCGCATCGAAAAAACTTATATTTAGAACAATCCCCGCAAATCCGTCCCTCTGAAAAACAAAAGACCCAAGACCACGCTATTAACCAGCAATTTGTACTGGAAGAAAAACATGATTTTCCACATTCCCCTATTTACATAGTAGGGGAGTAGGCTTATAATCACACCGTAGAACTCACGGAATACGCTGCGGTCGTATTTCATGAAACGAGGTGGTAAAACGATATGATGATATCCGCAAAAAGCAGATATGCACTGCGTGTGATGGTCGATCTTGCGCAGCACAATTCCGGAGAATTCATTCCGGTCAAAGAAATTGCTACAAGGCAGGGCATTTCCCTGAAATATCTTGAAAGTATTATGACCATACTGACAAAAGGGAAGATGCTTGAGAGTGCCAGCGGAAAGGGTGGCGGTTACCGTCTGATCAAACAACCGTCGGAATATAAAGTAATTGAGATCCTTCAACTGATCGAAGGAAATTTAGCTCCGGTCGCGTGCCTGTGTGAAGGAGGAAAAAAGTGTGAGAGCACCGCAGAGTGTACCACACTTCCGTTCTGGCAGGGACTGGAAGCTGTGATCAATGATTACCTTGAGAAGCATACCCTTGAGGATATGATTTCACAGAAGACGCATTCCTGTGAAAGTTAAACAACATGTTTTATATGGAGGAAATACAAATGTCTGAAAAAAACTTATTAGAGATCAAAGATCTGCACGTAAACGTTGAAGATAAAGAAATATTACACGGAGTAAATTTAGAAGTTGGAAAAGACGAAGTGCATGTTCTGATGGGACCGAATGGAACCGGAAAATCCACCCTGGGCTATGCCATCACCGGGCATCCGAAATATGCCATCACATCCGGACAGATTTTCTTTGACGGAGAGGACATCACAGAGATGCCGGTGAATGAGCGTGCCAAAAAGGGAATCTTCCTCTCCTTCCAGAATCCGCTGGAAGTTCCGGGGGTGACATTGAGCGCATTTATCCGTAATGCACTCGAGCAGAAGACCGGAAAGCGTGTCCGTCTGTGGGATTTCAAGAAAAAACTGACCGAGACCATGAAACTTCTTTCCATGGACGAGTCCTATGCAGAACGTGATTTAAATGTCGGCTTCTCCGGTGGTGAAAAGAAAAAAGCAGAAATTCTGCAGATGCTTATGTTAGAGCCAAAGCTTGCAATCCTTGACGAGACCGACTCCGGACTGGATGTGGATGCTGTCCGTACCGTATCAAAGGGCATCCAGCTTTACAAAGAAAAATGCAAAGGAAGCCTTCTGATTATTACCCACAGCACACGAATCTTAGAGTCGTTGCATGTGGATGTCACCCACGTTATGGATGAAGGAAAAGTTGTGAAAAACGGAGATGCTTCCTTAGTAGATGAGATCAACGAAAACGGTTTTGAGGAATTTGAACAGTAAGAAAGGTGCGTGCGAAATGAGAGAAAAGAGTCAGGTAGAAGATATCGACCGCAGCATCTATGATATCCGCGATGAGGAAAAAGATGCATACAGAATGAAAGAAGGTCTGACCCCACAGATCGTGGAGCAGCTTTCCAAAGAAAAGGGCGATCCGGCATGGATGCAGCAGTTCCGCCTGGAGTCCTTACAGATTTACAATGAGATGCCGGTTCCGGACTGGGGACCGTCAATTGAGGGACTGGACATGGATCACATTGCCACCTATGTCCGCCCACATTCCAAAATGCAGGCATCCTGGAAAGATGTGCCGGAAGACATCAAAGAGACGTTTGAGCGTCTGGGAATCCCGCAGGCCGAGCGGAAATCCTTAGCCGGTGTCGGTGCCCAGTACGATTCCGAGCTGGTATATCACAATGTCAAAGACGAGGTTGCCGCACAGGGCGTTGTCTACACCGATATGGAAAGTGCCTTAAAAGGAGAATATGCGGACATGGTACACAAGTATTTCATGAAACTTGTCACCCCGCATGACCATAAGTTTGCAGCACTGCACGGAGCCGTATGGTCCGGTGGTTCGTTCGTCTATGTGCCAAAGGGCGTGCACGTGTCCATTCCGCTGCAGTCTTATTTCCGGTTGAATGCCAAAGGAGCCGGTCAGTTTGAGCATACACTGATCATCGTGGACGAGGGCGCGAGCCTTCATTTCATCGAGGGATGTTCCGCTCCGAAATATAACGTAGCAAACCTGCATGCAGGCTGCGTGGAGCTGTTCGTCAAAAAAAATGCAAAGCTTCGTTATTCCACCATCGAGAACTGGTCCAAGAATATGTACAACCTGAATACCAAGCGTGCCTCCGTTGAGGAAGGCGGAACGATCGAGTGGGTTTCCGGATCGTTTGGTTCCCATGTGGGCTGCCTGTATCCGATGAGCGTTTTAAAGGGGGAGGGTGCCAAAATGGAATTCACCGGTGTCACATTCGCCGGACACGGACAGAATCTGGATACCGGTGCCAAAGTGGTACACGCAGCACCAAACACCAGCTCCTATATGAATACCCGTTCCATCAGCAAAGACGGCGGAATCAGTACCTTCCGAAGCAGCGTGGTTGTGGCAAAGGATGCCAAAGGATCAAAATCAGCAGTATCCTGTCAGTCCCTGATGCTTGATTCCGAGTCGCGTTCGGATACGATTCCGGCCATGGACATCCGTACCAAAGACGCAGCTGTGGGACATGAGGCAAAGATCGGAAGCATCAGCGACGATGCCGTCTTTTACCTGATGTCACGAGGCATGACGGAAGAAGATGCCCGGGCACTTTTAGTCAGCGGATTTGCAGACAACGTATCCAAGGAACTTCCGGTTGAGTACGCGGTTGAGATGAACAACCTGATCCGGCTGGAGATGAAGGGAAGCATAGGTTAGGAGGAGAACAATGACAGAAATGACAATCAATAAACTTCCATCGAAGACCTGGTATTGGTTACATGTCAATGAGACCAAGCTTCCGTGGGACAAAGAACATACAACAGAACTTCCGGAGGAAACCGTAACAGCGGGAAACACCGAAGAGGTACGCTTTTCCATTACCGGAGAGGGAAGATACAGCAGCAAAAAGATCCATATCACAGCACCGGCAGGTAAGCAGGTGACCGTGTTTATGGATTATCAGACAGAGGAAAAACTTGCCGTAAGGACAAGCCTTTCGGTGGAAGAACATGCACGGGTGCGTCTGGTGCAGCTGCAGCACACAGCAGAAAATTCCCTTGTGTACAATCAGATTGAGGGAGAATGTGCAAAAAACGCCCGTATCGAGCTGGTACAGATTTATCTCGGAAAAGGAGATATCTATTCCGATACGACCATCAACTTAAACGGCGATGCGAGCAGCTTTAGGAGCGATATCGGCTATATCGGGCAGCACACACATATCATCGACATGAATGAAGTGGTCAACCACTTTGGAAAGCATACAGAGAGTGAGATCAACGTGGGCGGTGCCCTGCGCGACGGTGCAAAGAAGATCTTCCGTGGAACGATTGATTTTAAGACCGGCTCTTCCGATTCTGTCGGAAACGAACTGGAAAATGTACTGATGCTTGGCGATGATGTGGAGAATAAAACCGTTCCGGTGATCTTATGCTCCGAGGAAAATGTCGTTGGTAATCACGGTGCAACGATTGGGGAACTTGATGAGGATACCATGTTTTATTTTGCCAGCCGCGGAATCGACAAAGAGCACGCGGAAAATATTATGGCAAGAGCAAACATTGACCGCCTGAAAGGAATCATCAAAGACGACAGCTTTGCCAGAATGATTGACGAAGAACTTGGGGAGGTGTAGCATGACCGATTATCGCAAGGACTTTCCACTGCTGTCAGAAATCGGGGAAAATACAGTCGATGGCAGGGAATGGATCTATATCGACAATGCGGCAACTTCCCAGCGTCCACAGTGTGTCATTGATGCAGAACGTGATTTTTACCTGAAACACAATGCAAATCCGCTGCGTGGAAATTATCCGCTGAGTGTGGAAGCAACCGAACTGTATGAAAATGCTAGAAAAGGCGTGCGTGATTTTATCGGAGCCAAATCCGCGCGTGAAATCATCTTTACCAGAAATACCACAGAGAGCATGAATCTTGTGGCATACAGCTATGGTTTAAACAATGTAAATGCCGGGGATGAAATCCTCGTTTCGATCATGGAACATCACAGCAATCTTCTGCCATGGCAGATGGTTGCGCGGCAGACAGGAGCGGTACTCCGGTTTATCGAATGCCGTACGGACGGATCGGTGGATCTTGATCAGGTAAAAGAACAGATTACGGAAAAGACAAAAATCGTAGCAATCACACAGATTTCTAACGTGCTCGGGCGTGTGAACCCGGTCAAAGAGATCGCAGCCATGGCACATGAAAAAAATGCCATTATCGTGGTGGACGGGGCACAGAGCACCCCGCATATGCCAGTCAATGTGCAGGATCTGGATGCAGACTTCTTTGCATTTTCCGGACATAAAATTTTCGGACCGATGGGAATTGGTGTGTTATATGGAAAGAAAAAACTGTTAAAGAAAATGCCGCCGTTTCTTTCCGGTGGCGAGATGATCGAATCCGTGACCCGCGAGAGCGCAAAATACGCAGAACTTCCGCATAAGTTCGAGGCGGGAACCGTAAATGCTGCCGGTGCCATAGCACTGCATGTTGCCATAAAATATGCACAGTCGGTTGGCTTTGATGTGATGCAGGAGCGGGAACTTGCCGTGACAAAGCGTGCGTTTGACGGATTGAAAGAACTTCCACATGTGCATGTACTTGGATCCGACCGGGCCGAAGAACACACCGGAATTCTTACATTTACAATTGATGACGTGCATCCACACGATGTGAGCGAGATTTTAATCGCCGATGGCATCTGTGTGCGTGCCGGACATCACTGTGCGCAGCCGCTGCTTAATTATCTGGGCATCAGCTCTGCCACCCGGGCAAGCTTTATGTTTTACAATACCGAAGAAGAAGCCGACAAATTTGTAGCAGGCATCGCAAGTATAAGGGAGCGAATGGGATATGGAAAATAGAAGTTTTTATAATGAAATCTTAACCGAGCACAACGTGCGCCCGGAGTTTAAACATGATCTGCCGGATGCGGATATTGTGCTTGAGGGTGTCAACCCGAGCTGTGGGGATGATATTTTCCTGAAATTAAAGACGGATGGCGACACGATTACCGATGGTGCATTTGTCGGGGACGGATGCGCGATTTCCCAGGCTTCCGCAGATATCATGCTTGGCATGATTGTCGGAAAGAAAAAAGAAGAGGCCCTGCAGATGGGGAAAATCTTTATGAAAATGATCAAAGGCGATGCCAGCGAGGAGGAGATTGATTCCCTTGAGGAAGCATCGGCACTCCGCGATATCGCCCATATGCCAGCGCGTGTGAAGTGTGCAGTCCTTGGCTGGAGAACTTTAAAAGAGGCTTTGCTCGGTGAGGATGCGGACGATGATGACGATGAGGATGACGAGTGATAAAGTCGGAAGGTTTTTCATACACATATAGATAAAAATACACGATGCTTCTTATAGAATACTTTACGAATTTTGTGCAGTTTCTGGCTCTGTTAAAATTTTGGAGTCTTAATTGTGGCAAAGCGGAGTAAAATATAAGGAGTGTCGTGTATTTTTTAGGGGTATAAAATAATATCATAAAAAGTAGTTGACAGCGTTTGGGAAAGGGTGTATATTCATAACAACAGATAATTCCTACTAAAGAAGTATGAAAATAAGGGATTGAATCAGAGAGAGTAAATTGGAGGATAATAAAATGGCAAATATTTATGAAGGAACATTGGAACTGATCGGACACACACCACTGGTAGAGTTCAAACACATCGAGAAGAAGTTTGGCCTTGAGGCAAGACTTCTTGCAAAGCTGGAGTACTTTAACCCGGCAGGATCCGTTAAGGACCGTATTGCAAAAGAGATGATTGAGCAGGCAGAGAAGGACGGAAAATTAAAACCGGGCTCCACCATTATCGAGCCGACATCCGGAAATACAGGTATCGGACTTGCGGCAATCGCAGCAGCAAAGGGATACCGCCTGATCATCGTTCTTCCGGAGACCATGAGTATTGAGCGTCGCAACATCATCAAGGCATATGGTGCAGAACTTGTTCTTTCCGATGGGAGCAAGGGTATGAAGGGAGCCATCGCAAAGGCAGAGGAACTTCACAAAGAGATCGCAGACAGCTTCATTCCGGAGCAGTTTGAGAACCCTGCAAACCCTGCAGCACACAAGAAGACAACCGGACCGGAGATCTGGGAAGATACCGACGGAAAAGTCGATGCATTCGTAGCCGGTGTCGGTACAGGCGGAACTATCACAGGTGTTGGTGTGTATTTAAAATCCCAGAATCCGGATGTAAAGATCGTTGCCGTAGAGCCTGAGACATCTGCAGTATTGTCTACCGGAAAGGCAGGTCCACATAAGATCCAGGGTATCGGAGCCGGATTTATTCCAAACACACTGGATACCAAGATTTACGACGAAGTAATCCCGGTTTCCAATGAAGACTCTTTCGAGTATTCCAAATATATTGCAAAAGAGGAAGGCGTGCTGGTAGGTATTTCTTCCGGAGCGGCATTAAAGGCAGCCATCGAAGTGGCAAAAAGACCGGAGTTTAAGGGAAAGACTGTAGTCGCCCTTCTTCCGGACAGCGGAGACCGTTATTACTCTACCGATCTGTTCAAGGATTAAGATAAAATTCGGAAAAAGTTCAGACTTTATTTATTCCGTTTTGCGGATGAATCCATTATAATATAGGCATGTGGAAACCAGAAAGGAAAGTCCATGTGCGGAGAGCTTCATGGAAATTTATTTCCGTGAAGCTCTTTTTATTTAAAACAATTGGGAAAGTTTGTGCTCCGGCGGACTCCCGTGTGGTGGCTCCGGCTGCGCCCGCTCCCGGTTATGTCTCCCTACGGACTTTTTTGAATGACCTTAAATAAATGTAGTCGCAAACACGACCCGCGGGCACAGTATTTTGAAGCACTCCGCTAAGGCAGACACGAAATCCTTCGGACGCGTCCTTGGCAGACGGACACAAACCGCGCCGCTGTCGAAACTTGAACGAACACAAATCATCAAAGGAGTCACGCAGTCACTTTCTGCAAATTCTTGATTCTGGATATTGAGTGCGTATCGGAGAGGCCGCAGCCGGAGCCACCACACGGGAGTCCGCCGGAACTAAGAATTTCACAATTATTTATATAGAAAATTACAGGAGAAAAAGAGGAAATACTTATGAACGAATTAAGTAAAGTAGTAAATGCACAGCTTCAGCAGGCGGCGGAAAACTTAGTCCGCAACCATCTGATGTCCGATGAATTTTTGGATTTTGTGCAGGAAAATACAAAACCGCTGGATACGCTGATGGCATATTATAAGTGCGCAATCATGGAAGTAGAAACGAAGTTTAAAGTGTTAAACGAACAATTTTCGCTGGAATATGACCGTAATCCGATCGAGTCCATCAAGACACGTGTGAAATCGCTGGACGGAATCGTGCGCAAAGTGCGCCGGAAAAATATTCCGTTGACGCTTTCGGCGATTGAACAGAACATCAATGATATAGCAGGAATCCGAGTTGTGTGCTCTTTTCCGGAAGATATCTATCTGCTGGCGGACTGCCTGCTTCAACAGGATGATATCCGTCTGATCGAACAGAAAGATTATATCAAGCATCCGAAGGAAAACGGATACCGTAGCCTGCATCTGATCGTTGCAGTACCGATTTTTTTACAGAATGAGAAACGGGAAATGAAAGTTGAAGTACAGCTTCGCACCATTGCCATGGATTTCTGGGCGAGTCTGGAGCACAAAGTGCGGTACAAAAAGAATGTTCCGGCAGATGAAACAGAGCGTCTGGCACAGGAACTGAGCGAATGTGCACAGATCAGTGCAGATCTGGACCAGCGGATGCAGAATATCCGTACCCGCCTGGCAGATGCGGAATTACAGCATCCACAGAAACAAAAGAAAGATGAACAGATCCTTCTGGATGTGCTGGGACTGTAATGCCGCTGGTGCTCACAGGTAAGCATGAGAACGGTAACTTCTTTATGCACTGTGCTCCCATGGACGTACTTTCAGATGGACACCGCGGCTGTCGGCGATGCGCTGACACGCCTTAATGTCTTCTTCCGGAAGAATATCCACGATCGACAGCTGCGTGTGTGGGATAAGTTTTCCACATTCCTCTGCAAAATCAAGCATTGCCTCATAAGCATGAGGGAAGGATGGGCGGGTTACTTTTTCATACTTTTCTGCAGTCGCCTCATTTAAGCTGATGGAGATACTGTCTACCACTTCTGCCAGCTGTGGTACAATGTCACGTTTATAATACAGGTTTCCCAGACCATTGGAATTGACACGGATCGGGAGACCTGTTTTTTCTTTGACATATCTGGCACTGGCGATCAGATTCTCCAGTGCACAGGTCGGTTCCCCATAGCCACAGAAAACAAATTCTTTGTAGCCGGTGAAATCAAAGGCATCAATTGCGGCAATAATCTCACTTAAAGAAGGCTCTGCTTTGTGCCAGAGGGTATCCGCATCACCCACACCATCAAACTGTTTACGGATACAGAACGTACAGTTGCAGTCACATTTATTTGTGATATTTGCATATACCTGATCATTGTACACATATAAAATTTTTGCCATAACAATTCCTTCTTTCTATCGTATGGATTCATCAATTGCGAAATTCTTTTCCGGGTTTTTCGTTTTTACACGTTTGAATCTGCAATCAGGTCAATAAGAAATTTCTCGAAATTAACGCCATCGCGTCCCGGCGTATTTTCTTTCATGGTATCCCCAATACTGTGGGATAAAAATTTCCCGGCAAGCAGAATCGCATCTTCCGTGCATATGCCCTTTGTGCGGCAGCCACACAATACAGAGGCAAACAGATCCCCGGTTCCGGAAAAACTCCGGTCAAAAAACGGCGATTCGTGCCGGTAAATTCCATTTGCAGTGGCAGCAATATTATAAATGACGGGATGTTTCTCATCACGGCATTTGACACCGGTGATCACGACATCCTGTGGGTGTGAGGCTTTTTTTTGCAGCCGCAGTGCCACATCTTCTGCCAGCTTCAGCAGATCCGTGTTCGTCCGGCAGTGGAGTAAGGCATCTTCCGGGATGTCTGCCAGCAGACAGGCTTCCGTCAGATTCGGCGTGATCACGTCTGCTTCAAGCGTCAGTTCTTTCATTCCATTTAACAGCCCCGGAGTAAAAAACGGATAAGCATTTCCGTCATCCCCCATAACAGGGTCAACCAGAAGAAGCGTATGTTCTTCCCGAAAATGGTGGATGAAATCAAGCACCTGCGAAATCTGTTCCGCCCCGGTCAGAAATCCGCTGTAGATGGCATCAAAATGCGCGTTATTTTTTCCCCAGGCATCAATATAGTCCGGTAACATGGCGGTCAGATCGGTACAGTGATAACAGGGATAACCGGTCTGGCCGGTCAGTACGGCTGTCGCAACCGGACAACACTGCACGCCCAGTGCGGATAATACTGGAATCGCTGCCGTGAGAGAACACTTTCCGAAACCGGACAGATCATGGATAACAGCTGCTTTTTTCATGGAAAACCTCCGAATTGGTGAAAATAGTTCTTTGTATCTTAGTATAGTGCGATCTATCGGTGTGTATATATCCAAAATGGGAAAAAAATATAAATCCAGTCTGCAAAAAATCATGTACAACTATTTGTGTTTTGATGAAAATAACGGAAAAAGCAAGGTTACACTGGACAAATATGGTAAAAAGTAATAAAATTATAAGCATATAGGGGTGGGGTTTATACAAAAATCATAATAAGGAGTGCGTTTATGGAACTGATTTACACAAATGATTTATGCACCGGATGCAACAAATGCGTGCGGGGCTGTCCTGTACTTACGGCAAATATTGCAATACAGGAAGGTTATGTAACGGTAGACCCGGACAAATGTATTGCATGTGGGGAATGCTTTGATGTCTGCCCACATGAAGCGAGAGACTATTATGATGATACGGACCGCTTCTTTGAAGACCTTGCATCGGGAAAGAAAATTTCCGTGATACTGGCACCGGCATTTCTGGCAAATTATCCCAAAGAATACCAGCGTGTGCTGGGCTATTTAAAGAGTAAGGGAGTCAACCATATCTGCAGTGTATCGTTCGGTGCGGATATCACAACCTGGGGATATCTGAAATACATTACGGAACACAAATTTTTCGGGGGCATTTCCCAGCCGTGTCCGGCAGTAGTCACCTATGTGGAAAAATATATACCGGAGCTGATTCCGCGTCTGATGCCGGTACACAGTCCGATGATGTGTACTGCTATTTATATGAAAAAATACATGCAGGTCACAGATGAAATTGCTTTCATCAGCCCGTGTATTGCCAAAAAATTAGAGATTACCGATCCCAATTGCGGCGGATATGTTTCTTATAATGTAACTTTTGAAAAGATGATGAAGTATATCGGAAACGATTATGAAGGGTGTGAACCATATACCGATGAACTGGAATACGGACTGGGTTCTTTGTATCCGATGCCTGGTGGACTGCGGGAGAATGTAGAACATTTTCTTGGAAAAGAGCAGGTAGTGCGTCAGGTAGAGGGCGAGCATGAGGCGTATGAATATCTGCGTTCCTATGCAAAACGTATTCAGCAGAATAAAGAACTTCCGTTTATGGTAGATATCTTAAACTGTGCGAAGGGCTGTCTCTACGGAACTGCCACAGATCCCAAACGGGGAACGGATGATGTCATGCTGACAATCGCAAAACTGCGGAACAGCAAAACCAGTGCAAAACAGGAGAAGGCACACTTTGGCAGGAAGAGCAAAAGCAGGAGTCCGTGGGCAGATACACTGACACCGGAGGAACGTCTGAAAAACTTCATGGATGCTTTTGGGAAGCTGGACATCAACGATTTTATGCGCAGCTACACCAATCGCGCAGTACATATTGAGGAACCGTCCGAACAGGAGAAGAACCGCCTGTTTGCAGAAATGAAAAAAGATACCTATGAGGAACAGCACAGGGACTGCGAATCCTGTGGATATTCAAGCTGCACCAACATGGTACGTGCCATCCACAATGGAGTCAACATAAAAGAAAACTGTGTGCACTATGTGCGGGGTCTGGCAGAGGAAGAGACAAAGAAAATTGCAGAACTTCGTGATCAGGAGCGGACGGAACAGGAAATCCGCCAGCAGAAGATTACAGATATCACAGACCGGTTTATTACCCTGAGTGATAACATTGCGGAACTGAACACGGCAAACGAGGAATCTGCAAATGAAGCAACCAATCTGGCACAGTATATTCAGGATATTTCCCGTCTGTGCGACGAACTGAATGAGTCTATCCGTATTATGTCGGATTTCATCAGTGTATATAAAAAGAGCAATGAAGATATTTCTGCCATTGCAGGACAGACAAATCTGCTTTCGCTCAATGCCTCCATTGAGGCGGCGCGTGCCGGCGAGAACGGAAGAGGCTTTGCAGTGGTAGCGGAGGAAATCCGTACACTGTCTGATTCCACGAAGGATCTTCTGACACAGAACGACCAGAAAGCCGAGGCAATTCTTCCAAAGATTACACAGAGCATGGATTCGATCAAAGATCTGGTAGAAAGCATGAATACCATGACGCAGAAAGTGTCAACGATTGCCGCAAATACGGAAGAAATTTCTTCCCAGACGACCTATGTACAGAATATGACAGAAGAAATGCGGGATGAGGTGAAAGAACTGTAGATGAAAAAGGATGCGTATTACACATCCGGACAATTTGCAAAAAAAGCACATGTGACACTTCGCGCGATCCGGTATTATGATAAACAGAATATTTTAAAACCAAGTGCACGGACTGCCGCAGGAGCGCGGCTGTATACGGATGCAGATCTGGCAAAACTCCAGCAGATCCTTTTATTAAAATATCTGGGATTTTCGCTGGAAGATATCCGGGAGATGACACTTGCCTCAGCAGATCAGCAGTATCTTCTTGAATCCATGCGGATACAGAAGAAGCTGCTGCGGCAGAAAATGGACGAAATGCAGGCAATGGATGAGGCGATTGACCGTACCATAGAAGCCATCCAGACGGAACAGGCGATTGACTGGAACAGTATGCTGGATCTGATCCATCTGACGGCGGTAGAACGAAGCCTGAAAAACCAGTACCAGAATGCGGCAAATATTTCCGCCCGGATTCGCCTGCACAGGGAGTATTCCGTCAATCCGCAGGGATGGTTTCCGTGGATTATGCAGCAGTGTAATCTGCAGCCGGGGATGCGGATTCTGGAACTCGGCTGTGGAAATGGAGCACTCTGGACCGAAACCAGAGAACAGCTGCCTGCGGATCTTTGGGTCGTTCTCTCGGATAAATCAGAAGGAATGCTAAAGGATGCCCGGCGCGCACTGGGAGAGGACAGCCGCTTTTCCTATAAAAAATTTGACTGCGAAAAAATTCCGTATGAGGAGGGAAAGTTTGATCTTGTGATCGCGGATCATGTGCTGTTTTACTGTGAAGATATCCCACAGGTGCTTGCAGAATGTCGGAGAGTCTTAAAAGATGAGGGACGTTTTTTGTGCAGTACTTATGGAAAGCAGCATATGTGGGAAATTACCGATCTGGTGCAGCAGTTCCATAAAGAAATCGTTTTATCAGCGGAGGTGCTGTATGAGCGGTTCGGGCTTGAAAACGGAGAAAACCTGTTAGCACCGTATTTCCCGGAAATTCAGATGCGAAGATACGAGGATGCGATTGAAATAGCGGAAGCGGAACCGCTGATTTCCTATATTCTTTCCTGCCACGGAAATCAGAACCAGCTGCTTTTGAACCAGTACAAAGAGTTCCGGGAATTTGTTTCTGCCCGCGTGGCAGATGGATTTCATATCACAAAAGATGCCGGAATCTTCCTGTGCAGAAAATAATTAGAAAAATCTATAAAAAAGACTTGAAGGTGACCTAACGTCACCTTTTATAATGGGAATAAATACAGAAATCGCAAATGCACACAGGAGGAAATGCTCATGACCATTATTGTAACGGGCGGTGCCGGTTTCATCGGCAGCAACTTTATTTTCTATATGTTAAAGGAACATCCGCAGGATCGCATTGTTTGTCTGGATTCCCTGACTTATGCGGGCAATTTGTCCACGCTTGCACCGGTGATGGATCAACCGAATTTTCGTTTCGTAAAACTCGATATCTGCGACCGTCCGGGAGTATATACCCTTTTTGAGGAAGAAAAACCGGATGTAATTGTCAATTTTGCAGCGGAGTCCCATGTGGACCGCTCCATTGAGAATCCGGAAGTCTTTTTACAGACCAATATTATCGGTACTTCCGTGCTGATGGACGCGTGCAGGAAGTATGGCATTTCACGGTATCATCAGGTATCCACGGATGAGGTGTACGGAGATCTGCCGCTGGATCGTCCGGATCTGTTCTTCCATGAAGATACGCCGATCCACACCTCCAGTCCTTACAGCACTTCCAAGGCATCTGCGGATCTGCTTGTTATGGCATATCACAGAACGTACGGCCTGCCGGTGACGATCAGCCGCTGTTCCAACAACTACGGCCCGTATCAGTTCCCGGAAAAACTCATTCCGCTTATGATTGCAAATGCGCTGGCAGATCAGCCGCTTCCGGTATACGGAGAGGGACTCAATGTGCGCGACTGGCTGTATGTCGAGGATCACTGTAAGGCGATTGACCTGATCCTGCGCAACGGAACCGTCGGAGAAGTCTACAACATCGGCGGACACAATGAGATGAAAAATATTGATATCGTAAAACTCATCTGTGAATATCTCGGCAAGCCGGAGAGCCTGATCGAGCATGTGCAGGACAGAAAAGGACACGATATGCGCTATGCGATTGATCCGACCAAGATTCACAACGAGCTGGGCTGGCTGCCGGAGACGATGTTTAAGGATGGTATCCGCCTGACCATCCAGTGGTATCTGGATCATAAGGAATGGTGGGAGAATATCGTAAATGGAGAATACCAGAATTATTACAAAGAAATGTACGGAAAGAAAGGTATTTAAATATGAAAGTATTCGTGACAGGCGTTGCCGGACAGCTGGGACATGACGTGGTAAACGAGCTGACAAAACGTGGACATGAGGCTATCGGTTCGGATATCGCACCGGCACTGGAGACTACCGTAAAATATGTGCCGCTTGACATTACCGATGCCACAGCGGTAGAACAGACTATCCAAAACGTGCAGCCGGATGCCATCGTGCACTGCGCCGCATGGACCGCTGTCGATGCAGCAGAAGACGAAGAAAACCAGGCAAAAGTCAAAGCCATCAACGTAGATGGAACAAAGCATCTTGCAGAAACGGCAAAAAAGGCAGATGCGAAAATGATCTATATCAGTACAGACTATGTATTTGACGGACAGGGCGAAACACCGTGGGAGCCGGACTGCAAAGAGTATGCACCGCTCAATGTATACGGACAGAGCAAACTGGGGGGCGAGCTGGCAGTGGCACAGACACTGGAAAAGTATTTCATCGTTCGTATCGCCTGGGTATTTGGATTAAACGGAAAGAATTTTATCAAGACCATGCTGCAGGTAGGAAAAAATCATCCACAGGTACGTGTGGTAAATGACCAGATTGGCACACCAACCTATACCTATGATCTGGCCAGACTGCTTGTTGACATGATGGAAACCGAAAAATATGGTTATTATCATGCGACAAACGAGGGTGGCTACATCTCCTGGTATGATTTTACAAAAGAAATTTACCGGCAGGCAGGACTCTCTACCGAAGTGCAGCCTGTGACAACCGCGGAATACGGTCTGTCCAAGGCAGCGCGTCCATACAACAGCAGACTTGAAAAAAAGAAACTGACGGAAAACGGCTTTACACCACTTCCGACCTGGCAGGATGCGCTGGGGCGGTATCTGCAGGAATTGAAACGACAGGGGGAACTTTAGGATGAAGGGAATTATATTAGCAGGCGGCGCCGGGACCCGGTTGTACCCGCTGACCATGGTAACCAGTAAACAATTGCTTCCGGTATATGACAAACCGATGATCTATTATCCGCTGTCGACACTGATGCTGGCAGGAATCCGTGATATTCTGGTCATTTCCACGCCGGAAGACACGCCGAGATTTGAGGCACTTTTGGGAGATGGAAACCAGTTCGGACTGCATCTGTCTTACAAAGTACAGCCATCTCCGGACGGACTCGCGCAGGCATTTCTGCTGGGAGAGGACTTTATCGGAGAAGATGCATGTGCCATGGTGCTTGGGGATAACATTTTCTATGGAAACGGATTTGGAAAAATTCTGCGCAACGCCGCCAAAGATGCCAGGGAAGGACAGGCAACCGTTTTCGGTTATTACGTCAACGATCCGGAGCGTTTTGGTGTCGTGGATTTCGATGCGAACGGAAAAGCCGTATCCATCGAGGAAAAACCGGCACAGCCAAAGAGCAACTATGCCGTGACCGGACTGTATTTCTATCCGGCAGGCGTGAGCAAAATGGCAAAACAGGTGCAGCCATCCGCCCGCGGCGAACTGGAGATTACCACGTTAAATGACATGTATCTGCAGCAGAAAAACTTAAACGTGCAGCTGCTCGGGCGCGGGTTTGCATGGCTTGACACCGGAACGATGGATAGCCTGCTGGATGCAGCAGCATTTGTGCAGATGATCGAGCACCGTCAGGGCGTGACCATTTCCGCACCGGAAGAAATTGCATATATCAATCATTGGATTGATCGGGAAAAATTACTTGATTCTGCGATACGCTATGGGAAGAGTCCGTATGGAGAGCATTTAAAAGCAGTCGCAGAGGGCAGAGTGAAATATTAAAATCAGCGTAACTATTCTGAGGGGGTTCTGAATAGTTACAAATCAGCATGAAAGAGGAAAAAACAGTGGGACAGATAACAGTTGAAAAAAATGTCGGCGGTATCGAAGGGCTGTGTGTGATTACACCGGCCGTACACGGGGATGCCCGCGGATATTTCATGGAGACATACAATGAGCGGGAAATGAAAGAAGCCGGATTTGATATCCATTTTGTGCAGGACAATCAGTCGATGTCCGTCAAGGGTGTACTGCGCGGACTGCATTTTCAAATCAACTATCCGCAGTGCAAACTTGTCCGTGCCGTGCGCGGAAGCGTATTTGATGTGGCAGTGGATCTTCGCGAAGGTTCCGCAACCTATGGAAAATGGTACGGGGTGGAACTTTCCGAGGAAAACAAAAAGCAGTTTTTGATTCCGGAAGGCTTTGCGCATGGCTTCCTTGTCCTGTCCGACGAGGCAGAGTTCTGCTATAAAGTCAATGACTTCTGGCATCCGAACGACGAGGGCGGACTGGCATGGAATGACCCAAAGATCGGTATTCGGTGGCCGGATGTGACAGGTGAGTATCGCGGAACGCCGTCGGCGGAAGGGTATTGCATGACGGATGGAACGCCGCTGACACTTTCGGAGAAAGACCAGGAGTGGCCTGGGCTGGAGAAAAAATAGAAAAATGGAACCGGAAAAAGTTTCAGCGCTATTATAAGCAGCATCTAAAAACAACATAAGAAAGTAAAAAGAAGTGATGATGTATAAGAAAAAACAATATATCATCACTTTTTTAATAATTGATTCCGTTAGCAATTTGATGCGAACAGTAACGATGAGATTATTTCGGGTGTTTGGGATACAAGAAACTGCTTGATGGAGAAAAATAAATAGGTTATCATAAAGACAGGAAAAGATTGCAGAGGGAAAAACGAAAAGGAAAGAGGTGAAAACTAAGCATTTGTGCACGAAAACAAATTGCGATGTTGCGGAATCGTGATTCACACAAACAGGAGGAAGCAATTTGAAAAATGCACCAGATAAGCTCCAGTGGCATCCGGCATTTTGCGCTGCCGCGGGGCTCGAATTCCACGAAGATATTGAACGGCTGGAGTTAAAGCCGGAATACAATCTGAGCAAAGAACCAATCCGTATTGATCTTCTTATTATAAAAGAAGAAAGTGACAGACGAATTAAGAATGAAATCGGTCATATCATGAAAAAATATAATGTGATCGAGTATAAGAGCCCGGAAGATGCACTGACTATTGATGATTTTTATAAGACAGTCGGATATGCATGTCTGTACAAAGGCTATGGAGAACGTGTAGATGCAGTTCCAATCAATGAACTGACAGTATCTATTTTCAGAGCAACCCGACCGGAGAAAATGTTTTTGACATTGCAGAAGTATGGACATAAAATAAAAGAAAAATATTCGGGAATTTATTATGTGACAGAACGGTTGCCGTTTCCAGTGCAGATTATTGTGACACAGGAATTAGAGCCGCGTGAGCACAGGAGTTTGAGGATTTTGTCTAATCATGCAAAGAAAGAAGACGTGGAGGAATTTCTGAGAAAAGCAGAAGGAATGAATACACCGCGTGACCGGCAGAATGTTGAGGCTGTGTTACAGGTAAGTGTCAGGGCAAATGATGAGCTATATCGTGAAATAAGGAGGGATGCGAATATGTGTGATGCGTTGAGAGAACTGATGAAGGATGACCTGGAAGATGCCAGAAAGAAGGGGGAAGCTATAGGAAAAGCAGAAGGAGAAGCCAAAGGAAAGGTCATGGGCGAAGCAAAAATCATTCTTAAAATGAACCACAGCGGAATGACCCCAGAAAACATTGCATCCATCACAGGTAAGGATCTGGATGAGATCAATGCAATACTGGAAGGAAAAGTTCCGGTGTTGGGGTAAATTAAAAGAAGAAATTTATACTTGAACGTGCAGAGGTATGGAATTAAGAAGGGGAGGTGACTGGTATGTTGGCTTTGCAGGGATACTATGACGGAAACATGGTTCGAACTTTAGAAAAAATTCATGCAAAGAAAAATCAAAAATTGATTATAACAGTTTTGGACGAATTTATGGATGAATCAGATTCAAAAGATGAAAAAAAATCAGCGAGAGGGATATTGGCTCAATATGCAGATCCCAGCTTACGAGAGAAAGAACAATATGCTTGGGAAAAGGCGGTGACAGAAAAGCATGGTAGTGCTTGATGCAAACGTTATTTTAAGATATCTTCTGAATGATAATGAGGCAATGGCAAGAGAAGCTGAAAGTATTATAAAAACAGAAGTTACAATGGTTCCAATTGAGGTTATTGCGGAAGTTGTATATGTATTAAAGGGCGTATATTCTGTTGATGGAAATAAGATTAGGGATGCATTGATGGAATTTTTGTCAGAAGTGACAGTTGCAGAAAAAGAAGTTATTCAGGTAGGACTTGACGCATATGCGGAAAATAATTTAGACTTTGTGGACTGTATTTTATATGCGTATAGTTGTGTAAAGAAATATGATATCAAAACATTTGATAAGAAATTGAATAAACTGTTATCTAGGTGATGGCTAAGTAGTTAAACAAAGAAAGTGATATCCAATCAATGAACTGACAGTATCTATTTTCAGAGCAACCCGACCGGAGAAAATATTTTTGACATTGCAGAAGTATGGACATAAATATAGAAGAAAAATATCCGGGAATTTATTATGTGACAGAACATTTACTGTTTCCAGCGCAGCTTATTGTGACACAGGAATTAGAGCCGGGAGAGCATCGAAGTTTACGAATCCTGTCTAGGCATGCCCAAAAAGAAGATGTGGAAGGATTCCTTAGAAAAGCAGAAGGAATGAATACACCGCGTGACCGGCAAAATGTAGAAGTGTTGTTACAGGTAAGTGTCAAGGCAAATGATGAGTTATATCGTGAAATAAGGAGGGATGCGAATATGTGTGATGCGTTGAGAGAATTGATGAAGGATGATCTGGAAGATGCCAGAAAATTGGGAGAATTGGAAGGAGAAGAGCGTGGTAAAATTGTGGGCGAAGCAAAAATCATTCTTAAAATGAACCACAGCGGAATGTCCCCGGAAAACATTGCATCCATCACAGGTAAGGATCTGGATGAGATCAATGCAATATTGGAAGGAAAAGTTCCAGTTCTGAGTTAAATTAATTGGGAATACCCGTATTAAACAAAAATAGAATATTTAGGTAAAAAGAAGTGATGATGTATGAGAAAAAAAGAATATATCATCACTTTTTCTTATTAAAACAGAATTGGATTGACTACCGATGATGACGGAGATAGTATGAAAATATACTTTTGAGATAAATTTGTAAAAAACAAACAAACTTATTAATTCTACATATTATTAATAGAGAATAGGAATGACAATGTTTAGAAGAGAAAAGAAAAATAATTGGGCTTTGATCAATCGTGTAAAATATGACGGCCCTTGTGATGGTTCGCCTTGGCTGATCTATAAATATCCGGAAGAGGACTTTGGATATGGTTCACAGTTAGTTGTGAATCAGGGACAGGAAGCCTTATTTTTTAAGGGCGGAAAGGCATTGGATTTATTCGAGCCGGGAACGCATACGCTTAATACAGGGAATTTGCCACTTTTGAACAAACTTGTAAATCTGCCGTTCGGTGGAGAGACTCCGTTTACGGCAGAAATTTATTATGTGAATAAAACTTCGAAATTAAATATGAACTGGGGAACACAGAACCCGTTTCCAGTAGAAGATCCGAAATACGGGATTTTGTTATCCATCCGGTCGCACGGTACATATGGATTGCGTATCGATGATACAAGAAGGTTTGTTGCGGAAGTGGTAGGTGCAGTTCCGTTGGGGTCAACCGTAACTTATGAATTTGTCGCAGCATATTTTAGTGGACTTCTTGTATCGAAAATTAAAAATGTCATTTCTGCATATATGATCCGCAGAAAAATTTCGTTTTTGGAGGTTACCGGATATTTGGACGAAATATCCGAAGATTGCAAAAACGCAGTGAAAGATGAGTTTGAACGATTTGGTGCGGAAGTCGTAAATTTTTATGTGGAAACCATCATACCGCCAAAGAGTGACTATGAAAAACTCAGAGAATACAAAGAAAAATGCCTTATGGGAAAATTGGAATGAACAGAAAGAAAGCAGAAGCAAAAAGAAAAAAATTTCACCTTAATCGGATTGCATTTTTATTTCCGATTATTTTTTATGCGATATATGCAGTGGTGTATCTGATTATTTTCCCGGATGCTTATGGGACGGGCTTACACTTGAATAACTGGTTATTTAATAATCCGGAACATTTACTTTCTATTCTGCAAAATCCGGGCAAAGTTATTCTTTCGACAGGAAAATTGTGGGCATGGAAAATTTTATTATACATTTTATGGACAGGATTCATTGCTTCATTATTTTATCTGGGATGGACAATCCAAAACAAAAAACCGGAATATCATCCGCAGGCTGTGCTCCGTGGAAGGGAACCATATCAAAAAGCCCTGCAGATAAATGAAGAAATAAAAGCGCATGAATATAACGTGACAAGAGAAGTAAAGACAGCGGTTCGAAATGTTATGGAATATTTGCGGAATGAGAGTGATTTTGGAGTCGGAGATAATTCTGTGATTGCCTGTGAACGTGAGATCGCAAACTGCCTAAAGACGATAGAAAACAATATTCCCGCGTTATGCAATACAAAGACTATGGGAAAAACAGAAAAAATTATTATAGAAAACTGTAAAATCATTCAGATAAATCTCAAACTTCGAACAGAGAGAAAAAAACGATAAAAGGAGGCACAGGGATTATGCAGCATCAGGTTGTTGAGTTAGAATGTCCGGGATGTGCGGCGATAATTACAACAGGGACAAAAACATGTCCATATTGCTTTCGCCCTATTGTAATTACTTCGTTTAACAGTATCAGTGATTTTTCATCACGGGATCTGAATAAACAGACCAATGTATATAAAAAAGCGATGGCAGACCATCCGGACGATGGAATATTAAATACGTCACTTGCTTTTTGTTACCTGAAATTAAAATTGTATGACAAAGCAATATCGTGTTTTGAAAAAGCACTGGAAGATAATTTTGAAGATTCGGAGATCTGTTTTTATGCAGCAGTTGCATTGTTAAAGGGGAAAAAGGCATTTTTAACGTCGCGTCCGGTTATCAATAAGATAGAAGAATATTTAAATGCAGCGATTATGATCGAGCCGAGGGGAATTTATTATTATTTTTGGGCTTATATAAAGTATGACTATTATTACAGAAAACATTTTAGATCAACACCGGATTATCAGGAATTGTTAGAAACGGCTTCATCCAGCGGATATTCGGAATATGATGTACATAATTTGTTTGATCTGTTGGAAGTAAAGAAACCGGATGCCATGAGATGACGGAAAAACGTTTTTTTATGCGAAGATAAAGGAATTAAAAAATACGAATGAGAGGAAAGAAAAGATGAATTGTCCAAAATGTGGAAGAGAGATCAGGCCAACAGATAAGTTTTGTATTGCCTGCGGGGCTAAATTAGAAAATCATGGAGAGGAGAACGAAAATTTCAACGCTGCATCGATGAGAAAACTGGCTGGGGAAACGGTAAATCATGCAGCTGAGTCTTTGATGGGAACAAGCAAAAATGGAATTGATTTTATGGTGCGCCGGTATTTTTTCGGTTTTGGAGATTTTATAGCTGTTTCAATCTGTGCTTTTGTGATCAGTTTACTTTTGAAACTGTTTTTGGGACATGAATATTTGATGGGACCTATGAATAAGTTTGGTTATTTTTGTTCCGTCATTGAAATTTTGGCGTTTTTAGTATTTGTTGTATCTTTAGAGGAGTCTATGCATGCAAAATCAAATGGCAGAGCGAAAACGAAAGTCGATGAGGCCACTCAGAAATATATTTCTGAGTTAAAATCCAGAGCAATTGAAAAATTCAATGTGGATGAGGAACAGTTGGAAGAAGTAGAGCCGGTTGTTATAGCCGGAGCAGGAACAACACCGCGTATAAATTCTTTAGGTAATACTGCAAATGCCAAAAAAATTGTCAGCCTTTTAGAAAGATTTTATTCGAAAGATCCATTTGAGGCATACAGGGTTGATAAGGATGCTATGCCGAGATACTTATTGATACAGACTACTGTTTATGCGTTTACGGATACACAATTGCTTGTGTATGTAGGAAATATTGATATTTCAACGGGCATGATATATGACGAGACGGTGTCGGAAGTGTTCTATTCGGATGTAAATTCTCTTGTGCAGCAGGAACTTTTAAAGAAATATAACAAAAAGTATTATACGGTAAAATATTTGATGCTGGATATCTGCGGAATTTCCAAAATAGCTGCGTTTGATACAAGATTAGTCCCTGACGTTAACGAACGCCTGGCAGGAATGGAAAGCTACATAAGAGAAAAAAAGAATTAAAGATTTACAGTGGGGAGAAAGAAAATGTTTTGTAGAAAATGTGGAACTGAGAATGAAGATCAGGCAGTATTTTGCAAAGAATGTGGAGCAAGACTGGTCTTGGGACCGTCATTGGAATCACAGATAAAGAAATTGTTAAAGCGTATAGCCTCTCTGCCTAAAAAATATAAAGTAGGTGCGGGAATCGGAATCGCAGCCATCGTGGTGATTCTTATTGTAGTGGCCAATTTAAATTCCACCATCAATTTAAATAACTATGTTACGGTAACCTTTGAGGGTTATGATGGATATGGAAAAGCAACTGCGACGATTGACTGGAATAAAATTCTGGATAAATATAAGAAAAAGATTTCTTACACATCCAAAGCAAAATCCAAATATGAATATGCTTTATTCGGATATTCAATGGAAGAATTACTCGGGAATTGTGTTGCGGTGTCTTTAGAGAAGGAAGACGGATTAAGCAATGGAGATCGGGTAAAATATGTCTGGAACATTGATGAAAACCAACTGAAAAAGTATGTGGACTGCAAAATAAAGTATTCAGATGAAACCGTAGATGTATCAGGACTGGAAAATATAAAAACATTTGATCCATTTGAAAATCTTACGCTTACCTATAGCGGAATAAGTCCGAATGGAACGGTTGCGATAAGTTATACGGGAGATGTACTGGATGAAGATGAATTTTATTGTGATATAGATTCCGGTCTGAGTAATGGTGATGTCATCACCGTTTATTTAAATTCGGATGATATGGAATATTATGTAGAAAATTATAAAATGATCCCTTCCGAGACGGAAAAGGAATATACCGTGGAAGGACTGGATAAATATGCATCTTCGGTTAAAGACATTAGCAAGGAAATGATTGCTGCCATGAAAAAACAGGCAGAAAGTGTAGTTACAGAATATACGGCAAAAATGGGTTCGGATTGTACGGTAGATTCTGTTGCATTTGTAGGCGATTATTTGGAAAACTGTAAAAATGATAATTACGCAGATAAGCAGAATTGTTATGGAGATGTATACAAAATCAAGTTGCATGTAAAACCGTCCGAAGATTACAAGGCTGTTAAAATGGTTGAGTATTATGATGTTCAATTCCATAATATCGTTGTAAAAGGAAACGGGGAATGTGAGGCAGATCTTTCCGATTATTATACACCGGGTGAGAATTTTTCGAAGGACTGTTATTATGGGCCGGAAGATTATGACTATTATACTTATTATTTTGATGGATTCGAAACACTGGATGATGTAAAAAATGCCCGTGTCGACAGTGTGGCAGCAGACTACGATACCGATTGGAATATGGATGGAGGAGATCAGGCAGAAGTTTCGGATCAGGGGTTGTTGTGTTCGTACAGTACCAAAAGAAAAATCACCGAAGAAGAAATACAGGGGTATTTAAACAAAGACTATTCTTCCTGTCATTTTCCGGGGGACAGAAGTGTTATCCAGATGATTATTAATGAAATGTATGCTTTGAATGGATATAAATTTCAGGATGAAGACTTGAAAAATTATTATGAAAAGCAGGACTGGTACAATAAGATTGAAAGCAAAACAACGGATATGGCAGAAATATATAAAAATATGTCAAAGACCGAGCAGGATAACATTAAATTGCTAAAAAAATACAAATAGATGGTTAAATAAAATATGAAGAAAAAATATAAAAATTTTATCGGCCTGTTGTACATAACCGGGGTACTGTGTTTTTGCGTGGCCTGTGGCAGAAATGTGCAGACCTCTGTTTATACACAGGAGCGAGTATCTGAAAATGTGATTCAGGATACGGAGCAATCAGAAGAAAATACAGAGCAGGAAAGGGAAGCGGTTGTGCAGCAGGCAACTGCACAGGAAGAAATACACAGTAGAGATACAGAGGATACGCAAAAAGATAAAAATACAGAAAACACAACAGAAAAACAAAAATATACAGTGGTTATCGATGCAGGACATCAGGAAAATGGAGATTCGCGTTTAGAGCCGATCGGTCCCGGGGCAAAGGAAAAGAAACCCAGAGTGTCAAGTGGAACAAGCGGACGTGCCAGCGGCTTAAAAGAATACCAGCTTACGCTTGACGTTTCGTTGAAACTACAGGTAGAACTTGAACACAGAGGGTATCAGGTTGTAATGGTAAGGACAACAAATGACGTAAATATCAGTAACTCGGAGAGAGCGGCCATAGCAAACGATGCAAACGCCGATGCATTTATTCGGATTCATGCAAATGGATCGGAAAATACTTCGGTACATGGAGCCATGACCATCTGCCAGACCTCATCAAATCCGTATAATGGAGATCTGTATGACAAAAGTCAGGCATTAGCTTCGGCAGTGCTGGACGATCTGGTGTCAGCAACAGAGTGTAAAAAAGAGTATGTCTGGGAAACGGATTCCATGAGTGGGATCAACTGGTGCAAAGTGCCTGCCACAATCGTTGAGATTGGATATATGACAAATAAGGAAGAAGATTTGAAGATGGCGACCGATGAGTACCAGAACAAGATCGCAGATGGTATTGCGGATGGGATTGATGAATACTTGTGGGGGAAATAAAAATGCATCATGATAGCGGTAGGAAAAGATTGCGGAGGAAGCAATTTCTTAATTATAAAAGAAGAAAGTGACAGACGAATTAAGAATGAAATCGGTCATATCATGAAAAAATATAATGTGATCGAGTATAAGAGCCCGGAAGATGCGTTGATCATTGATGATTTTATAATACAATTGGGTGTGCATATTTGTACAAAAAATATAGAGAATGTATAGATGCAGTTTCGGTCAATGGATTGACAGTATCTATTTTTAGAGAAACCCGACCGGAGAAAATGTTTTTGCTATTGTAGAAACCTGTACTTAGATACAGAGATAAACTGCCGAATATAAAAATACATTACGAAAGATGCGGGAGAAAGAAATTCATGAGACAACAAGATATTTTTGCAAGTTCCCAAATACTTGTTTTTAACCCTATTCTCAAAGACAATGTTGAAATAAAGATTCAATATTTTTGCTATCTGAAAAGACTAATCAGATTTGTTAAATGGGATAGATCAAAATATACCAAAGCCCAACTTGCTTTCTACAAGGAAATTTTATGTGGTGAAGACTCTCTTCCTCAAATTTCGAAAGAGAATAAAATTCCTTCCAGTATATGCTATCTTATGCCGTACGACCTTGCAATTATACTGGCTTATCATCCAAAAGTGATTCATACAGAGAAGCTTGCAATTATCATTAATAAAATTGTTTCTGACTTCAATTTACCTATAAATTCTAACTTTTTTTTGTATCGAGAATTTGACGCAGCACTTGGAGATACAAAAGCGTGGGAAGAAGTTCTGGTCAACAAAGCAGTAAGCGGATACAACCAATATTTAAAAACAGTCAAAGAGAATATTCTCTTCCTCAAACAAGATCCGTACAATATCCTGATTACAGCAACGATGAGTGCAGGAAAATCAACGCTCATTAATGCTTTGGTAGGTAAGAATATCAGCTTGATGCAGAATATGGTTTGCACAAAAAAAATAAATAATATAATATCAAAACCATTTGAAGATGGTGTTTCAAGTAAATACGACCAAAATCTTTCTATGAATGTTTCTAAATATAACCTCCTAAATGATAATGAAGGCAACTTTTCATCAAGAATCACCGTTGGAACATACTTCAATAGTTGTTTAGCAGGACATCGAATTGTTCTGATGGATTCTCCTGGTGTAAATTCCAATGAACACAAGGAACATCGTGAGATTACCTACAAGATTGTCCGTTCCAGAAAATACAGATTGCTTCTCTATGTAATGAATGTAACCCAGCTTGGAACCAATGATGAGGAGCAGCACTTGCAAATTGTGAAAAAATATCTTGGTAAAGCAAAGATTCTTTTTATCATTAACAAAATTGATAACTTAATTTTCGAAGTTGACAGTCTGACAGATGTAATTGAAAATCAACGGAGTTTCTTATGTTCCAAAGGTTTCAAAAATCCAATTATTTGTCCTGTTTCTGCACGTGCAGCATATCTGGTAAAAAAGAGCCAGCAGGAAGAATTGGATCGCATCGAACGTCATGAAATGAATAACTATATTGCCAAGTTTGAACAGAATAGTTTAACCAGCTATTATGAAAACAAGCTTCATTGCTTATCTATTTTGAATTCAAATGAACAATACAAGTCATTACTTAAAAATTGCGGATTTGCATATTTGGAGCAAATAATTGAACATCTTACAAACGGAGGTAAAATAAATGACACAGGTTTATGTTAACTACAATCCCTATCGTCTCGAAACAAAGTTAATGATTAATGGTAGAGATGTTTCTACCGACAGCATTCTTTACAAAGTCACCAAAGGGAAGCGTCTTCAGGAGTGGGTAGGTCAATTTCCTCAAATGCTTCGTGAAGAATTGAACACTTTAGATTTTTGCCTTGAATTTTGTGGTATGGCTTTGGATTGGGACGATTTTGAAGAGGCTTTTGAACAGGCACAGAAAGAAGGCATTATTAAAATTTCCAACATGAAATACATTGCAGGAAAAAGTGATGAAGACATTAACGAAAAAATCATCAAAGTTTTTCAAGATTTACAAGAAGGTCCTTTAGATGAATTTAGAGATGTAAAACTGACTAAGACTTTTGAAAACATAAACAATGACATTTTTCCGATAAATGTCATTGCTACAATGAGTTCTGGTAAATCCACGCTTATTAATGCATTGCTTGGGAAAAAACTTATGCCGTTCATGAATGAAGCGTGTACTGCTATTATTACAGAAATCCTTGACGCTGATGATCCTACCTTTGCAGCAGTTGTTTATGATGAAAATAATGTTGTACTTCAGAAGGTTCCTCATTTAACTTACGAGATTATGAATAAACTCAATGTCACTCCGGAAGTTCATCGTATTTCGACCGAAGGTGATATTCCTTTTCTTGATTCTAAGAATACAGCACTTATGCTTGTTGACACTCCAGGTACCAATAACTCTCAGAATCAGGCCCATAAGAATACTACATACAGAACTATTAACAGTGATTCTAACAATCTTATTTTGTATGTCTTAAACGGAACTCAGTTGAGTACTAATGATGATGCTGATCTGCTCCATTATGTTGCGGATCAAATTAAAAAAGGAGGCAAACAGGTTCGAGATAGATTCTTATTTGTTATCAACAAGATGGATCAATTCAATCCTCAGGAGGAAAACATTGAAAAAGCTATTCTTTCTGCCAAAAGATACCTCGCTTCTTATGGTATTGACGATCCACAGTTGTTCCCTTGTTCGGCTTTTGCTGCTTTGAATATCAAGACGGATCTTGCTGAAATTGATATTGACAATCTGACAAAAACGCAAGAGCGCCAACTTCCATGCTCTGCAAGAGATGCCCTCCTTATGATCGATAAAGTCTTGGAGTTTGAGACTATGCATCTTGAAAGATATTCTACGCTCTCTCCAAGTGCCCAGCAGAAGCTAAATTTCCGTTTGAATCAGGCGATTGAATATGGTGATACCAAGGAACAAGCATTAATTCATTCCGGCATCTGCTCCATCGAAGCGGCTATTACTACCTATGTAAAGAAATATGCTAAGACAAAAAAAATTAAAGATCTAGTTGAGTCTTTTCAGGAAGTTCTTGAAAGCAGTGAAGTTCTTGTCAAGGCTAAAACCCGTGTTGCTATTGATGAAAAAGCTGCTAAGATTTGTGCCGAACGAGCAGCAGCAATCAAACAAATAATTGCGGATGGAGAAGAAGCTGAAGCCTTTAAGCAGAAAATAGCTATTCTTGATCCTATGCCTATTATATCTGAAAAGGCTGAACAACTGAAGCAGAATGCTACAACCAAGTCTAATAAGATTTTTAGGCCATATGGTGAAATTTTAACCAGCCGTGACGAAGCCAAACGGCTGGTTAATCAGTTCAGTACTTTCAGTTCTGATGCAATGGCAGAACTGGTTTCCGAACTTGAAAGTGTGATTAATCGTGAGATTGTCAGTACTGGTGAACGATTACTTATGGAATATCAGGAGAAAGTTTCTAAATTTGATGAATCTACCAGTAATGAACAACTTGATTTCCAAACGCTCGATCTCATAAAAGGTGTTTTGAATACAATGCATGAAACTGCTGAGAGTTGGACAACTGATGCCTTCGCTTCTGAAACAATTGAAGATATTGGTGAGACCATTTATGAAGAAAGAATCTATTACGAAAAGGTTGGTCAGAAAGAAAAAAAAATTTTTACGGGTACTCATGAGGAAAAAATAGGAACTCAAAGAGTCAAATGTGGCAATCATAAAAAGAAAATAGGAATAAGACAAGTAAAGAAGCCCGGTTTCTTCTCTGCCATTGCAAGATTTTTCGGTGGAGGTTATACGGAAGAAAATGTTTACGAAATTGTTGATGATTACAAGGTCGAAGATATTTACGAAAAGGTCCCTGACTATAAGACCGTCATGGAGGATATTTATGAAGAAAAAACCGAGCAGATTGAGAAATACAATGTCTCTACTGCATCAATCCAGCAGAAACTTGTTGCAAAAATGCGTCGCAATTTGGATGACGGAATTGAAAGCGCGCTGGGATTTGCTGAAGAGCAGGTTGAAATAATGAAATCACAATTTTCTCGCATCTTCACTGAACTGGATGAAATTATTGCTTTCAAATATACAGAACTTGAAAAGTGCGCTACTGACGAATCTGAAAAGCTAGAAATCCTCCAGAAGAATAAAGATATCTTGGAATGGATTGAAGCCAACATGAATGAGATTAATTCTATTCTAAATATATAAAGAAAGTGAGGACAAAATGAATACGGAAATCAAAAAGTTCGCCGATTCCGGTGATATAAAATCGTTAAAGTATATTTTTGTCGATTCCCTTGATGTTGATCCTACTTTTGTTCGATATGAGGAAGAATATAACTACTGCAAGTCTATCCCTGGCTTGTTTGAACCTTATGTAGAACTGACTCCCTTAAGCGAGAACAAGGCTAACTGGACAGAAGAATATTGGACACATCTTAAAATGGATCTTATCAAAAATTTCTCCGATAAAAGAATGTCACATATGCGTGATGTGGCACAAGTATTTCTAGCTGATAAAGTTCAAAGAATCCTTGCAGAGCGTGCCACTAATCAGAAGATTCAGCAAAGTATTGTTTTAAAAGCTGAGCCTGTTCAAATAGAGAACATTAAAAATATTCCTTCTAAGCTTGATATCGCCCAGAAGGAACTCTCTATTTCCAAAACAAAGTTTCAGGCACGACAACTTCAAGAAAAAAAACGAGAACGGAAAGTACAAAACAAATCTCAGCAAGAAGGTAAAACAAAGGAATTGGCAGCCAAAACAGAGCAGCCGTGTCATATGCCAACACAAGCAAATATCCAGACGGGAGATGGATTTTTAAAAAAAAGCGACAGGAGTTGCAGTAGTTCTTATTCTGTTACTAAAATTACGCAATCACACAGAATGGCAATTAATACTCCCACTCTGGCACAAGTGAATCAAAGAGAGCACTTGGTTAGTGGCACTGCCGTAAACGAAAACACAGATGCTTTGCCATTAGTTAGAAACAACCTACATCAGATTTTCCAAACCAAACAGTGTATTTTCAAAGTATCATCTACATTTGAAAAATTGTATCGGTATAAATTTGATTGTGCTACTAATGAAGTTATTGAAATTGTGGTTTATAAACGGGTAAAAGCTGATGCCCCTGAACTTAAGCGATTTCAATATATATCTACCAAGAAAACGCCTGGAAAATCAACTCCATTCTGTGATAAAACCTATAGTATTTTTTCACTAATATCACAAGGAAATTTGCGTGGATATATGTTATGTTCCAAAGATATCTATGACTATTATCAGCTAACGGAACCTCATAAAATATATTTTACTTATGAAAAATACGAAAAGAAAGGACGGTGAAAGTTGCATTGGCAAGATTTAATTCTCGCACCCAATCGAAAGTTGCACAAGTAGGAACTTCACAGTTAGCACCCACAGATATGGAAAATCTACATGAACCAGTTTCATCTTCTGCTGTCTATGATGCTTCACCAAAAGATTTAAATTTCACAGTTTTACAAAATAATCTACAAAACTGTCTTTCTATTGTAGATAATGAAATAATGAAAAACTATATACCATCATTACAAAATTGTCCTGTTGTACCGCTGGGCGAAGCAACCATTTCCCAGCTTGAACAAATTCAATTTTTCCGTATTTCTGAATTGGTTTACCAAGAGGATGAGTTTTCCGTTCATAAGCTAGCTACCATTTTTAGTGCTTTATCCAGCAAGCCTTGCACCTTGGTTTTAATGATTCAAAGTGATGGAGAAAACAACAACTTCTATTTAGGCGTTCGTTCCAGAGATAGTCATTTCTCTGGAGGTACAATGCGCCAGCTTCTCAAACAGAGCCTTCTTGGTCTGTTTCCCGGAAGTAGTACAGATGACTATTTCAATGAAAACATGGTTACAGATCTTGGTAAATTAAACATTCAAGCGGTATCAAGTGTTACCAGTATTGCTGACTATAAGCAAGAAAAAAGTACGTTTGGAAATAAAGATTTCATTCAGGGATTGGAAAAATTCATTTACAGTATGCAGGGAAAAGCGTTTACCGCTGTATGTATTGCCAACAATCTTGAACATAGTGATTTGATCGAAACTCGAACCGAATATGAGCGCATCTACACGCTCATGTCCCCTTTCGCCAATATGCAATATAACTATATGCTCAATAATAGTTCTGCAACAACAGAAAGTGATACTCATGGTGGTTCCGACACAGACACAAACGGAATTTCTTTTGATGCAAGTATTACCAACTTATATTCTCATACAGTGCAACAGGGAAACAACCAATCACGGACAGTAACTGATACCACAGGAAAAAACATTTCTGTTGGTGTTGGACAGAACAATACTGTCGGTAAGGGTGACAGTGTAAATAAATCTGAAACGAAAACAACAACCTTAGACACTTATGTGAAAACTGACCAAAGTGCTGAAATAAACATCGGTTATGCATCTGTCAAGTCAAGCATAAATGCCGGGGTATCATCCAGTGTATCTCGTGCTAAAACGCATGCAACCTCCCATACCGACTCTGTGTTTGATTCTGTCTCACGAAACCTTACCTTGGGTTTAAATTCTTCCAAGGCAATCGGAAATACTATAGGTCAAAGTCATAGCATAACTGACAGTAATGCTATTGCAATCGGAACACAACAAGGTAAAAATCAAACCCACAGTATTTCGAAGCATGTTGCGCATACAACTGCTCTTTCTGAAACCTTTGGCAATTCACAGGCAGTAACTCTCAATGTTCAAAATAAATCTTTAATCAACACATTAAACCGATTGGAAAAGCAATTAAACCGGCTTGAAGAGTGTGAAAGTGTCGGCATGTGGGATTTCGCTGCATACTTTCTTGGAGAAAGTGCCGCTGAAGCTGAAACAGCTGCAAGTATGTACCGTTCTCTTATTTCGGGAAATCAAAGTGGACTTGAAAGTGCCGCAGTCAATACTTGGACTGACAAAAAACGAGTTAAAGATATTTCCAAGTATGTCGTAAATTTCATTCACCCAGTGTTTCTTTATGAATTTGCAGATACTGCTGTTGAACGTCATACTTTCGTTGATGCAACAGCTTTGGCAAGTACAAACGAACTTGCTATTCTGCTCGGATTACCAAGAAAATCTGTAAAAGGACTTCCAGTTATTGAGCACGCTCCATTTGCTCAAGAGGTTCTTTCAAACACTCCAAAAGAAGAAAAGCAATGCATTGAACTTGGTGTTGTTAATAACTTTGGTAAAAACACGGCCTCTCCTGTCAAATTAGATTTAGAAAGTCTTTCCATGCACACCTTTATTACTGGCTCTACTGGATCGGGGAAAAGTAATACTGTTTATCAAATTCTTTCCGAACTATTAAAAAACAGTGTTCATTTTCTGGTTATTGAACCCACTAAAGGTGAATACAAATATGTATTTGGTGGCAAAGACAATGTCTCAGTATATGGAACAAATCCTTTAGTTACAAAACTTCTGCGGATAAATCCTTTCAGTTTTCCAAAAAAAGTTCATATTTATGAGCATTTGGATCGATTGGTTGAGGTATTCAAGGTTTGCTGGCCCATGTATGCTGCGATGCCCGCTATTTTGAAGGGGGCAATTGAACAAGCTTATGTAAAATCCGGATGGGATTTACGTAATTCCACAAACAAATATAATGACCGTTTATTCCCTAATTTCATTGATGTTCTTCAACAAATTGATGGAGTTATGGAACGCTCCCAATATTCAAGTGACAGCAAGGGAGATTACAACGCGCTTAGTTTAAGACTTCATTCTCTCATAAATGGTATCAATAGTCTTATTTTTACTACTGATGAAATACCAGAATCCGAATTATTTGATCACAATGTTATCATTGATTTGAGTCGGGTGGGATTTCCTGAAACAAAATCCTTAATTATGGGCTTGTTGGTGATAAAACTCCAAGAGTATAGGATTGCTTCTTGCGATTGCATTAATGTGGATCTCAACCATGTTACAGTTCTTGAAGAAGCGCATAATCTTCTCAAGCGAGCTTCACTAGAACAATTGTCAAAAAGTTCCAATTTGTTAGAAAATTCTGTTGAGCTACTTACTAATGCCATTTCTGAAATGGGAACTTATGGTGAAGGATTCATCATTGCCGATCAGACCCCTAGTCTGTTAGATATGGCTGTCATTCGTAACACTAATACGAAGATTATCATGCGTTTGCCTGAATATTCTGATCGTGAACTGGTTGGGCGAGCAGTAGGCTTAAAGGATGAGCAGATTGCTGAACTGTCTAAGCTTAACAATGGTGTTGCTGCTATTTATCAAAATGATTGGATTGAATCCGTTTTGTGCAAAGTGAAAAAATATTCCAGTGATGATCTGTAGCGCTATACTAATGTTGTAACAGAAGTGGCTAATTAAGATATAATAAATCCCACAGAAAAAATAGGTGATCAATATGCCACAAAGTTACACTCCTGAATTGAGGAAGAAAATTGTACGGCTTCATGCGGAAGAAGGTGGTACTTATAAGAGCATCACTGATGAGTATGGGATACAAAGCCAGCATTTCCGCGTGGTGCAGCGAATTTAGCAAAGAATGCCAAGTCAAAGTTCTCGAAGATCCTAATTTACCGAATGAAATGGAACTTATGAAGGAGAATCTCCGGTTACGATAAGAACTGGAAGAAGCAAAAAAGAGAATCTTTTCCTAAAAAAGCAGCGGCATTCTTGGCAAAGGAAATCGATTAGAGGCTTATAGATTCGTAGAACAATATCATACAGAGTTTGTGTGTGCTGGATTCTCCGAAGGCTTGAAATTTGTCCAAACGTTTACTATAACTACCGAAAACACCGGAAGACAGATTACTATATCCATAAATCAGAAGTACAAAATCAGATTAAAGTAATCTATCATTCACACAATGGAGTCGATGGCTACCGTAGCATGAAAGCTTATCTAGAACGTAAAGGCTATTTCTATAGTCTGACAACGATTCACAAATATATGAATGCGGAATTGGGACTTCATTCCATCGTGCGAAAAAAGCTAGGATATGAACATGGTAAAACACATAAAATATTTGATAACAAGCTGAAACAAGATTTTACAGCGGAGGCTGTCAATCAGAAGTGGTGTACTGACTTTACATATCTTTTTCTTACAGATCATGAAGTACGTTATAATTTTACTATTATAGATTTGTATGACCGCAGTGTGATAGCCAGTATTACAGACCGCAGCATTACTAGCGACCTTACCATTCGTACACTGCAAAAAGCATTGGATTCATAACCGAAAATAAAAGGAGATCTGATACTTCACAGTGATCAGGGAGCACAGTTTACTTCAAAAGCATTTGTAGATTTCTTCAAATCTGTTCATGTGACACAGAGTATGAGTATAGCAGGTTATCCATATGATAATGCTTCCATTGAACGAAACTTTGTAAACGCTCCATAGTCCATACATAGAATACCAACAGCAAATTTGAAAAAATAGACTAAAATATTAAGACGGTCAAAAAAGTGTAGTCTTAAAAGTTTAGGCTAAACTTTCGCGACAGATGGAGGAAGTCTATGAAATCTCAAACAGCATTGGTTGCACGCAAGTGTCGTCTTAACGAGTGGGGCAGAATGGTTCACGATTGTAAGAACCGCCCTGCGGGCATGTCCGTTGATGAATGGTGTGAGCTTAATTCTATCACAAAGGCCAACTACTATTATCGCATGAAACAAGTCAGAATCGCCTGCCTTGATGCATTACCATCAGAGGAATAGGAACATGCAGTGGTTCCTGTTCCGTTAGAACTAATGGAAGAATCAACAAGTGTTTCAACTGTATTGTCGAATAATACTTCTTATCTTGAGTTATATGCCCATGGAGTGACACTTCGCGTAACGGAAGCAACTTCAGAGACGCTACTGGCTAAGGTACTTGGGGTGCTTGCCCATGTTGAATGATGCTACGTGCTTCAAACAGGTTTATATCGTTTGCGGATATACGGATCTAAGATCTGGTATAGATACTCTGGCATCAATCATTGATGCAAAGACAGATAACAGTCCATTTGTTCCGGACACACTCTATCTCTTCTGCGGTCGCAGGGCAGACCGCATCAAAGGTCTTGTCTGGGAGAAGGATGGTTTTCTCCTCTTATACAAACGCCTTGAGCAGGGAAAATTTGTATGGCCCAGAAACGAAGCAGAAGTCCGGGCTATAACCAGTCAACAATTCCGTTGGCTAATGGAGGGCTTAACCATTACTCCAAAGAAAGCAGTTCAGGAAGTCAAGCCTCCAGAACATATGTCATGATGATTGATTGTGCAAAAGGTAGAATTTTTTGCCATGAAAAACGACCGTATAATCACGGTGTTTTCCACCATCTGTACGACCAAAAACCTGTATGAGGTATTCGCTATTTAAGACCATATGCGCTATAATGAACCTCATAGAAAAGAGGTTCATTATGGCGATGGAATACACAGAAGAACAACTGAATAATTTCGATAAGACTACGCTTGTTCAGCTGTTTCTTGTACAGCAGTCGCAACTTCGTGACATTGATCAGAAACTTCAGTTATTGTTGGAACAGGCCGCTGTTTTGAACAACAACCGTTTTGGCAAATCTTCCGAGAAACTGGGGACTGAAAATCAGATCAGTTTTTTAGAAGTGGATGGTAACATTATTTATTTCAACGAAGCAGAGGCTATTGACAGCCTTGCAGAGTATGAAGACAATGAAACGACAAAACCAAGATGCAGGAAAGCCAAAGGAAAGCGGGCTGCCGATATCCAGGGGCTTCCGGTTATTCCTGTAGAACATAAGATGACAGAAGAAGAACTTATCTCTGAATTCGGCGAAGACGGCTGGTATCAGCTTGAAGATGAAATCTACAATCGCTATCGATTCACTCCTATGAAAGTAGAAATTGAGGAGCACCATGTAGGCGTTTACAAATCTAAGAAAGATAACCACTTCAAAAAAGCAAACCATCCGACTTATTTGTTGAGAAACAGCCTGGTATCACCGACGCTTCTTGCAGGCATCTGGAATGCCAAGTATGTAAATGCTGAGCCGCTTTATCGTCAGGAACAGGAATTCCGGCGAATGGGGCTGAACATTGACCGTGCCGATATGGCGCACTGGACCATACTTTGTGCCGAAAGATATCTTTCCGTCTTTTATGATTATCTGCATGAAAAAATATATAACTATCATGTGCTCCAGGCAGATGAAACTCCGGTTCTGGTCTCAAAAGAGAACCGAACTAAGGGAAGTAAGCATTACATGTGGGTGTATCGAACCGGCAAGATGTATCCGGATAAACAGATCGTTTTGTACGAGTATCAACCATCTCGTAATGCAAGCCATCCAAGAGCATTTCTAAAAGATTTCAAAGGGGTCTGCGTAACGGATGGATATCAGGTCTATCACACCATTGAAAAAGAACGTGAAGACTTACGGATTGCTGGCTGCTGGACACATTATCCCAGAAGTATTGTTATTCCAGAAGCAAGTCTCTATGTGGCATAAATGTTGCTTTTTACAGCATATTTCTTGAATAACGATAGTGCTCTTTTACAATGAAGACGTAACTAATTCATCTCATTATAAAGGAGGTCTCATATGGAAAATACAATCTTACCATTCGATGAACTGATGAAAGCAGTTCTGGAGCAATTAAAATCTCAGAAATACATGGATTCAACGTTGACCGTATATCGACGAACCTACAATCGCATCCACATTTTTCTGAATCATTATGGTACGGACGTATACACTCATGAATTAGGCAAAGCATTTCTTGCTGATTCAAATGTTAGCAAGCCCACCCTCGTAGCTTATGCCTGTGCAGTACGAAGACTGAATGACTATATTGATGGAAAGCCTTACAGGTGCCATCATGGTGATTATAACGAGCAGGTTCCTTTGGTGTTTGCGGACACTTTGACTGGGTATCTTCAAGAATGCATAGATAATGGCAATAAACCGGCTACGATCTGCTCAAAAGAAAGAACCTGTATATCTTTTTTAAGCTTTGTGGAAAATGCAGGTTGTTCTGACCTTTCGCACTTAAACACTGGCATTGTATCGCAAGCCTTGCTTACATTCTCCAACAAGGATGCCTATGCACGTATCCGTCTGTTTCTGAATTACCTTGCTGAAAAAAGCATCATAGAAATGGATCTTTCCAGGATTGTTCCGCACTATAAGAGGGGTGCGGTGCTTCCTACGACATATACGCCAGATGAAATCAGCAGGGTCGAAGCTTCTGTTGATACCAATACTACTATTGGAAAGAGAAACATTGCTATCATCCGACTGGCATCACGAATGGGACTCCGTGCAGGCGACATTGCAAAGCTTAAACTATCGGAAATCAACTTTAGTACGGGATACATTAGTATAATCCAAGAAAAGACAGGGATACCTCTCACACTGCAAATGCCTCGTGAAGTTGTTAATGCCATTTCAATGCACCTTGACAATGATAAACACTCTTTAGAAGACGGGTATGTATTTCATAGCCTGACGGCTCCGTATGGATGTATTACTACAAGCATAATACGACACGTTTTAAATGAATGCTTTACTGCAGCAAATGTCAATACAGCAGGGAAAAAGCATGGTCCACATGCATTTCGGTCATCCCTTGCAAGTTCAATGGTAAACGATAATGCACCTTATGAGGTAGTTAGAAGGATACTGGGACATTCAAATCCTGATGTTATCAAGCATTACGCTAAAGTGGATATTGAAAATCTGCGGATGTGTTCTATAGATCCTCCGATTCCCACAGGGATTTTCCGTGATTATCTTTCTGGCAGGGAGGTGATCACTCATGTTTGATAGTATTTACTCAGATCAGTTATCACAGTATTACGGTCTGCGTCGGGAAACATTGAGTGAAAGCGCAGAAAAACACGAATTATGCTATCTGCGTCGCTTTGATTCGTATGTTTCCGAACGGTTGGATTCTCCCGGACACATCACGGAAGATTTCATCAACGAATGGGTTGGTTCCCTTTCAGGAAAAAGCAGTTCTGTTGAGAATAAAATCATTGTAATACGACAGTTTCTGGAATTCCTCAAGCATACCGGAGAAAGTGTTGCCATGCCATCCATACCCAGAGTTCATGATGACTATGTCCCATATATCTTTAGTGATACGGAGTTGAATTGTATTTTCGAGTCTGCTGATAACATCGTTCAAAAGGATCCAAAGGCTGACCCTTATCTGGTGATAGAGTTTCCGGTGATTCTCAGACTTTTATACAGTTGTGGCCTTCGAATCGGTGAAACGGTCAAAATAAGTATGAATGATGTAGATCTGGATGGTGGCATACTTCGTCTTATAAACACAAAAGGCAATAAGCAACGTTTAGTCCCGATGTCAGCGCCCATGACAGATATCCTATACAAGTACTGCTTGGCAATGAACCTTATCGGCAGGAACAACATATGGCTTTTCCCATCCTCTAAAAATGAGGGTCATATATCCGACAGATCAGTAAAACACAGATTTGAGTACATTCTTCGTAATAACGGTATTCAAGTCTGTAACCGAAAGAAACACGAGCGTGGTCCATGCCTGCATTGTATGCGCCATGTGTTTGCGTTTAAATCGTTTGCAAAGGCCGAACGGGAAGGAAGGCACTTTGATGACGCTGTCCCATTCTTGTCTGTTTATCTTGGACATGCCGGCATTAATGAAACTGCCAAGTACCTTAAATTCAGTAATGAGCTGTTTCCGGAGTCCATCGATTTCTTTGGCAGATTTATGAGCGACCTGCTTCCGGAGGTGAACTATGAAGAATAAAAAAATTTCCTTCTTGGGTCATCTTGAGTGTTATTTCAATATATATTTACCAACTGTAAAGGGCTTATCACAATCAACGATAGCTTCGTATAAGGCAACATTTCGTATACTTATGGAATTCTTATATACAGTAAAAGGTATTCCCTCTGATAAAGTGGAGTTCAGTACCCTTGATGATAAGTTGATCATGGAGTTCTTAAGCTGGATAGAAACAGAGCGTAGCTGCAGTGTCAGCACCAGAAACCAGAGGCTCTCTGCTATTGCAGCATTCTCGATATATGCACAGAATAGAGATTTTGGTTCAGCAGTTACTTTCAGAAACTGTGTACTAAAAGTTCCAAAGAAGAAAGTGCCTCGCAAAGGCAGAAGCTCATTCACAAGGGATGAAGTCAAAACTTTATTCGAATTACCCAATTCAAGTAATGAAATCGGATTAAGAGACAAGACTTTGCTGTGTTTTATGTATGCTAGCGGGACGAGAGCACAGGAGGTATGTGATTTGACAGTTGGGGACATACAGTTCTATCCTGATAGAGCCGGTATCAACATACATGGTAAAGGTCAAAAGGTGCGCCGTATAGGTATTCCATGTGATGCTTCAAATATGTTGAAGAAATATATTGAACATCGTAGAATAATCAATGATAGAGAGCGGCATGTGTTCTCAAGTCAGACACATGAGAAGATGTCAGTTTCCTGTATTGAGGAAATATACTCCAAGTACATTGACAAGGCCAAACGAGAGTATCCTGAAATGTTCAAACATAATTACACGCCACATTCCATGAGGCACACTACTGCCACCCATATGCTTGAAGCAGGGGTTCCGCTTATTGTGGTTAAGAACTTTCTTGGGCATGTATCCTTGCAGACTACTCAGATATATACAGAGATAACGCAGGATACCATGAACAAACAGCTTAAATCGTGGAATGACAAATGGTTTCTCAAGGATAATTCTCATTTTAAGAACACTAATGGCAAAAGTAACATACCGCAATTCTTAAGGTGAAAAGTAGTTATTGTTATTCGGGATTTAAAGCGGAGAACTGCCGATTTACGCTGATGTTGGCAGTTCTCCTAGAATAACAATACTTCTGGGATAATGTGCCTTATTCCAGTTCTCGAATAAGACACATGCAAGACGCCGATTTGACGAAGCAGTTAAGGCTTTGCCAAAGGACAGGCAAAAAAGTTCTCTCGCATATCTGGCGTTAAAGCAAATCCAGGCAATCTATCGCGAAGAAAACAAACTTGCATCAATGACTATAGAAGAACGTCTAAAACATCGTCAGCTAACCGTGAAACCGCTGGTTGATGCTTATTTTACGTGGGCAAAACAGAATCTATTATCTGTAACGCCTAAGAGCAAGACTGCAAAAGGGCTTACCTACTCTCTGAATCAGGAAAAGTATTTAAAAACCTTCCTTGAAGATGGAGAAGTGCCGATGGATAATAATTCCGCGGAACAGGCAATCCGACCTTTTTGTGTTGGAAAGAAAAACTGGGTTATGATTGATACCATTGCGGGCGCAGAAGCCAGTGCCATCATCTATAGCATTGCTGAAACAGCAAAGGCAAACAACCTAAAGCCTTACCATTATTTCGAATATCTTTTAACAGAGATACCAAAGCACATGGATGACCATGATACTAGTTTCTGTGAAAATCTGCTCCCTTGGTCAGATAAGCTGCCAGCAGAATGCAGAAAATAATTTGGTAACCAATGCCGCCGCTCTTCGGAGCGGCTAATCAAAAAGCCACACCCACTATGGTGCGTTTACTTCCTCACTTTTAATATCTACTACTCGTAATTCATCTACCTGCTCAGTTGTCATTCCCACATCTAGAAGTTCATTAATGAATTGCACTTCCTCACAATTACACTTTCCAGTAGCAGAAGATAAATACATTAAAAATTGAAGAATATCATACCGAATATATTGAGTCAAAGTAGTATTTGTAGGTATATCCACATGTTTTTCAATAGTATGACAAGTATTCAGAAACTTATTAAATGCCTCTTTTAGTTCTTCAATTTCATTATTCATATTGTCTTCTCCTTAATAATTCTAAGCTATAGTTTGTTTGTCACTTAATTTGACAAATTTAGGTGTTCTTCTTTAACAATTCTATCCACCATACTAATAAATTCTTCTGACAAATATATTTCTTTTAATTTTGTAAAATCATCACGATAATTTGTTTTTTCTCTCAATTTGTCTAGTTTGTTTAGAGTAGGACGCAAATTCCTTTTTTCTCCCATATAAGTTCTTACTATCTTCTCAAGATACCATACTAAATAATATAACATACCGCCAGCTTTTTCTAAAGTGTCATTAACTACCCATGCTCTTGAAATAACAGTTTCTACAAATTTTCCCTGATTAACCCTGACATAATATCCATTTTCTAAATTAATTGTTCCTTCATACCACAAAACATTATTTCTAAAAAAATAATCTTCCTTATATGGTAACTCCTTAAAACTTCCAATACACGCTCTTGTAAAATCAAACCCATTTTCTTCACATATTCTTAAAAACTCTTTAATCACTCTTACCAAACATCTATTATAAAGCTCTGCGTTGTCCTTATAGAAACAACTTTCCATAAATTTGTATGAAGATATACGATTTATATAATCAATACATTTTTCATATTCCCCATCCAAAAAATATTTTTTGTCATCATATTCCGCATTTACATCTTTAAAGTACTTTTTTATATATAAAGTTGAATTTGAGATTTTATCATAATAAAGAATAGCCACAAATTTAATTGCTCTTATAATAATATTTTGGTATTTTCTCGCATACTCTATATTTTCAGTCATTGAATATAAATCCAACAAATGATTAAATGCGTCTTGAGGTGATTCATATTCTATCATAGCACATACTTCTTTTAGATATAAACTCATAAAACCACTTGATACATCTAATAATACACCCTTTCTAAGATTTGTTCTCCAATAAATATATATTTCTAATCCCTCTGGTGATAATTGATAAAAATTCTTAATGGTATCACTTACTAAAAATATAGTATTTAATTCGTAATTTATATTTATATCATGAATCAACTTTGCATTAATAAAAAAAGCTTCTTCTTCCGTTTTAGGTAATCGTTCCTGCTCTATTCGTTTTCTTTCCCTCGCCTCTTTCTTTTTCTCATATTCATATACTGATTTTCTATAATAATCCCGTAAATCCTTTTTTTCCTTTTCTGTCCTATTATCATTTTGCAATTCTTGCAAAATAATATTAACGGCATGTGCATGTCCAATTTCTGACAAATCAATCCCTGTACTCTTTTTCACAGGTGATACAAATTTTGAGTATATTGTTTTAATCTGGTCAGTCATAACATTTCTCCTAAAAATTTCCTTTTCTATAAACTTTTAATCAAATCACAATATGCATATACAAATACTATCGTCACAATTTCATACTTATTATACATTGTTCATACTAAAAAAACATCACCACATTAAGTAATGATGTCTTTTCTACTTCTCCAACTCTTTTTCCATAATTGTTCTGATTGCTGTAATATCCGTAAAAGTAAGTTTTATTCCACGATTATGCATTGCCAGCACTTCATTTAGGTTTTCAACAAGTAATTTATCCAGCTTTTTATGTATTGTAACTGGTTGCTCCTGAATCGTATGTATATGGTCAAAATATTTTTCAATAACAGGGAACGCATTCTGTATCAGAAAAGCATTTTCTTTTCCCACAAATAACCCAATTACAATCGTATTGCATTTACCATATCTTTTCTTTTTCTTGTCAACGATTCCCTTATATTTCTCTGCCTGTGAACTAATCGGAATCATCCAATATAATTTTGGATTCTTTTTATCCTGAATTGCATAATAATGAGGACGATAATTTCCCTGTTCCTTATTGCTCATCAAGTATTTGTCCTGAACTAAGTTAAAAAATTCATCCTTGATATGATAAGAATATCCCTGTCGTATCTCCATAAGCAACCTTTCTGTTGTGATAAAATTCCCCATCAGCATTCACTGATGGGGAACATTTACAAACTATACTATTTTTATCCCACCTGTATAGCAAGTGGCTTCATTTACGAACTGAATTATTTATATCCCGCACCATCAGCAAGCGGCAAACATTTACTTCCAACTTTAGTATATACAGTATCTTTAAAATAATCAACCTGTTTTTTCAAGTTTAAAATATTTTTTACTATATCATGGCTCACCATTTGTCGTAACTCTGTCGTAAAATACATGCATTTACTTTCTTAATACAGCTTTGCACCTGCCGGGATATGGTTATCAACCATCAGAAGATGAAGTTTTTCTTCTCCCTCTTCCTCATGGATTGCACTGAGGAGCATTCCACAGGATTCAATTCCCATCATAGCTCTCGGTGGCAGGTTAGTGATCGCAATTAAAGTCTTTCCAACCAGTTCTTCCGGCTCGTAATAAGCGTGAATACCGCTTAAAATCGTACGATCTGTGCCTGTTCCGTCATCCAGAGTGAACTGTAACAGCTTCTTGGATTTCTTAACAGCTTCACAAGCTTTTACTTTTACAGCTCTGAAATCAGACTTGCTGAAAGTATCGAAATCAACAAATTCTTCAAATAAAGGCTCTACCTTTACCTTGGAGAAGTCGATAACTTCTTCTTTCTCCGGTGCTGCTGTAGAAGTGCTGTTTTCTGACTTCGCAGATTTCTTGTCAGCGTCCAATGACTTCATCGTCGGGAACAGCAGTACATCACGGATTGCCTGACTGTCTGTCAGTAACATTACCAGACGGTCAATTCCGTATCCGATACCACCTGTAGGCGGCATACCGATCTCCAGTGCATTCAGGAAATCTTCGTCGGTGTGCTCTGCCTCGTCATCACCTGCTGCGGCATTGGCATCCTGTGCGGCGAAACGCTCACGCTGATCAATCGGATCGTTTAACTCGGAGTATGCGTTACACATCTCCCATGTATTACAGAATAACTCGAAACGCTCTACCTTGGTAGGATCGCTTGGCTTTTTCTTGGTCAGTGGAGAAATCTCGATCGGATGATCCATGATAAAGGTCGGCTGGATCAGTTCCTTCTCGCAGTATTCCTCAAAGAAGAGGTTGATGATATCACCTTTCTTGTGACGCTCTTCGTATGCGATATGATGCTCGTCAGCAAGTTTCTTTGCTGCTGCATCATCCGGTACCTGATCGAAATCGATTCCGGTATATTTCTTGATGGCATCGTTCATCGTCAGACGTGCGAATGGCTTTCCAAGGTCAATTTCTACACCATTGTAAGAGATCTTGGTAGATCCGCATACTTTTTCGGCAAGGTAACGGAACATGGATTCGGTCAGTTCCATCATACCTTCGTAGTCGGTGTATGCCTGATACAGCTCCATCAGGGTAAATTCCGGATTGTGGCGGGTATCAACACCCTCGTTACGGAATACACGACCGATCTCGTATACACGCTCAAGACCACCAACGATCAGTCTCTTTAAGTAAAGTTCCAGGGAAATACGAAGCTTTACATCCTCATTTAATGCATTGTAATGTGTCTCAAATGGTCTTGCTGCCGCACCGCCTGCGTTTGCAACAAGCATCGGAGTCTCTACTTCCATGAAATCACGGTCTGCTAAGAAGTTACGGATCTCCTTTAAAATCTTGGAGCGCTTTACGAATACTTCCTTGCTCTCCTGATTCATGATCAGATCAATGTATCTCTGACGGTAACGCATATCCGTGTCGGTCAGTCCATGGAATTTCTCCGGAAGAATCTGTAAAGACTTGGAAAGCAGTGTCATCTCCTCCGCATGGATAGAGATTTCTCCTGTCTTTGTGCGGAATGCGTATCCCTTAACACCCCAGATATCTCCGATATCGGATTTCTTGAAGGTTGCATACAGATCTTCTCCGATTGCGTCACGCGCAACATAGATCTGGATGCTTCCCTTCAGATCCTGAATGTTTGCGAAAGATGCTTTTCCCATGACGCGCTTGAACATCATACGTCCTGCGATGGATACGTGGATCGGATCGGCATCCATGATGCTTCTTCTCTCCTCGTAATCTGCTTTGACTGCCTCTCTTGCAGCTGCCTCATCCATACCATCGGTATTAACTGCCGGTCTGCCTGCTAAAAGCTTCTCTTCGTGTGCATTGTAAAGATCCTTCACATCTGATGTGTGATGGGTTACGTCATATTTTGTAATCTGGAACGGATCCTGTCCTGCTTCCTGCAGATTTGCAAGCTTTTCACGGCGCACCTTTAACAGCTGGTTGACATCCTGCTGCTGTCCGCCCTGCTTTCCGTTATTCTGTCCTGCCATTTTCATTTCCTCTCTTAATCTACGGTTGATCTCTGGATCTCGAGTACCTTGTAGGATAACTCGCCAGCCTGTGTCTCTACGGTGATGGTATCGCCTACTTTTTTACCTAACAGTGCGCGGCCTACCGGTGATTCGTTACTGATCTTTCCCTTTAAGCTGTTTGCCTCTGTGGAACCAACAATTTTGTACTCTAACTCATCGTTGAACTCGCAGTCGAGGATCTTTACCTTACATCCGATGCTGATCTTCTCCAGATCGACCTCTTCCTCAACAACGACTTCGGCATTCTTTAAGATCTTTTCGATCTCCTCGATACGCGCCTCGATGTCTCTCTGCTCGTCCTTTGCTGCATCGTATTCTGCGTTCTCGGACAAGTCACCCTGCTCACGGGCTTCTTTGATCTTCTGAGCAACTTCCTTACGCTTTACAACTTTGAGATTCTGCAGTTCGTCTTCCAGCTTTTTCAGACCTTCATAGGTCAAGATGTTTTTCTTATCCATTTGATTTACCCCTGATTCTATATTTTTTATATGCCACTTTTGAAAAAAGCGCATAAATAATCCACAATAACCTAGGTATTATAGCGAATTGTCCACATTCTGTCAAGATATTCTCCTTCAAACAGACCTGTCGCTCATCCGTGAAGTTACTGCCCGCCCCACACCGTGTCCACCCAGCACCTGAACAGCAATTCCGTGAACATCGACACAGCTTTCTATGCATCAGACTAAATACTCCATCAATAGTGTCTCCAGCTGTTCGTAATTTTCCACCTGGTTGATTGCCACTCGCAGCCGTGCCCCATGCGGATATCCGGCGGTATACCATGCCGCATGCTTGCGGATCTCACGGATACCGATATACTCTCCTTTAAACTCCAGCATCATCCGGGCATGACGCAGAATCATCTGTGCCACCTCCGATGCCGGCGGCTTCGGCAGATGCTCCCCTGTTTCAAAATAATGCAGGATCTGCCGGAAAATCCACGGATTTCCCTGTGCGCCCCTTGCGATCATGAATCCATCACACCCGGTCTGTTCTTCCATGGCAATCACATCCTCCGCCGTAAGCAGATCTCCGTTTCCGATGACCGGAATCTTTACGGCTTCTTTTACCTGACGGATAATGTCCCAGTCTGCCTTGCCGGAATAGAACTGCTCCCTGGTCCGTCCATGCACGGCAACTGCTGCCGCACCGGAGCCTTCCGCAATCTTTGCCATCTCCACCGCATTGACATGCTCGTCATCAAACCCTTTGCGGATTTTTACCGTAACCGGTTTTTTGATCGCTTTTACCGTCTTTTCAATAATCTCTCCTGCAAGTTTTGGATTTTTCATGAGTGCCGAGCCTTCCCCGTTGTTCACAATCTTTGGCACCGGGCAGCCCATATTCAGATCAAGAATATCAAATGGGCGATCCTCAATCTGATGTGCAATCTCAGCAATAATATCCGGATCTGATCCAAACAACTGCAAAGACACCGGGTTCTCCCGCGGATCAATCGTCAAAAGCGCCTGTGTGTTACGGTTTTTATAGAGAATTGCTTTGGCACTTACCATTTCCATGCACAAAAGCCCTGCCCCCTGCTCTTTGCACAACAAGCGAAATGGCAGGTCGGTTACGCCTGCCATAGGAGCTAATATTAAATTGTTTGGCAGTGTCACACTGCCAATCTGAAGTGGTCTGATCATAACTATTTTATTTTCCGATTCTGTTTTTTATACACAAGATTGATACCTTTTAACGTCAGGTTCGGATCGTAAATATCCACAGCATCCGTCTCATTGGCAATGATGCGGCCAAGTCCTCCGGTTACAACGGTTTTGATGTTTTCGAGTCCGACTTCCGCTTTCACGCGGTTGATGATGTATTCGGTCTGTCCGATCTGTCCGTACACAAGACCTGCCTGCATACTTGTGATCGTGTCTTTTCCAAGAATAGATGCCGGCTTTTTGATCTCGATCTCCGGAAGTTTTGCGGCATCTTCCCACAGAGCTTTTGCCGAAATCCGGATTCCGGGTGCCGTGATTCCGCCCTGGAAGGCTCCGCTTTCATCCACATAATCATAAGTTGTGGCGGTACCGAAATCAATGACAAGCACCGGACCTCCGTATATTTCATATGCCCCGACTGCATCCACAATACGGTCAGCTCCGATCTGCTGCGGATTCGGTGTCACGATGCGGATCCCCGTTTTGATGCCCGCCTCCACCACGATCGGTGTGATATGGAAATATTTGACAAGTCCGCCCCTCAGAGAATGCATCACATTCGGCACCACGGAACAGATAATGGCATCCTTAATTTCTGCCGGATGAATATCGTTCTGCTCCAGCAGATTCATAAGCATCATCCCATACTCATCCGATGTCCGTGGCATTTTTGTCGTAATACGAAAACTTGCGGCGATCTCATCGCCCTGAAACACCCCGCAGGTAATATTCGTATTTCCAACATCTATGGTTAATATCATTCGTCTTTCTCCTCCTCGTCCAGTGCCTCTAAGCCTTCGCCCAGATACAGAACTTTGTAATACATCTCAAGTGCTTCCAGCAATTCCCTTTTTTCGTTGCGCAGCTGCTTGATTTTCAGCACGCTTCCGATCTCATCATAGCAGAAATCGCCCTCTTTACAGGAAGTGCGAAGTTCCAGATTTCCCGCTTCATCATATACCAGCTCTAATACTCCGCCGATATCCTCGGTGTAAATGACGCACATGATTTTTAACTCATCACGGATGGACTGTGGAAGTCCGTTGAAGTTCTCATTCAGATAAAATTTTTTCTGGTATGCGTTGGATACGCACAATACTACCTCATTTGCCTCTTTAGACATATCCATAGATTCCTCTCACGGAAACTTCTCCGGAAGACACCAGTTTTCTTGACTCCCAGGTGTCTACGATCAGTTCTCCCTTTTTTGTAATTCCCATAGCCTTTCCCTCAAATGGCTCCTTCGGATCCAGTACGCGCACCTGCCGGCCACGGTTCACCAGCAGCTGATCGTACTCTTCCTGTAATGCTGACAGATCCTCAGTTTGCAGATAGATCGCATACAGCCGTTCAAATTCTTCCAGAAATGCCTCAATCAGATCTGCACGGTGCACACGTTTTCCGCACTCCAGCAGCAGGGAACCTGCATGATCCTGCAGTTCTTCCGGGAAGCTTTCATTGTGCACATTAATTCCAATTCCGATCACTATATGGTTGATATAGTCAAACTGTGCACTCATTTCCGTAAGAATACCACAGATCTTCTTACCATTTATGACAATATCATTCGGCCATTTGATCAAAGCCTCTGCTCCCGTCACCCGGTGCATTGCATTTGCCACTGCCATCGCTGTCACGAGGGTCAGCATGGATGCATGGTTCGGATTGATGTCCGGTTTGAGCATAAGTGTCATATAAATTCCCGTTCCCGGAAGGGAATCCCATGACCGTCCGCGACGTCCTTTTCCCGCGGTCTGCTGATCCGCTACTACAAAAGTTCCTGACGGATGTCCTTCTTCTGCCAGTTCTTTTGCTTTCGTATTCGTGGAATCAATCTTGTCAAAATAATATGTTTCCGCGCCTGCCCATTCGGTCTTTCGGATGCTTGCCAGCTCCACTTCGTCCATACGGTCCGGCACAGATACCAGATGATATCCCTTATTCTGCACCGCCTCAATCTCATAACCGGCCTCTTTCAGCTGGTTAATTGCCTTCCAGACAGCGGTCCGGGATACGCCAAACTGATTGCACAGCTCCTGACCGGACACATAACCGTCCGTCTCACGGAGCAGTCTTAAAATTTCTGCTTTCATAATCATACTTTCCATTCACAAAAATATGTAAACGTTTTTCTTAGTCAGATAACGTTGCCTTCATGATCGCCTTGATGGAATGCATACGGTTCTCAGCTTCATCGAAGACAACGGAGCGCCCACTCTCAAATACTTCATCGGTCACTTCCAGCTCGGATAATCCAAACTTTTCATAAACCTGTTTTCCGATCGTGGTCTTTAAATCATGGAATGCCGGCAGACAATGCATGAAGATCGCGCTGTCCTTTGCATTTTTGAATGCATCGGTATTTACCTGATACGGTTTCAGGTCATTGATACGCTCTGCCCATACTTCTTCCGGTTCACCCATGGATACCCATACATCTGTATAAATAACATCAGCATCCCTGGTTGCTTCCGCAACACTGTCTGTCAGTGTGATGGTTGCTCCTGTCGTGGAGGCCACGTCCACACAGTAATCCACGAGCTTCTTGTCCGGATAATATTTCGGATTGGTGCAGGCAACAAAATGCATGCCAAGCTTTGCACAGGTAACCATCAGAGAATTGCCCATATTGTAGCGCGCATCTCCCATGTATACAAACTTCACACCCTTAAGTTTTCCAAGATGCTCCTTGATAGTGAGCATATCGGCAATCATCTGTGTCGGATGGGATTCATTGGTCAGTCCGTTCCACACCGGAACCCCTGCGTATTTTGCCAGTTCTTCCACAATCTCCTGTCCATATCCACGATATTCGATTCCATCAAACATACGTCCAAGAACACGGGCCGTATCCGGAATACTTTCCTTTTTTCCAATCTGGGAACCGCTCGGATCAAGATATGTCACATGCATACCCAGATCATGTGCGGCTACCTCGAAAGAGCATCGGGTTCTTGTACTTGTCTTCTCGAAAATCAGTGCAATATTTTTTCCAACCAGACTGTCATGCATGATTCCCTGATGTTTCTTCTCTTTCAGCTCTGCGGACAGATCCACAAGATACAGGATCTCCTCCGGTGTAAAATCCATCATTTTTAACAAATTACGTCCCTTTAATGTCATTGCTCTTCCTCCTTAAGTGTACGTTGAAAACATTTTACTCCATTTGCCGGAATTTTACAACAATGGTATGGAGGAAAATTGAGCGATCAAAAAAGGAGCCCTGCCTTTCGACAAAGCTCCTGGATTTTTAAGTTTAATAAAATACAATCGGTCCTACAACCGTTCCTGCATGACCGCTGGATGCCAGTTTGAAGTATTTTGCTCCACCTGTCGGATCACTGCCGTTTAATGCGGCTCTCGCTGCCTGTCTGGCGCTTGCGCTGACACCGCTGGCAAGTCTTGCTTCAAGTCTGCCGGAAGATGCCGGTCCAAACTGACCTCTCTGATAGATAACTCCGTAGATAGAGTTTGCGAATCCGCCGCTTCTCACACGATTAACTACAACAGCTCCAACCGCTGTCATACACTGTACACTGGTTCCTCCGGCCTCACACTGTACAAGTGCTGCCAGAAGTGTCTCTTCATCCGCACTTGCGGCAATCGATGCATTCTGTGTTGTCTGGGAAGATGCCGACTGACCGGACGACGATTTCTTTTCAGCAGAAACAGAAGCATTCTTCTTCGCTTCTTCCGCTGCCTTTTTCTCTTCGGCTGCCTTGATTGCTGCCTGCTCTTCCTCAATGGTAACCGCTTTGCCTGTATCCAGTGTAACTGTCACATAATCTTCACTCACATAACAGGTATCTGAACCAACTTTGACGGCAATCCATCCGTCTGTTTCTTCGGCTTTTGTATTCACATCCATGTGCTCACCCGATGCAACGGTTTTCACTACCTCCGCATCTGTGTCTGGCGCTTTACGAATACGAAGACCGTCAATAGAAACCTTCGCAACCGTATCACAGTGCTTCTTTGCATAATTTAATGCATCTGTTCCTGTCACACAATACTCATTCTTTACATATCCTGTTACATTGCCGGACTCAATCTTTGTCCAGGTGTCGCCTGCTTCTTTCACAACTGCGCGATCCCCTTTGTACATCTTTCCGACAATTTCGGAATCAGAATCTGCCTTTTCGCGAACGTAAAGAAAATCATCCACCTTCGCCATCAGCTTATTCTGCCACTCCTGTTCCTCTTCGGAAACAGTTTCCTTTTCTGTGGTTTCTTCTTTTTTTGTATCATTTCCGGATATAACCGTTCCATCTGCTGTTGCCGCAACCAAAGCCGCATTTGTCTTTTCAACAGAAATATATCTGTCCAGATAGTCTGCCGACTCCAATTCATATTCATTCATGGCAGATGCCACTCCGGCAATTCCGTTATTGACGAACTGTGTGTCTGCTGCATCCTTTGCTGCAATATTCACTCCATTACCGGTAACTGCAGTGACCGCAAGTGTGAGTGCCAGTCCCGACACGATTACACTTTCCATCACCTTTTTGCTTGCTTTCATTGATGAACCTCCGTAGTTTGTTTCATCCACCTTTTACCCGTGGATTCGTAACATTTTATGCAATAAGTATTACACTTATGTTGCGTTTTTAAACACTTTATTTCATTTGTTACAAGTTTGTTACGTGGCTTATTGTAGCACAGGAATTCCTGTTTGTCAAATTTTAGTATAAAAATGGGTGATGCTCTCCACTTTTACTCATATTCCGTTTAAAAAATGGGTGTGCGTTTTCATTGCACACCCATGCCGGTTTTGAAAATGTTACATATTTTATATTTCTGTGTCAATTTATGTATTGTTTTTAATAAAAAACATTCCACTATGGGAAAATTTCCTGCAAAACAGTTGAAATTATGCGGTTTTCTTCCTCGTCCTCATGTAAATTTTTATTTTGCACTTTCTCCGGTGATACACTTTTTTCTTCTTTTTTCCCAGGCTTGTCCATGTGTTTTTTTAAGTACAATTCCAGGCGTCTTCTGCACCGGTTTGCTTTTTTCTGTTGCCGCACAATACAAAACACCCCAATTGTTAAAAATAAAAAAAGTATGATCTGCAACCCCATAATCATTAACTCCATTTCATTTTGCCACCTGCTGATCCACATCAGTATTGTCATATCTGCTCCCATCCTTTCATATTATATAAAATCATTTCTTACTGTATAAATCTTATTATAATGAAAGAACGTCATCACCGGAATATCCTTTCGGTCGCAAGTTTCGACATATGTCGTTACTGCTCATGTTGCTTGACATTTCTATATGGATCATATAGAGTTGACTTAAGTAAAGAAAAGAGGAAATATCGAATGGCTAAATCAAAGAAAATTGTTATGACCGGTGGCGGAACTGCCGGACATGTTACTCCAAACATTGCCCTTATGCCGGCACTTCAGGAAGCCGGTTATGAAATTACATATATCGGTTCCTACAACGGAATGGAAAAAGAACTTATCGAAGCACAAAAAATCCCTTATATCGGAATTTCTTCCGGAAAACTTCGCCGTTATTTTGACTGGAAAAACTTTTCCGATCCTTTTAAAGTATTAAAAGGATATGGGCAGGCAATCTCCATCCTGCGCAAACTCAAACCGGACGTTGTCTTTTCCAAAGGTGGATTTGTGTCTGTTCCGGTTGTCCTTGCCGCAAAGCACTGCCATATTCCGGCAATTATCCACGAATCCGATATCACACCGGGACTTGCAAACAAAATCGCAATCCGCGGTGCAAAAAAAGTATGCTGTAATTTCCCGGAGACCATGAAATACCTTCCAGCGGAAAAAGCAGTTCTTACCGGTTCACCGATCCGCCGGGAACTGTTCCACGGAGATGCGGAAAAATCTCTTCACTACTGCGGTTTCCCGGATCACAGCAAACCGGTACTCCTGATCGTCGGCGGAAGTTCAGGTTCCAAGGTCATCAATGAAGCGGTACGGAAAGTGCTTCCGGAACTGTTAGAGCAATTTTATATCATTCATCTTTGTGGAAAGGGAAACCTCGATGAGAAATTAAAAGGCGTGGTTGGCTATGCGCAGTTTGAATATGCAAGTGCAGAACTGACCGACATGTTTGCCCTGGCAGATCTTGCCATTTCCCGCGCAGGAGCGAATTCCATCTGTGAGCTTCTTGCATTACACAAGCCAAACATCCTGATTCCGCTTTCTGCCGCCGCCAGCCGTGGTGATCAGATTTTAAATGCGAAATCTTTTGCAAAGCAGGGATTTTCTTATGTGATTGAAGAAGAAAAACTGACCGTTCAGACATTACTTGATGCAGTACGCGAAGTATATGCCGACCGTGAAAAATACATCCGTACCATGTCAGAGAGCGGTCAGATGGATTCCATCGGAACGATATTAAAACTGATTGAAAGTGTTTCTAAATAATTCACACGCCAAAACAAAAAACATGCATATCTGCTGTACGTTTTTCCAGCGATATGCATGTTTTTGTATATAGAGATACAGATTTTTTACATCTTCATCTTATCACAGATTTCTTTCATCTCATCATCGGAAAGAGATAAATGCTCCCACTCAGGAACTGCCTGATCTCCTGCTTTACGCGGAATCAGATGCATATGGAAATGAAATACGGTCTGTCCTGCTGCTTCTCCGTTATTCTGAAGCACATTGTAACCGTCACATCCCAACACTTCTTTTTCGTGTGTAATAACTTTCTTTGCAAGCTTTGCAGCCTTTGCGAGTACTTCATCATCAATCTCAAACATATTTGCATAGTGCTGTTTCGGCAGAATCAGCGCATGTCCCTTTGTTGCAGGACTTGCATCCAGAATCACACGGAAATCCGCATCTTCATAGATCGTATTGGTCGGAATATCTCCGTTTGCCAGTTTACAAAAAATACAATTGTCGTCTTTCATTTTTTTGCCTCCTAAAATACAAATATCTGATCGAGCATACGAAGCGTTTTAAAATTTCCTTTCGCTGTCATCTCACCCGTCATAAACGCTCTCTGGAATGTCATCCGTCCGTCAATGATTGACTGCAGAACATCTCTGCTTAATTTTGCAACCACGTCAATCTTTTCTTCCTGTCCGTAATGAATCTCCAATTCTCCGTTTTGAATTGCCACATACAATGGCTTTTTGATTCCTTCGATAATAAAAGAATAGCTGGCAGCAAAATCCTCGGTAGATACAAAATGACTTTCCAGTTCTTTCACAAACGGTGTATCCATATCATCATCCGGTTTTCCAAGCATATCTTTGAACATCGATGCCAGTTCCTCAATATCCTCTTTCTGCTGCTTCACATAAGTATCATCCGATACATACTTCGAGAGCTGCTCGCTCTCCTGTGGTGTCAGATTCAGCTGCTGCGTCCGCAGAACACTCTGCTTTACTGCCTGATTACTGGTCGGAAGATTTTTGATCTTCTGGGAAATGGTCCGGTACAGGTTTTCCGCTTTCTTTTCAATGATCAGCGTATAATCTTTATTCTGCTTGAATTCCACCAGATCCTCTACATATCCGCATAACCCTGCACATGGTAATCCACCCAGAATCTCCCATGCATTCATCAGAGTCAGTTCTCCCTCGCGCTCTCCATAGGTTGTGGACATAACAATCGGCTGCATATAGGTATGGCTGATTTTTTCCTTATCACCATATAACCAGCAGGCATCCAGAAACTGCTGCATATAACCACCGATTCCCAGCCACTCAATCGTTGTGGCAAGAATAATTCCGTCTGCCTCTTTGAACGTCAGCGGAAGGGTTGCAATTTCATTCTTATGCTCATATATATTGAATCGTTCGATGTTTACCCGAAGTTCCCGTAAAACATCTTCCATCTTTTTTAATACATACAGTGTCGGGTCATCCAAAAGTCCCCGGCCTCCATAATACACGTTGATTTTCATCGGTATACTCTCCTTGCTTTGATACTAATTAGTATAGGGATTTTCCCCCGATAAATCAACTGCTTTACGAGGTTTCCGGTATAAAAAAATTGCAAGAACAAATCCCATCGCAAGACCTCCGACGTGTGCCCAGTTGTCCACATCCACGCTGGTAATTCCATAATACAGGCTGATCACAATCATAAAAAGCAGCCCTTTGCCCGTAAGAGATTCATATCTTCCTTTGTGTATCATCACAATCCACAGCAATGCCCCGATAATACCGAAAATAGCACCGGATGCCCCTGCCGATACCTCATGCTTTCCCCGTGCGATCATTTGCACATAGGACAGTGTACTTCCTCCCACACCGGCGATCAGATACAGACACAGGTATTTGATATGCCCCATCGCCTTCTCCAGAATCGGACCGGCACAGATCAGTACCAGCATATTATTCAAAATATGTTCAAATCCAAAATGCATAAAAGTAGCTGTAAACAGTCTCCAGTATTCTCCCTGCTTCACATATGGCGGCCAGACCGCCCCCATTCTTACCATAAACTCCGAATTTTCCGTATTTCCAAGAATTTCCAGAATCACATAAACAAGAACATTCACAGCGACAAATCCCACAGTTACAAATGGAAGTTTCTTTTTTTGTGGCATACTTTTCCCTCCTGATTTTTTCACATGCTATCAGTATACTCACTTCCATTTGGAAAGACAAGGCAGTTAGCAAAAACGATATCGGACATCCGCGAAACGGATCATGTCATTACTGTTTAATTTTCTTCTCTCTTTGTAAGCCAGCGGCTCATCATTCACAAACGTACCATTTGTCGAATTTAGATCCTCAATATAATAGATCTCTCCATCACGATCAATCCGCGCATGCAGCTGACTAATCGTATCTGCCTGTATTTGTATGTCCGCATCGGGACCGTACCCGATTCTTGTCATTTTCTTTGTAACACAGATATCCTCGTAAGATTCAGCTCCCTGATACAACAACATTCCCCTGACTTTCCCTGTCATGCTGTTCAGGCATACCGTTGGCCGATATTCGGGTTGTGCCACCGTTTTTATTACTTCCTCCGGATATACAACCGCAGACTTCGAAAGTTTTCTGGTATCCTGCAGGCATTCCCTACTTCCATGATAAGATTCATATACCTGTTTTTCGGTTTCTTCCCCTTCCAGAAGACCTATTTCTATCAGTAGCTTTTTTAATTTTCTGATCCACTCCTTCTGCTCCTTTTTCTTTCCCTCCTTTTTCTTTTCCCCCTTTTTCTTTCTGTTGGCTCTTTTTACAGTTTCATCTTTTCTTTTTTTGTCTGGATGATCTTCATATTTTCTTTCAGAAACTACGGGTTGATTGTTTTCCTCTCTCCAAACTTTTTCCATTCCATTTACCCTGGGTTCCTCCGCAACATCTTTTTTGCCCTCATTTTGTCTGGTTCTTACAATTTCATCCCGGATATCTGTAATAGAATAACCATCCAGAAGCGTCTTCTCATAAATTCCATATGCTGCTTTTACCGCCTGTGTATCTTTATGATCCACCTTTGTAAGCAGAAATTCCATCAACTGCTGAAATTCTGTCTCAATGGTTCCACTCCCACCCGGATATACGGTAAAAATAATTTCCTGGTTGCTGTTGGTAATAAATATTAACTCGGGATCCAGCATCAGGCAATTGGTCTGAATCAGATTCCATTCCAGAATCTCCATCTCACTGCAAATGCTCATAATCAGTTTTTCAATGAAAGAAATATCTACTTCTTTTACCCTGCAATACATATCAAGCGACTGTTTGCCGGATATGTTATACCAGTACTGTCCCTCCCCATCCATATATGCCTTTTCCACTGCAAGAAGTCCCGGCAATTTTCTCCGCAACATCAGCTTTTCATCCAGCCCCGCATGGATTCCCGCCGCAATTTTCATAAAACTTCCCGTAAGATTTCTTTCATATACTATTTCCCGATTGATCATTTTTTCACCTCTTTTAACATCTGATACTGATAAAAGGAATCTACTGCCCACATATCTTCTATCTGTTTTTCTTCATGCTCCTCACGTACTTCATGCAACAAATCAATTCCTGTACACATAGCTGCTGCCATCGTCCATATCAGAACCGGTATAATCACAGCCGCTTCTACGGTATAACTTCCTCTCCATTTCATATTTTCTCCTTTTATCCCTGTAATCCCCACATGACCAAATGTGCCCCTAGCAGAAACGGCACAAATGGAAACTCGGATTTTCTGTTTTTATGCCCAAATATCAGTAAACCAAGAGCCGCAATTCCCGCAATGGTAATGGCAATCATGACAATTGCCATCATTTCACCCAATGCATAAAAACATCCCATGCATAAGATTACCAGACCATCCCCATATCCAATACTTTCTCTTGTACTCCAGGCCAGTATAAGCATAAATATCCCAGGCAGTAATCCCAAAAACCATACTGGATTTTTCCAACAGCCTCCCAGCAGTGATACAGCCATACCTGATATTCCCAGCAGCAAAATTGCCCAGCCATGAAGTTCCTGTTTTCTCATATCTTCCCAGGATAGTCCTGCCAATCCAAAGGTCAATATGCACATTCTGATTATTTCATAGTTGTTCCGTATTATTTTACCTCACCTCCGCATTCGCACCACATTTGCCACAGGCCCTTTTTCCTCCCGTCTCTTCCAACAGAATCAGATAAATGGTTCTTTTTAATCCACTGCAGGCAAGATCACTGTGATAACAGGTTCCGTAATCCGTCACATACACCTTTCCGGAGACATGATTTTTCACCACGCACCCGGAACATGCGCTGTATTTATGTTCATTTTTGTTTCTCATGCCGCTGATCTGTGCATAATCCGCACTTTTAATACTTAAATCCAGATAATGACACTTTCTGCTCCTGTGATAAACGGTTCCATGTTTTGTAACATACACATAATCACTCTGCTTTCCATCTGTACGGTCGCCAATCCACTTATGACTCTTACTTTTCTGACAGATACCAACACCCTTTACCTCAAAAAAGCTAATTGGAATTTTAATGTAATAATTAACCTGCAAATTAATATAACTTCCTGACAGATCGGATTTCGCCATTGTAATCGCATGTTTTCCACCGCGAATATATTTTTCCGGCAGGCTGTATGTTCCCAGCTCCTTTCGAAAATACGCTTCCGCCGATACCAGAAGTCCCGTTTGCGACGAAACGGCAGCCGCTTCACATGCTGTTTTTCTACTTGCATAATTCAATGCCTCCTGAACTTCTGTCTGAATCTGCAACACCCGAAAGAAAAATAGGAGCGTAAGGAAAAACACCGCTGTAACAGGAATAATCACTGCTGCCTCCAACGTATACGATCCTTTAAAAAGGGAACATAAGGATGCCTTTTGGCAAGGATGTTCTCCCAGGTTATAGATATCGTCTTGCGGATTCGAATCTATTGGTTCGTTTATTATCTTATGAATACATGCCTGCTTCGGAAAAGGTTGATATTTGAGGGTAATTGTTGGTTTCCACTGTCCAAAAGACATCCTTACATCCCCTCCTTCCCATGAAAATAACTATATCCGGAATGATTTTGAATCCGGAATCCATTTGAGAAATTTTCAAGGATGGATACAAAGCCAAGAAATACCGGTTGGAATTCATAGGTGGCAGTAAGCTCAGTTTCACACAAAACGTGGTCCATCTGAAAATTTTCGTACCCTTCCTGTGTCTGTACATACGCTTCCTCCACATCCATGGTGCGCATTGCAAGGGTATTTCCCTTATGAAACAAAAGCAAAATGGCAGCATATTGTCCATAATCCAATCCCTGAGAACAATCTTTCGCCACAGACCAGCCCGACAAAAGTTCCGGAATCATATGTACATTTGAAGTCCAGTCCGCATCACTTTTTATCATTGTAATTTTCCCACCGGACAATAGTGTCCTTACATCTAACACACTTTCTGCAAATGCCCACGCTACTAATATTCCGTATTTTACAGCTTCAATTACGGCCGGATTCGCCGATGCTCCTGCCAACGTGACCGCAAGTGCCATTGCCTCTGATTGTCGCTGGGAAGATGCAGTTAGTGAGGCCATATTTAATGGTTCTCTCATTGCCAGCAACTCCGAAACCACAATTTTTAAATTATCTGCGTCATTCGCTTTTCCACCCAGAACATATTCCAGCTCATATTCCAATACGCGATCCTGCTTTTTTTTCACATAGTTTCCAAGATAATTCACCAGATACTGATAAAACAATACTTTTTGATACCAGTCTGTTCCCACATAAGAATCCATCGTACCTTTTTCCAGACTCCTGTGTGAAACAGTTTCTTCTATATTAATAGATTTTCCGGATACCTTTGTATTTTCCGGCAAAACAAGGGATAGTACCCCTTCTTTTTTTACTTCTGTCACCGTTTCTAAAGGATTCTCTGTTGCTGCTCCCGTTTCCTCAGAATCCTTATTTTTTGTTTTGTAACTCTGACGCGCCGCACCTTTTAACTGTCGGGATGATGAATTACCTGCTTTACCTGTCTCTCCTGTTTCATATTTTTCCGGATGCTTCAGTGCGTCCATTGCATCTGCAATGCTCTCATCCGGATTTTTGTAGTCCTTTTTTACTTCTTTTACTGCTTCATAATGATTGTAGACGGACTTTGCCATCTCATATGCAATATTCTTTTTCATATAAGTACATACAGCCTTCTGAAATACGACACCATTCTGATCTGTCAGCAATCGATAGGGGTCATACCTTGCATCTGTCATCTCCGCGGTCAACAGACTCATCCCGGAAAGCAAAGTTTTCTGCTCTTTGCTTCCAAGATGATCCGATGTAAGGCCACGCAACTGTGCTTCCCGGTTATTAAAACATAATTTACCTTCTGTATCATCCACACGTACTCCAAGGATTTTGTAAGTTTCCCACAAAGGACTGCAATAATCGGCAAAAACGGATTCCAAAACCGTATCCGTATTCATATACAATACTTTCTGAAGTTCATAATGTCTCGCTGCTTCTAAAAGTGTGAAAAGAAGCTGCGCCACCAGCATCAGTGAAAGGGCTGCAAACACAGTAATACTCGCCTTTTTTCTCACTATACCTCTCCTGCACGCTCTTTAATTGTGGTAAAAATATCCGAAACCAATGTTGTCAGTTTTTTCTTGAACAACACAACAATTCCTATCAATACCACAACAATCAACACCATTTCTACAACTCCTACCCCATCTTCTTCCATCAAAAAGTTTTTAAATCCTAACATAATTTTTCCTCCTTATACTTGAAATGACAGCATCGCCGGAATCATAATGATGGCAATCACGATGCCAAGCATCATCATAAGCGGCAACAGCATTTTCGTTCCTGCCTCTTCTCCCAATTTACAGGCCAGTGCTTTCCTTTCTTCCAGTGCATTCTCCGATTCCTGTTCCAAAAGTTTACATAATCCCCTGCTTCCGGTCTGTAAATTCTGTAAAAGAATCCGAATGAGTCTCTGATACTCTCCCAAATCCACTCTTTCTCCAAATTTCTGGTATGCAAGACGTTCACTTTCCCCGTCCAGGATTTCGTGATTCGTTATTATCATTTCTTCATAGATATACCGTTCTTTTATTTGTTTTTTCTGCCTTTTATCAGAATATTGAGCGGAAATTCTATTCCATGCCTGTTTTAATGACATGCCTGCTCCCAGTAAAATCAGAAGTTTACTCACAACTTCCGCATAATCCAGTTTCATCTGCTCTTTTTTTATATGATCCGCAGTACGTTTCCTCTCCAGAACAATTCCCGCCATCAGGAACAGAACCAGTACCTCAAAAAACAAAATTTTCCATACCAGATGCTGTTTTTTTTCTTTCCATTGCAGCTTCACCCCTGCCGCCTGATCCGGCAGCGTCAGATACCTCTCCCCTTCCTGCGTACTCTGCTGCTCTACTTCAGCTGCAATTTCATGAATGACCTTTTCCTGCTGCGACATCACTTTCGGGTATACTTGAAAAGAAAACGTATATTCCTCCCGGTACTTTTCACAGGTAAGTGCCACACTCGCCTGTACAAGTTCTCCCTGGGGATCTAATTGATCCTCCCGGATCGTTCCATCCACGTCCACTGCATTGTATTGATCCAATGTCCAGTCGGCTTTTACCAATCCTTTCACATAGCTTGGCTTCATATGCACCTGCTCTGTTACATGTGCAGCCTCTTCTCCCTCTGGGAAAAAGGTTTCGTCTATTTCCTTTTCTGCCCGGGAAAAATAGGATTGTGCTGTCTTTTCATCAATACATTGTGCAGGAACGCTTATCTGATAATCATAATTTTTCAATTGTTCTCCCGCATTCAGCGTAAGTTCCACTTCCTGCCGCCCACTGCCCGGACTGCCCCGGATAATTCTGTTTTTATCGTCCATACTGCGATCGGAAAATTCCATATATGCCCCAAGCAGCAATAACAGAATACAAACAACCGCTGCTTCTATTATTTTTTTCCTTCTCACGCTTCCCCCTCTACATGTGTATTGTCATTATTTTCTCTGCCAGTACAATTGCCCCGCCATAAGCTGCAAGACACACCGTCATAAACAACGCACCTGCCACATTTCCGTATAAAACATTCAAGAAATCCATGGATGTCACTTTCAGATATGCCAATATGAATACAGGTATAACATTCATTACTTTCTGTTCCATCTTTCTGGAAGCAATCTGTACCTGAATCTCCCTCTCCGTTTCATAACGCACCCGCATATGTCGGGATGTCGCATCAATGATTGTCACAAAATTTCCACCGCTGCGTTTTGCGAACGAAAAAACTTCCGAAAAACCTGCAATATCCATATTTCCGCTTCGCGCAGAAAAGTCCGCAAGTAATGCCTCCAATGGCTGATTGAGACTGATGGAACAATTCATCTCCTTTACCTCCTGATACATATAGGATTTTTTCCCATATAATGCGAGTATTTCTTTTTCTGCCTCTTTCCACGCATTTTCTATAGAAAAACCAGCAAGCAAAGCCGCACTGATACTCCGAAGGGTATCCATAAATTCCCTTGCAAGCTGTATCTGCATTTGTTCTCTCCCTGCTTTTTTCTGACGCTTCATGAAAAACCAGATAAAAACAGGGAAAAATACTATCCCCAGCCAGCTGGCATAAAATAAATACGCAACTACCGCTGTCAGCAGCCCCGCCAAAGTAATGCTTTTACAAACTTCCTTCCGGCTCAGATGATACACACGATAATCCATCCTCTATCTCTCCCTTCTCCCGGGCAAGTCCTGCCATCTCCAGTTTTTTACGATTCTTTAATATGCCACAGTGCTTCCACTTCCAGCTGCCCTCGGTTCCTTCCAGCTGATAAATCGGAGAAATCTGAATCTCGCCATTTTCCACTCCGCATACCTCTGTAATTTCCAATACCCTGCGGCTTTTATCCGGCAATCTTCCCAAATGAACAATCAGGTCTATCCCGGATGCAATCTGCTGTCTGATTGCAGCAATCGGCAGATCCATCCCCATCAGTACCATCATTTCCAGACGGGAGAGAATATCTCTGCTTGAATTTCCATGGGCGGTAGATAATCCGCCATCATGTCCGGTGTTCAATGCCTGAAGCATATCAAATGCCTCCGCTCCACGGCACTCCCCAACAAGTATTCTGTCCGGACGCATACGCAATGCTGTGCGGATCAGATCCCGGATTGTTACCGGCTGGACGCCCTCCATATTTGCATTCCGTGTTTCTAAACGTACCAGATTTTTGATTCCCTGTATTTGAAGTTCCGCGGAATCCTCAATCGTTATAACTCTCTCATCCTCCGGGATATACTGTGATAAAGCATTTAAAAATGTCGTTTTCCCGGAGCTTGTCCCTCCCGAAATCAACAGGTTGTATTTTGCCCTTACCAGCATCTTTAAAAACTCTGCTGCATCTTCCGGAAGTGCCCCTTTTTGAATAAGGGTCTGCATATCCAGCGGTTTCTCCGGAAATTTCCGGATTGTGATCGTAGAACCATCCAGAGAAACCGGTGCCAGGACAATATTTACACGGGAGCCATCTGCAAGCCTTGTATCTACGATCGGATTCGATAAATTAACCACCCGGTTATGTCTTCCAACGATCTGCTGTATCACATCCTGCATTTTTTCTTCGCTGGCAAATGCCTGATTCCACGCATGAACCTTTCCTGCCTTTTCGAAAAAAATATGTTTCGGGCCATTAACCATGATCTCGGAAATTTCCGGATCATCCAGAAGTTCCTGCAAAGCATCCAGTTTTCTGAGTGAATTAAATACTCTTGCTTCCAGCATCAGACGTTCCCGAATGGAAATGGGTTCCTCCTGCATCAGCCGGGATGCCTCTTCCCCAATCAGATTTTCAATTTCTTCATCCGACATCTCCCGTGAAAGATCCATGCGTTCCAATACACGCTGCCGGATATCTCCTACATACTCATCCAACCGGCATCATCCTCCGGATACTGTCTCCAAATTCGTTCCATTTCCATTGCTCGATGAGCCGCTCGCAGGATACCACAGGGGATACCACAAGCGGAAGCTGTATTTCCCGCAGATTCTCGGATAACCGTTCTTCTCCGCGTTTTTGAATTTCTGTCAAAAATTCTTTCTCTCTCCACTGTCCAAGCCCTCCTCTGCTTTTCATCAGGAAAATTTTCTGGCAGCTCCCCAGCAATTCAAAAAATCCCATAAACCGTGACCCCAGATTTAAAACGATGGTTGTATAATTCATTTCCTGTGCTAAAATCTGAAACAATTTCTGATACGTCAGATTTTTCACTTCACACAGACACTCGGTATTTCCCAGAGGATACACAACATCTGTCCTGTCCAGATGACCGATGCAGGAAACCATCCTGCTCTTTGAGTATTTTCCGCTTTCTGCCATCACCAGAAGTTCTTCCATCCCGGACGGATAAAATTCCCCCATCAGCTGCGACAATCCACTGTTTTCCTGCAAATCCAGAAGCAGAACTTTTTCGTTTTCACTCAGAATGGAGGACAGCGTGACCGCAAATGGAAGCTGCATTTCATTTTCTGCCAGCGAATATACTGCAAGAACCTGTAATTTTTGCTTCACACCCCCACTGGCATTTTTTATTTCCTCCCCAATCTGTTTTAAAATCTCATCGACGATTTTATTCACTTCCTGATACTTATCCACAAACACCACCCCTTTTTCCACATCTTTATCCACATTTTCATTTCCATCAAACAGATAAATTTGTGGAATTTCACATTCTATCCTGTTTTCCCCAGCCAAATCATCCGACAGAACAATTGCATCCAGGGTTTTCCAGTTCTCCTGAAGTGCCTCCTTCCGGGAAAACATGTGCAGCTCAAGCTGATCCCGATAATGATTCATCAGGCAGCTGGTAAAACGGTCACCATACTCCCGGTCTCCAATACAGAGTCCCAATCGAGCTCTCCTCATAGCTCCTCCTTTCTTTTCAAAACAGTGACAGCCATACTGTCCGATGCGCATATAACATTCCCAGTAAAACCGCAACAGAAAAATGCATCAGATTCTGCTCCTGAACCCAGCCATTTCGATAAGAGGAGAATTTCCCCGAAAACAGTTCCCTTAAAAAAACCTGTGCTTTAAAAAGGCTGATTCTAAGATTGCGCATATACAACATCTTGAGCACGGCTATTACTGCTCCTGCCACAAATGCTGCCAGCACACAGTCTGTCAATATTTTTAAATTTGTAAATCCACCGATAACGGAAAAAAGTTTGATATCTCCGGCGCCCAACACACCTATGAGATAAAAAAGATATAACATGATAACCGGAATAGAAATATTCAAAAGAACTTGAATGATTCGCGGCATTCCACCTAAAACTATACCGAATGCCATCGATAAAAATAAACCCATGATAATCAGCCGGTTACTAATCCTCATGCTGGTAATATCCTGAACGACTGCCACAATTAGGATTGCATACAGTGTCAGAACCGATGCCCCCTGCATCGAAATCAATTTGCATCACCCCTTTGTTGTGAATCGAATTATAACAATGCCAATTTTATTTGTCAAGCAGTTTTTTACAAATTTTTTGTATAACTTTTCCATTTTTGCTTATACTTGTAAAAGAGAGACTTCAGAAAGCAGGTGATCCAATGAAATTGTTTAAGACAACCCCTCAGCCCCCTGACGGCTATGCAATACTTCTCGATAATCTGAAACAGACAACCGCAGAACTGCAAAATACCTATGCCAATCTTGAAAATGTCGTTGATCCGGATTTGATCGACTATTACATTTATCAGGCAAAAGCCGTACAGATGCGCTATAAATTTCTTCTGGGATGTGTGAAAAAAATAGAGGGAAACTATTCGCTTCCCTCTTAACCGTTCTCATTTTACGGAAATTTTATACAAAAAAGCCCCGGTGACTGTCCACATCCATATAATCTTCGTTTACGGCACCGCGCGCATAAGTCATCCCTGCATATACCTGCTGGGTATTTTTCATAAGGGGTGCACTCTTGTCCTGTTTCGCCACCTCTACAAAAGAAGTATACAACCGGTGCATGATATGTTCCGCTTCCTGCACTCCATCCAGCCGATTCTCGTACATCGCCCGTGAAAGCTCATTTTTACAGAACATATAGAGTTTATACAGGTTGTGCGAGATCGGATACGAAAAATTAAGACTTCCGATCAGTTCATCCAGAACACTCTGTGCATTCCGGATCGCATCCTTCTGTCCATCATGATCTCCCTTGCAGTGTGCCTGCCGAATATCATCCACATAGGCAAAAAAGATATCGTAAATGATGACGATCATCTCACCGGAATTACACTGGCTCAGTCGTCTCGTAAAATCTTTTTTCAGCTCATTATCCATATGCTACTCCTATTTCTGCAGCAAAGACAGTACCTGCTGTGGAATATCATTTGCCTGTGATAACACCGAAACAGCAGCCTGTTCCAGAATATTCTGCTGTGTATATTCTGTCATTTCAGATGCCATATCGGTATCCATAAGCCCTGAATACGCGGTTGTCATATCTTCCTGTGTCTCTGCCAGACTCGAACTTGCGTACTCCAGACGATTTGTGTATGCACCGATTCCGGAGCGGACAGCACTTAATTTTGCAATTGCTGCATCCATCGTGCTGATGGCTTTGTCAGCACCTCCGTTGACCGCCACATTTACCGTATCCAGATACAGACTCTCCGAGGAAACTTCCGGAATATGTACATCCATATTCTGATACTGGTTCGCACCGATCTGAATTGTCATTGCACCGACATCCGTCACGTCAAATACAAGCGTCGCTCCTGTTGCCTGTATATCATCACTCAGCAGAAAATCCATGGAAAATCCACCCTTATCCGTGATTTTCACACGATTTCCCTCGACATTTGTAATTACTGTACTTCCAAACCCATCTTTCAGTTCTATCTCTGCATCGGTTCCGCTTGCCACAAGTTTGTAACTTTTGTCATCTGTATTTTGAACAACTCCCTGCGCATTTGACAGACCTGTTTTTTTTGCCATCTCTTCTGACATACCAATGGTCAGTGTTTCTTTTGATCCCCTGTTATCCGCAGTAATCTTATAAACCCCTGCCGTATTTGGATCTTTTTCAAACTTGCACCCGATCTCATCTGCCACAGATATCATCTGGTTATATACGTCATCGGCACTCATTCCCTTTTTATACTCGATCCCCACTCCGTTGACAGAAATTGTGCCTCCTTCGAAATCCGGATCATTGATCAGACCGGACAGATCCAGCTGATACTCTGCCTGCTTTGCCGGAGTCTTCACTTCCACCGTATAATCGCCCGGAAGAACTTCCTCGGAAAAGTCAATTCTTGTTGCGCTCCGTGCAAATTTTGTTCCATCTGCTGTTTGTGTTCCACTCACATATACACGTGTATTAGTCGAACCATCAAGCAACGTCTTCTTGTTGTACTCTGTATCTGTGGAAATCCGGTCAACTTCCTGTGTCAGCTGATCAATCTCGTCCTGAATACTCTGACGGTCCGAATAAGAGTTTGTTCCGTTTGCCGCCTGAACACTCAGTTCACGGATACGCTGCAGCATATTGCTGACTTCGTTTAATGCCCCGTCTGCAATTCTGAGTACGGACTGCCCATCATCAGAATTCGCTTCTGCCTGATCCAGACCATCAATCTGTGCTTTCATCTTGCTGGAGATTGCCATTCCCGCCGGATTATCCCCTGCCTTGTTGATCTTATATCCACTGGAAAGACGGCCCATGGAAATACTCAGTTTATTTTCTGTCCGGAGCAGCTGCCGGTTGGCTACAACAGCAGACATATTGCGATTAATTTTCATATTTATTCCTTCCCGTATACGCTACGTTTGAGCATCCCTGCCCTCTGATTTGACGCTCCCTGTCATTTCATCTGACATATATATCGTCCGAAAATGTCAATTCTTTAATAAAAAAAAAGTATAATTTGCAATTAACGGGAAATCGTATTATAATAGCAACATTAAACGATATTTGCAAAGGAGGATTTATCCCATGGCTAAAGTAACCAAGGATACTATGATCGGAGAACTTCTTCAGATTGATGAGAACGTAGCACCTATGCTTTTAAACATTGGTATGCATTGTCTTGGCTGCCCATCATCCCAGATGGAGACTATTGCTGAGGCAGCTATGGTTCATGGAATCGACCCGGATGATCTGGTAAATGATATCAACGATTTCATCGAGCATGATGCAACCGCATAGATTTCACGGTTCAAAAAGGAGTGCTGAATCTCAGCACTCCTTTTTGATTTAAATTTTCTAAAGAGATGCAAACACCTGCAGTGCCTGCGGTCCCGTAATTTTATTTCCATGCTCCGCGAAATATGCTCCGACTGCAGGATTATAGTTTTTCTGCTGTGCATATTCGCAAATAATATTGCAGACTTTATTAAACTCTTCCGGTGTATGGTCATCTTTGTGGATCACCAGATAAAACCGGTTTTTCTTCTCGTTCTTAAACAGGTCATTTCGCCCATTGTAATAATTTACAAGCACATGTGCCAGACGCTCCACCTGATCGATCGTTGTAAACTCAAACATTTTTGTAAGATCTGCCGGTATTTCCGCTACTTTCTCCGGAGTCTCTTCCTGCTGTGCATTTTCACTCTCTGGAGAGGCTTTTGCTTCACGTATTTTCTGGAAAAGTTCCAAAATATCATCTGCCCCTTTGCGTTCCACATTTCCGGCTGCTCCCATATTTGAAAACAGTTCCTCATCTCCGGCTTCCGTAAACTGGGAAAAACGGGTGTCGAGTTCTTCCGGGTATTCAACCTTTGTAATCAGCAAAACCAGGGATTCGGAAGACAATGGAATTGCCTCTACCATAAGTGGATTGTCACTCACATCAAATCCAAACTCATAATTTGCCTGCTGTATCATATCATGGAAAAGTCCTTTTGCTTTCTCAGAACCATATGCCAGTTCCCGCAGATTAATCTGGCGATCTGCAAGATCCTGTTTTGTTAATGTGCATCGAATCTGATTTTCATTTACTTTTTCAATTTTCATCTCTATCACATCCTTCTCTGGAAATCGCTTTCCGTAAATGGTACACTTATTATAATCAAATGCCCTCCCGTTGTAAAGTTACCACGGATTAAAAAATTATAAAAAAAATACTTGCATTGCAAAATAAAGTGTGTTATAAGTTTATGCATGAGATGCGTCTCTGACCCAAAGGAGCGTATGAATAACAAAAATTTAATATTGTCTGACCGATACGAGCTGATTCGTCCCCTTGGCCAGGGAGAATGCGGAAGTGTCTTTCTTGTCAGACAGCAATCTTTAGAGCAGTACCGTGCAATGAAGCGATTCCCCAAAAATACTTCTGCACAACCGCTCTTCGCAATATCCGAAGCACAGATTCTAAAGTCTGTTCAGCATCCCGGAATTCCCACAATTTATGATTTTGAAGAAGATGAATCATTCTACTATCTTGTGGAAGAATATATTCAGGGTGACTCTTTAGAAGAATTTTTGCTTCATCAACAGTCAATATCCCAGAACCAGTTTTTATATTTTTGTGAGCAGCTTTGTGACATTTTTGCATATCTGCATACATTACGGCCTTCTCCGATTCTTTATCAGGATCTTAAGCCGGAACATATTATAGTATGTGGAACACAGCTTAAATTGATTGACTTCAGTGTCGCATCTTTTGCTGCCATTTCTGGAAAAGACTTCAACCATTTCGGAAACGTGGATTTTTCTGCTCCGGAACTTATCTCAGGAAAACCGGTAACCCTGAGATCCGATATCTACAGCATTGGAAAAATCATGGAATATATGATGCCATATCTGGATGCAGCCACCAACCGATCTATTTATCCCAAAATTCAAAAAGCAATTTCAGCAGATCCCGACCTGCGCTATGAATCACCGCAGGCTCTGTACTCTGCATTAAAAGAAGTAATTGAAACTACGGGAAGAACGCATCTCAGGCAGACAATTGCAGTCGTTGGAAGTCACAGCGGCTGTGGTGCAACACACATAGCCATCGCACTGGTGACAACACTTAACTACCTTGGCATTTCGGCGGTTTACCAGGAAAAAAACTGGTCAAACGACTTGCGCAAGACGGTTGCCCAGCTGAAACATGTGTGGGAAAAAAACGGTTGTTTCTTTTATCGCAATTTTACAGGATTTCCAAAATATGACAGTGGCATCGAAATCCCAGAGCCTGTCGCACAAATCATGGTAAATGATTACGGATGTGATTTTTCTTTCTCCTGCCTTGCAACGGCGGATCATATTATCTATGTGTGTGGAGGAGCATTGTGGCATCGGGACGATGCAAAGTCCAAAGACTTTCTTTTACAAAATTTTGGTAACCGCCTGCATGTTATTGCGAATCTGTGCGACCACAATTCTGCCATTTATTTTGCCAGAACATTTTCACAGCCGGTCTATTCTTATCCGTTTAACACGGACATCTTTCGTGCAGACAAAGAAAAGCTGGATTTTGTTCACTGGCTGCAACAACCTGAGAAAGGACGGAATCGCCTATTTTTACGTTTCATAAACCATTTATTCCGGCTCCTGCAACCATAGGAGTCTGCGGTACAACAGTAAATTCCGGTGTAACACACTTTAGTATTTCGCTTTGCAACTTTTTACACAGCAGATTTCTGGCCCGCACCGCATACCTGGAAGTCAATTCCAGTCATGAAATTGCTGCGCTTTCTTCGAAAAAGGACCCAACCATTCCTTTTCGCTGCAATGGTGTCAGCTACTATCCGGAGATTACACTCCGGCAGCTGCGGGAACAGTTACATCTGCAACACAAGTATAAAATTCTGGATTTCGGGGTTCTGACTCCATACTCATTTCCGGAATTTGTCCGCTGTGATTACTGTATTGTACTGACAAATGTGAGTATTTGGAAGGATCGGCAGCTCTTACAATTTATTGAGGAACTGAAAAAAACAAATTTAGGAAAGGATTATAAAACAAATGTCCGTTTTATGAGTATGGGAAACCTCAAAAAAGACCGAAAAAGAGTCGAAACGTCCTATGGAATCCGTGTGATTCCGGTTCCCTTTCTCGAAAACCCGTTTCAAGTGTCCTCTCATGATTTTGGATTCTTTGAACAAATATGGAAAGGAAAACAGTTATCACATTAAATTTATCTACTGACAATCAGCTGGTCATTGAATTCAGACCAGAAGTATATGAAAGTCTGATCGTTACTTTTTAAAACGATCCATTAAAAAAATAAAATAACAAATGGGCTATTATTATGGGTGTGAAATGAGTCTCAATGCAACTCCGTCACGCACAAAATAAACTGAAAAAAGACAAATGGGAGGGCAGATCCACAGACACAACTGCCCTCCCGAAAAAATTCAAACAACTTCTATTTCTTAATTTTATATGATTCCATTTGAATCTGTACAGGCACAATGCTATAATCGGAATAAATATATAATTTGCCAACAGACAAAGGAAGGACGGCTCATGAAGAAAAAATCTCATTCCATTTTCGCTGTGCTTGCACTGGCACTTGTCATTGCTGCAGCGATCGTAGTCTTCGCCCTGATCCGCAAATACACACCGAGTAAGGAACACGAAGATTTAACCACTTATTATCATCTGACAAATTCCGATGAGGTTGCCATTGTCTTAAATAATGAAGTAACCTCTTCCAAAGCCAGGGTCATTGACGGTCATATTTATATTGATTATGATTTTGTCCATGACAATTTAAATTCACGTTTTTACTGGGACAATAACGAGAATATTCTTCTCTATGCAACAACACAAAATCTGATCTCGGCACAGGCAGAGCAGACCAGTTATATGGTTACAAAATCTTCCGCAGATTACGGTCGTAAAATTGTTACCATAAACTCTGATACTGCATATATTGATCTGGATTTTGTAAAGGAATATTCCGATTTTAAATACAAACATGTAAAAGATCCCCACCGGATCATTATTACCAGCCAGTGGGGAAAATACCAGACTGCCACTGCCAAAAAAAATGCCTCCCTGCGCGTAAGAGGAGGCATCAAAAGCCCGATTCTGAAAAAAGTTTCTTCCAAAGAGGAAGTCACCGTGATCGAACAGGGCGACAACTGGGACAAAGTAATGACAGACGACGGTATTATCGGATACATGCAGAAACGTATGCTTTCCTCCGTCAAAGAAAAAACAAGAAAAAGCGATTTCACTCCGGATACCTTTGCACATATAAAGAAAGATTACAATATCTGTATGGCCTGGCATCAGGTCACAAACCAGTCTGCAAATAACGCGGTTTCCTCTGTCCTTGCCAATACCAGAGGAATCAATGTACTCTCTCCTACCTGGTTTTATCTGAATGACAACAATGGAAACATTGCCAACCTGGCAAGCCTGAATTATGTAAATTACTGTCATAACCAGGGGATTGAAGTCTGGGCGCTTGTCAGCAATCTGGAAAATAAAAATGTCGATACAACAGAAGTCCTGACCCATACCTCTAAGAGACAGAATCTGGTAAACCAGATTGTTTCCATGGCGATTCAATACAATCTGGATGGAATCAACGTAGACTTTGAAAGTATGAATGGGGAGAAAGTCGGGGATGCATTTATTGAATTCATCCGGGAGCTTTCCATTAAGTGCAAAAACAACGGGGTTGTTCTTTCTGTAGACAATTACGTTCCGATGTCGCATACTTCCTTTTATAACCGAAAAGAACAGGCAAATTTTGCAGATTATGTTGTAATTATGGGGTACGATGAGCATTATGCTGGAAGCTCCGAAGCCGGGTCTGTCGCCTCTTTAAGCTGGGTAACCCAGGGTGTAAGCGATACTTTAAAAGAGGTTCCTGCCGATCAGGTAATTCTTGGAATGCCGTTTTATACGCGTGTATGGGAAATCCCATCCGAGAGCAGTTCCGATGACACAGCAGCCGGTGCCAAAATTCCCTCAAAAATTTATGGCATGAAAGCTGCAAACGATTTTCTCGCCACACATGGTGCAACAAAAACATGGCTGGATGACTGTGGACAGAACTATTCGGAATTTACAGATAATGACACCACCTATAAGGTATGGCTGGAAGACTCCGCCTCCGCAGAATGCCGGTTGAAACTGGTTGAAGAAAAGAAGCTTGCCGGTGCATCCTTCTGGAAACTCGGATTTGAAACGAGTGATATCTGGGATACCGTTACCAGGTATATCCACTGACTTACCTGCATATATATAGGAATAAATAATTCCATAAAGCAGGTTCTATGAAAAAGAAATTTGAAATTCTTATGGTTGCCTGTCTGTTTATAAGTGCTTTCTTACTTGCGCGTGCATCAGCTGCACTGACATCTTCCAGACATGCGGCTTCCTCCAAAACCTGTATCGTTCTTGATGCCGGACATGGAGGAAGCGATCCTGGAAAAGTTGGCTGTAACGATGCTCTGGAAAAAGACATCAACCTGTCTATTGTGCTAAAACTCAAAACCCTGTTTGAAAACAAAGGATATAAGGTTGTACTCACGCGAAGTGATGATACCGTTCCTGCAGATGAAAACTCGCGCAGTGTAAAAGTAGAAGATCTGCGAAACCGCGTAAAACTGATCACAGATACCAATCCGGTTATGACCATCAGCATCCATCAGAACAGTTTTCCGGATGCCTCAGTCTCCGGTCCACAGGTGTTTTACTTCGAACAGTCTGCGGAAAGTTCTGCAATTGCCTCAGTCATGCAGGATACCCTAAACAACAGCCTTAATCCTCCAAAGCCAAGGGTTTGTAAATCCAACAACGACTACTACATATTAAAAAAAACACCCACACCGATCATAATTGTCGAATGTGGGTTTCTGAGCAATGAAACGGAAGCAGCTCTGCTGGTCACAGATGCCTATCAGGAAAAACTGGTCCGCGCCGTTTACCTCGGTGCCATAACCTATCTGGAAAGCGGAAAAGACGTACCGGATACTGCCACCTAATCCGTTTCTTTACGAAACGATATACTAGTTACACTTGATCTCAAACTCCTTATCCTGTGCAAACTGTGCACTGTTGTAAAGAATCAGTATATCGGTAGGTGAAAACATTTCCAAAAGCCGGTCTCCGCTTACATTCAGCTGGCGAAGATCCACAACGACAAGTTTTTCATAATCTTCTGCCAGAAAAGGAAGGATACTGTTCGCAAAAGAATCCTTGATCAAAAGCAGCGTTTTTCCGTTCTTTATTCCCCCGGTAATCTCAAGCACTGCCTGATTCCCACCGGTAAAAACGCTGTACTGATCTGCTGTTTTCAGAAAAGAAAAATCGTACAGTGTCTTTGTCTTTTTTTCTCCCATATTATAAACAACACGCAGTTTATCCGCCGGCTCATAAATCTCAATTTTGTCTGCCTGTCTGGCATAATTTATTTTTGCATAGGTTGTTCCATAGAAATCTTTACTGATGCAACGGAACTTCTTTTTCCCCTGTGCCCTCTGAAGATCTCCACCAACCGCCTTTGTGTATTGTTCATAAGCATACCATGCTCCCAGCGTCGTCCAGTGATGGTCTGTCCGGTAATAGATTTCTTCCTCTTTATGTGCATCCAGTACGGTCTCCACAGAAATCAGTACATCCTCTTTTCCCAATTTCTGCTGCAATGCATCATAAAACTTCTGTTCCTTATAATGTGGGGCAAATGCCGGAAGTTTTTCCCGGAGTACCCACGACTTTGTCGGCACCATCATCACATGGACATCCGCGTTCTGTTTTGCTTTTCCGACAAACTTCTCCAGAGCCTGCAGATTTTTGGAAATCTGCTGCGGATCGAACTCTTTTTCTGTATAGTGTTCCAAAAGGTAATGGTTCTTTCCGATGTAAACATTATGAATTTCATTTTTGCCCATAAACAATTCCATGTCTGTCTGGAACGAAACCCAATGATCCCTTCCGGGAAACTGATCCCGCAGATACGATTCGTATTTTTTCTGGAATCTTCCATCCAGAACTTTCGTTATACTTATTTCCGGGCGTGTCTGAAGTTCTCTTTTTTCAACCGGAGAATAGGTTCTCTGATGCGACAGTGCTTCTTTTCCTGCCAGACCGAGGAGAAGCACCATAAAAATCACACCCGGCAGCCGTTTGAATATCCGTATCATAATTTTCTCTATTTGTACAGTTTATTGATGGCTTTTACGGCCTTTTCATTCTGCTTTTTATATGCAGCAATCACTTTGTCCTCGGACTGTTCCTCCTGCTTGTTGCTGATTGTTCCAAGCATGATAAAGCATACATAGTTTCCTTTTACATAAACTTTGGAAGCCTGAATCTTTAACTGGTTCATCGGGTACTGACAGGTATCCTGTATCAGTTCCTCCCTGTATTTTTTTAATGCCGACCGGATTTTCTTTTTGGAAGCTGCATTCTTTGCTTTTACAATAACCAGTGTGTCTGCATTTGCACTGATCATCGGCACCTCCGCAATTGCAGCACTGTACCATTTGGAAGAAATTCCGTAGCGTTCCTTCAATTCTTTCTTTGATACTTTTTCACTTGGGATATAATCATCCCCATACGCTTTCTTTACAGCATTGTATACTTTTTGTATGGATGGGGTTTTCTTCCCTTTCTGCGTGGATGCTTCTACCGTCACCGGTGCTTCCCATGCATTTTCCGGTGCATATATTCCTGTCACACAGGCAAGCACCAGTATCATTGCCACAATTTTCTTTTTCATCCGCAATTCTCCTTCCAGATCCTGTATATTTTCATCCTTATCGTGAAACCACCTGTAATCTGGTTTCCGCACTATCCTACTACAGATCTTTTGTTTTTGTCAAAAGGGATTTTATGGAATTAATAAAAACTTCCGCTGTATGATACAACCGCGTTGTCTGTACCTGATTGGAACGGTCTTTCTCCAGTTCTCCCTGCTCTTTCATTTCACTTTCTCTCCGGATTCCGGACATCTCAAACTGCGACAAAGAAAGATCCGGTGTATATGCAACATGGATATCTGCCGGTTCCCGCATGGCATCCTGCATCTCCTGCAGATGTTCTTCGATCTGCTTTGCGGTCTCTTCGCTGCCTGTCACAATTGTTCCAGAAATACGGTCTGATTTTACCTGAAAAGATGCCGTAATCTTTCCTGCCTTTTCTCCATCCAGAAAAATATCCACAAGACCCTTTTTCTTTTTTCCTCTTACGATTTTTAAAGAAACCCCGGTGACAGAATCTCCTGTCTGCATCGGAATCACATAACATTCTTCCTGCGATTGTTTCGCACCAATCTGAAACTGTGCGGTCATCTGTCGCATTTCCCGGATATCAATCGTGCGGACATCTGGATCTTCTACAATCATCGTATCCATCACATGCTCTGCCACATCCGCAAGCGTCTCCATGGCATCTGCAAGATCCGAAGGATTCTCAAGGGCTTTTGAAAACTGTTCAAGTACCTGCTCTTTCATCTCTGCAATCTCTGTCATGGAATCTTTGGAAACATGATCTTGCTGAAACAACCGCTCCATCATCCGGTTTGGTTTGCGCAGCATTTCCGATGCTGCCATGACATTTATCATACTGTTTGGAATATCATACCGCTCCAGATAGGTATATACGTCTTCCGGTGTTTCTGCAAGCTGCTGATACTGCGCAAGCTGTTCCTGCCGATAGCTTTTTTCCGCTTCCTGTTCCCCAACGGATTCATCCATCTGCCGGAGTGCCTCTGCCAGTTGTTCCGGAGACATATTCTGCCACTTTTCTTCTCCCAGACGGGAAAGTTTTTCCGGTGAAATATGTTCCATCACATCGCGCAGACAATTCTGCTGGAACGCAGCCGAGATCTGCTCGTCAATTTTCGGACCTTCTGCTGTGCTGTCAACTCCGTCAAAATCATCGTCCACCTGATAATCCAGACCACTCTTTTTTTCTGAACGCACAGCACGCAAAAGGTTTCGCATCGTCACGTCCGATCCCTGATTCATCAGAAATCCAAGTGCTGCCCCATCTCCTTTTTCCACCTGTGCGATCAGACGGTAAATGCCGATATAACTGCTGCGCTCTTCCTCAGAAATCTCATGATTCTGCTCCAGTTTCCACAGATATTTGCTAAACCGTTCCTGCTCCTGTGTTCCGTCCTCCTGCTGGATCTCCTGTGCCGCCTGATTCAGCTGCTCCATAGTCATATCCAGCGGATTTTCCCCACGGCGGATCATTTCCAGCGTTACTGCCGGCTTCATATTGGAAAACGCACGCTGCATCTGCTCATCCAGTTCTTTTACTTCCATAATATTTTCCGGTGTAATTTCGGTATTGTTATATGCCAGTATCCGCACTGCACGGCGGTTTGTTTCACTTGTATCCAGCTGCAGATCCTGTAAAATATCGTCCACATTGGAAAATGCTTTTGTTATGGAATCCCCCATGTCACTGCGCGGAGCAGTCATCAGTGTTTCATAACTTTCATTTGCCTGTGCAAATGCGCGCTGCATCTGCGCTCCGGCATCATGAATCTCCTGAACGGAATCATCCGCATCCACCTGCCCGATTACATATGCCGGCTGCTGTTTCAGTTCGGCAAACACATCCATGGTTTCTGCCATAAGATCCACATTTTTTTCACTTGGCTCAACTCCGGCACCGGCAAGCAGGTCTTTATAGTATTCTCTCTCCTGGGATTTTAAATCCTCGACCAGATCCGCCAGCGGCGTCAGATCCATCTCTACGCCTGCTTTTTCCATCGCCACGGATGCCTCACTGGTCATTACCAGACGTGCTTCCTCCATCTGTCTGCGTGCAGTAATCATGGAAGCATCTGCCGGACGTTTTCCTGCCGCAATTGCCTTCGCCATGGAATCCACGATCTGGTTCCAGTCTATATGATCGGTCTGCAGATCGTCCGATAATCCCTGCAGATCTGTCAGATACTGCAGATTTTCCGGTGTAAGGGGAATCTGGTTTGCCACCAGCCACTTGCTGTTGTCCACCGCATGTTCGTCATCGGAAAGACCTGCTTCTGCAATAATCTCACGAATCTGCGGCATCAGGGACTCAAAATCAATTCCGCTCTGCTCCGGCTCCACAATATTTTCTGCGCTGCTGCTGTAATTGGACAGATACAGATTGCGGATGGTCGGCTCCATATCATTTTTCAGAAGATAACTCATCGCCTGTTTCGTGATTTCCGGAATCGCGGCAGCCTGTGCCAGTGCCTCCGCACTGTCCTGCACATTTTCCTCCGTCGCCGGCAGGTCGTTTGCCGCAAGAGAGTCCATGATCTGCTGCGTCACAACCGGACTTCCGGTGATCTCCTCTAACTGTTCCTTTGTGAGTGTTCCGCCCATGGAAGACACATCCACTCCGGCTTTTGCCAGTGCCGCTTTAATCTTGTCTGTCACGGTAATAATGGTATGGCTGTCTGCATCGGAAATGGAAAATCCGTCCTCTTCCATCTTCTTTAAATCTTCTGTGGAAGTGGTATTTGCCACTACAGCGATTTCGTTGCTGCGCGCCTGTCCCGAAGAAATCTCCTGCCCTGCAATTTTTTCCGCTACTGTCTTTTCTTCCTGCCCCTGCTTTGCTGGGTTGGAATACGTTGCCATATCGATATTTCCAGCCTCGGACACCGCAGTTTTCTGCTGCACATAGGCTTCCTGTCCGCCAAAAGCTGCAACCGCTCCGGCATCCGGCATATTTGCCTGATAAGCCGCAATTGCCCTGTTACTGTTATCACGTTTTGCATTCCGCGTTACATCTTCCCATATATTTTTCTGCTCAACCTGCATGTATTGCCTCCGTACCATTACATTTTACGCTATAACATGTATCGGCAGGTTATCCCGGAAGCTAAAGGGGAAGATCCATATAAAAAGATCCGGAGTTTTCACCAGATCTTTTTTCCTGATTTACGATTGTTTCATTGCCTCTTCATATTCTGCTAATGTATATTTGATAAGAATTTTTTCTTTTGGCACGCCAAGTTCGACCATGTTTCGAATGGATGATATGCGCTCTTCACGCCGGCCTGTTTCCCGACCTTCACGCAATCCTGTTTCCCGATGCTCTTCCCATGCTTTACACAAATCTACCACCTCTTTCTCATCCTCACATGCTATTTCAATCCCGGTAAAAAGACAGATCGCCGCCACAGTTTCTGAATCCAGCCGGGAAAACTTTTCCGGATATTTGCCAAGCAGTTCCTGCACTTCCTGCTCACTTTCGGATGCCCGGATAAACTGCAGCAACTGTCCAACTTCTGTCCGGAATACGGAAAAATCTTCGATTTCCTGTGGAGCCAGCAGATTGATCCGGTAATCCGGTATCCACGGCTTTAATTCTTCATCTAATGTGCCAAACATCTCGTGCAGGCTTCGCGGTCCATCCCATGCTTCTGCTCCAAGATACACCGTAATCGTAATAACCGGAGTCAGGGTGTCATTCCTGTGAAACCCTGACAAAAATTCTGGTTTTGTTCCCCATTTCTTTTCCTTTTTGTGTCGTTTTCCAGCCTCCCTGACCTGTGCCCCATAATTTAACCCGGCATAAACCATGTCCTTTACCGGCATTGCATAATGAATATCGCTTTGCAGCTCTGCCCCAATCAAAACCAGATAGACATTTTGATTTTTCTTGATTATAACACGTTTTAATAAATCTCTCCACTTCTGAAATGAAATTTCTTTTCCATCCATTCCAAGCACCGATAACAACTCCGTTGTGTCAGTTGCTTCAAGTGCTTCTGGCAGGATGACCGTTCTACCTCCAAACAGTACCGCATTACACATATCTGCAAAACGTCTGTTATCGGCAAAATACTCGTTTGCCTTTCGGTCTTTTGCCCCCATACATCTTCTCCTTTGTGATGTCCTGCTATTTAATTTTCTGTTACACTGGGTATATCGGGATGAAACTCCCATGACTGATTCCGGTCATAAAATATACTTTCCTTTTATGACCGGAACCTATGTGATAAGATTACCGTATTTTCCTGCTGCTGTCAATCTTTTAGCGTCTTTTATTTTCCAACAAATACAATTTTGTTATCCTGCCAATAGTTAATATCGTATTCCAGTTCAATATGTTTGGAGTCTTTCGGGACTTCAAAATAAACCGTTCCTTCCGTCTGTCTTCCTGCGGATAAGGTTGCGTCAAGACCACTGTCATCCCCGATCCACTGCTGGTCTGCCTTGCTGTTGTCTGCATAACATTCCCAGTCCATCATTGTCGACACATTCTGATCGGTATCCGATGTATTTTCAAACTTAAACTTGAACTGCCAGTATTCGTACCCTTTTTTTGGTGTGATGTATTCATTATCACTCTTATATTCTCCTGCCGAAACAAATGTGATTTTAAAATCTTCTGTTTCTACAACATCGCCCACCTGAAAAACATTGCTTTTGTCCTGAGTTTCTGTATCGTCTGTTTTCTTATTTTCAGAAGATGTCTGCTTGTCATCCGAAGGTGTCTGGCTGACCTTCTGTGGGTTCTTATCCTTATCATCCCCACCCCCGCTGATTGCGGCAATGACAATGATCACAATGACTGCTATCACAATCCATTTTCCAATCCCTCCCTGCTTCTTCCGGCAGTTCGGACACACCTTCGCTTTCTTTGGGATTTCCGATTTGCAGTATTTGCACACTTTTGTTTCCTTTTCTTCTGCCATATTCCTTCCTCCTCGTTTGTAATTAACTGACTCTATTATACCGTATCTGTCTTTCATCCATTCGGTTCTCAACCATAAAAAATAGCTTCCGCATATGATTGGCATCCGTCATATGCCAATCATACCAGAAGCTGTTTTTTTATGGTCTGCCCACAGCAGACATTTTCTATTTATTTTCCCACAATATGCATGACATCCACGCGCAAATAGTTCTCAATTGCATACCCTCCCACGAAAAATACAAGGCTAAGCACCAGTTCCAGAATAATTTTTGCTGCCACAGGCATTCTGGAAAACGGATAGATTTTTTGATTCCATGAGCCGTAATTGGTCAGCACAGCCATCGGAAGCCAGAGATAGATACCCAAAGACAAAGCTTCCAGCAGCATGGTCGCAGTATTTTTATTGCACTCTGCGATACTGCCAATACTGTAAATTCCCCAAAAGGCATATCCCAGACAGGCAGTCACCTTTTTCCATGTTTTTCCTGTGCGGAAACCGGGAAGCGGCAACAAAATCTCTGACAGTTTCTGCTTTCGCTTTTTTGTGGCAAGTGCCCTTCGCATTTCATCTGCGGTCTGAAACCGCTGTTTTGCATCTATTGCCGTTGCTTTTAAAATAATTTTCTGCATATTCTGCGAACCATTGTATAAGCCGTCCCCCGGTAATTTCCCGGTCAGCATTTCATTGCATAGTACCCCTACAGCATATAGGTCTGTCCTTGCATCCGACTGGTGAAATCCAAATTGTTCAGGTGCTGCATATCCAACGGTTCCAAGTACCACGGTATCTTTTCCCTGTTCTTTTTTGACTTCGCGGGCAATTCCAAAATCAATCAGTTTTACAATGCCGTCATCTGAAATCATGATATTCCCGGCAGTAATGTCCCTGTGGACAATGCCAAGCGCATGTACCTGTCCCAGTACTTCCAGAATATCCGCCATATAATCTTTCACACGTTCTTCTGCAAACACGCCATAATATTCCAGATACTGCTGCACGGAAATCCCCGAAATATAGCCGGTAATCAGAATTCCCCTTTCCTCTCCTGCTGCAAAATCGTATATGTTTTCCAGATGCTCATTGCGAATGGCAATCAGCTTTTCATAAACAGGGATTACAGAAGCTGCTACATATTTCTTTACAAAAATTCTTCCGTTATCACGGTTTTTTGCAAGAAAGATATCCTGTTCCCCAAGCGGACAAATCGTTTCATACGTTTCATCCAGATACCCATATTTCATATCCTGATTCATATTTGACAGTTCCTCATAATTCTATATATAATGTCTGTTGTCATTATAGCAAAAAGGACAAACCATGTGATGAAAAAAACCGAAGAATTACTTAAAACGATCCAGTCGTGTAAAAATTATCAGGATTTTATTTCCGAAAGCAGACAGGAACTGATTTCCGTCCGGAAATTAGGGGAAGCCTTTCAGGAAATCCTGACACAGAAAAAACTGAAAAAAAGTGATGTTATCCGCAATTCCGGAATCGACCGTGGATATGCTTATGACATCCTTTCCGATAAAAAACAGCCTTCCCGCGACAAAGTGCTTTTGTTATGCCTGGGAGCCTCTTTCTCTTTTGAGGAAGTACAGACCCTTTTAAAGCAAACCGGCTATCCCATGCTTTACGCACGGATAGCCAGGGATAGTGCCATCATATTTGCATTCCGGCATCATATGTCGCCAATAGATACCAACGAACTGCTGTATGAACTCCAATTTGACCTTCTTTCATAATAAGCAGTTATGTTATATTTTAAACTGTTCTATTATTTTTTCAAGTTCGCTGACAATTTCCCGGTTGTTCTCTGAAATCCGCTGCGCCGCAATCCCTGCTGAACTTTTCGCCATCTTTTTAGATTCTACGTAATTTCCGGACACGTATTCCATCCTATTTCTGTGCAAACGCAAGCAGTTCTTTTCTTACATCTGCCAGATATTTTCGTCCTGCCACAATCCGCGTTCCATCCGCCATGTAAATCAGACTTCCAACTATAGAATCCACGTACATGATATTTATAATATATGATTTATGACAACGGACAAATTGCGGAGGCAATCGTTTCTCCATCTCCCCAAGGGAAACTCTCTCCGCATATGCCATATTTTTCATCTGAATTACCGCATCATGTTTTTCCTTCCGAATCAAAATCATATCATAATATCGGATTTTAATAATATCATTTTCTTTATGAAAGTAATAAAAATCACCTGCATGGATTGTAATGTATTTGTCCATACATCCGGATAATGTCTCCTTTGTGATCGGTTTTAACAGATAATGAAGCGCCCTCACATCGTACCCCCGAAAGACATATTCCCGATAAGCTGTAAGGAAAATAATTTCTCCAGAATATCCCAGTTCCCTCAATTTTCCACAAAATGTAAGTCCTGTTCCACTCTCCATTTTTTCTAACTCAATATCCGAAAACAAAATATCAAAACCATCCTGACCAAAAAACTTTATCATTTCATTTCCTGTCTGATACCAGAATAATTCGATTCTGTTCCCGATACCCTCACTCCAAATTTTCAGAGCCGACTCCAATTTACGGTAATCGTCCTCTTTATCTTCCAAAACTGCAATTTTCAAATTCATGTCTGCTACTCTCCCTGATGCAACGGAATCAAAATATTTACCGAAAACATTTCTTTTTCGGGCAGAATCTCCATGATTCCGGAATGTCTCTCTACAATTTCCTGTACCCGGTGCAATCCAATCCCATGTTCCATTCCTTTTTTGATTCCTTCCCCTTCTTTTGTGCTTAATAATTCATTTCTGGAATTAAATCTGTAAACTCCATCCGAAGCATTGACAATTTTTATTGACAACATATTATGAAACGGCTTCATATACAACCATATTTTTTTACTTTCTGCCCGCATGCATCCCTCAATTGCATTATCATAGAGATTTCCCAGTAAGGAACAAATCTCTACATCACTTAACGGAATCTCTTCCGGTAAATATATGATATTTTCTGTAAGAATTCCAACACTTTCTGCCATGCTTTGTTTATTGCTGACGATACAGTCAATCGGTGTATTTCCACTGGAAAGCGTATAATGCACCTTGTTCAGGTCCGCTGTGATCTGCCGCATATAGTCAACTGCCTGTCTGGTATGTTTTCCTTCCAAAAGCGTCTGCAACACATCCAGATGATTTTTTACATCATGCTTCATTATACGCAGCTCTTTGACCGAAGCAAGAATCTGCTCGTACTGCTGTGATTCCATATGTGACAGCAAATTCTCTTCCAGCAGTTTATTATTTTTTTCTCTTTCCACACCCAGATTGTAAATAAATAACAGCATAATCATAAACAGGAATAACACAAAGACAAAAATCGTCACAAGCATGAAAAAATCGTTTTCCCGGGATTGCCGTAATGCTCTTACTACAGCAATCATGTCTATTTGCTCGATTGCCACACACAACAACGCAATTCCTATAAAAATCAGTTTTTCCTTTGTCTGCAGGCAGATATTTTGTTTTCCAATCATTATCGTCAATCCGATCAACAACCCAAGCAGGATCAGGTAAACCAATGTAAAAACCGCCCGAACCCAGCCTCCCGATAAAACGCGATTGATATTTTCGTGAAAAAGAACCACTGGAAGCATTGCAGACACTACATCTGCAAGCAACGCGTATATCGAATACAATACAACATAAAAAAATTGTAAGAAAAGCGGGGACTTTGTAAAAACACAGGTAATCACAAAATGCAACACAAGTGCATAAAACACTGTGACGACTGTACTCATCTGTCTCTGATTAAGTATCCATAATCCAATCGAATATATCATCCAGACCAGACTTTCCGTTCCTCTGATACCTGTACATTTTCGTAACTCCAATTTTCTATTCATAAGCAGGAAAAACAAAAATGACTCTATTCCTACAACCCAAAATTCCCATACCTTCCAGAACAACCTTTTCCTCTCCACCTTTCCTGCTTTTCACGATTATGAAATATCACAAATATTCTTTTAAAATTTATGGATGCATTTAAATTATAACATACATAAATGATAAGTTCTGTTTAATGTTTGTACTATTTATGTCGTTTAAAGCCAAATCTATGTCTTTCACGCCAAAGGTCTTGTTTTTTTAGAATGTTATGTTATTTTTGAATTGAATATATTTCCGGAAAATATTATATAGTTTACCAGCATACTTTTAAGGAGGAAACACACATGAAAAATAAAAAAAACATTATGATGAAAGTGGTAAGAAATTCAATCACAAAAATTGCTGAAAAAAAAGCATATGCAAATTGTATTGGATTTATGTATGAACCTAAAAAACCCGAAAAATATTCTAAACCATATAAAAAAGAGAGTTTAGTTCCTACATGCAAATTAACATTAAAAAAAATGAGAACTAAAAAAATTATTTGTAGTTTATTAACCTCTGTAATGGTTGTTTGTGGCTTGAACGTGGGAAATGTATACGCAACAGAAATAGATCAGGAACACGTAGACACAAAGGAAAATATATCTGGCTATGAGACAAAAATTGAGCAAAGTGATTTGTCAGAAGACGATAAAGAATGGTTAATGAATAATGATATGTATAAACAGGAGTATCTGAAACTTACATTAGAAGGATGGGAATTGCAAAATGTCGAAATTGAAAATGTAGAGCAAGCTAAATCTGCGGATAGATCAGAGCGAAGTACAACTGTTAATACTACAGAAGGAAAGGTAGTGGTAACAGATTATATTCAGCCGACAAAATCACAGACTAAATATAATAATAAAATATATTCAGATATACAGGGATTAAAAAAATATGTATCTTTTGGATCAAGCATTATTCCTACTAAAGTTGCATGGGTAGCTACAACTCTGTTTTCATTAGATACTTCCAAGTATGCAGTATTTTTCAACAATGGATATCAGAAAATGGAAGAAAATGCAACTTATCATATAAAAAGTGCTTATTACAAAGAAGGAAAAAATTATTGGCTAGGATATCGAGCCTCAAAAATGGATGTTGCAGGAGTTATCAGTTACTTTTATCGAGATTCTAACAAAACTCCATATGCAGATGCATATGATTACAAAAATTCATATAAATCACTAAATTATACTACTAGTTCCGACAGGTTAGTCGCCCTTGCAAAAAAATATTATAAAAGTGGAGCTGTTGATGAAGATATTACATATGGAAGCACATTTTATTTAAATTAACCATGTAAAACGAAAGGTTGATTATATGAAGCCATGGAATCTTAAAGTTAAAAAAATAGGCAGAGGTTATTTCTTTATTGCATTAATTTGTTGTTTGTTTTTAACAGGAACAGGTGAATTATTAACAATTATGACTCCGCACAGTGAAAAAGTAGTGGATGTATCTGTAGATGAACAGAATTCTACCGTGATAAATACCAGAACGGTAAATCATGAAGGACGCTGGGTATTCTTTATGATTTTTTTCGTTGTATTACGCTGGTTATATCTGATTCCTCTTATTATCAAAAGATATCATGATGCAGGATACAGCACAACATATGCGGTTGTAAGCATGCTTTTAATTCCGGTCATAATTGGTATTTTTATCATTTTTCATGTGGCAGTGATGCCTGGGGAAAAAACTTAGAAAAATATACATAGTGAAAGATAAAATAAGAACCTATGATAAAATCTCTGTGAAATAAGCACTATCAAGGTCTTCTATGATAAATTAAATCATGGGAGACCTTATTTTATGTCTCATCTTTTATCACATAGCCTCTCCATATAATCAAGTGTTTTTTCAGTAAATTCAATATTTTTTGATACCTAT
>OLHA01000032.1_pt1 | contig 83233 bp, 65 predicted proteins | sample 1605961 | NCBI WGS metagenome assembly OLHA01 (sample SAMN03283288) | human gut metagenome | biome: human-associated habitat; material: feces | host: Homo sapiens | place: Peru | collected 2012
TAAAATTAAGATTTTAATCAGGAAATAGTATCAAACTGAAGAAGTGGGGCAAAAAAACGGCTGCGGCTCGCAGACACAATTGCGCGGTGTTGCCAAAGAGCTTCTCTACAAGATCAATCACATTCCGCCCTACTACATCATGTATACCAGGGCCGGGACAAAAGCGTGGCTCTGAAGGATTCTGTGCTGAATCCCGCCTATCCAAAGGATGAACGGTAAGTGACAAACACAGCCCTCCGCAGGCCTTTTCGGGCTTGCGGAGGGCTGCATGTTTTTTCAGGCAGAAATGGCTGTCACGATAATTGCCTTTTACCGTGCGGTCAGCTGGTATGCAATTCTCGGCGTTCCGTCTTTGACATGGATGATGCCGCATTTGGTGAAGCCACGCTTCTCGACCAGCCTTTGCATGACAAGATTATCGGCATGGGTATCGATCCTGATATCCTTGCGGAGCTCACTGCAATAGCCCACAGCGCACTGAAACAGGCCGTGGGTCTGCCCGTCGCCGGCAATTCTGTGGATCGTAACGTAAGGCGCGTCGTTCAGCCAGCTGCCATTTTCGATGTGCTCATAGGTTGGCTCCGTCCCCTCAAACAGGGCAAATACTCCGTGTATCCCCTGCTCATCGTATATTACCTTACAGGCATGCTGCCGGATATCGGCCCGGATCAGTTCCGCAGCCGGGTAAAAATGCCCCCATTGGGTGGGGTTCCCGGACTGGATCATGTAATCCTGCGCGTACCGATAGATTTCCATGATCTGTCCCATGTCCGCCGCAGCCGCGTTTCTCACCTTCAGCATAGAATTTCCTCCGCAAATTATGATCTGTCCGTCTCAAATCCGCCCGCAGCCGCGGAGGGGGGGTGACAGCAAAAATCCACCGTAAACTGACACAGCTACGGTGGACCTCTGGCGGAGTGAGAGGGATTTGAACCCTCGCGCGCTTTTTAGACGCCTACTCCCTTAGCAGGGGAGCCCCTTCGGCCTCTTGGGTATCACTCCGAATCAAATAAATATTCACTTGATTACCAAAGTATTCTAGCATATGGCCCGGGAAAAGTCAAGTAGGAAATCACGCTTTTTCCCGCTGCTCCGCCGCCGGGAGCGCCGTCAGATCGGCGATCAGCAGGATGTTTTCCCCTCCGCCGGAGCTGCGCACCATGGCGTTCTGGAAGCCAAAGCGGCGATACAGCTCCAGATTCAGCTCATGCCGCCGGTTCACGTCCAGCAGGAGATAGTGGGAACGACCACGGTAGACCTGAGCCAAGGCGGTCAGCATCCGCAGGATCGAAGTCTCGTCATTATACTCCCAACGGTAGTTCAGCATTGTCAGCTGGGCGGCATCAGCAAAGCAGGCCGCCGCAGGGTCAACCACAGCAAAGCCCGCCAACGATGCCCCGTCGAAGAAGCCCCAGGCTTCGCCCGCCCCCAGCCGTCTGCGCAGCTGAGGCCAGTCCGGCTTAGCGGCGCAGAAGCTGCGAGCGATTTCCAGCAGGGACAGAATTTCCGGGGCGGACAGTGCATCCGCATTCAGCCTTTTGATCTCCATATACTCCCTCCTCACCGCGCCGAGGCTGCCTGGGTAAGAAAGCGCTGAAGCTCCCACGCTGCCTGGCTCTGGGGAAAGCGGGCCGAATGGAGCACCCAGATCTCACGGGGCGGGATCGGCTGCTCCAGCTGGATGGGGAACACGCTGCTGCCCACATCCTCCGGCCGGAGGAAGGGCTGGGGCACAAAGCCAATGCCCAGGTCCGCCTTGACCATGGGCAGGATCTGGTCCGCCGTGGCCGCCTCAATATCCGGCGTAAAGTTCATGTGGTTGTCGGCAAAAAAACGGGTATAGAAGCCATAGGTCCCCGTCTGCTCCCCCAGAGAAATGATGGGGTAGCCAGTCAGCGCTTCCAACGAAAGGGGCCGCGCGGCCAGCTCCGCAAAGGCGCTGCCGCCCACGGCGGTCTCCCGGACCTTCATCAGCGGAACGCTGCGCAGCTCCTGGGGAATGGAAATCGGAGCGGTCACCACAGCCAGATCCGCCATTCCCTCGGTCAGATCCCGGATGGCGGCGGGGGTAGTGTCGTTGATCAGCTTGATATGGACGCTGGGATGGGCGCTTCGGAAGGATTTCAGCACCGGCAGCAGGACCACCCGCAGGGCGACCTCGGTGGCGGCAATACGCAGCACGCCGCCGTCCAGCCCCTGTCCCCGGGCGATCTCCTCCTCCGCCGCGCTCAGCTGCTCCACCGCCACTGCCACATGGCGATAGAGAGCCTCCCCTTCCGCCGTCAGGTGCACCTGACGGTTGGAGCGGACAAACAGCGTGCAGCCCAGCTCCCGCTCCAGATTCCGAATGGTGCGGGTGATGTTGGGCTGGCTGTTCAGCAGCGCCTCCGCCGCCTGGGTAAAACTGCGCAATTTAGCTACATGGTAGAAAACCCGGTAGTATTCGTAATTGATATTCATCGAATTCTCCATATCAAGCTGATATTCATCCATCATCATTCGATATTTTACTTATCGATCCACACCGATTATAATGTCGGTTTAGTGAGAAGTCAACAGAAAATGAGGTAGCATAATGAATAAGGATTTGACGGTGGGGCGGCCTGCCAGCGTGCTGTGGAGATTTTGTCTGCCGCTGTTTGGAAGCATCATCTTCCAGCAGCTTTACAACATCGCGGACAGCTGGGTCGCCGGGCGGTTCGTCAGCCAGAACGCGCTGGCCGCCGTGGGCAACAGCTACGAGATCACCATGATTTTTATTGCCTTTGCTTTTGGCTGCAATATTGGCTGCTCGGTGATCGTGTCCCAGCTCTTTGGGGCCAAGAACTACCGGGATATGAAAACCGCGGTCTATACCTCCGTGATCGCCAGCGGCGTGCTCTGCCTGGCGTTGATGCTGGTGGGTATCCTGGGCTGCGACGCGCTGCTCCGGCTGATCCGCACCCCGCAGGAGGTATTCGCGGACTCGGCGCTGTATCTGGATATCTACGTGTGGGGCCTGCCCTTTGTGTTTTTCTATAATATTTCCACAGGCATCTTCTCCGCCCTGGGGGACAGCAAGACACCCTTTATTTTTCTGGCCGTGTCCTCCCTTTCCAATATTGGAATGGATATTCTGTTTGTGACGGTCTTTCAGATGGGCGTGGCCGGTGTGGCCTGGGCGACCTTCATCTGCCAGGGCGTCAGCTGCGTGCTGGCGCTGGCCACTGTGGCTGGGAGGCTGCGCAAGATCCCCGTTACCGGCAAAGTGAAGCGCTTCTCCGGGTGGCTGCTGCGGCGGCTGGCGGTCATTGCGGTGCCCAGCATTTTGCAGCAGAGCTTCATTTCCGTGGGCAATCTGCTGATCCAGAGCGTCATCAACGGCTTTGGCACCGAGGTAATGGCGGGCTATTCCGCCGCGGTGAAGCTGAACAATCTGGTGGTCACCTCCTTTACCACCCTGGGCAACGGCGTATCCAACTATGCCGCCCAGAATCTGGGGGCTCATAAGCTGGATCGGATCAGGGATGGCTTCCGGGCAGCGCTGAAGCTGGTATGGATCCTGTGTCTGCCGCTGGCGGTCCTGTACTTCACCTGCGGCAGAGCGCTGATGGGCTTCTTCCTGGATGCGCCCACGGAGCTGGCGCTGCACAGCGGCATCACTTTTCTGCGGATCCTGTCCCCGTTTTATTTTGTGGTGTCCGCCAAGCTGGTGGCGGACGGGATCCTGCGAGGCGCGGGGATGATGCGGCAATTCATGACCGCCACCTTTACCGATCTGATCCTGCGGGTGGTTCTGGCCTTTGTGCTGTCCGCCACAGCCCTTGGCTCCACCGGCATCTGGTGCGCCTGGCCCATCGGCTGGACGGTGGCGACGGTGCTGTCCATCCTCTTCTACCGGGCCGGACCGTGGAAGGAGGCCGCTCCCGCCCCGGTGGAGGTTGCAGCCGTGGAGGAAGCCGGTGTGGAAGAGGTGCCCGTGCAGGAGGCAGAGGCTGTCGAATCAGCAGAGGTCGTGGTCTGAAAAAGTACTCGTGGTAAAATATGCCGAATGGCTATGGAGACGCGCTGCGGTGCGTCTCCTTTTTATGCCCTTGATCGGAAATCCTGCCGGCTCTCTTGATTTTGCGGCGTTTTTGCTGTATTCTATAAGACAGTAAAGACAAAGGAGCGCTGCCGTGAATACCCAATATTTTCGTTATGCGTTGGAGGTGGAAAAAACCGGCTCCATTACCCAGGCGGCCAATAATCTGTTTATGAGCCAGCCGACCCTGAGCAAGGCCATCAAGGACATGGAGGAGACAGTCGGCTTCCCCATTTTTAAGCGCACCTCCAAGGGCGTGGTGCCCACCCACCGGGGGACGGAGTTCCTGGCCCACGCCCGGAAGATCGCCTCCGAGGTGCAGAAGATGGAGCAGGCCCTTCAGCGCAAGGACGGCTCCCACCAGCTGTTCAGCTTGGCCATTCCCCGGGCCAGCTACATTGCCCAGGCAGCGGCAGACTTTCTGGCCACCTTCAACCAGTGCGGCAAAATGGAGATCGATGTGCTGGAGGACAACTCCATGCGGGTGCTGGACAGCGTGGCGGACGGCCACTTTGTGCTGGGCATCATCCGCTGCCACGTGGAGGATCGGGAATACTTTGTAAAAAACATCTCCGAAAAGGATCTGCAGTATGAAAGCATCTGGCAGGGCGGTTATGTGGCCCTGATGCGGGAGGATCACCCCCTGGCCCAGCAGGAAAACCTGACGTGCAGCGATTTCCTTCCCTATATCGAGGTCGCCTACGGAGACGACAAGGTGCCCTACATCCGCACCAGCGAGGCCAAGACTACCTCTGGCCTGCTGCGTAACGAAAAACGCATCCTGATTTACAGCCGGGCCATGCAGCTGGACCTGCTTCAGCATAATTCCCTGACCTATATGTGGACCTCCCCCGTGCCCGCCGATGTGCTGAGCACCAATCACCTGGTACAGCGCCGCTGCTCCTGCTCCCATCGCTGCCAGTTTGAGGACATTCTGATCTCCCGGGCCGGTTATCGCTTCAGCCGGTTGGATCGCGCCTTTATCGATCAGCTGTATTTGCAGCGAAACCAGGTTGCCTATCCCGGATGACATTCCGCTTTTTTATCGCAGTCATTCCAAAGTGGAATGACTGCGATTTTTCATTTTCCGGCTCATCTTTTGGAAATTGTACTATTTGCCCAACTTTTTAGAAATTTTTTGTTGATTCAGCTCATACAGTCATGCAGCAGCGCAAAAAGTGACATGCAATAATTCAATTTCATTTTTCGCCGTTATTTAAGTATAATTTTATCGAATGAAGGAATCCCAGATATGTCAGTGCGCCCGGAACGCGCCTGCGGGGTTGCCTGCATGGCTCCGGCAAGGGCAAAGCCGCTCTGCCGCGCATAATGATGAATAGCAGCCGGATCAAACGGCGCAGCGACTGAAAGGAGACAATATCTTATGAGCAGAAAAGTTACCGTCATCGGCGCAGGAAATGTGGGCGCCACCATCGCCTACACCCTTTCCCTGGGTTCCATCGCCTCCCAAATCGTGATGATCGACATCAACCATGACAAGGCCGAGGGCGAGGTCATGGACATCGTCCAGGGCGCCAGCTTCCGGGAGCCGATCTCCGTGATTGCCGGCGACTACGAGGACGCCAAGGATTCCGACATCGTGATCATCACCTCCGGCATGGGCCGCAAGCCCGGCCAGAGCCGCATTGATCTGGCCCAGACCAATGTAAATATCATAAAGGATATCGCCTCCAAGATCGCCCCTGTCGCGCCCAAGGCGCTGTACGTGATCGTCAGCAACCCGGTGGACGTGATGACCTATGTGTTCACCAAGGTCTCCGGCATTCCCGAAAATCAGATCATCGGCTCCGGCACCATTCTGGATACCGCCCGGCTGCGCTACTGCCTGTCTGAGAACTACAAGGTAGCCCAGAAGAATATCCACGCCTATGTGTACGGCGAGCACGGTGACACCTCCTTCATCCCCTGGTCCCTGGCGGATGTGTCCGGGTGCAGCCTGGCAGAGTATGAGGATCTGATGATCAAAAAGGGAATGATGGAAACCCCTCTGGACCCGGAGGCGACCCTGAAATACGTGCAGAAGTCCGGCGGTGACATCATTGCCAAGAAGGGCGCGACCTTCTACGGCGTGTCCGCCTCCGTCAATAAGATCCTCTCCGCCCTGGTCGCCGCCTATGACAGCGTGGCCACTGTCTCCTCCATGATGCATGGTGAATATGGCATCGAAGATGTGTGCATCAGCACCATGACCATCATTGGCCCCGAGGGCGTCAAGGGCAAGGTGCCGGTGGAGCTGACCTATGACGAGCAGCAGAAGCTGAGAGCCAGTGCCGACGCGCTGAAAAAAGTGATCGCAAGCATCGAGATTTAAGGAATAACGGTATGACATACAGCTATTTCCCCGGCTGCACCCTGCGCAATCAGGCGAAGGATTTGGATCAGGACGCCCGGGCCTGCGCCGAGGCCCTGGGCTTTACGCTGGAGGAACTGCCGGACTGGCAGTGCTGCGGCGGTGTGTACCCGCTGGGGCATGACGAGATCGGCCGCAAGCTTCCCTCCGTCCGGGCGCTGAACGCCGCCAAGGAACGAGGGCAGGACCTGGTGGCCGTGTGCTCCGCCTGCTATCACGTGCTCAAGCGGGTGAATCACGACATGGCCACCGACCCGGACACTCAGAGCCGCGCCAACAGCTATATGCAGCTGCCCGAGCCCTATCTCGGGCAGACCCGGGTACTGCACTATCTGGAGGTACTGCGGGATCAGGTGGGCTTTGACCAGCTGAAAAAAAAGGTAGTCAACCCCCTGACCGGGCGGAAGATCGGCGCATACTACGGCTGCCTGCTGCTGCGCCCCAGCAGCGTACTGGCCTTCGACGACCCGGAAGATCCCACCATCCTGGAGGATTTTCTCCGCGCCCTGGGCGCGGAGCCGGTGGTCTATCCCTACCGCAACGAATGCTGCGGCGGGTACATCCGCCTGAAGGACGGCGGCCTGTCGGAAAACATGTGCGCGCGCATCACCGAGAGTGCCAGAGGCTTCCAGGCAGAATGCCTGGTGACTGCCTGCCCGCTGTGCAAATACAATCTGAGCAAGGGCGGTACGCTGCCCGTGCACTACTTTACCGAGCTGCTGGCCCAGGCTCTCGGCGTGAAGGAGGGGGACGAATGAACAGCGTGGAAGCGATCAAGGAGATCAGCGGTGTCAACCCTCTGAAATGCATGAAGTGCGGCAAGTGCTCCGCTTCCTGCCCCAGCTTCAACGAAATGGACATCAAGCCCCATCAGTTCGTCACCTACGTCATCAATGACGATGTGGAAAGCCTGGCCAGGTCCAGGTCCGCCTGGAAGTGCCTGAGCTGCTTTGCCTGCATCGAGCGCTGCCCCCGGGATGTGCAGCCCGGCCGTCTCATCGACGCCGCAAGGCAGCTGCTGCTCCGCCGGCGGGGCCAGCAGGGGCTGACCGCCGAGGAAATTCCCGCCCTGCTGGACGGGGATATGCCTCAGCAGCTGCTGATGAGTGCGTTCCGAAAGTATTGGAGGTAAGAAATGCGCAGAATTGGTGTGTTTGTCTGCCACTGCGGCAGCAATATTGCCGCCACGGTGGATGTAAAAAAGGTGGTGGAGCTGGCACTTCGGGAGCCGGGTGTGGTGCATGCCGAGGACTACCCCTACATGTGCTCCGAGGCAGGCCAGTCCCGTATTGCTCAGGCCATCCGGGAAAAGCAGCTGGATGGCCTTGTTGTTTGCTCCTGCTCCCCCCGGATGCACGAGGCTACCTTTCGCAAGTGCGCGGAAAAGAACGGTCTGAACCCCTATCTGGTGGAGATCGCCAACATCCGGGAGCACTGCTCCTGGATCCATAAGGATACGGAGGAGGCAACGCAAAAGGCCGCCATCCTCATGCGGGCCGCCGTCGCCAAGGTGCATCTGAACGCGCCGCTGACAGCCGGGACCAGCAGGGTGACCAAGCGGGCGCTGGTCATCGGCGGCGGCATCGCCGGGATCCAGACCGCATTGGACATCGCCGACGCCGGGTTCCAGGTGGACATTGTGGAGAAGGAGCCGTCCATCGGTGGGCGCATGTCCCAGTTGGACAAGACCTTCCCCACCCTGGACTGCTCCGCCTGCATCCTCACCCCCAAGATGGTGGACGCCGCCGCCCACGAGAACATCACCCTGCATACATATAGCGAGGTAGAGAAGGTATCCGGATTTGTGGGCAGCTTCACCGTGGACATCCGCAAGAAGGCCCGCTACGTGAACATGGACAAGTGCACCGGCTGCGGCGTGTGTCAGGAAAAATGTCCCTCCAAGAAGTCGCTGAACGAATTCAACCGGGGACTGAATACCCGCAGCGCCATCTATACTCCCTTCGCCCAGGCCATTCCCAATGTGCCGGTGATCGACGCCACCGCCTGCATCAAGCTGAAAACCGGCAAGTGCGGCGTCTGTGAAAAGTTCTGCCAGGCGGGAGCCATCGACTATACCCAGAAGGACGAAATCATCACCCGGGAATACGGTGCGATCGTAGTCGCCACCGGGTTCGATACCATCAAGCTGGACAAGTACGGCGAATACGCCTATCAGCAGAGCAAGGATGTGATTACCTCCCTGGAGCTGGAGCGGCTGATGAACGCCGCCGGTCCCACCAAGGGGCACCTGGAGCGGCTGTCCGACGGCAAAGCGCCCAAGGAGATCGTGTTCATCCAGTGCGTCGGCAGCCGGTGCAGCGACCGGCGGGGCAAGCCCTATTGCTCCAAGATCTGCTGCATGTACACCGCCAAGCACGCCATGCTGATCCGGGACAAGTACCCGGACACCAATGTGACGGTTTTCTACATCGACGTCCGTACCCCCGGCAAGAACTTTGACGAATTCTACCGCCGGGCCGTGGAGGACTACGGTGTGAACTACATCAAAGGCCAGGTGGGCAAGGTCGCCCCCCAGCCGGACGGGAGCCTGCTGGTGCACGGCGTCGATCTGCTGGAGAACAAACAGATCCTGAAAAAGGCGGATCTGGTGGTGCTGGCCACCGCCATCGAGCCGAATCCCGACGTGCGCAAAATTGCCACCATGCTCACCGCCTCAATCGATACCAACAATTTCCTGACCGAGGCCCATCCCAAGCTGCGGCCGGTGGAATCCCCCACAGCGGGCGTATTTCTCTCCGGCGTGTGCCAGGGGCCGAAGGACATTCCCGAAACCGTGGCCCAGGCGGGCGCGGCGGCGGTGAAGGTCATTGGGCTGCTGGCCAAGGACTCACTGAAAACCAATCCCTGCACCGCCAAGTCCGACGAACTGCGGTGCAACGGGTGCAGCCAGTGCGCGGATGTGTGCCCCTACGGCGCCATTTCCTATGAGACCAATCTCGTAAACGATCACGGCATCCGGGAGGAGCGCCGGGTTGCGGTGGTCAATTCCGCCCTGTGCCAGGGCTGCGGCGCGTGCACCGTCACCTGCCCCAGCGGCGCCATGGATCTTCAGGGCTTCAGCAACAGGCAGATCATTGCGGAGGTGGATGCCATATGCCGGTAAATGAAAATTGGAGGCCCACCGTTGTGGCGTTCTGCTGCAACTGGTGCAGCTATGCGGGGGCTGACCTGGCCGGTTCCAGCCGCCTGAGCTACCCCGCCGATGTGAAGATCATCAAGGTGCCCTGCTCCTGCCGGGTCAACCCCATGTTCATCCTGCGGGCCTTTGAAAAGGGGGCGGACGGGGTGATCCTGTGCGGCTGCCACCCCGGCGACTGCCACTATTCCACCGGCAACTACTACGCCCGCCGGAGAATGACGCTGCTGTTTTCCATGCTGGACTATCTGGGCGTGGAAAACGGCCGGACACGGGTGGAGTGGGTCTCCGCCGCCGAGGGCGTCAAGTTCTCGGAAACCATGAACGCCTTTGTGGAGACGGTGCGCGGGCTTGGCCCCAGCGTGAGATTGGGGGATCTGCGATGCAAGAAATGATACTGCGGGCAAGGGTGCTGCTGGAAAGCGGCGCGGTCTGCCGGGTGCTGGGCTGGAAAAAGGGCGAAACGGAATTCGACGCGGAGCCTGCCTTCTTTGAAACCGACGAGAGCCTGAAGGATTTCACCTACAACGGCTTCTGCGGCGCCAACCTGAGCAAGTACATGATCGAGGCCGGGAAAAACGAGGGCAGGACGCTGGTCTTTCTGAAACCCTGCGACAGTTACAGCTACAATCAGCTCCTGCGGGAGCACCGGGTGGACCGGGAAAAGGCCTATATCATCGGCATCGGCTGCAAGGGAAAGCTGAGCGTCAATAAGATTCCCTTCGACGGCATTCTCTCCGTTCAGGGTGCGGATTATCCTGACCATGAAGAATATCTCACCGTGCAGACGCTGTATGGCACGGAGCACATTGCCTATCAGAATGCCATGCTGGAGCGGTGCCATGTGTGCAAGGGCAAGGAGCATGTTGTATACGACGAGCTGCTGGGTGACTCAGAGGACACGGTGGATGCTGACCGCTTTGCCCAGGTGGCAGAGCTGGAGACCATGACGCCGGAGGAACGGTTTGCGTTTTTCCAGGGAGAGCTTTCCAAGTGCATCCGCTGCAACGCCTGCCGGAATGTGTGCCCCGCCTGCTCCTGCCGCAAGTGTGTATTCGACAGCACCGCCTTCGACTCCGCCCAGAAGGCCAACACCACCTCGTTTGAAGAAAAGATGTTCCACATCATCCGGGCGTTTCATGTGGCCGGGCGCTGCACGGACTGCGGCGAATGCAGCCGAGTGTGTCCCCAGGGGATCCCGCTGCATCTGTTCAACCGAAAATTCATCAAGGATATCAATACGCTCTACGGCGACTATCAGGCCGGGGCTGACCTGGAGGGCAAGGCTCCCCTGACCAGCTTCCGCACCGACGACGCCGAGCCGGGCGTGGGGAGGGGGTAACGGAATGTATCGAATTGCGAAAGAAAAGCTTCCCGCCCTCTGTGCCGCCATTGCCGCCGAAAATGACCTGTTTCTGCCGGTCAAGGCTGCCGGAAAGACGAATTTCGCCCTGTGGACGGCGGAATGCGCCCCCGACCTGGACACGCTGAAAACCGTCAAGTCCCCCAAGGATGTATTCTTCCCCCAGAGCGAGAACCTGTACACCTGCGCAAGCGACGCCGGGAAGCTCTCCGTCACCCCGGAAAAGCACCGGGATACCCCCTTTGTGGTGCTTGGCATGCGGGCCTGCGACGTGCGGGCCGTGGCGGTACTGGACAGGGTGTTCCTGTCCGACCCGGTGGACAGCTTCTATGCTGCCCGGCGAAAAATGGGCACCATTGTGAGCCTGGCCTGCGGACGGCCGGATCGCTCCTGCTTCTGTGCTGCCTTCGGCATCGACTGCACCGCCCCGGAGGGGGACGTGGCCGCCTGGCTCACCGATGAATACCTCTACTGGCTGCCCCAGAGCGACAAGGGAACCGCCCTCACTGCCAGGCTGGCTGGCCTCCTGGAACGCTGCGGCGAGGAAGCGGTGGAGGAGGAAAAGGCCCGTGTCCGCGCCGTCTGCGAGCGGCTGCCCCAAAAAAACCTGAGCCTCGGGAAATGGGGTGCTGAGGCCGCTCAGAAGAATTTCGACTCCCCCCTGTGGGAGGCACTTTACAAGCCCTGTCTGGCCTGCGGCACCTGTACCTTCGTCTGCCCCACCTGCCAGTGCTACGACATCAAGGATTTCGACACCGGCAGCGGCGTCCAGCGCTACCGCTGCTGGGACAGCTGCATGTATTCCGACTTCACCATGATGGCCCACGGCAACAACCGCACCAGCCAGATGCAGCGGTTCCGCCAGCGGTTTATGCACAAGCTGGCCTATTTTCCGGCCAACAACGGCGGGATGTTCTCCTGCGTCGGCTGCGGCCGGTGCGTGGACAGCTGCCCCAGTCAGTTAAACATTGTCAAGGTCATCCGGGCCTTTGAAAAGGAGGGAATGTGATGCACGAATGCAGCTGTTTTCCCGGCTTTGAACACGACGCACTGATCCCTCAGGTGGGCGTCATCACAGACATTCGGGAGGAGACCCCGGATGTAAAGACCTTTCGGGTCAATGCCCCCGGCGGCGGCAAGATCTTCGAGCATATGCCCGGTCAGTGCGCCATGGTGTGTGTGCCCGGTGTCAGCGAGGCCATGTTCTCCATTACCTCCTCCCCCACCAACCGGGAATATCAGGAATTCTCCATCAAGCGCTGCGGCGATCTGACCGACCGGCTGCATACCATGCAAGTAGGGGATGAGATCCTGGTGCGCGGCCCCTACGGCAATCATTTTCCGGTGGATACCGCGCTGAAGGGCAAGAATCTGCTGTTCATTGCCGGAGGCATCGGCCTGGCTCCCCTGCGCAGTGTCATCAACTATGTGCTGGACAATCGGGATGATTACGGCACCGTGGACATTCTCTACGGCTCCCGCTCGGCGGACGACCTGGTGCGCCGGGAGGAAATGGAGACGGTGTGGGCACACGCCAAGGATGTGAACGTCTACATGACCATCGACCGCCCCCAGGAGGGCTGGGAGGGGCACGTGGGCTTCGTCCCAGCCTATCTGAAAGAAGTGGGCTTCGACACCAACAAGGTGGCGCTGCTCTGCGGCCCACCCATCATGATCAAATTCTGCCTCCAGGCGCTGGAGGAAATGGGCTTCTCCAAGGAGCAGGTCTATACCACCCTGGAGCTGCGCATGAAATGCGGCATCGGCAAGTGCGGCCGGTGCAACATCGGCACCAAGTACGTATGCAAGGACGGGCCGGTATTCCGCTTTGACCAGGTGGACGCGCTGCCAAACGAATACTAGAAGGAGACGCCTGAATGATGGAAAAAATGGTTAACGTCTATTTTTTCGGCAAGAAATATTCCGTACCCGGCGATCTGACCATTATGACCGCCATGGAATACGCCGGATATACCCTGACTCGGGGCTGCGGCTGCCGCCACGGCTTCTGCGGAGCCTGCGCCACCATCTACCGCATCAAGGGAAAGAATGAGCTGAAAACCTGCCTGGCCTGCCAGACCCAGGTTCAGGAGGGCATGTATGTGGCCTCCATCCCCTTCTTCCCCACGGACAAGCGGACCTATGAAATTGAAAAGCTGAAGGCCGACCAGCGGGTGATGATGGAGCTGTACCCGGAGATCTACGCCTGCATCGGCTGCAATGCCTGCACCAAGGCCTGCACCCAGAGCCTGAACGTGATGCAGTACATCGCCTACGCCCAGCGGGGCGAGCTGGAAAAGTGCGCCGAGGAATCCTTCGACTGCGTGGGCTGCGGCTGCTGCTCCGTCCGCTGCCCTGCCGGGATCTCCCATCCCATGGTGGGGCTGCTGGCCCGGCGGCTGACAGGCAAATATATCGCCCCAAAATCCCAACATTTGGAAAAACGGATTGACGAAATCAGATCCGGGGCGTATGATGAATTGATCGAGGCCATCATGCAAAAGCCCCTTACCGAACTGCAAGAGCTATACAACCATCGGGACATAGAAAAGTAAGGAGGGGCTGCCATGTTTACAGAATCGATGCTGGAATCCATCAAGAAGGTGGAGGCCACCCGCCCACAGCGCATGGGCACGGAGCCCCGCCGGATGAATGCGGATGAAAAGGATGCACTGCTGAAAGCCTATCATCCCGACTATCGCCCGGACGGCTTCAAGGAGATCAAAATCGGGCCGAATAAGGGCCAGAAGGCCCCCTGTGAGCTGACCGACTTGCTGCACTCCAACAGCCGCCTGCTGGATCGGCACATCGACCTGAACAAGATCGACTATGACGTGGATGTGCTGGTCATCGGCGGCGGCGGGGCCGGAGCCTCGGCAGCCATCGAGGCCAACGAGGCCGGGGCAAATGTGATGATCGTGACCAAGCTGCGCATCGGCGACGCCAACACCATGATGGCCGAGGGCGGCATCCAGGCGGCGGACAAGGCCAACGACTCCCCCGTGCAGCACTATCTGGACGCCTTCGGCGGCGGGCACTTCGCCGCCCGGCCGGAGCTGCTGCGACGGCTGGTGATGGAGGCCCCGGACGCCATCCGCTGGCTCAACGACCTGGGCGTCATGTTTGACAAGGACGCGGAGGGGAACATGATCACCACCCACGGCGGCGGGACCTCCCGGAAGCGGATGCACGCCTGCAAGGATTACTCCGGCGCGGAGATCATGCGCACCCTGCGCGACGAGGTGCTCAATCGCAGAATTCCCGTGGTGGAATTCACCTCTGCCGTGGAGCTGATCAAGGATGACCTTGGTCAGGTGGCCGGGGCCGTGCTGCTGAACATGGAGACCGGCGACTATCTGGTTGCCCGGGCCAAAACCGTCATCATCGCTACCGGCGGCGCAGGACGGCTGCACTATCAGCACTTCCCCACCTCCAATCACTACGGAGCCACGGCGGACGGTCTGATCCTGGGCTACCGCGCCGGTGCGCCCCTGCTGTACCAGGATACCATCCAGTACCACCCCACTGGCGTTGCCTATCCCAGCCAGATCTTCGGCGCGCTGGTGACGGAGAAGGTGCGCTCCCTGGGCGCAATGCTGGTGAACCGGGACGGCGAGGCCTTTATGCATCCCCTGGAGACCCGGGATGTGGCGGCCGCCTCCATCATCCGGGAGTGCTCCACACGGGGCGAAGGGGTAGAGACGCCCCTTGGCACCGGCGTGTGGCTGGATACACCCATGATTGAGCTGCTCCACGGCGCGGGCACCATTGAAAAACGGATCCCCGCTATGCTGCGGATGTACCTGAACTACGACATCGACATGCGCAAGCAGCCCATCCTGGTCTACCCCACCCTGCACTACCAGAACGGCGGTCTGGAGATCGGCGGCGACGGCTTCACCAAGGTCATCCCCAACCTGCTGGTGGCCGGTGAGGCGGTGGGCGGCATCCATGGGCGCAACCGCCTGATGGGCAACTCCCTGCTGGATATCATCGTCTTTGGCCGCAACGCCGGAAAGGCAGCGGCGGCCCGCGCCTCCGGCGTGACCCTGGGGCGCATGAACCTCGACCACATTTACCGCTACGCACGGGAGCTGGAGCAGGCCGGCGCGGCCCGGGAGGGCGTGTCCCCCCTGCTGCTGCCCCACTACGCGCGGCATGAAAGGAACGAACAATGAGAGAGATTTCCGTGACGCAGATCACCGACACGGTGGAGCGGCTGTGCATCGACGCCAATACCCACCTGCCCGGCGACGTAAAATGCGCCATTGCGCGCTGCCGCGCCTGCGAGGACGGCATCATCGCCCAGGGGGTACTGGACAAGATCATTGAAAATTACGAAATCGCCGACAGCGAAAACGTGCCCATCTGCCAGGACACCGGCATGGCCTGCGTGTTTCTGGAGATCGGGCAGGACGTGCACCTGGTGGGCGGCGACCTGGCCCAGGCAGTGGACGAAGGTGTGCGCCGGGGGTACGACAAGGGATACCTGCGCAAGAGCGTGGTGGCCGACCCGGTACGCCGGGGCAACACCGGGGACAATACCCCCGCCATGCTGTACACCGAGATCGTGCCCGGTGAGCAGGTCAAGATCACCGTGGCCCCCAAGGGCTTCGGCAGCGAGAACATGAGCGCCATTCGGATGTTCAAACCCTCCGCCGGTTTGCAGGGCATCAAGGATTTCATTCTGGAAACCGTGGAAAACGCGGGTCCCAACCCCTGCCCGCCCATGGTGGTGGGCGTGGGCATCGGCGGCACCTTCGACAAGGCGGCATTGCTTGCCAAGAAGGCGCTGATGCGCCCGCTGGATGTACGCAATCCCGACCCCTATTACGCCCAGCTGGAAACGGAAATGCTGGAAAAGGTCAATGCACTTGGCATCGGCCCCCAGGGCTTCGGCGGCAGGACCACCGCCATTGGGCTGAATATTGAAACCATGCCCACCCACATTGCCGGAATGCCCTGCGCCATCAACATCAACTGTCACGTCACCCGGCACAAAACGGAGGTGCTGTAATGGAACGACATATTACCCTCCCTTTGACCGAGGAGCTGGCCCAGTCGCTGCACGCGGGCGACACGGTGTATCTCACCGGCACCATCTATACCTCCCGGGACGCCGGGCACAAACGGATGTGCGAGGCGCTGGCCCGGGGCGAGCAGCTGCCCTTTGACCCCACGGATGCCACCATCTATTATGTCGGCCCCACCCCCGCCAAGCCGGGGCAGGTGATCGGCTCCGCCGGGCCTACCACCTCCGGGCGGATGGACGCCTACGCCCCCACCATGATGCGCGTGGGCGCGCGGGGCATGATCGGCAAGGGCGCGCGGCTGCCCGAGGTGGTGGAGGCCATGAAGAAATACAGCGGCGTCTACTTCGGAGCCATCGGCGGCGCGGGTGCGCTGCTGGCCAAATGCGTCAAGAAATGCGAGCTGATCGCCTATGAGGACCTGGGCGCGGAGGCGCTGCGCAGGCTCTATGTGGAGGACATGCCCCTGTTCGTCATCATCGACTGCCAGGGCAACAACCTGTATGAATCCGGGCGGCAGGAATACCTGCGCCATCATGGAGAGGAGCGGGCGGAATGACCGATCTGCTGGAAACGCTGATGATCCTCTGCTTCGGCCTGAGCTGGCCGCTCTCCATCCGTAAATCCCTGATCTCCCACACAGACAAGGGCAAAAGCCTGTTCTTTGAGTTCTTCATCTGGATCGGCTACATCTTCGGCATCATCCGCAAGTTCATGCTCTGGCACGCGGCCACCGCGCCGCTGGACTGGCTGTTCTATCTCAGTTGGGTCTTCTATACGCTGAACTTCCTGGAGATCACCGTGGATATGGGCCTGTACCTCCGCAATATGAAGTTCGACAAGGCCGCAGACACAAAATGAAACACGCGCACAGTGAGGAAAAATCTTCACTGTGCGCGTTTTCTTTGTCGGTCCGTAATGGGATGGTTTTACTTCTTCTTCACAGGGATCCAGATCTCGGAGTAATACTTCTCGTCCAGGGTGCCCTTGGAGAATTCGCGGGGGTCGGCGTACATTTCGACGCAGTAGCCGGCGGCGAAATGCGCCTGCCAGAACTGGGGGATCGTCTGCTTCGCCCCCTCATAGGGGAAGGTCCCGGCGCTGCCCAGGACGGCAAAGGCTTCCTCCTTCGTTTCGCTGTTGGTTGGATTCTATCACATGGGAGAATCTTTTTCTCGATATTTCTTGCTCTGTTTTGTCCGAATCAGCATTGCCCCCGGTCGGGTCTGACCGGGGGCGATTGCTCATTTGATTACAGAACCGCGGGGGTCCATTCCGGGCCGGAGCTGCCGGAGGAGCCGGAATCGCCGGAGCCGCCGGTGGAGACGGGGTAGGTATTCACCGAGCCGGAGCGGACGAAGCCGAATTCGTCCTCGCCCAGCCGGACATAGGCCACCTCGCCGGTGTCCCACAGGACGGTAAGGGCGGTATTGACGCTCAGATGCCGGGCGTCCTTTTTGCCCCACAGCAGATAATTGTCATACAGCTCGCAGCTGAAGCCCGCGTAGCCGTCCCAGGGGGTGAAGTCGGGGTCGCCCTCCTGCTGCACCCAGGGCTGACGGATATAGGCGGGGGTGTCCTCGTCCAGGATCTCCAGGTAGCCCTCGATGGGCTCCAGATATTCCTGATCCTCCAGCACATCCACCGGCTCATCCTTACCGAAGAAGCGCTTTACCAACGGCACGCCGGGCACCCGGCACTGGGCCGCGCCCAGCTTGGGTTCCGCCGGCTCTTCGGTGGCCTCGGTGACCTCCGAAAGGAGGCGGACCCGGCCGAAGGACGCCATGGTGATGTCGCCGCCGTCCTGGCTGGCGGGGCCCTGGGGCTGCTGGGGCTGGGGCTGGATCTGGTAGGGCACGGCCTGGCTGTCGGCAACGAAGCCGGTCTCCTCGCCCACCTGGACGAAATAGCAGTCCTCCAATTCCTCCAGCACCTCCATCCTGGTATTCATGGCCAGCATCTGCGTCGGCTCCCCCAGCCGGTCATAGGTGGGGTACAGGCCGGTGTAGCCCGCGGCGTAGCAGGTGCGCGGCTCGCTTTCCTCCCCGGGGAAGCGGAGGAACTGGGTCTCCACCAGCCCCTCGCCCCGGTCGGTTTTGACAATGGCCAGGTCCTCGTCCGCGTAGTCCAGAACCTCCAGCTCGTCGTCCCGGTCCAGGAAATAGAGGATCGCGGGGACGGGGCCGCCCCGGACGGTGCCGGGCACCGTTTTGGGTGCCTCGGCTTCCGTCTCGCCAGACTGGGCCAGGGCGGGCAGGGGGACGCAGGCCAGAAGCAGCGTCACAGCCAGCATGGCGGTAATGATTTTTTTCATGGTTGGCATCCTCCTTAGCCCTGATAGTCGCTGTCGTAGGCGTCGCCATAGACGGCGTGGATGATATTCCACACGTATTCATAGGCGGGCGTTCCGGCGGGGAACACTGTGCGGTTCTGGGTGGCGATATAGCCGATGCTGCGCTGGACGCTGCCGCCGTACAGGGTGACGGTCGCGCCGCCGGCATCCCGCAGGGTGATGTAGGGGCGCATGATCAGGTCACGGCTGCACTGGTCCAGGCCGAAGCCCACCAGAACATTGGTATACTGCATGGCAGCGCCGCTCTGGGCGAACACCGGGTCCGACACGCCCCGCCGGTAGGCGAAGTTGGAGCGGGCGCAGGACTTGCCCAGGGTCAGGGTCTCCCCCGCAGGCAGGCCGTCCGCCCAGCAGACCACCGTGCCGTACTCCACCAGGGTGTAGCCCGCCAGGCCGGAGCCGGTGAGGGCCGCCTTGTTGCTCTTGCTGATGCCGGTGATCATGCGGATGCCCTGCTTGCCGGTGACCCGGATGGAGCAGCCGTTGTAGATCAGCAGATCATCCAGCTCCGGGATGTGCTCCACCGTCGCGCCGGTATCCTCGCGCAGGACGCGGTAGACCCGCATGGAGGTGGGATAGTTCGTATGGGACGCGGTGGCGTCGCCGGAAACATAGGTGTAGATGGTCAGCAGGCCGCAGGAGGCGGGCAGGGCGACATAACGCTTTTCGCCCTCCTCCTGGATGGGATAGCGGTCGCCGTCGATGGACACATCGGTCTGGCCGTCGAAGTCGGATTCGTCCGTCAGATCCAGGTAGCCGGAATTGGCGGTGACGGTGGCGGTGACGCCCTCCGGTTGGGGATTGGTCAGGTGGTAGTTGCCCGCGTCCGCGCCCTCCAGGACAAAGTCCTCGAAGGTCACGTTCTGCTTTCCGGGCGTGACGCCCGCCAGGGTGGGCTTGCCGCCGGTGAGCTTCACATCGTCGCCGGGGACCAGGCCGTCCAGGGCGGCGGAGGCGAGCTCCGCGTCGGTGGTGCCGTCGAAGGTCTTTTCCTTTACAGCGACGGTGAGGGTGATGTCCTTCGCGGTGATGTCCGCCAGGGTATCGGCGGGCTGGCCGGTGAGGAGGTAGTTCGCCGCCGCGCTGCCATCCAGGGTGAAGCCGGTGAAGGTGACCGTCTTGGCGGTGCCCACGTTCTTGTCGCCGTAGGCGGCGGTGCCCTGCACGATCTTCACATCGTCGTTCGCTACCTTGTTGCTGATGATACCGGCGTAGGCGATGCAGGCCGAGGTGTTGCCGTCGTAGACCTTGGAAGTGTCCACAGCCGCGTTTGTGATGGTCACTTCCCGCTGGGCGATGGTGATCTTCGCGGTCGCGGCGCCGGTAAAGTTGCCGGTGCCGGTAACGGTCAGGGTATAGGCCCCGGCGTTCGTTCCCCGGTCATTAGAGGCATCATAGGTCACGGTCAGGTCATCGACGGTGACGGAATCGATTGTCTGAACCTGCTCCTGGCCGTTGTAGGTCAGGGCTTCGCCCAGGGTAATGATGGCGTTCGAAATATCCTTCGGGGCAATCGTCCAGTCCTTCGTCGCAGTGCCGGTGAAGTTGCCGGTGCCGGTAATGGTCAGGGTGTAGTCCTTGACGTCCGTTCCCGTGTTGCCGGTGACGTCATAGGTCACGCTCAGGCCATCGACGGTGACGGAAGTGACCGTCTGGGTCTGCTCCTGACCATTGTAGGTCAGAGTGTCGCCCAGGGTAATGACGGCATTCGAAATGTCCTTCGGGGCAATCGTCCAGTCCTTTGTCGCGGTGCCGGTAAAGTTGCCAGTGCCGGTAACGGTCAGGGTATAAGTCCCGGCGTTCGTCTGCACGTTGTCAGACACCGTATAGGTCACGTCCAGGCCATCAACGGTGACGGAAGTGACCGTCTGGGTCTGCTCCCTGCCCTTGTAGGTCAGCGCTTCGCCCAGGTTGATGGTCGCGCCGCTGATGTTCTTCGGGGCGATTTTCCACCACGTCGACTCGAAGCCGTCGAAATTACCGTTTGCAGCGGCACTGATGCTCAGGATATAGTCTCCGGCAGCTGTCTGCTGATTGCCGGTGATCTCAAACTGGTCGGTCACATTATGGTTGCCCAGCCAGATTTCTACATTCTGGGTCTGCTTTGTACCGTTGTAGGTCAGCTCATTCGTCAGTCTGATCTCAACGCTGCTGGCCTGGGCCTTGGCGATGGTCACATCCAGATTTGCAGGGGTGGAATCGCTGTGGTTGCCGTCGCCCTCGACCTTGTACCAGATTTCGTAGCTGCCTGCGTCGGTGCCAGTGGGGATGGTCTCGGAATAGGGGCCATTCTCGCTGGTGCTGTACATCAGCGTTCCGTCGCCGGTTTCGCCCGCCGAGACCAGCGCCTGTGCAGCACCGTTGTAAACCAGGTTCGTAGCGGCCTTGGGGGCGGTGAATGTGGGGGCAGCCTCGGTAACGGTCAGGGTGACTTCATTGCTGCTGACCTTGAACTCCGGGAAGCCCTGCTTGGTGGCGGTCAGGTCGCAGCGGAGGGTGTACTGGCCCACGATGAAGCCGGGGTTACCGAACGGCTGCGCGCCATAGGCCGTGCCGGAGGTCAGGGTCTTGGAATCGGTGATTGCCACTACCCCGTCACGGTACCAGGCCGCGCTGACTGTCCAGCTCCCGTCAAATATCGCGGCGAGCTTGGTCATCTCAGCAGGCAGCTGGCTATCACCATAGGAAACGGAGGCATTCGCAGGCTGAACGTCGACATAGGGAACGGCGGTGGCGGTGACTTTTTGATAGTTGTTTGCACCGCTGGCCAGATCGACCCAATTGCCGTCGGCATTCGTGAAGGCAAAGTGGTTTTGTTCACTCAGTTGCTTGAGATAGCCTTGATCGTCCTGAATATACCCGTAGGTGCCGCCATAGAACGCGGTGCCGCTGACGCTCTTGCCGCTATGCAGTCCAATGCTCACATTCACGTTGCCGGTGCCGGTGAATTGGACAGAAGCTCCCGAATGAATATTCCATCTTGCGGTTGCGTCCCCGCTCAGCGTCTGGCCATTCAGGTTCAGCGTAAAGTCGCCTCTTGTTTGAATATGGCTGCCACTAAGCTTCGGTTCATTCAGCAGGGTGAGGGTGCAGCCCCGGTTTTCATCTTTCAGGGCAACGCCCAGCGCGTCCTCAAATGCGGTGTAGTAGGTAACCGCGCCGTCGGTGGTGGTCACGCTGGCCTGGGCCAGGGTGCCGCAGGCGCATTCGCCGTCCACGTAGGTGTGGGTATGGAGCTTGACGGTAAGGGTCACATTGGTGCCGTTGGATTCGCCGACCTTGTACAGCTGACCGTTTTCATCAAAGTACCAGTAACCGCTATCCACAATATCCGCCAGCTTGGAGACGGAGCTTATACTGTGGAACGTGCCGCCGCGGAGTCTGGCAGAACCCGCCGCCAGCGACAGGCCCAGGCCGTTGTAGCCATTCGACCGATGCTGGCCGAAGGTGCCGCCCTCGACGATCAGCATTGCGCCCTTGTCGGTTTTCACGCCGTTGCCGAATTTGCTGCTGACCTTGCCGGTGCCCTTGGAATCCTGGATGGTGAGGGTGCCGGACTTGACGTGCAGCGGGAAGGTATAGCCCTCGCTGGTCAGCTCGTGGCCGTTCAGATCCAAGGTGTAGGCGCCGGTCACCTCATAGGTGGCGTCCAGGCCGCAATTGCAGAGCATGGTGACGGTGGGATTGCCGCTCATGGCTGCCGCCGCTGCCAGCGCTGCCTCCAGGGTGGGATAGTAGCTATCGCCAATCCTGGCCTCATAGAGCTGGGTAGAACAGCCGGAACAGTAGCCGGTGTCTGGGTTCAGCGCCTCGTGCTTGCAGTAGCGGTGGCAGTAGATGCAGTAATTCGTACCCTCGAAATCGTGGGGGTCACACTTGACCACGGATACATTGGTCAGCTCGCCGTCCGGCAGGCTGGGCAAATCCGCATACTTCACTCTGCCGTCGCCCTTTTGGAATACGTGGCGACCGCCCAGCAGCTGGAAGGCAGGGATGGGACTTTCTCCCTCCGCAAGCGTCAGGCTGCTGGCAATTCTTCCGAAGAAGCCGCCGACCAGCGTAACGTATTTGTTCTGCACATTCAGGTAGCCGACCTTACCGCCTCTGACCTCGAAGAAGTCACAGTTGGCAATGATGCTTGCTGCCTCGCCTGCCTCGCCTGCCTCCATGCTGAATCGGCTGAGGCCGAAGCAGTGCAGTTCGCCCCACTTGCCGGATTGCAGCGTTGCTCTGCTTTCATTTCTGAAGGTAAAGCGGATCGTTTCGGCAGTGCCGTCCCCGACGCTGTCAACCAGGGTAAGCGTTCCACCCTCTACAAAGAATTCACCTGCGGAATTCTGCTTTGTGAGCTTCTTTCCGTTCAAATCCAGCGTCATGGTCGCGGTGGAGGTGATCGCTTCGGTGAGGACGTTGTCCGTCAGCAGCTTCACCGTGCTGCCGGTGGCGCTGTGCGCAGCCGCGACAGCCTCGGCCAGGGTGGCGTAATACGCTACGGTATCGCCCTGGGTCACGGTGGCCGCAAACTGCATCTCGCAGTCGTTGCACTTGCCGGTCGAATCAATGTTGGTATGCGGGCAGTGGCGGTCGCAATACAGGCAGACGCCATCAACGTAAGCGGTTCTATCGGCGCTGCCTCTCAAGTGCCCGCATAGCTTCACCGTCATATTGTTGAAATAGCCCTGGTTGTCAGATATCAGGTTTGCATACAGCCTCATGCCGCCTGACTGCGAACTGCCAAATGCGTAATACACATCCGCTTCCCTATCGGTGCCCAGCAGCTTTGTGAAATCGAAGTCCAGTCCGCTCTTCGGGTCATCCCGGTTTACCTTGGACGGGTCTTCAATTCTGCCGAAGGTACCGCCGGTGAGGGTGACAACGGAGGAATTGCTTACCGCCAGGGTGCCTGTGGTGCTGCCGCCGGAGACCCGCACCGTGGCGCTTGCCGCAGTGGCGTCGATGGAGGCCAGCGTACCGCCGGACATCTCCAGCGTTCCCTCTCCTTCCACGGTGACTGCGCCCCAGACGCCGCTGTTTACCTCGAGGGTGGTTCCCTTGGAGAGATTGAAGGGCACGGTGGTTCTTTCGCTGTTCGTACCGGTGAGGATGAGCTTTACGCCCTCCAAGGCAAGGTTGATGGACACGCCGTCCGCTGCGGTCAGGGTCTTGCCGTTCTCATTGACGGTGAGCACCACGTTGCTAGTGTGGCCGACGGTCTGGGTCAGCTGCGCATCACGCAGGAGGGTGAGGGTCGCCTCATTCACCAGAACAATCCTACTGGCCTTGTTGAAGGCAGAATACACGCTGATGAAATATTCCGTTGTGTCCCCATAGACCAAGGAGGCTTCGAAGGGCAAGCCGCACTCGGCGCACATGAAGTCATTGGTAACGCCTGATTCGTGGAGGCACTGGTGATTGCAGTAGAGGCAGAAGCCGGTGCTGCCATGACCGTCGGAATACTTGTGAGGCGTGCACTCCGCGACATCCATATTTACGAACTGGTAGTTGGTAGTCTTATAACCCAACATCTCGTAGGGGTGCCGGTAGCTACTCTGATAGCAATGATCAGGCGCCAGAATCTTTCTGAGGTCCAGCGAGGCCCCCTCTTCCGGCTGAATGAGCTTAAAGAAGCCGCCGCTGAGCAGGATGTTGGCATCGTTGCTGCCGGACAGGTTGCCGACTGTGCCGCCGGTCACTTCAATCCGGCCTCCGGCCTCGGTGAGCTTCGTCACCTCGCCGCCGGTCATGGTCACAGTGCCGCCATTCGCGGTGATCTGGGCTATCTTGCCGCCCGCCATGGCCACGGTTCCGCCGGTGATGACGAGCTTTGCGCCGCAGCTTCCGCTGCCGGTGCCGCTGTCTGTGAGGGTGAAGGCTCCTGCGGAGACCGTCGGCTGGATGCTGTCATCCTGCACGGAGAGCTGCTTTCCATTCAGGTCCAGGGTCATATCCCGGGCGATGGAGACTGTCTCTGTGAGCGCTGCATCGGACAGGAGCTGAACGGCGACATTCTCCGCGGTGCTACCGGTGGCTGCCTTCACGGCTTCCTGGATAGTGGGATAATAAGTCACCACATCATCACAGGTCACGCTGGCCTGCATCTGCAGGCTACAGGTGGTGCATACGCCGGTCTCATTAATCGCCGGGTGGAGGCACTGGTGGTTGCAGTAGAGGCAGAAGCCGGTGCTGCCATGACCGTCGGAATACTTGTGAGGCGTGCACTCCGCGACATCCATATTTACGAACTGGTAGTTGGTAGTCTTATAACCCAACATCTCGTAGGGGTGCCGGTAGCTACTCTGATAGCAATGATCAGGCGCCAGAATCTTTCTGAGGTCCAGCGAGGCCCCCTCTTCCGGCTGAATGAGCTTAAAGAAGCCGCCGCTGAGCAGGATGTTGGCATCGTTGCTGCCGGACAGGTTGCCGACTGTGCCGCCGGTCACTTCGATTCGGCCTCCGGCCTCGGTGAGCTTCGTCACCTCGCCGCCGGACAGGGTCACGGTACCGGCATTGGCAGTGACCTGAGCGACAACGCCGCCTGTCACCCGGAGGGTACCGTTTACTGCGACGCTTCCCCAGGAGCCGCTTTCCACGACGACGGTGCTGCCCGCTTCGCAGTCAATGCCGCCCTGAGCGGTAGCGGTGCTGCCCTCGGCGCTGTCTTGCAGGGTGAGGGTCACAGCGCCCTCTGCCGTTATGTCGTTGGTGATGCTCTTACCGTTCAGGTCCAGAGTAACGGACTGCGTGAAGGTCAGTTTGCTGTCCTCTTGGCTGTCCTTCATCAGCTTCAGGGTGATCGTGCCGGTGGCGCTGTTGACAGCGGTGACGGCCTCGGGCAGAGTGACATAACACTTCGTCGTGCCATCCTGGGTCACAGTGGCCGCGAACTGCATGTTGCAGGTGCCGCATACGCCGGTCGCCGGATCAACATCGGTGTGCGGGCACTGGTAATTGCAGTACTTGCACAGGCCGGTGTTGTTATACCTGTGGGGATCGCACTTGACCACGAATACACTCGACATTGTAACAGTCGGAATGATAAAATCCGTGCCCTTATAGGCGTTATACCCCAATCTACCGCTTGTGTTGGCATAGGTATAGCCGTCAGCCAGCAAATTCTTTGCGGGGATGCTGGTCGCAAGGATATCCTCTGTCTTCTTGATGCTTCCGTACTTGCCGCCTGCCAGGCTGACCTTATCCGCATCGATCACATACAGCTTGCCGATCCAGGTGCCGGCGGCGTCCTTGGTAACATTCACGATGCCGCCGGACTGCTGCGTTACGCTGCCGCTATATAGGCTGCCGCCCGTGATGTTCACGATGCCGCCGGACTGTGCGGTGATATCCCACCACCAGGTTCCGCTTCCAACGTTAACAGCGCCGCCCTTCACGTTCACCGACACACTGACCAGCGCGGAACCCTTGCCTGTATTATCTGTCAGCAGCAAGGTTGCCATGGTTCCAACGGAAATGTTCCTGCTGTCAGTTGTCCCGCTGTTCAGCGTCTTTCCGTTCAGGTCAATAATCAACTGCACACGCGACGGCACTGTCCAATCACCGCCGCCAACCGAGGCATTATCCAGCAGCGTCAGCAACCGGCCACCATCGCCGCTTGCGGTGGCAGCTCCCATAGCGGAAGCAAAGTCCCCATAATAGGCAATTGGGCCATAGCCCTTCGTCACAGAGGCGACCATCTGATACTTGCAAATGGTGCACTTGCCGGTTACCGGGTCGATATCGGTGTGCGGGCACTGGTAGTTGCAGTAGATGAAGTAGCCGGTGCCGTTTTCATACTCGTGGAGCTTGCACTCAACCACGGACGCGCCCTGATACTCGCTCCCATTGATAAGGTGTGAACCCTTATACGTGCTATAGAGATACCGTGGCTCTTTTCCGGGCGTGGCGGAAGGGTTGGCGAAGGTATAATAGATATTATTTGTGGTATCCTTCGCCAGAAGATCCTTCGTCCAAACATCGCCACCATCAGTGACCCTAATGAAGTGGTAGCTGCCGCCCGACAGAGTGACCCCGTCAGCGTCGGTCACGTACAGGGTGATCCAGGTGCTGGTGGGAGCGGTGACAGTCACGGTGCCGCCGCGCCGCTGCGTCACGCTGCTGTTCCGCGTCTCGCTGTCCGCCTTGCCGGGCGTGGGCACGATGCTGCCGCCTGTGACGTTCACGGTACCGCTCTTCCCGGCAATGAACTGCAAGTACCAGGTTCCGCCCGCAATACAGATTTCACCGCCACTGCCAGCCACCACCGTCGTCTCGTCAGCGTCGGCAATACCGCCGCCAACCGAATCAGTCAACGTCAGCTTTGCCCCGCCGACACCGATATTGACCGCGCTTGAGCCGCGGGTCAGCTTCTTGCCGTTCAGGTCGAAGGTCAGCGGCACGTTCCCTATGACATTGAAGCCGTCATCCAGCTCCGTATCATGCAGGAGGGTGATGGTCGCGGCCTCAACCCCGGTGATCTTGTTGGCTTTTTCAAACGCGGAATAGATATCGGTAAAGTACTCCGTCGTGCTGCCATAGGCCAGGGAAGTCACAAACTGTATGCCGCACTCGATGCACTTCATGTCACTGTCCATGCCTGCGGTGTGCTCACACTCGTAGTTACAGTACTTGCAGACACCATCCACGAAGCCGTGGAGATATTCACCGATGCAGCATTGCACTACGGTGACATTCTTCAGGTCACCACCTGTGCCCAGGGTGGGCAGGTTTTTGTGTTCGAGGCGCTGCCATTCACCCTGAGAATCCTTCTGGGCAAAGGCGCATTTCTCAGCCAGCAGGTCGGCGGTTGCGACTGGCTCCGTGTAAGTCTCGGGGTAAGTAATTGCGACGAATGTGCCGCCAGAGAGCTTTATGTTGGCGTTGTACACGCGCAGCCTGCCAACCGTGCCGCCGCTGATGGTGGAATTCTCGGCACCTGTGCCGAGGAACTCGAGGAAGGTCACGCTGCCGCCGGTCATGGTAATGTCGGTATCGTTGTTGACCACAAGATTGGACCAATTGCCGCTTTTTACAACGACTTTGCTGATTTGTCCTTTAAGGCCGCCCGCGCCGATCACCAGGCCGCAAGTGCCCCACTTTGCCTCGTCTCCCGAGCTGCTGTCGGTCAGGGTCAACGTCACGCCAACGCTGGTGCTGTAACCGCTCGTTCCCGTGATGTCATACCCATTCAGGTCCAGCGTCACATTCTTGCTGAAGAACTGGATATTTGTATCGTTGCATTCCGCATCCTTCAGCAGCTTCAGGGTCGCTTCCCCGGCCTCCGCATTCTCCGCGCTGCCCGCGTCGGCGTGGGCGTCGCAGTAGTGCCAGAAGTAACGGGTCTCGCTGCCCTGGGTGACGGAGGCCTCCATGGTCAGGCCGCATTCCTTACACACGAAGTTGGACGTATCCACGTCGGTGTGCAGACATTTGTGGTTGCAGTACCGGCAGGTGTCGGTATCGGTGCCATTACCCTCGGCGTCCTTGTAGTCATGGAGGTAACCCTCAACACCGCACTCAATTACATCGACGGGTCCCATCCTGCTGGAATTAGCACTCTGCATCTGGGCATACCTTTGTCTATTGTCCCCTGGGCCTGTGACCTTGAACGCATAGTTTCTGTCTGTGCCCAGCAGGGTGGTGAAATCATCTTTTCCCTCGGGAAGTTGAATCGTATAGAAGGAACCACCGGTGAGGGTGACCTTGGCGTAACTACCTACATTCAGGCAGCCTGTCACCTGGCCCTTCTTAATCTGCGCAGTGGCCTGCATGGCGGAACTGGGGGCATTGACATCCATGGTGCCTACCTTACCGCCATTCATGGTCAGTTCACCCTGGACGGTAAACTGTTTCCAGTAGCCGCTTTCCACTATGGCCGAGCTTTTCCCTGCGCCCCTGCTTGCGCCAACGACTATCGGCACCTTGCACTCGGCGATGCTATTGGGGAAGCTGTCAATAAATGTAACTGTCGGCCCCACCTGCTCCGAAAGCTTGATCTGCGCATTTTCCCCGGCTTTCAGGTTCTTACCATTCAAATCCAGCGTGATCGGTGCCTTTCTGCTGATAGTGCATTCCCCGGTAAGTTCCGTAGTCCGCAGGAGGGTGACGGTTACATTCGAGGCACCGACAGTGTTGTTGGCTTTATCAAGCGCATCCTTCACACTGGTATAGTAGAATGGTGCCTCATAGCCCTGCGTCAACTTGGCCACAAAGGGCATTTCACAGGTCGGGCACTTTGGGTCAGCGGGGTCGATAGTTGTACCCGTGGGAATCCTGTGGCTGCATTCGCCGTTGCAGTAGATGCAGTGGCCGGTGCTCTCCTCATATTCATAAAGGCGATAGACGTGATTCTCGCACTTCACGACTTGCACATCTGCCAGAGGGTCGGTCTTCAGGGACTCAGGCAGTTCGGAGAGTTCCAGTCTTGTGCCGTCGTTGTCAGCGTAGGCATGCCGTTCCCACAGCAGGTAAGCCGGTGAAACATTTTTCTCACTGTAAATCCTGCCGTAGCTGCCGCCGGAGAGAAGGAGTTTCCTCTCGTTGGCAGTGGCGTTGGTGTTGGCGCACAGTTCCTCAATGCAACCGCCGCTGATAGTTCCCCGTTTGCCAGAGAACAGGAGCTCACTCACCTCGCCGCCAGTCATCTCGAAGGTGCTGCTCCCATCCACCACGATAGAGTACCAACTGCCGCTTGCTACCACGATAGAACCGGCATGATCCTTATCCGTCGCGAAGGTCACGTTGCCAGCGCCTCCGCCGACTTTGTCCGCCAAGGTGAGGGTGGCATTGGTTTTGACATAGCAGGTATCGTCCGCGCCAAAGCTCTTGCCGTTCAGGTCAAGGGTCATGGTATTGAACGTTTCGTCCCCATTGAGGGATTCAACATTTGCCAGCAGGGTCAGGGCCGCGCCGGAGTTATCGTTGGCAACGGACAAGGCAGTTTCGAAGTCCTCATAGCGTGTGGTATCCTCGCCCACCGTTACCTGGGCCACGAACTGCTTGCCGCAGACGGTGCACTGACCGTTTTCGTCCAGATGCTCATGGTCGCAGTGCAGGCCACAGGCGCAGTCGCCGTTATCGTCAATGACATGCTCGGTGTGCTCAACCACATAGACATCGGTGTACATGCCGGTGTTGTTCGCACTATAAACGTTCAGCAGCTCATAACCATCCGCGTCCAGGGCCAGGGTATAACCCTCGGCCAGGAGGTCGGCAAGGACGCCGGTATCCGTGTAGAGTGCATAGCCTCTGCCGCTGCCTGCGGGATTCTGGAACACGCCGCCGGAAATCTGCATGGTGCCGGTTGCTTTCTCCGTTTTCTTCACCTGGGGGGAATAGGTGCCGCCCTGGATGGACAGGCTGCCGGTGCCCTCGAAGCTGACCGCCGGGCCGCTGGTCATGCCGGAATTGGTGACGCCGCCGGTGCCCGTCAGGGTGAGGTCAGCAGAGCCGGTGACTGTCAGCAGATTGGTCCCGGTTTCGCCGCGCAGGGTATGGCCGTGCCAATCGATGGTGAAGGTGCCGCTGGCAATGCTCAGGTTCGCGTTCTCAGCCAGGGTGACATCCTGCATCAGGGTCAGGGTGGAGCCGGAAGTTTTCTGGGCTTCCGTTACGGCTGCGTCAAGGGTATCGAAATAGGCAACGCTCTCCCCTGCCATCACGGCAGCCACAGGGGCATAGCCACAGGCGCATTTGCCGGTTGCAGCGTCCACACTGTGCTGGGCATGGGGGACGACGTAGACGGTTCTGCCCTTTTCGGTGGTAGCGTAAGCTACATCGTTCTCAAAGGGAGCGACCACGTAAACATCCACTAGATCGGTGCCCTTTTGGTCATAGGAGAGGGTCTTGCCCTCGCCCAGGAGGTCGCGCAGGGTGGCGGTCGTGCCCGGATTTGCGTTCGAGCAGACCAGTGCGCCGGTCTTCCCATAGGAATCCTCGAAGACACCGCCGGAAATCTTGAGGGTCGCGCCGCCGCCCTGCTGTATTTCAACACAGGGGTCGTAGATGCCGCCGGTGATGGTCACATTGGCCCGCTCAGCGACAGCAACCGCACGCGTAGAAGCAGTATCCGTGTAAGTGCTCTTCACCCTGCCAGTACCCACGCTGTCAGTCAAAGTGACATTCGCATTATTTTGGATCATCAGCACGCCAGCATTAGACTCTCCCGTCAGGGTATGGCCATTCAAATCCAGCGTAAGGGACAGGTCCACAGCATTATAGTGTCCAACCTCAATCCAGAAGTCGCCATGTACGCTGACATCCCGCAGGACCTTTACGGTCGCACCCGGATAACCATTCGGACCCGTGGCCCTGATCGCCTTCTGAAGGCTCTCGAAAACCATCTCTTCGCCATTCTGCGCAATCAGTTTTGCCTCCGCCACGACGCCGCAGGCGCACTTGCCGTCTGTGCCAAAGTCATGCGTATGCTCACGCACGTAGAGGGTCACATTGGCAGAATAAGCGATGCGAGAACCATCCGTGGCTTTAAAGAATGTGCTGCCCGTCGGGTCGGTAAAATACGCATAGCCGGGAGCCAGCAGCGCGGGCAGGCCGCCGGTAGCCTTGGGAAGCGCACTGATCCCATGGAACGTACCGCCAGTGAGCTGGACGGTGCCGCCATTGACCACCAGGCCATAGCAGCCACTCCCGGCAACGCCGAACTCGCCGCCCTGGACGTTCAGATTGCCGCCCGAAACCAGGATGCCGTTGCCCTCGATTGAACCCGTTGCGCATTTCACCGCGCCGCTGCCGGTGATGGTCAGATTCGCGCCGCCGCAAACCTCCAGCGAATAGCTGCCATTGCCCACGCTTTCCTTGGTAATACTGCCGCCGGACAAATCCAGGGTGACGGTCTTGCTGACCTTCAGCTGCTCGTTTGCGGTGGGTGTTCCCAGAATCGCCAGGGTCACAGGGGACTCTGTGATCTTATTCAGGGCTTCAAAGGCGGATATTACGCTGTCATAGTAAGTGACAGTCTCACCAGCGGTGATGCGGGCGTAAATCATGGCATGGCAGGTCATGCACTGGTTATTTACCACATCGGGATGCGTACAGGGATAACCGCAGTAACGACATACGCCGGAAGAGAAGGCATGGGAGCCGCACAGAGCAACGCTGACATTGGTAAGCTCATGGGAAGCCGTGAGAACACTTCTGTCAACGGGGGTGCTGCCGCTCCAGAAAGCGTACTGGGACTTGAGCCAATCTTTTACCGTTCCAGTTCCGTATGTCCTAATCGTGCCGAACGTGCCGCCGCTGAGTTCGACGGCGGCGTCTTCAGCAGCAGAAGCCAAAGCATCCAGCGTACTGACCTGGCCGCCGGAAATGTTGACAGTAGCCGCCCCTGCAACCTTCAGGACGCTGACATTGCCATCGGTCATGGTGAAGGTGGAGCCATCGTTCAGGGTCACGGCATCGTCGTTGGCGTTATAGCCTTCGATTTTGCCGCCGTTCATGGTGAAGATAGCGCCGCTGTTCAGGGTCACGGGCTTCACGGAGGAAGAGATATTGCCGCTATTCACGATGAGACTGCCGGACACTTCAATGCCCTCATAAGATGCACAGGCCAACCCCTTCAGATTTAGGGTCAAGGAATGACCGGCCTCCACCGTGATGCCTTCGCAGGCAAAGCCGTTGCCGCTCACGCCCTCGATCACCAGGGGCGTATTGACGGAGATGGGAGGGATATTGTTGCTTCCAACGTGGGTCTTGAACAGCCGCAGGGTGACGGGCGTGTTATCAGACAGCTTATCGTATTCCTTGAAAGCCTCTTCCAGGGTAGCGTAGCCCGTCGGGGCCCCTCCCTCCGGCTGGAGTGAGGCTGCGTAGATCAACGTGCCGCACTTGGTGCATTTGCCGGTGATGGCATCCCCGCAGTCCACATTGCCATCCTTATGGTAACAGATGGTGCCGCAGATGGTGCACTTATTGTTCTCCATGTTATGAACGTGGGTGCGGACGGTGATGTCGTCCCACTCCACGAACTTGGTGAGGGTAAGTGCCAGTTCCTGGCCGTCCTTGCGGGCGAACGCCTTGCCCTCGGCCAGGATGTCCTTCAGAGTGCGGCCATCTTCCAGATAAAGCTCCCTGAACGTGCCGCCGGAGATTGTGACATCGGCGTTATTATTGATGTACGTTTTCTCGAAGAAGCCGCCGGAAATCCAAACGGTGCCGCCATAAAGGTTAACTCCAGTAGTATCGCAGAAATTGCCGCCGGAGATTGTGACTTCACCGCCGTAGACGGAAAGGTGCCGAATGGCAAACGTATTGCTGAGGTTGAAGGTCAGCTTGCCGCTATATGCCTCGAAATCGCAGTGCCACCCGCTGGCCTGTTCCGCAGAGGAAATAACGGTCACAGCAGCTCCATCTATTCGGGCTACGTCAAGACTACCCCAGCCCAGCGCATAGCCGTTCATATCCACGGTAAAGGTACCGCGCGAAATGAAGTACCTGCCGTTGAGCCGCACAGTTTTCAGCAGCTTGAGGGTGACTTCCCCGGTGCTCTGCTGTGCCTTGTCGAGGGCGGCGGTGGCATTCATGAAGAATTCGGTCTGGCCATTGACCGTCAGGGCGGCGGCGGCCGTCTTTTTACAAACGGTGCAGATGCCGTTCTCGTCCCACTCCGTGTGGGGGCAGATATAGCCGCAGGGGCATTCGCCGATATCGTTGTAATCGTGGGAAGTGTGCTCAACCACGATCAGGTCGCCGGAATAGTCTTTTGTTGTATAGCCATTCACCAGGCTGCCAGCGGTGGCGGTACCATAATTGTACTCGGCGAAGGCCGTGCCGTTGGCGAGGTACGTATATATACCGCTTACACCAGTACTGTTCTTGATGCCATTGATCAGAATTACGCCCTGGTTCAGGATCAGATCGCCGCCGCTGACGCTAACCGCATAGCCAGTTCTGCCGTCATAGCCCTGGAGAACGACGCCGGCGTTAACGGTCAGCGCGCCGCCGCTCAAGGTGACTGCGTTTCCCTTGTCGCCATATATCCTGCCGGTATCGGTGGAGCTGGTGATGGTCACGTCGCCGCCATTGATCTTGAACTTTTCCCCGCTTGTTGTCAAACACTTCCCGTTCAGGTCGATGGTGATGCTGGAATTAACGGTTACAGCGTTACTAATCGCGCAGTCCTTAATGAGCTTGACTGTGCCATTGGATTTGGATGCCTTCTCCACAGCCGCTTCAAAGGTTTTATAGTAGTTCTCCCCCACCATGGCCACCATACCTGCGGCGGGATTGTCGGAATTCAGGGTGTCGCAGTAGATGCACTTCTCCTGGGTGGGGTCAGATTCAAAGGAATGCTTGATACAGGGAGCAACGGTGTAAGCGGTTGTATAAGCCTCCGTGTCTCCGAGCTTATCGGTAACACTGCTCAAATCAACAGGGTTTCCGTTCTCCCAGAAGCAATAGCCCTCCGCAAGGCAATACTTTACTAGGGTGCTAGAATAAACTGCACAGAATGTTCCGCCTGTAATATTTCGGCGAATGGCCTTACCAGTATTGTCAAAATCATTGTCAGATATCAGATATTTTACTTTACCGCCGGAGATATTCAGCATCTTCGCGCCGTTGCCATTAATCTTTTTGTAGTACCCGCCGGTGATGGTCAGGGTGGCGTCTTTACAGTAGATATCGCCAGTCACCTCGCTGCCCTCTGCGGAACCAGTCATCGTCAGGCTTGCGCCGCTTTTGACGTTGATGGAACCATTCAGGACGTGCCCGTTCAGGTCGATGGTGAGGGTCGTGTTACCGGGCTGCGTATACACGCCATTGTTATCGTCAATCGTGACATTCTTCAGCAGAGTGACCGTAGCTGTACCAAGATCGGCAGCAGCGGCCAGCGCCTCGGTTAGGGCTTCATACTTCGTTTCGCCAACCTGCGCCACGTACTCTACTTGCTTTGCAAGTCCGCAATAGATGCAGGATTTGCCGTCCTCGTAGTCGTGCGTTGTGCACTGTGTGATGGTGAGGACCTGCTTTGCGTTAGCCGCTACCTCTGACAGCTTCAGCTTCTGGTCTCCCACATTGAAGCAGTAGCCATCTTGACGACAGAGCGTTTTATCGGAATTCGTATCGTATATTCCGTGGAACATGCCGCCGGTGATGTTTCTGCGCACAAAAATGCCACTGCTGACAATCTGCTTCGTGTCCATGTACAGGGCATATTCACCGCCGCCGAAAAACTCACCGGCGGTAATATTCAACGCTTTAGCATTGTACACTTTCAGGAAAGCGTCGCCAAGAGTATTCTTATAGGTACCGCCATTGATAGTCAGACTGCATCCCACATTGTTGCAAATGATGCTGCCAACCATCGTACCGCCGGTACCGTTGATCGTCAGGTCTGCCGCTCCACTGAGCGTAATATTGCCGGTAAGAGTGTGGCCGTTCAGGTTGATGGTTATCGTCTTGCCACCCATTGTGAAAGTGTTATACAGCTCGCAATCCCTCAGCAGATCAATGGTAGCGGGAGTGCCACTGGAAACGGCATTAATTGCTTCGTCCAAAGACGTATATTCCGTCTCTCCAATCCTCGCTACATACTCCTGCTCCAGCGTGACGGGCTGGGCGAAGAGGACGGGGACGGTGAGGGCGGGGACGTTGGGGGCGAGGGTGTAGCCCTGGGGCAGGTCGGTCACGAAGGTGTAGGCTCCCTCATAAGCGCCCTCCACCGGGTATTCGTCGCAGTGCCAGGCGGCCACGGGGAGGGTCTGCTCCCCTGCCTCGGTATAGGCCAGGATGGCGGCGGGCAGGTAGGGCAGGATATCCTGGAAGAGGATGGGATGCTCCGCATCGGTGGCCAGGGCCAGGACGCCGGTATCGGGGGTGAGGGCCTGGAGGGCATCCACCCAGCTCCAGGCGAGGACGAGGGTATCCTCCGGCTCGGTGGGCTCTTCCGTGGGCGCTTCGGTGGCTTCCTCCGTGGTGGCCTCGGTGGGGGCCTCGGTGGGGGCTTCCGTGGGCGCTTCTGTCGGAGCCTCGGTGGGCGCTTCCGTGGGGGCCTCGGTAGGAGCCTCGGTCACGGCGGTGCCGTGGTCCTCGGTGCACACGAAGGTGCAGGGGCGGGCCTCTGCGCCGGGGTTATAGCCGCAGGCGGCGTCGTGAACATGGGTGCAGCTCAGCACTCTGGTCACGCAGCCGGTGGCCTCGGAGCAGCTGTGGGCACAGGCATCGGCCACACCGCTTTCCGGGTCGGAGCAGCACTCCGGGCCGTGGACGTGGGTGCAGGCGGTATGATATGTATAGCAAAGATCCCCATGCTCATGGGTGCAGGGCGAAGCAGGCACTGCCTCGGCATAGCCGCAATCCGCCGTATGCACGGGATGATGGGGATCCACTTCCGCAAAGGTAGGCACTGGCACATAGCCCACCACCACGCACAGGCACAGCAGGAGGGCGAAACCTCTGCGCAAAAGCTCGTCAAACCGTTTTTTCATCACAACATCGCTCCTTCTCTGACACGAAAGCTGCTAGAGTGTTGGGCATCCCAGGGGCACAGCCCAAAGGATGCCATTTTTATTTTTAGTAATTGTACCATTCATTTCCTCTTTTGGCAAGGGGTTTGGCACGAAATGCCCAAATTTGGCACGAACTGTATCGTCCAAACAGCAGGCAACGGACAGTTGCGGCAAAGACTCAGGCAGGACCAAACGCAGCCCTCTCCCCCGTCCCCCACGCAACCATCCGTTGCGGGTTTTGGATTTTTTGCGGGATGCAACCAATTGTTGCGGCGATTTTGGGGGGATGAATGTTGGATGCGGCGGTATCCTCGCTGCCCCCTCTGGGGGTGGTGCTCCGCGCAGCGAATCAAGATAATAATGATTGCCGGTGGCAATCATACCTCTGTTTCGTGCCGCGAAGCGGCAAAGGGGGTGTCGCTGGTAATTTTGAGTCGCTGCCATTCAACGAACCGCACCCCCTCAGTCAGCCCTTACGGGCTGCCAGCTCCCCCACCGGGGAGCCAAAGTATGCGCCAACCTCCCCTGAAAGGGGAGGCGGCGCAACAGCGCCGGAGAGGTCAGGCGCGGTACGCAGAATACCCATCGGAATGCACCAAGGCGAATTCGTACAGGCTCCCTTGGCTTCCCCCGGGGGAAGCCAAGGGGATCAGGTTTTCAGTTCGAAGTGCATGGACAGGGATTTGAAGAGGGTGTCCATCACCTGTTTGGCGGTGGCGCGGATGTCCACCTGGGCCACGTAGGCGATGATCTTCTCCCGCTCCTCCGGCGGGACCTGGAAGATGCTCAGGCTCATGCCCAGGAAGCGCTGGACCTTGCGCTCCAATGTGAAATAGGGGTCGCATTTCTTGGCCATGAAGCCGCGCATCATTCCGGCGGTGCCCAGCTCCATCTCGAAAAAGTCGCTGAGGGCCGCGCCGGGCAGGTATGCGGAAAAGGCCGCCTGAAGCTCTGCCGACGTGCGCTGGTGGATGATCTCCACCGTGGTGGGGTAGGTATAGGCCTCCACGTAGATATCCCGCAGGTTTTCGTCCAGCTCCGTCAGCGCCAGCTGCACGGCGGTCTCCACCGCATAAATATATGCCGGGGAAAGCGCGTTGGGTGCGATCTGCCGCACCGCGCCAAACTGCCCGCTGAACATCATGCCCACCAGCTCGGTGAGCACCCCATCCTTCGTGTGAAAAACATTCTGAAACGATCCGACGGACACATCCGCCTCCTTGGCGATCTCGGTCACCGTGGTGCTGGTATATCCCTTCTCCAGGAACAGCCGCACACAGGCCGCCAAAACCCGCCGCTTCGCGTCCGCGCTGTCATACCGACGTGGCATAGCATCTCTCCTCTTCTCTATTAATACGTAGCTTAATTATATAATGGTTGCGGTGAAATTGCAAGTGTTTTTTTATTGATTTTGGAAGGGGCATCGGCGGGCGGGAGTTTTGGCTTTGCGTGAAAGTTTTGGACTTGCAATCCCGAAACTTTGGATGTACGGGACCCAATGAAGAGGACATAAAACAGCTGCCACGCACGTTTTCCCTTTTGCTTAACTTGGGCTTTGCCTCTGCCCACATCCCTACGGGATGCGTTCAGCGGCAAAGAGGACTCTCCCACGGGCGAAAAACAGTCCACCGGACTGTTTTCGGGGCGCCCTTTCGATTCCCCTCTCCCATACCAAAAAAGCGCCGCCCCGGTGGGGCAGCGCTTTTTTGGTGCGAGAGAGGGGACTCGAACCCCCACGGCGTAACCACACGCACCTCAAACGTGCTTGTCTACCATTCCAACACTCTCGCAGTTGCCAGAATATTATAACCGCTGGCCGGTTTTTTGTCAATAGGTTTTCTGGAAAAGAGCGGCATTTGCCGTTACAGCAGGCTTCTGCGTTTCAAAATGCGCAGAAGCTCCCAGAGGCCGACAGCGGCGGCCAGGGGCCAGCGGATGAACCAGGCGTTGGGAGTGAGATAGAACAGCGCCACGGAAGCCGCCAGGGCGGCAATGCCCGCCAGGCCCGCCTCCAGGCGGAAGGGATAGTCTCCTCCCCTGCCCAAGATGCGGCGGGAATACAACTCATGGAGGGCCAGCTGGATACAGCGGGCGATCAGCGTCGCCGCCGCCGCGCCGATCATGCCCCAGGCGCGGATCATCAGGTAATTCAGGCCCACATTGGTCAGCGCCGCGCTGACCGTGCCGACGGTCACTGCCCCGGTCTTCTTATGATGGATCTCGTAATTCACCGGGAACGTGCAAAGGGTGTTCCCATAGTAGCTGGCCACGAAAAACGGGATCACCTCAGCTCCGGCCCAGAAGCTCTCGTCCGCATAGGCATGGTATACCTCCCGCACCAGCAGGACAAAGCCCACGGACAGCACCGTATACAGCTCGAGATAGTTCTTTCCCCGCTGCACCACATTGTCCCGCTGGCCCTGCTTCATGTCGTCGTAGAAGAAGGGGACCCAGGTATTGTTCAGGGCGCTGTACAGCACGAACATGACCCCGGCCAGGGACAGCGCGTTGCTGTAAATACCGGCGGAGGAGGCGTCCGCCAGCTGGCGGAGCATCATGATGTCGCTGTTGCTCAGCAGCGAATAGGCAAGCCCCTGACAAGCCAGCGGCCAGCCCAGGGTGAAGCAGAATTTCCAGTAATTCGCGTTGTAAAGGGTCCTGCCCCGAAGCAGAATCCAGACGCAGCCCGCAAGGCCGACCACGCCGTTGGTCACAACGGTGCCCAGCACCCGCCCGAAATAGCGCTGCTCCCGGGGCATGTTCAGCACCAGCAGCAGCGACACGCTCAGGTTGGCGACAGCCATGAACACGCTGAGCAGCATGTTCCTGTCCGCCTTAAATTCGTAGGTGAATTTGCTGCCCAGGAAATTCACGCAGAAGGTGCCGAAGGCCTGCACCAGCAGCAGAGCGATCAGCAGCCGGTCCATCTTCAGCGCGGCGGACAGAGGGCCGGAGAAGAGCATCATCAGCACCCCGGCCACGGCAAAGCAGGCCATGGACAGGGCCATCACCGAGGACTGGTAGGCAGGCTGCTCCTGCTCAGAATACTCCTGGCGGGCGTTGACGATGGTCATATTGGATTGCAGGGAAAACACCGTGGTCATCATATTCGCCCACACGGTAAATGAGGCAAGATTGCCGTACCCATCCGTGCCCAGCAGGCGGCTGAACAAGGGGGCTGAAATCAGGGAAATACCCTGAAGCAGCAGGACGCTGAGGGTGTTGAAGAAGGCGATGCGGTTAATACTCTTTTTCATAGTCAGGCTTTCGGCTTTTTGAAAATGTGGTACACGTCCATCATGGGATTGAACAGCCCCCGGGCCGTCATAGCGATCTCGAACTGATCCCGTTTGGTGAAATGGCCGCTGCGGCGGACGAAGCCAAAATGCTGCCGCAGTTGCTTACAGGAATCCCGGTACTCCGCCCGGAAGCGCCGCTTCGCCTCTTTCCCGGCCAGGTCCAGCATCTGCACGTTATAGCGCAGGGCGCAGACCAGCAGATAGTGGGCATCCGGCTCCAGCTCCGGGGTATTGGTCTTGATGTCCTCATAAATCCTCACGGCGTTCTGGAAATAATGGAAGTTCTTCTCCGACACGGGGGACATGGTGATGCTGCTGGCGCGGTGGCGGTAGTGGTACACCGGCTTTGGCAGCAGCGCAGCGTGCCCGGATCGCAGCATCAGCCGGTAGGTGACCATAATATCCTCGCAGACCCGGCCCACCGGGTAGCGGATCCCATCAAAGAGCTGCCGCGCATACAGCTTGTCGCACGCGGAGGAATCCAGCCGATCCCAGTGAAAAACGCGGCGGACCGCCTCCGTGCCGGAGACACACTCCTCCTTCTGCGGGCACAGGCCCTGGGTGCTTTCCCCGGTTTCCTCGTATTCATCGTATCGCCCGGCGCACACGAGCTGGGTATGGTGACGCTCCGCCGCGCTGAGCATGACCTCGTAAGTATCCGGCTCCAGCCAGTCGTCGCTGTCAACGAAGGCGAGATAATCCCCCGCTGCCGCCTCGATGCCCGCGTTGCGGGCGTCGCTGAGGCCGCCGTTTTTCTTGTGGATGACCCGCACCCGGCTGTCCTGCCGGGCGTAGGCGTCGCAAAGCGCGCCGCTGCCATCCGGGGAGCCGTCGTCCACCAGAAGGATCTCCAGATTCTTATAGGTCTGATTCAAAATGGAGTCCACGCATTTGGGCAGGAACGCTTCGACCTTATAAACGGGAACGATCACGCTGATCAACGCCTGCTCCATTTACTTCTCTCCTTTTGCCACAGATCCGTATGCCTTCAGCAGATCCTTCAGATTCCTTTCGGGGTCATGGGTCTGAAGCGCGTGCGCCCGGGCCCGCGCGCCCATTTCCTGTGCCTGCTCCTGCCGGTCGAACACCTCCATGATGTATTCGGCCAGCATATAGGGAGCGGTGGACTGGTACGCAAAGCCCTCGCCGGTGTGCATCAGGTCACGGACGCCGCCCACATCCGCCGCCACGCAGGGGACCCCCAGCAGCATAGCCTCTCCCAGGGAATTGGGGGAATTTTCAATGGTGGAGGGCAAGACAAACACGTTCGCGTCCAAATAAGCCGCTTTCATCTGCCCGGCATCCAGCCGGCCCAGGAAGCGGATCTTATCTTGTAAGCCGCGCTCACAGGCAAGCCGCTCCAGATAGCGGCGGTAATAGGTCTGGCGGAGCCGCTGGGACATGCTGCCGCTGAAGAAGCTGGAGCCGGTGACGGTAATGGCTGCGTCCGGGAAACGCCGCAGTACCAACGGCATAGCCTCCAGCAGGTAATGGAAGCCCTTGATGGGATAAATGCAGCTGGAGGCAAAGATCTGGTGCTTCGTGCATCGGTCATACCGCCAGGTATCCCGGTAAAACGGCTCCCGCAGGGTCTCGTTGCAGAAATGGTAAACCCGATCCGGCCGGAGCTGCCCGGTGATGGCCCGGTCCCAGTCCGTCCGCCCCAGGATATGGCGCACCTGCTTCAGGGCGGCGCTTTCCAGCTCCCCCCGCTGAGCAAAGCGGCGCTTTTGGCCCCTGATGTTATCCCGCTTCAACAGGTCCCGCAGGGAATAGCGGCGGCAGACCCATTCCGGCAAGCCCTCGGCGTAGTGCCGGGCATAAATGCCGCACAGGCCCTGGATGCTGACGACCACCCGGTCGAGAAGCCCCGTTCGCTTTGCCGCGTTGACCATGGCCAGGGTATGACCGAATTCGGTGCCCCAGATATGGATCACATCCGGGCGGAAGGCCTCCAGCTCCCGGGCAAACTGGGCCTCCAGCTGGGGAAGGTACACCTGGGGCGCGCCCTCTGAAAAGAGGACATAGTCCGTCCGCTCGTCCAGGCGGCCGGGGTCACCCGTCCCGGGGCAGAAAAGGCGGAGGGTGATATCCTCTGCGCGGATATCCTCCAGCACGTGGTCGATCCACAAGCCTCCGCCGCTGCCAAGCCCCAGGTGTTGGGCAAGCGCGCCGGGGATCATATTGCACAGCCAAACCAGCTTCATTTTTTTCTGTTCCTTTCCAGCATTTCCAGCACCTTGGCCGCCTGCATCACATTGCTGCGCTGCTCCAGCACAAACCGCCGCGCCGCGCATCCCTGCTGAAACAGCGCCTCGTCTGACAGGCGCAGGGTCTCCCGCAGCGCGTGGGCGATGCCCTGGGGGGTCTCGTCCCGGATAAAAAAGAGATAGGGCAGGTATTCCTCCGGCAGGCAGGGCAGCTTCGTCATCAGCACCGGAGTGCCGGTGGACATATATTCCATGGTTTTGGAGGGGAAGGAGTAGCGCACATATTTCTCATTCGACGGCCGGGGATTCACCAGCAGCGTCGCCTCCATCTCCTTCTCCACCACCTGGCTGGGCAGCAGCAGGCCGCCATAAAAGACATTTGGCGTCTCGGCGGAAATTTTTTCCAGCTCCTCCTGGAAATCGCCGGAGCCGTAGATATGCAGCTCGGTATCGGGCAGATCCGCCAGGAGGAAGCCCTCCACCAGGCGCTGGATGCCGTAGATCAGGTCAATTCTGCCCGCATACAGGCATACCCGTTTTTTTGCTTTTCTGTCCAGAGAAGGCAGGCAGCGCTCCATGGCGGCATCGGCGTGCCCCTCCAGCACCACGTGGGGTCTGCCCTTTTGATTCAGCAGCTCGTTCATCGCCTCAGTGAGGAACACATAATCCGTGCAGTGGCGCATGAGGAATTTCGCCAGGCCCAGCGGCTGCCCGTTGGAAAAGAACTGCGGGATATCCGTGACGATGCCCACGCAGTGCTTTCCCCGCAGCCGGGCCGCCAGCAGGCCGGCCAGGCCGGACATCTGATTCAGGCAGTCGATGATCACGGCGGAGTCGCCGCCCAGCAGCCGCAGGCAATGGAAGAAGGTGGAGAAAAACACATGGACCCGGCGAAACGGCCCTCGGAAGCCCCAGATGTAGCGATAGGTGGCGTTGCCCACTGTCTCCTGGGGCAGCTTCACCACGCGCGAAGAGAGCACGGAGCTTTCCGCGTCCGGGCAGCCGATCACATCCACATGGGTGTGGGCCGCCAGGCCCTCGATGAAGAGGCGGTGGTACTTCTGCGCCTGGAAGGCGGGCATGGCTTTCGCGCCGCCGTACAGCCTTTCATAGGCAGCCTGAGAAACGCAGAACGCCGCATAGACGATCTTCATAGTTTCGCCTCCACTGATGTTGATTTGTTTATTTTACCATACCCGGCGGCATACGGCAAGAAAAATTTCCCCGCTTCGCACACGGAAGCGGGGAAATGGGAATCACTGAACGCAGCGGTGGACGATCTCGTTCATCTCGTCCATATGGGCCATCATGCTCTTGCACAGGGTGATCTGGTTGCGGGCGCGCACCAGATTGTGCTCCGGGTAGCGGGGCTTGAAATAAAGGTCTCCCCGCAGATAGTCCTCCAGCCAGCGCACCGCCAGCTCCGCCGTCAGGCAGAAACTGCTCAGGGCCAGCGTTTCCAGCTCGTTCATCGTCATGCAGCTTGCGGTTTTCTCCAGGAAGCCCTGGGCGAAAGCCGTAAATGCGGCCAGGTCAACGCTGACCTTGTCGTACTCCGGGGAGTCCTCCATCTGGGTGTTGGCGGCAAAGCGGATGGCATCGCCAAAATCGTGGCCCATCAGGCCGGGCATCACCGTGTCCAGGTCGATGACCACCAGCGCGTCGTTGGTTTTCTCATCAAAGAGGACGTTGTTGATCTTCGTATCGTTGTGGGTCACCCGCAGGGGAAGTTCCCCCCGGTTCGCCATATCCGTCAGGGTGCAGGCGGTGTCCCGAACGGCCATCACGTAGTCGATCTCCGGCTGCACAGAGCCTGCGCGGCCCATGCTGTCGGCTTCAATGGCCTTTACCAGGTCGTCATAGCGGCTGCGGGTATTGTGGAAATTGGGGATGGTATCGATCAGCAGATGGATGTCAAAATCCGCCAGCTGAGTCTGGAACTCGCCGAAGGCCCTGCCCGCGTTGCGCAGGATAGCGGGATCAGTGGTGGCGCTGTATGTGGCGGAGTTGATATAATTCATCACCCGCCAGAAGTTCTCGCCGTCCAGCAGATAGGTCTTGCGGTCCGCCGTGTGGTGGAAATGGAGATTGCACCGATCCGGGCACTTCTTGCGAATATGCTCCGTCACCAGGTCAATGTTGTTCATCAGGCCGATGGGATTGCGGAATGCGTAAGTATTGACATTCTGGATCAGAAAGGATTTTTCTTTTCCGTCATCCAGCCGGACGGTGACCTTGTAGGTGCGGTTGACGTTTCCCACCTGAATGGATTCGTAGCGCAGATAGGTTCCGGGCAGGCGGAACGCGGCGCATACTTCCTTCATTTTCTCATCCATATTCTTTTCCCCCTATCATATTTGGTCGGGAAACAGCGCGGCAATGGCGTTGCGGGCGGCGTCCTGCTCTGCCCGCTTCTTGCTGCTGCCCCGGCCGCTGCCGACCACGGTGCCGTTCAGTGCCACCTGCACATCAAACTGCTTGTCGTGATCGGGGCCGGACTCTCCGGCCAGGAGATAAGTGAGCACCTGATTGCGCTTCTGCTGCACCAGCTCCTGGAGCTGGGTCTTGTAATCCGCATTGTGGAGCTTGGTCACCGGGACCTGCACCAGGATGAAGCGCCGGATAAAACGCTCTGCCGCCTCCATACCGCCGTCCAGGAAGGACGCGGCGATCACCGACTCCACAGCGTCAGCCAGGATGGAATCCCGGGTCCGGCCTCCCCCCTGCTCTTCGCCATGGCCCAGCAGGAGATGGTCGCCCAGGTGGATGGTGTTGGCCACCGCGGCCAACGTCGTCTCGCAGACCATATCTGCCCGCATGCGGGTCAGCTCGCCCTCCGGGCGGTCCGGGAAATTGCGGTAGAGGTACTCCGCCACCAGCATTCCCAGGATGCTGTCCCCCAGGAACTCCAGCCGTTCGTTGCTGAGCAGGCTGTTGTGCCAGCGCTCGTTGGCATAGGAGGAATGGGTCAGGGCGTTTTGCAGCAGGGAAATGTTATGAAACTGATAGCCGATGGCGGCCTCCAAATCCTTAATCATGCTGCTGCTCCTTCGTCTCTGCCAGAAGCCGGAGCGCCTGCTCCAGCTCCGGCGTCATATCGTTTTGGGCCGCCTGGGCCGCCTGGTTCACCGCGTTGCAGAAGGCGACGGCATCCGACGCGCCGTGGGCCTTTATGACCGGCTTCCTGATGCCAAGGAACTGGGTGCCGCCGATCTGGCGGTAATCCATCAGCTTCATCATATCCTTGACGCCGGAGGAACACAGCAGGTAGCCCAGCTTGCTGAATAGATTCTTTTTGAACATCCGCTTCATCAGGCTGCCCATGAACATGGCGGTGCCCTCAATGGATTTCAGCAGCACATTGCCGGAAAAACCGTCGCACACCACCACGTCCACCTCGCCCAGGGGCACATCCCGGCCCTCCACATTGCCGACGAAATGGAGCAGTCCCTTCTCGTCCGCATCCTTCAGCAAGGCGTAGGCCTCCTTTTGCAGCGGCGTGCCCTTGGTGTCCTCCGTGCCGATGTTCAGCAGGCCCACCCGGGGCGACGGGATGCCCAGCTGCTTTTTGGCATAGGCGGAGCCAACTAAGCCGAACTGAAGCAGGAATTCCGGGGTGCATTCGGCATTTGCGCCGCAGTCACAGATGACGGTCTTGCCGCCCTTCTTATTGGGCATGGCAGGAGCCATGGCGGCCCGGCGGATGCCCTTGACCCGCTTGACCAGCAGGGTCGCGCCGGTGAGCAGCGCCCCGGTGGAACCGGCGGAAACAAAGGCGTCGCCCTTTCCGTCAGCCAGGAGCTTTAAGCCAACCACCATGGAGGAATTCTTCCGCTTGTGAATGATGCTGGCCGGATCGTCGTGCATATCCACCACGTCGTCGGCCCCCATGATCTCCACGCCCTCCGGCAGATCGGCAATGCCATGGCGTCCCATGACCTCTAAAATGGCCTCCGCCCGGCCAACCAGGATGATCTCAACGGCATACTGCTTTGCCGCTTCAATTGCGCCCAGGACGGCTGCCTCCGGGGCATTGTCCCCGCCCATGGCATCGAGAATGATTTTCATCGCTTCACCCCTTCTGTCTATTTATATTCCGCTGGCAACAAGGGCATCGATTGTCTGAAGCGCCCGGTTGGAAATTGCCAGATTCTTCTCTGCTTTCTTACGGATCCGCTGCTCCAGCGGGGAAATGATGCTGAAATTGATATTCATGGGTTGGAAATTTTCGATCCCGGCGTCACTGATGTAGCTGCCCAACGCGCCGATGGCGGTGGTTTTGGGGAAATCCGGAAGCGCCCGGCCCTGGAGACGGGCGGCCATGGCCACGGCAGCCAGGTAGCCGGAGGCGGTGGACTCCACGTACCCCTCCACGCCGGTCATCTGCCCGGCAAAGGCGACCAGGGGATCGCGCCGGTCGGCATAGTACCGATCCAGCAGCTTGGGACTTTGCAGGAATGTATTCTGGTGCATCACGCCGTAGCGGACGAACTCCGCGTCGTGCAGCGCCGGGATCATGGAGAATACCCGCTTCTGCTCGCCGAATTTCAGATGGGTCTGGAAGCCCACCAGATTGAACACGCTTTTAGCCGCGTTGTCCTGCCGCAGCTGGAGCACGGCGTACGGCTCCCGGCCGGTTTTGGGATCGGTCAGCCCCACAGGCTTCATGGGGCCGAAGCGCAGGGTATCCTGCCCACGGCGGGCCATGACCTCTACGGGCATGCAGCCTTCAAAGACGTTGCGGTCCTCAAAGCCGTGGACCTCCGCCTCCTCCGCACGGGTCAGCTCCCGGACAAACGTCTCGTACTGCTCCCGGTCCAGGGCGCAGTTGATGTAATCCGGGGTGCCCCGGTCATAGCGGGACTGCCACCAGGCCAGGTCCATATCCACCGACTCCGCCGTGACCAGCGGGGCGGCGGCATCAAAGAAATGCAGATAATCCGCGCCGAAATATTCGCCGATGGCACCGGACAGCGCGTCGGAGGTCAGCGGCCCCGTGGCGATGATGACGGGCGCTTCCGGCACCCGGGTCACCTCGCCGGGGATCACATGGATGCGGGGATTTTCTCTGATCCTCCGGGTGACCATGGCAGAAAAGCCTGCCCGATCCACCGCCAGGCAGCCGCCGGCCTCCACCCGGGTGGCCTCGGCGCACTCCAGGATGAGGCTGCCGCAGCGGCGCAACTCTTCCTTCAGCAGTCCCACCGCGTTTTCCAGCCGGTCGCCCCGGAGGGAGTTGGAGCATACAAGCTCTGCAAAGTCCGGGCTGTGGTGCGCGGGGGTCATTTTTTCGGGCTTCATCTCGTACAGGTCCACGTCAATGCCGCGGCTTGCCAGCTGCCAGGCGGCCTCCGAGCCGGCGAGGCCCGCTCCTATCACCTTTACGTTCATGACTGCGCCCTCTTTTTCGTCTTGGCCGCCGTTTTTGCGGCTGGTTTCTTTGCAGCGGTTTTTTTCACCGCGGTTTTCTTTGCCGCCGTCTTCTTGGCCGCGGGCTTTTTCGCAGCGGCCTTCTTCGGCTCCTGGGGCATTTCCTCCCCGCTCTGCTCCGGCGCGGCTTCTTCCCCCGGCTCCTCCTTGGGCTTTTTCTTATAGTAACCCCGCTGATCCTCCGGCAGGAAACGGGAGCAGTTTTCATTGATGCAGAAAGGCTTCATTCTGCCCCGGCCGGACTTCTTGAACAGGGTCTGGCCGCACTCCGGGCAGTCCTCCGCCGTGGGCACGTCCCAGGTCATAAAGCCGCAGTCCGCCCCCCGCTCGCAGGCATAGTAGGCAAAGCCCCGCTTGGACTTGCGCTTGAGGATGGCGCTGCCGCACTTGGGGCAGCGACCGGGCATCCGCTCCACCAGAGGCTTGGCGTTTCTGCACTCCGGGAAGCCGGGGCAGGCAAGGAATTTGCCGAAGCGGCCGGTCTTGATGACCATTTTCCGGCCGCAAAGCTCACAGACCTCGTCGGTCTCCTCCTCCGGCACCTTCAGCCGTACGCCCTCCAGGGCGGTCTCGGCGTCCTTCAGCTCCTTTTCAAAATCATCGTAGAATGCATGGAGCAGGTCGATCCAGTTCTGCTTGCCCTCTTCCACCGCGTCCAGGCGGCTTTCCATATTGGCGGTGAATTTCACGTCGATGATATCCTGAAAGCGCTCCACCATCAGTCCCGTAACTACCTCACCCAGGGCGGTGGGGGCCAGGTGCTTGTCCTCCTTCACCACGTACTCCCGGTCCTCGATGGTGGAGATGGTGGCGGCGTAGGTGGAGGGGCGGCCAACGCCCTTCTCCTCCATTGCCTTTACCAGGCTGGCCTCGGTGAACCGGGCGGGGGGCTGTGTAAAGTGCTGCTGCTTGTCAAATTTGGTGGGGACGGTCTTCTCCCCGGTCTGGAGATCCGGCAGCGGGGAGCCGTTGGCCTCCGCCTCGTCGTCCCGGCCCTCCTCATACACGGCAATAAAGCCGGGGAAGCGCAGGCTCTGGTTTGTTGCGCGGAAGGTATGCCCGGCGCATACCGTATCGATGGCCACGGTGTCATACACCGCATTGGCCATCTGGCTGGCCAGGAACCGGCTCCAGATCAGCTTATACAGCCGGTATTGATCCCCGGTCAGGCTGGAACGCACCCGCTCGGGGTCCAGCTCCACATGGGTGGGGCGGATGGCCTCGTGGGCATCCTGCGCCCCTGCCTTGGTCTTATAGACATGGAAGGAGCCGTAATAATACTCCTTGCCGTAGCGGCTGCGGATAAAGTCAGCCGCGGCGGCCATCGCCTCGTCGGAAAGGCGCAGAGAGTCGGTACGCATGTAGGTGATCAGGCCCAGCGTGCCCTCACCCTCCACGTCCACGCCCTCATACAGCTGCTGGGCGATCATCATGGTACGCTTGGGGGTCATATTCAGCTTGCGGGAGGCCTCCTGCTGCAAGGTGGAGGTGGTAAAGGGAGGGGCGGCGGAGCGCTTCTTTTCCGCCTTCTTCACATTGGTGACGGTAAACTCCCCGTCCTTCACGTCGTCGATCACCGCCTGGGTCTGCTGCTCGTTTTCCAGCTCCCGCTTTTTGTCCTCGCCATAATAGCGGGCCACAAAGCTGCCGGGCTTGCCCTGACGGTTCAGGGTCACATCCAGCGACCAGTACTCCCTGGGCTGGAACGCGCGGATCTCATTTTCCCGGTCCACCACCATCCGGGTGGCCACGGACTGGACACGTCCGGCGGAAAGCCCCCGGCGCACCTTTTTCCAAAGCAGCGGCGAGAGCTGATAGCCCACGATGCGGTCGAGAATGCGCCGGGCCTGCTGGGCGTCCACCAGGTCATAGTCGATGTCTCTGGGGTGCTGGATGGATTCGCGCACCACCCGCTGGGTGATCTCGTTGAAGGTGACCCGGTGCGCCTTCTCATTGGAGAGCCCCAAAAGCTCTTTCAGATGCCAGGAGATGGCTTCGCCCTCCCGGTCCGGGTCGGTTGCCAGATAGACAGTCTGAACCTGTCCGGCGGCGGTGCGCAGCTCCTTGATGAGCTCCTCTTTGCCCCGGACGGGGATATAATCGGGCTTGAAATCATGCTCCAGATCCACGCCCATCTTGCTTTTAGGCAGATCCCGCAGATGGCCCATGCTGGCCTTTACCAGATAGTCCGGGCCCAGATATTTTCCGATGGTCTTCGCCTTGGAGGGCGACTCCACGATCACCAGGTTTGTTGGTTTTGCCATGAACAACTTCCTTCTCCATGATTGTTTTTCCGGGCGTGTGTTACTTCCGTACCACCCGGTTGCCGGGCAGACGGACGATCACCTTTTTCAGCTCCAGCATGGTCAGATGCCGCAGAAGCGTGCCGGAGGGGATGCCGGTTTGGGCAATGAGATCGTCCACCCGTCTTTCCGTGCCGCCAAGGGCGGCGACAATGGCGCTCTCCTCCGGCGATAGCGCGGGGAGGGCGGTTTTTATGTCAATATAAGGTGTCGGGGCCTTATTGTCAATGTCTTTTTTTCGCGGCTGGGGCGTTTTCTCCCTTTTTGGAGGGATCGCATCCGCAGGAGCGGACGGTTCCGGCGGCAATGGAGCGCTGCGGATCACCGCCTCCGCCTTTCGGATCTTATCCGGGAAGAGGGACTGGTATTCGCTGACAATCTCCCACCCGCTGGTAACGGGCACCGCTCCCTCGCTCAGGAGCTTGTTGCTTCCGGCAAAGGTGGGCAGGTCAATGTTGCCGGGGACGGCATACACATCCCGCCCCTGGCTCAGCGCCTGCCGGGCGGTGTTCAGCGCGCCGCTGCGCTCCGGGGCTTCCACCACCACCGTTGCAATGCTCAGGCCGCTGATGATGCGGTTGCGCTTTGGGAAATTCCACTTGAAGCCCACGGTCTTGGGCAAAAATTCCGACACCAGGCAGCCATATCGCTCCACCTGGTAAAACAGCTCCCTGTTCTCTCTGGGGAAGATCACATCCACCCCGGTGCCCAGGATGCCCACCGTGGGGCTGCCCGCCTGAAGCGCGCCCTGCATGGCAGCCGCGTCGATCCCCGCCGCCAGGCCGGAGACCACCATGCCGCCGCAGGCGCTGATCTGCGCGCCCAGGCGTCCGGCCACCGCGCGGCCATAGGCCGTGCTCTTCCGGGTGCCCACCACGCTGATAACGGGGACCCCGTCAAACCGTGGAAAGGTCCCCTTATAATAAAGGACCAGCGGCGGATCGTAGATGTTCTTCAGCCGCCGGGGATACTGCTCATCCTGGTAGGTAAGCAGTCGGATCCGCTCGCGCTGACAGTATTCCAGCACCGCCTGAAAGGGAGCCAGATTCTTCTCCGCCAGGGCGCTTCTACCCTGGGCGGTGATGCCGGAAAAATACTGGAACTCCGCGGGGTCGGCGTGATAGACCTCCTCCGGGGTCTGGAAGGACTGCAACAGCAGCAGCTTCTGATGGTCGTTGAGGTTGGGCCGATGGGCCAGCCACAGCCAGTATTCCAGATCCAGCATGTCCGTCTCCTCTCTTTTTGCGCACTGACCTCAGCGCGCCTTCATCTGCCACATGGCAATTGCCGCCGCCACGGCGGCGTTCAGGGATTCGCAGTGAGGATTCATGGGGATGATCAGCTGCCTGTCCGCCGCTTCCAGGATCTCCCGGCGAACGCCCTGACCCTCGCTGCCGATGACCACCGCCATGGCGCTCAGATCGGCACTGCGGATATCCACCGCCCGGTCGCTCAGGGCCGTCACGGCAATGGGGACCCCCGCTTGTTTGCAGCGCTCCTGCGCGGTTTCCCAATCAGTGGTGACCACCTGGGTGCGAAACACCGCGCCCATGCTGGCGCGGACGACCTTATGGCTATAAGGGTCGGCGCAGCCCTCCAGCAGGCCCACGGGCACGTCCAGCGCGTCCGCCGTGCGCAGAATGGTGCCCAGATTGCCGGGGTCCTGGATACCGTCCAGCAGGAGCATACCGGGAGCAGGCGCAAAGTCCGCCTGCCGGGGCAGGCGGCACAGGAACACCGCCCCCTGGGGGGTTGCCATGGGGGATATGGAAGTCATCACATCCTCCGGCACCCGGACCAGGCGCACCTGCTCCGGCACTTCCGCGCTCACACCGTCGGACAGGATCACCGTGTCCAGCCCGGCGCAGTAGCGCACGGCCTCTGCCAGCAGCTTGGTGCCGTCGGCGGCAAACAGGCCGGCACGCTCCCGCTCCCTTTTGGAATCAAGCAGCCGCCGAACCTGCTGAAGCAGGGGATTTTTCCGGGAGGTGATCCGTTCTTCTCTCACAGCTTCTGCATTGCCTCCAGCGCCGCCGTGTCGCCCAGCACCGCCAGCACATCGTCTCCATGGATCCGATAGTCGGCAGAGGGAGACACCATCGTCTTCTCCCCGTTCTTGACGGCGATAATGTTGATATCCATTTTGGCGCGGACGTTCAGCTCCCGGATGGATTTATCCGCCCAGGATTTGGGGGCGGGGACCTCCAGAATGCCATAATCCTTGGAAAGCTCAATATAATCCAGCACATTGTGGGACTGCAAAATTCTGGCAAGCCGCTGAGCCTGCTCCAGCTCCGGCACGACCACCTGGTCGACTCCCAGCTTTTCCAGCACCCGGCGGTGCATCTCATCATGGGCCTTGCAGATCAGGCGGGGCACCCCAAGCTCCTGCAAATTCATCACCGTCAGCACAGAGGCCGCCAGGTTGTCCCCGATGGCCACCACGGCGCAGTCGAAATTCCGTGCGCCCAAAGCGCGCAGCACCTCCTTGTCCTGGCCGTCGCCCACCACGGCGTGGGTCACATCGGCAGACAGCTGCTGCACCAGCTCAGGACAAACGTCCATGGCCAGCACCTCCGCGCCCAGCTGGCCCAAGCTTTTTGCCAGGCCGGAGCCAAAGCGCCCCAGGCCGATTATCATATAGGATCTCATAAGCTAACCTCCTAGCCGATCAGCAGGCTGGTTTCCGCATAGCGGTAGCGCTCCGCCGCCTGGTTCCCCATCAGGAAACCCAGGCTGATGGTGAGCACACCAACCCGTCCGAAATACATAAAAATTATAATTAAAATTTTCGCCGGAACACTCAATAGGGACGTCGCTCCCGCTGTCAGGCCAACAGTAGCCAGGGCGGACACCGCCTCATACAGCGCATCCGTAAAGCCCACGGGAGAAGTGGCGCTGATGAAAATTCCACCGGAAACGGCAAACACGATCATGATCAGGGAAATGGTCATGGCGTTCAGCACCTGCTGCTCCGGGATGGTTCTGTGATACACCGTCACGGCGCTGCGCCCCCGGGCGCGGGCGCCGATGAACAGCAGCACCACCAGGAACGTAACGGTCTTTAAGCCGCCCGCGGTGGAGCCGGAAGAGCCGCCGATGAGCATCAGCACAATGGACACCGCCTTGCCGCCCGCGGTCAGTCCCGCCTGATTCATGGCGTCAAACCCGGCGGTACGCAGCGTGGCGGACTGGAAGAGGCCGCCCAGGAGCTTGCCTCCAACGCTTAAATCGCCCAGCGTTTCGGGGTTGTTCCATTCCAGCAGGCAGATCAGCGCCCAGCCGGACAGCAGCAGGATCCCCGTAGCGGAGAGCACCAGCCGGGAATAAACGCTGAGCTTTCGCCAGCAGCGCTTTTCGGCCACATCCTCCCACACCAGGAAACCCAAGCCACCCAGGACGATCAGCGTTCCCAGCGTGAGCAGCACCACCGGGTCATTCTGGAACAGCTGAAGGCTGCTGCCGGGGGAAAGCTCCCCGAAAATATCAAAGCCCGCATTGCAGAAGGCGGAGACGGCATGAAACACGCCCCATTTTACGGCGTGAGAAAAGCCGTATCGGGGCCAGAACCACAGCGTCAGGATCAACGCGCCGATGACCTCCACGCTCAGGCTGCCCACCAGAACCATCCGCTGGATGCGCACCACTCCATCCATCTCGTTCAGAGAAAGGGCCTGGGCCATGATCATTCTCTGACGCAGCCCTACCTTCCGGCGGAACAGGAAAATCACCAGCGTCGCCGCCGACATAAAGCCCAGGCCGCCCACCTCGATCAGGCAGATCAGCACCGCCTGGCCGAAGCCGCTCCACTGCGTCCAGGTGTCAAAGGGGGTCAGTCCCGTGACGCAGGTGGCAGAGGTGGCGGTAAACAGCGCCGGAAGAAACGGACAGGGGCTGCCGCTGCGGGAGGCAACAGGCAGCATCAGCAGCCCCGTTCCTGTGAAAATAATGGCAAGAAAACACACGGCGATCAGCCGGGTGGCGCTCATGGGCCTTTTACGGTGCCTTAGCTTTTTGGAAGAATTCCGCTGAAAAACATACAAAATTTTCCCCTCCCTCGGGATACAGCATTGCTGTCTGCACAGTGCACTATATTATAAGCAAAAGAGTACCGTTTTTCAAGTCTCTTTTCCGCCGAAGCACGACGATTGCATGAACTGCGAATTTGTTTGTGGGGACGACGGGCTGCATTTCACTCAGCATAGCTTGGTAGGTTTGCTCATGCAACCGTCGTGTTGGCAAAAGGGAGTCTTTCCGGGGAAAATCCACAATGTTTTATTCCGCTTTGGCGTACCAGTACTGCCTGCCCCAGTGCTCATAATCCCACTGCTGCATATAGTCGTTGCATTCAAAATCGACGTAATAGAGCTTTCCGTCCTGCACCACGAAATTGGTGGGGTAATAGTCGATGTTGGTGTTCGCGGGATAGAGCCTGGCGCACATGGCCTCGATCTGACGGTAGTAATCCGGCTCCATTCGGTTTTCGTCCACCAGGCTTGCCACGGTCTCGCCGCGGATATAGGCTTTCAGGATCCGCTCCTGCTCCCGGTCGGCGTCCAGCAGCTCCGGCATGGGGATGCCGATCTGCTTCAGCCGGGCATAGTCGCGCAGCTCAGACTGGAATTTGTCGCCGAACTGATAATATTCACAGGGCTCATGATGGAGCTGCTTGAGCACATACTCGTTTCCGGCATCGTCGGCGGCCAGGTAAGAATAGCCGCCCTTCCCCTTGCCAAGCAGCGATCTGATGACATATTCTTTTCCGTTTACGGTCAGCTTATCAGGGATCTCCAATTTGAATTCCCCCACTTTCTGACGGGATGAAATCTGCCGCCTGCGGAACGCGGGCGGCAGAAGAGATTATCTGGTTTCTCTTGAGGAAAGGTACTTTCGCACCATCAGCGCCACCTTGAAGACGATGGCGTGGTCGAACTGGCGCAGATCCAGGCCGGTGAGCTTCTTGATCTTCTCCAGGCGGTACACCAGGGTATTGCGGTGGACAAAGAGCTTGCGTGAGGTCTCGGAGACGTTCAGGTTGTTCTCGAAGAATTTATTGATGGTGAACAGGGTCTCCTGATCCAAAGAATCAATGGAATTCTTCTTGAAGACTTCGCTCAGGAAGATCTCGCACAGGGTAGTAGGCAACTGATAGATCAAGCGGCCGATGCCCAGGTTCTCATAGTGCATGATGCTCTTCTCCGTGTCGAACACCTTGCCCACCTCGATGGCGGTCTGCGCTTCCTTGTAGGAATCGGCCAGCTCCCGCAGATGCTCGGCCACGGTGCCGATGCCGATGACGGTCTTGATCCGCAGCTCGGTCTTCAGGGTGTTCTCCACGTTGACGGCAATCTTCTCCAGATCCTCGCTGGTGGTAGCGGGGGTGATCTGCTTGACGATGGCCACGTCGGACTCGTTGACGCTGAGGACAAAATCCTGCATCTTGTCAGGGAACAGGGCGGCCAGCACATCCACGGTGGCCACATCGTTGTGCCCCACCTGGCGGATCAGGAACACAGCCCGGGGCGCGTCGGTGGAGAAATGAAGCTCCTTGGCGCGGATATAGATATCGCCGGGCAGGATATTGTCCATGATGATATTCTTGACAAAGGTGCCCCGGTCATGCTTCTCCTCATAAAAGTCCTTGGCGTCACTCAGAGAGATATAGGCCATGGAGCAGAAGGTCTTGGAAAGCTCATCGTCGCCGGTGCAGAACACGGCGTACTCAAAAAAGTTGGAGCCGCCAATGATGGCCTTGAAGCACTTCTGGCCGAAGGTGACCATGCTCTCGCCCGCGGAGGCGACCTTCAGCGCGGCATCGCTCCACCGCTCGCCCAGCAGGGCGGCATCGGTACAGGAAACAACGCTCCCCTCGGTATCGATCACACCAAAGGTATGACCGGGGATCTCTTTCAGCTGGACGATTACGTTCTGGAAAACACTGTTGGACATGGCGCTGCCTCCTTAGTATCTCGCATAAATGCATATTACATAAAAGCTTACGATTAGTATACACAGCTTTTGCGCATTTTGCAAGTACCTTTTGACATTTTATTGCAAAAACTTACGTGGTTTTTATGTATTATTCCAAGAGTGCCAAAAGACGATCCCGATTTTCAGCCTTTTTCGTATGGCAAAATGCCGAGTATAACAGAAGTATTCCGGCAAAACAATGTCCCAATTGGGCAATTTTTATCATCCGTTGGGGTGGACGCCGCCGGGCAGGAGTCTGTCAGGATTTCCCGTCCTCCAGCTTGGCGATCTCCTCCTCGGTCAGCGCCCGGACGCCGCCCCGGGGCAGGCCGTCCAGCGAAAGGCCGCCCTCCCGGCGGCGCTCCAGATAGGTCACGGTCAGGCCCCGGGAGGCCATCATCCGGCGCACCTGATGGTATTTTCCCTCGCACACCGTTATCATGCTCTCCCCCGCCCCCAGCGGCTCCAGGACGGCACTGCGGCACACCGTGCCGTCGGCCAGGGTCAGCCCGGCGGCAAAGGCATCCGCGTCCTGCGGTGAGGCGGTACCCTCATGGCGGGCATAGTAGACCTTGGGCACCTCCTTTTTCGGGGAGATCAGCCGGTGGAGCAGCTCGCCGTCGTTGGTAAACAGCAGCAGCCCCTCGGTGGCCTTGTCCAGGCGGCCCACGGGCTTCAGCTCCAGATGGCGCAGCTGCGCCGGGAGCAGCTCCATCACCGTTTTTTCCCGGGCGTCCCCGGTGGCGGTCACGTAGCCCTCCGGCTTGTTCATCATGAACACCGCCCGGTACTTTCCGGCCAGGCGGACCCCATCCAGGGTGATCTCATTTTTGGCAGGGTCAATTTTGCGGCCGCCGTCCTTTTCCGGCGCGCCGTCCACCTGCACTCTGCCGGCTCTCAGGATCAGCTTTACCTGGCTGCGGGTGCCCGCGCCGCTGTCACACAGGAATTTGTCCAGTCGTTCCATTTTCTGCTCCGTTCTATTCCCCCCTGCCGGGACATAAGGTAAAGCAACCGAACTTACAGGAGGGAATTGTTTATGATGATCCTGACCGCAAAGGTCGATTTCAAGAAAGTCATGCTGGTGCTGCTCATTCTGGCCGCCGTGCTGCTGGCCGTGATCCTGATCTTCGGCGGGCGCAGCGAAAGCACCGCCCAGACCTCCGCCGTCACCGCCAACGACGACCGGGTGAAATTCCTGGAGGAATTCGGCTGGGAGGTCACTCCCGCGCCCAGAGAATCCACTCAGGTGCGCATCCCGCAGGAGGAGGGGGAAATATTCCGCCGGTACAATGCCTTGCAAAAGGGGCAGGGGTACGATCTGAGCAAGTTCGCCGGGAAAAAGGTGATGCGCTATGTTTATGAGATCACCAATTTCCCCGGCGCGCAGGAGCCGGTGTATGCCACCGTGCTGGTATACAAGGGCAAGGTCATCGGCGGGGACGTGACGGACACCTCTGCCAAAGGGAAAATCCGGGGCTTCCAGATGCCCCCGGCCGCAGCCGCCCCCACGACGCCCACAGCACCCACCGCGCCTACGGAAACACAGCCCACGCAGGCGGCAGCGCAGGAATAGTCTATCACACAATTCCGCTCTTGACAAGCGGCACGGTCTGTGCTATGGTTGGGGCAGTTGAACAGTATCTTCAGGGCGGGGTGGAATTCCCCACCGGCGGTGACAGTCCGCGAGCGCTCCGGCGTTGAATCGGTGAAACTCCGATACCGACAGTATAGTCTGGATGGAAGAAGATGCGCAATATTCTTGCGTTTATTTTCGCCCCCTGAGTGGATGCTCAGGGGGTATTTCTTTTGCGAGGTGTAGAAAAATATGAACTCGATCTTACAGGATGTATCCAACAATCTCAGCTTCGTGCTGATCTGCGCCGCCATCATTGCGGCCATCGGCATCGCTGCCCGGCTGATGGAGCGGGCGCTGCCCCAGCTCCGTCAGGTCACCCCCGCCCGGCGGGTGAGCATCATCGGCATCTGCGCGGCGCTGGCCGCCGTGCTGCACATGCTGGACTTTCCCCTGCCCTTCCTGGCCCCCACCTTCTATAAGCTGGACTTCTCCGAGGTGCCGGTGCTGCTGGCGGGCTTCTTCCTGGGGCCCAGCGCCGCGGTGGCCTGCGAGGGGATCAAAATTCTCCTGAAGCTGCTGCTGAAGGGCACCTCCACCGCCTTTGTGGGCGATTTCGCAAACTTTGTCGTGGGCTGCTGCTTCGTGCTGCCTGCCACCGTCATCTACCACGTCCGCAAGACGCGGAAAAGCGCCATCGTGGGGCTGACCGTGGGCACCGTAAGCATGGCGATCCTGGGCAGCGCCTTCAACGCGGTATACCTGCTGCCCAAATTCTCAGAGCTATTCCACATGAGCCTGGACAGCATCATCGCCATGGGCACCAGCATTTTCCCCGGCGTGAACAGCATAAGCACCTTCGTCTTCTTCTGCGTTGCCCCCCTAAACGTAGTAAAGGGCGCGCTGGTCTCCGTACTGACCATGCTGCTGTACAAGCACGTAGCTACTCCGCTGTTCAATATCAGAAAGTAAGGTTGCCGCCCTAACGCAAATAAACAGCACCCCATCCGTAGGGGCGGATATTAGCCGCCCGCAACGTTGCGGAATTGAGCTGTCAGTTAAATGAACATTTCCAAAGGTTTCTGAGTCCGTAGGGGGCGGCAGGTTGCCGCCCCCTACGGGTTGATATATTTAGGTCTCTGGGGTTAGGTGGAGGGTCATGGCGAGGGTCTCCCGGTCGGTGAAGTCCAGGGTGAAGGTGGCTTTGTCTTTCTCCACGGTATAATCCAGCGGCTCCTCGGCGCCATCGGGGTGGAGGATGGTCAGAGCCATTCCCTCCAGGTGTTCAGCGGGGAGGGTGAATTGAATCTGGCCGGTGGGTTGGGTGAGCTGGCCGCTGATTTCAAAGGCGGCGGTGAGGATAAGTTCGCCGTTTTCCAGGGTGCCCAGGCGCAGGACTTGCTCTCCGGCGGGGAGCCAGCGGGTGATGGGCTGGGCGGTGGTCTGGTCAATCAGCTTCAGCAGAGCGCCGTCGCTGACATCGCCGCACACGGGGCAGAGGGTGAATTCATAGGCGTCCGCGCCCTCGGTGGGCAGGGCGTAATCCAGGGCGGCGCAGGTCGTGGCGGCACGGTGGCCGCAGCCGCGCTTGCAGGAGGCCAGGTGGTTGTGGCTGCCGTTGGGCGTCCACTCGCCGTACCAGTGGCTCAGGGCGGGCAGTTTTTTGATGGTGGTGTAGCCGCAGCCCTCGCGCTGGCAAGTTTTGTAGGCATCCCAGCCGATCTCTGTGCAGGTGGTCGCTTTCGCGGCATGGTTTACCAGATCGTGGTTGTCGGGATTCCGATCGCCCCGCGTGACGGCCACCTGATAGTCGCAGTCGGTGCATATCATGTCGTATACTTCCGGAGAAACGCAGGTGGCCTCGGACTTCGGATACTCTGAGAAATTATGGGAACTCTTGTTCTGTACGTTATCGCAATAGATGCATTTCTGCCAGTGCTTATTTTCATCAAACGAGAAGGCACCGTAGGAGTGGTCTCCATAGTAGGACACGCCGCAATACCAGCACCTGCCTTCCTGGCTGCAGGTTGCGTTGCTGTCGCCGGAGTGGGCGGCTGTCTGAACGTGAGCTTTGCAGCAGTTATACTCTTTCCAATGAGCGCTGTTATCTGCGTGCCAATCCGCCCCGGCCGTGCCGGTGTGGTTGGCAGGGTTTGTCTCGCCGTACTTCACGCCGCAGGTCTCGCAGACTGCCCTATTTGTACAGGTGGCCGTGCCGCCCGTGTGTTGGCCGTAGTAGAATTTTTTGCTATTATCCGTCTCGGGGCAGTTATCGTTCTTGCACTCACGCCAGTGGTGGGTGGTGTCGCTTGTCCAAGTATCGCTCCAACGGTGTCCGGACGCGCCGATCAACTCAGTCTTCGTTGTCCGGCACCCATGGCAAGTGTAGGTCTTGACTCCAGAGGTCGTGCAGGTAGCCGGGGTTGTCACGGTGCCGTTGTCCCAGTCATGCGCATCAATATTATCCTTCCAGTGGCAAGTGGAACACTCCTCCCAATGGTTGTTTTCATCTTTCTTCTGTTCCATGGAATGACGACTTTCATTCCTCGTCTCCAGGCAAACGGTACATCTTTCCCAATGTTCCGCGGGATCTGACTCCCATTTCCAGCTAGGGTGTTCACATCTAATCTCTGTGGCAAGGGCAGTGGTTGACAGAATGCCGATTGCAAGACTGGCTGCGGCAAGCATGGATAGAATTCGGTTCCGTGTTCTCATCGCTTCATCCTCCTGTTCGCTCATAAAAAATTGCGGCTGGTTTCATCTGACAATATCATTCCCGTCCTGGGCGCGCCGCCAGCAGAAGAAGCGCCCACCCTCGGCAGCACAGCTGCCCGGCCGGTTTCATTGATATACACATCAACCATACAGTATTGCAGGCCCAAAATCAAGAGGTTTGGGAAATATTCTTTGGATGAAAACTCAATAGTGAAAAGATTTGTAAATTTCCCCGGTAAGATCGAATGGGTCAAAACATTTGAACCCGTAGGGGTCGGCAATTTGCCGACCCTCAATATTGCCATTTCGATAGTAGTTCGTTGAATGGCAGGCGGTTTGTATTTGATGAAAAAAGGTGGGAGGAATCACCCCTTGGGGCGATTCCTCCGCTTTCTATTTGTTATTCCATTTTCAGGATCAGTCCCAGAATCCTCTTGGCGCAGTCTCTTACCTGCTGTTTGGAAACCCGGCCATCGGCGACGGCTTGCAGGACGGTTTCGGGGTAGCCGCAGGCCATTTTCAGGTCGTTGCCGGCGGCGACCTCCCGCCAGTGCTCGCCGCGCGTCCACCAGTCGGTGGTGACGATGCCGTTAAAGCCCCATTCGCCCCGCAGGATATCGGTGAGCAGCTCATGGCACTCGGAGGTCTGCTGGCCGTTGATCTTGTTGTAGCTGGACATAATCATCCAGGGGTCGGCCTCCTTCACCGCGATCTCGAAGCCCTTCAGGTAGATCTCCCGGGCGGCCCGCTCGGAGACCATGGAGTCGCTGCTCTTGCGGTTGGTCTCCTTGTTATTGAAGGCGAAGTGCTTGGGCGTCGCCGCCACGTGCTGCGACTGGATGCCCTGGATCATGGAGGCAGCCATGGTGCCCGCTACCAGCGGATCCTCGGAATAATATTCAAAGTTACGGCCGCACAGGGGGCTGCGGTGGATGTTCATCGCCGGGGTCAGCCAGCTGCCCAGATTGTTTTCCTTCAGCTCCTTTGCGCCTGCTGTGCCGATCTCCTCCACCAGCGCCCGGTTCCAGGTGCTGGCCAGCATGGTAGCGGTGGGCCAGGCGGTGGTGTAGACCTCCAGCTGAGGCTGAATGCGCACACCGGCAGGGCCGTCGGCGGTCATCACATTGGGGATGCCCCGATCCCGGTTGTTGCCGATGCCGAAGGTATTGGCAACGCCGGTGTTGGGCTGGCCGCCCAGGAGCCACACCTGCTCCTCCAGGCTCAGCGCATCCAGGAATTCATCCAGGGTCACCTTGCCGCAGGCCACATCCTCCAGCTGGATCCCCTTGTCCACGCCCCAGAGCTTGCTCCGCTTTTCCGGGCGAACCTCCGGGGTGACGCCCTCCAAATCCTCATACTGCGCCTGGGTAAAGGGGCGGGTGATCTGCTCGTATTCGCCCAGCTCCAGCGGCTCGAAGGAGCCGTCGGAAAGCATTCTCTTTTCCAGCTTGTGGGGCTTCAGATGCTCGTGCAGCTGCTCAGCCACCACATCCTCCTCCAGGCCATAGGACAAAACCTGGCGCACCTGGCGCACGTCGGTACCGATGTAGATATGATAGTCGCCCTGCTCCAGAACCCAGGCGGACTTGCAGACCTTGCCCAGGTCATCATAGGAAGCCATATCGCCCACGGGCATGGTCAGGGTGAGCACCTCCTGCTGGCCGGGGGCAAGGAGCCGGGTCTTTGCGTAGGCGCCCAGCTCCAGGGCGGGCTTGCCCAGCTTGCCCTGAGGGGCGGAGAAATAGAGCTGGAGCACCTGCTTGCCGGGGCGGGAGCCGGTATTGCGCACGGCCACGGTGCACACCACCATATCCTCGGCCACGGCGCAGCTCAGCGCCTCCCACTGGAAAGTGGTGTAGGACAGGCCGAAGCCGAAGGGGTAATTTACCTTATCCCGGGCGGCGGGCAGCGTCTCAAAATAGCGGTAGCCTACATAGATGTCTTCGTAGTATTTTACATAGTCGGCGGATTCGTGGAAAGAGCCGGTGAAGGGATAGTCGGTCAGGTCCCTGGCATAGGTATCCACCAGGCGGCCGCTGGGGTTCACGTCGCCCACCAGCACGTCGGCGGCAGCCAGCGCGCCCTCCATACCGCCCTGTCCGATCATCACGGCGGCCTCGATGCCGTCGTCGTCATGGAACCAGCAGGTATCCACCATGCCGCCCACGTTCAGCGTGACGATCACATGGGCAAAATGAGCCTTGGCCTGGCGCACCAGCTCCCGCTCCTCGTCGGACAGGTAGAAGTCGCCATGCTGGAAGATCTCCTTTCCGGCCTCCCGGCGGCTGTCTTCCTCTGCCCAGAAGCTCTTGACGTCGGCCTCGCTGCCCGCGATCTCGCAGGAGCGGTCCCAGCCCTCGCCGGAGAAGCGGCAGATGGCCACGACGGCGGTATCGGAGAATTCAGCACACTTTTTCAGCTGCTCGGCGCTGAGGGCAGGCTCCTTGGTCATGCCCGGCTCTCTGCCCATCGCCGTCTGGGCGGCCAGGTCGGAGGCATAAAAGTCATGCAGCCCGTCGTAAAGGGCGATCTTTCCCTCGGTCTGCTTGATCTTCAAGCCCTGGAACAGGGTGCGGATATAGGCAACGGACACCTCGCCGCTGCCGCCGCCGCCCTTGATGTATTCCTCACCGGCCTTGCCCAGCAGGACCACCCGCTTCTCCGGCGCAAGGGGGAGCACCTGATTTTCATTCTTCAGCAGAACGATGCCCTCTCCCGCGGCCTGGCGGGAAAGCTCAATGTGCTCCCGGCTGCCGGAGACCATTGCGCCGCCCACGCCGAGCCCCTTGCAGGGCTGGTATAAATGTCTAAGCCATTTCATCTCGTTTCCTCCTTTTCGGATCACAGCCTTTGCTGTGTCTCATCCTCGGTTTTGATTATAACAGATGGAATAGGATTGTCAATATACGGCAAGGAAATGTCAAGATAGGGAAGAAAAATGTCAATATGCACAAATCGCATGTCAATATTTTCTTACCCGATGTCCAGTCCCATTGTCTGCTTCCATCGCAGCACATTGCCCGCCGCCTGGTTGAGGGTATCCTCGGATATCCTGCCGTCGGCGCAGGCATCCAGCACCGCCCGATACTGCGTCTCATAATCCGTGGAGCACAGCAGATCGTTGCCCGCCAGCACCGCCAGCACGGCTGCCTCTCCCGCGCCGTAGCGCTGGGTGATGGCTTCCATGGACAGATCGTCCGTCATGATCACGCCGTCAAAGCCCATGGCCAGACGCAGATAGCGGTGCACCGCCTGGGAGAGGCTGGCGGGCGCGTCGGCATCCAGTGCGGTGACGATGTTGTGGCTGACCAGGATGGCGTTCCCGCCGGCCGCAATACCGCCGAAAAAGGGCTGAAGGTCGGCACGCTCCAGGCTTTCCAGACTGCGCGTATCCGTGGCGATCCCCACATGGGTATCCGCGTTGTTGCCGTAGCCGGGAAAATGCTTCATCACAGCGGCGACGCCCTGGGACTGCATTGTCTCGATCGCACCTGCAACGAACTGCCCCGTGATCTCCGTGGACTGGCCCAGAGAGCGGCGGTACATGAATGCGCCGGACTGGGTGGAGATATCGCACACCGGGGCGAGATTGACATTGATGCCCAGCCCGCCCAGCAGCTGGGCCTTCTCCCGCTCCGTTTCCAGCACCAGCTCCATCCCCCCCTGGGCATACAGCTCCCGCGGGGAGGCAAAGCGGCTGGCGCGGAAGGCGGTATGGCTGCTGACCCGGGTGACGGTGCCGCCCTCCTCGTCCACCGCAATCAGCAGCGGAATATCGGCGGCAGACTGATAATCCCGCAGCTTCCGGCGCAGGGAATCCGGGGTCTGGCTGTCAAAGTCCCGGTCAAACAGCACCAAGCCGCCCAGATGATAGTTCTGAATTGCCTCCGCCGCCCCCGTCTCCGGGCAGCGGGCCAGGAAGAGCTGGCCTACCTTCTCCTCCGTGGTCATGGCCGCCAGCCGCGCCTGCACCGGGTCGGGCGGCTGGGTGGCAGGCGGATCAGTGGGCGGTACCGTCGCGGGCGGCACGGTGACCGGCTCGGTTGGCATCGTCTCTGTCTCCTCTTCCATGGGGGCCATGGCCGGGGCAGCAAGCTGACCGGCGATCAGCAGCAGGAGCGCCGCCAGAGCGCACAGCTCCAGCACCAGCGCAAGGATCAGCTTTCTTTTCATCGTATCTCCGGCTCCATTCCGCACTGGGCGATCCGGCGGCTCAGCCAGTTGCCCCGGAAATACACGATCAGGAATACGGCGGCGGCAATCGCCCAGCTGATGGGATAGCTCAGGGTGAGCATTTTCAGGGTGTGCCAGCGGTGCACCACCGTCATCAGCCACACCACCCGCAGCAGGCACACGCAGGTGCCGGTGATCAGCGTAGGTCCAAGGGAGTTGCCCACCCCCCGCATAGTGCCCGCGAACACCTCGATGGGCATGAACACCACGTTAAACGGCATGATGGACAGCATGATGAAGCTCCCCACCGCGATCACTTCCGGGTCATCCGTATAGATACCCAGGATCTGCGTGCGGAAGGTGAGCAGGACGGCCGCCACCGCCCCCACCAGCGCCACGCTCATGCCCAGGCAGATCCAGGCGCTCCGGCGGATGCGGCGGTACTTCTGCGCCCCGAAATTCTGGCCCACGAAAGTGGTGATGGACACGCCGAAGGCCCCGGAGATCATCCAGGTCATGGCGTCGGTCTTGCCATGGGCCGTCCAGGCGGCCATGGTCACATTCCCGAAGGAATTGATGCCGGACTGAATGAGGATGTTGGAAAAATCAAAGGTGACGAACTGAAGCCCCGCCGGAACGCCGATGCGCAGAATGCGGCCCATCAGGGAGCGCTCCAGGCGCAGCTTCTTCAGCTCCAGCCGGTCCTGGGGCAGGCGCATCAGGACGACGAGGGGCAACGCCGCGCTGATAAACTGGGACAGGATGGTGGCCAGAGCCGCACCGGCCACGCCCATATGCAGCACGGCCACAAACAGCAGGTCCAGCGCCACGTTCAAAACACAGGTGGCCATCAAAAAGAGCATGGGGCGGCGGGAATCACCCATGGCCCGCAGGATACCCGCGCCCATGTTATACACCACCGTGCCCAAGGAACCCGCAAAGTAAATGCGGATATAGGTCACGGCGTCCGCCATGCAGCTTTCCGGCATGTTCATCAGACCCAGCACCTGACCGCCCAGGCCCACGCCCAGCACCGTGAGCACCGCGCCCAGCAGCAGCGACAGGGCAACGCCGGTATGCATGGCGTCAGACACCCCCTGCCGGTCCTCCGCTCCATAAAACTGGGAGAGAATTACCGTCGCGCCGGAGCTGACGCCGATGAAGAAGCCATTGACCATGTTCACCAGCGGCCCGGTGGCTCCCACCGCCGCCAGGGCCTCAGTGCCCACCAGGCGGCCCACGATGATGGTGTCCACGGTGTTGTACATCTGCTGGAAAAAAGTGCCCAGCAGGATCGGGAAAAAGAAGATCAGCAGCTGCTTCCAGATGACGCCCTCGGTGATCTGGCGCTGCTTTGACAGGGTATCCATGCTCCAAAAGCTCCTTTCGGTTTTCACCGGGATTCTATCACGTTCCGCCGGAAATGTCCATCCGCATTTCATAAAAATCAGCAGCCGCCGCGGCGAGAACCGCAGTAGCTGCTGTTTTTTAACTGGTTATCCAACTTCGTACGCCGTATATTCATGGTCGAATTCATAACCCAGCTTTTCGGCCAAGTGAACGGAGTTCATATTATGCGCGTCCCAGCTGGGGTAGAGCCCCTCCTCCAGGCAATCCAGGATCAGCGCGGCGCAGGCGACCGTGGCCAGGTGCTTTCTTCTTTCGGACTCGATGGTATCCACTTCGATCTCTATGCCCTCATTGTAGCGTGTATAGGACGACGCGCCGGATACGATCCTTCCGTCCTTCAGGATGACCATTCCCCTGCCCAGGCGCAAATACCTTTCCTTGCTTCCAAAGGCGGAGACGAAGTCCTCCGTGGCGGGCGTTTCCAGGCATCGGTCGTAAAGCTCCCCGTCGATCCTTCTCAGCTCATAGCCCGCGGGCAGTCTGCCGAGCTGGTTTTTCAGCATGGCCCGGTCAAACACGGTATCCTTCTTTATGGCGTATCGTGTAAATCTCTTCGCCGCAGGGTGGCATTCCTCGATCAGCTTTGCCCACTGCTCATTCTGCGGAACCAGGATCGCATAGCCGCCCGGCTTGCTCATAACCATTTCCCGGTCGGGCACACCGGCGTAAAAGCCGAAGCAGCCCACAAATGCAAAGGCCGATCTCGGCTGCTCCAAATCCGTGACATAGATTTTTCCCATCACCTTCTGAAGGCAGGAAAAAATCAATGTTTCATTCCATCCGGCAAATAATTTCTCTGCCTGGGAGGTATCCTCCAGTTCATATAACATTTCCATCACCTTTTTGTCCGCCCTAAGCTGCGCCTCTTTTTTGAAATCCCGCCGACAATCTGATTGATCCAAAAGTCGACAAAACCACCGGCAAGCTCCGCAAGCAAATCGATCATCACATCCATTGGGATACCTTGCGGATTCAGACGGTCAAATCCAGATTCATCAGATCAACATCCACGTCCCGGCCGTCGATTCTGAAAAAGGCAGGAAAGGTCACGAGCTTTTGAAAGCCAAATTTTTCGTACAGCCGGATAGCCCTAATATTGTCGCTGCGCACCTCCAGGTTCAGCTGGCGGATGCCCCGCTCCCTTGCAAAGGAAATGAGCGTCTCCATCAGAGCGCCGCCGATGCCCCGGCCCCAATAGTCCTTTGCCACGGAGACGGCGACCTCCGCCCGGTGGCTCATTCTGCGGCGAAAGCGCTGAATGCTGGCATTCGCAACGATGGCATCCCCATGCTTTACAACGTACTGGGCGCTGTCTGAATCCTCCAGCGTGGACTGGAGGAAAGCTTGCTCCTGCTCCACCGTGAGAGGCAGGCCCTCCGGGCCAAAGGTGAGGTTATCCGTCTCGCCGCCGATCTGCTTCACATAGGCCAGCACCGCCGCCGCATCCTCCGGGCGGGTGGGTTCAATTCTGAATTCCCCGTTCATGCCTTCTTCCCCCGGCGGGAATTCAGCAGCACATACAGGGCAATCAGCAGCACAATGCTGCCGCAGAGGATCAGGTACATGGCAGGCTGCGATACCTTGTTCCCGAAGAAATAGAGGTTGCAGTCCACGCTGTCCCGGATGGCCTCCACCACCTCGGCGGGGAAGCCCAGGCCGGCCATTTCGTCAAAGGAGCCGCGCATGGCGCAGTTGCGAAGCAGGCTGGTGCCGTAGGTGCCGGGGAGGAAGGAGATCACTTTTTGCAGCCCGTCGGAGAAGCTGGAGATGGGCATGTACGCGCCGCAGATGAAGCCATAGGCAGAGCTGACAATGGTGCCCACGGCACTGGCCTGCCCCTGGGTGGACAGGGGGAAGATGACGCAGGAGGACAGCGCCGTGCCGAACAGCACCAGCAGCACTACATTCAGCAGCAGCTCGGCCACATCCCACGCGGTCAGATACCAGCCGGTAACACCCAGGTAGCCCAGGCAGATGCCGGTGGCGATCAGGGCGATGATCAGGGAGGAGATCAATGTGGCCAGGTAATAGCCCAGCGCCAGGGTGGAGGGCTTGACCGGGGTGATGGTCAGGTCGTACCGCGCCCCGGAGATCTTATCCTGCACCATCAGCAGATTGGAGCAGAACGCCACCGTCACACAGCTGACGGCAAGCAGGGATGTGATCAGCTGGCCGCCCACGCAGCCGTTGATCAGCGCGTCGGGCGCCGTCGCCCCCGCCTGCTCCAGGGCGGAGCGGAAGGAATCCACATACACATTGCGCAGAAAGGTGCCATAGAGCACCAGCAGGATCATGGGGGTGATGAGGGATGTAAAGAACATTCCCTTATCCTTGAAGTAAAGCTTTACATTGCGCCGGATCAGCGCGCCCAGTCCCATCATTTCTCTGCACCTCCCGTCAGCTTCTTGCCGGTGACGGCAAGGAACACATCGTCCATCTTTCCCTTGGTCAGCTCATAGTCCCGGAACAGCTCCGGGTCTTGAAGGATCATCTGCGTTGCGGCGGCAGGGTTGGGAATGGACACCCGGTAGGCATCCCGGATCGGCTCATAGGGGCGGCCCAACGCCTTGACCGCCTGCTCGTCCACCCCGTAAAGGGTGAGGAAGTCGCCGGTGTAAGTATTCTTCAGCTGGAGCGGGGTGCCCTCGGCGGCGATCCGGCCATGATCCAGGATCACCACGTAGTCGGCGTCCGCCGCCTCCTCCATGTAGTGGGTTGTGAGGAACACCGTCATGTTCTCCTGACGGCGCAGCTGGCCCACCACTTCCCACAGCAGGCTGCGGGTCTGGGGGTCCAGGCCGGTGGTCGGCTCATCCAGGATCAGGATTTCAGGCCGGTGCAGCAGGGCGCGGGCGATATCGATGCGCCGCCGCTGGCCGCCGGAGAGCTTGCCCACCGGACGCTTCAGCAGGTCGCCGAAATCCAGCAGGGCCGACAGCTCCCGCAGCCGTGCCTCAAACTGCTTGCCGCGGATGCCGTACAGGGCGGCGCGGCTTCTGAGATTGTCCCGCACGGACAGGTCCTTATCCAGCACGGAGGACTGAAACACCACGCCCAGGCTGCGCTTGATGGCGTCCGGGTCGGTATCCGCGTTTTTGCCGCAGATGGTAACGGCGCCGCTGTCCTTGGGCAGCTGGCCGCAGAGGATGTTGATGGTGGTGGATTTTCCCGCACCGTTGACACCCAAGAAGGCGAACATCTCCCCCTGCTTCACCCGGAAGCTCAGGTCCTGAACCGCGTGGACCTTGCCGTAGGATTTGTGCAGGTGTTCAATTTCAATGATATTGTCCATTGCTTTGTCCTTTCCTCTTTCCATTTCTTCCGGCTGCCCCGGGGGCAGCAATTAAAAGCGCATGTACTGTAACATTGTTTTGTTATTGTAGCGAGTCGCAGTAGAATTGTCAAGTGTCCCCCCGCATATTTTTCATTCTGTTAAGCCTATTGACCGCGACTTCACGAAGTATTATAATGGCGGAAAAAGGAGGACGCAAGCGGCATGGCATACAGAGAGCAGCGACGAATTCGGTTACAAAATGCATGGAGCATTCCCTGCCTGATTCGCCGGGTGGTGGCCGCCTGGGTGCTGGCCGCGGCGCTTCAGTATCTCTTGCTGCCCCGGTCCCTGTGGGATCTGTCCGGGGTGGATGCGCTGGCGGGGATGTCCTTTGGGCTGACGCTGGCGCTGTTCGCCGGAATACTGGGCGGGCTGTGCCTGATGTCCTGCTTCGTACCCACGGGAAAGGCGGAGCGGGGCGGGATCCTGCTGGGGGTGGGTGCGTTGGCGGTGTGCGCTGCGCTGTCCAGCTTCAGCTGGGCGCTGCTGGGGGCATGTGTGCTGCTGGTGCTCCTCGCCCTGGGCTTCTGGATCTGGGGCTGGGACAGCAGCCCGGAGCCATATGTCGAAGCACCCCACGACCGCAAGCTTTATGCCTGGCTTGCCGCCCTGCTGGCGCTGGGCTTTCTGCTGTTTGACAGCTTGTGGACGGTGGGACGGGTCTACAGCTTCAGCGCGCCCAGCTATGATTTCGGCATTTTCAGCCAGATGTTTTACTATATGCGCACCACCGGCGCGCCTCTGACCACGCTGGAGCGGGACGGGCTGATGTCCCATTTCGCGGTGCATGTATCCCCGGTGTACTACCTGATGCTCCCCTTCTTCGCGCTGGCCCCCTACCCTGCCACCTTGCAGGTGCTTCAAGCGGCGGTGCTGGCCTCGGCGGTGATCCCCGCCTGGAAGATCGCCCGGCGGCACGGGCTCTCCGGCCCGGCCCGGGTGCTGGTGTGCGCGCTGCTCCTTCTGTTCCCCGCCTACTCCGGCGGGACCAGTTATGACCTGCACGAAAACTGCTTCCTCACGCCCCTGCTGCTGTGGCTGCTCTATGGCATGGACATTGGCAGCATTCCCATCACCACCGCAGCCGCCTTGCTGACCCTGACGGTCAAGGAAGACGCGGCAATGTATGTGGCGGTGGTGGCCCTGTGGGGGCTGGTGCGGGCGCTGCTGCGGGGCGCAAATGCGCAGAAAAAGCGGCTTCTGCTGAGCGCGCTGGTTCTGGTGGGCGCCATGGGATGGTTCCTGACGGTCACCACTTATCTGTCCAGCGACGGCGAGGGCGTGATGACCTACCGCTACAAAAACTTCTATTTTAACGATTCCTCTTCCCTGCTCACTCTGGTGCAGGCGGTGGTCATGTGCCCCATGAAAGCCGTGTATGAATGCATGGAGCCGGAAAAGCTGGGAATGCTGGCACTGACCATGGGGCCGCTGCTGGGGCTGCCGCTGCTGACCCGGCGGTATGAGCGGTATATCCTGCTGATTCCCTATCTGCTGATGAATCTCATGTCGGACTACACCTATCAGTACAGCATCTACTATCAGTATACCTTTGGCTCCACGGCCCTGCTGATCTACCTGACCATCGTGAATCTGGCAGACATTCGCCTCCCCCGCCGCCGGTTGGCTGTGCTGGTATGCGCCGCGGCGATGAGCCTGGGCTGCTTTTCCGCCACCGTGCTGCCCAGAGGCATCAGCTATCCCGCCCAGTGCATCCAGTACCGAGAATACTACCAAAGCGTCCGGGACAGTCTGTCCCAGATCCCGGAGGATGCCAGCGTCTGCGCCACCACCTTCTATACCGTTGACCTCTCCCAACGGAAAATTCTGTATGACCTGCGCTACTGTTCACTGGAGCACGTGCTGCGTTCAGAATATGTGGCCCTGAACGCCCGGTCCGCCAGCGACTACCGAAAGTACAACACCGACGGCCAGAGCAACGGCTTCGTTAATCTCACCGCCCTTCTGGAATCCAACGGCTACGTCCGCTGCCCCACCCAAAATCAAGACGTGGTGATCTACCACAAGGAAGCATAAAACGATCACGGGCGCGCTGCCCGGAACGCAGCGCGCCCGTGATCGTTCCCTGTTTGGAGGGCCAACAGGTCATTCGTAGGGATAGATATGCTCCGCCTTGGATTGGAATTCGCTGAGGCGGCAGATCTTGCCCGCCTCGTCAAAATCAATGACGGATACGCCGTCGAATGCGCTGACGGTGCCGTCGTAGTCGCATTCAAAAAACCATTGGACCGTCACGGTGCGTCCCTGCTCCAGCATTCGCCGGATGCGCCACTGAAGCACCGTCCCCTTCTGGTTCCAGTCGGCAAACCAGCGCAGGATCTGCTCCAGCCCGTGGTACTCCGGGCCGTAGCACTCCGTGTAGACCGCGTCCTTTGAGAAGGTGCGCTCCACCACCCCAATGTTCTTGCGGAGCCAGGCTTCAAAATAGGCCCGGACAGCCTGCTGCATGAAGGAGTCCTTCATTGCGCTGCCCCCTTACCCAAGGTAATCCGCAGCCACTGCTTTGCGGCGGGGATCCAGTCGGCGGCCAGGGTCACCGGCGGCTCCAGGGGGCCGTTGGTCTGGTCGTCCACGGTGGACAGGCCGTGCCCGCCGCGGGGATAGACCCGCATGGCAAAGGGCACACCGTGCTCTGCCAGCGCCTGGGCATAGAGCAGGCTGTTCATCACCGGCACGCAGTCATCCGGGGCGGTGTGCCACAGGAAGGCCGGCGGGGTACCTTCGGTCACATGGGTGTGGCAGGAGAAGAATTCGATTTCCTCCATTGTCAGGGGGCTGTGGCCCACCAGGTTCTCAAAGCTGCCCAGATGCGCCACCTTGGGATCCGCCGCGATCACGGGATAGCCCAGCACCGTGGCCTGGACGCCCTTGCTGTCCGGGAAGATCTCCCGCACCTGAGGGCAGTCAAAGCAGGTGGAATAGTGGGCCGCCAGATGGCCCCCGGCGGAGAAGCCCATGATGGCCACCCGCTCCGTATCGCAGTGCCAGGCAGCGGCGTTGGCGTAGATCAGCTCCATGGCGGCCGCTACCTCCCGCAGCTGGGTGGGGAAGCGGTGGGGGGCCACAGAATAGGTCAGCACGAACACATTGTAGCCTTCCGGCAGGAAATTCAGCGCCACCGGCTCCGACTCCCGCTGGCTGCACATCACATAGCCGCCGCCGGGGCAGACCAGCAGGCAGGGGCGAAGCTGCGCCTGCCTGCCCATTTCGCTGAGGTTATCCGGCAGGTAGACGGCAAGCGTCGGGTCAGCATCCGCCGCGCCCATGGCAGGAAATGTATCCTTTAGGTGAAAAACCTTATATTCCATCTCGTTTTTACTCCTTCACCGGCGTCGGGGTCTCTGCCAGCCGGGTGACCCGGATCTGCTCGATACGGTGGTTGTCCACCCCGGTCACCGTCACCTGCAAATTGGCGAAGGTGAAGCTGTCCCCCACCTCCGGCACCTGGCCGCACTGCTCCATGACCCAGCCGCTGACGGATACCATCTCGGAATCGGTTTTCAGGTGGAAATAGGCGGCGAAGTCCTCAAAGTCCATTCCGGCGTCCACCAGATAGGCGTCGTCCGCCGTCTTGCGGATGAACACCTCTTCCTCGTCGTGCTCGTCCCAGATCTCACCCACCAGCTCCTCCAGAATATCCTCCATAGTGACAATACCGCAGGTGCCGCCGTATTCGTCCACCACCACGGCCACATGGGTCTTGGCCTGCTGGAGCTTTTTCAGCAGCTGGCTGATGGGCTCGTTTTCCAGCACAAACAGAGGCGGAGCGATGATCTCCGGCAGGGGCTTATCCGTGATGCCGCAGCCAACGTAGAAATCCTTCTGGTGCACTGTGCCCAGGATATGGTCGATGGAATCCTGATAGATCAGCAGGCGGGAATATTTTGTCTCGGTGAACATCTCCGCCACCTCCTCCTTGCTGGCGGTGACGGGGAGGGCGGCCAGGTCTACCCGGTGGATCAGGATGTCCTGAGCCTGCTGCTCGGAAAAGTCGATGGCATTTTTCAGCAGCTCGCCCTCGTTTTTGTCGATGCCGCCGTCCTGCTGCACCTCGTCCACCAGCATCAGCAGCTCCTCCTGGGACATTTTGCTGTCAGCGTTCAGGTGGAATACCTTGGCCAGCAGCTTCTTCCACAGGGAGAACAGCCAGTTCACCGGGATCAGGATCCAGATCAGCACCCGCAGGAACGGGGCGGAGAACATGGCGAACTTCTCCGCGCAGTCCTTGGCCACGCTCTTGGGGGAGATCTCGCCGAAAATCAGCACCACCACCGTGACCACCACAGTGGAGATGGTGGCTCCCGCATCGCCGTAGTGCTTGACGAACAGCACCGTGCCGATGGAGGCCATGAGAATATTGACAATGTTATTGCCGATCAGAATGGTGGACAGCAGCTTATCATATTGCTCCAGCAGCTTGCAGGCCAGGGCGGCCCGTTTGTTCCCCTTTTCCGCCAGCATCTTCAGGCGGGTGGAATTGGCGGAGGAAAAAGCCGTCTCCGTCGCGGAAAAATAGGCGGACAGCAGCAGGCACACTGCCATAATGAATATACAGGTCGTTGTAGACAAAGTATGTAACTCCTTTTCAGTCATCTGTTTTTTGTAAACGGTGCGCATAACGCGCAAAAAGCACATCCGCCCTACTCGATGCAGCGCAGATATGCTCTCAAAAACAGATGGCGGACAGGTTCGTTACTGGGATAGTCGCCGCCGTCGGTGTCCATATTGCTTCCTTCCTTTCAAAAAAGTGATTGTGTTTATTATACAGGAATTGCGCCTTTTGTCAAGGATTCCGCGTGAAAAGCCACGACAATCGCATGAACTGCGAATTTGTTTGTGGGACGATGCCCACATTGTCCCGTGCCGGGTCGGTGTATTTCCATGTCCGGTTGAATGGGGAAATGTTGTGTTGTTATCCCATTACCCCGTATCATTCAACGTACCAGGGCGGTTCCGTAAGGTTGCGGGACGATGTGGGCTGTATAGACTGGTATGTATTGTTTACAGTTTGTTCGGGGAGATCGTTTACAGTTTTCAGTAAAATAACGGCGTACAAAACAAAGGAAAAAGGAAGTGCTTGTATGCCATGGGAGAGAAAAACTGTGGACGAAAAAAGGAAAGAATTTGTAGCGCGCGCGGTCATGGGGGAGGAGAGCATCAGCGCTCTGTGCCGCGAGTATGGGATCAGCCGGCCCACCGGGTACAAGTGGATCGGACGCTACCAGAATGGGGAAGACATGTGCGACAGGCCCCACGAGCTGGACGGCGGGCGACGGCAGCGGGTGGGTCTGGCCCGGGCGCTGGCGCTGGATCCCAAATTCATCGTATGCGATGAGCCGGTCTCCGCGCTGGACGTGTCCATTCAGGCCCAGATCCTGAACCTATTGATGGACCTGCAGGACCAGAAGCAGCTTGCCTACATGTTCATCACCCACAACCTGTTCGTTGTCAAGCACATCAGCCACGATATCATGGTCATGTACATGGGACAGGTGGTGGAGTATGCCGATAAGGAAGAGCTGTTTGCCCACCCCACCCATCCGTATACCAAGGCGCTGCTGGCTGCCATCCCCCAGCCCGACCTTTCCGGCCGGGGCAAGACCCGGGAGCTTCTGACCGGCGAGGTATCCAGTCCCATTGAGCCCAAGCCCGGCTGCCGCTTTGCGGCACGGTGCCCCTATGCATCCGAAAAGTGTCGCGAGGCGGCGATCCCGCTGAAGGAGATCGCGCCGCACCACTACTGCGCCTGCACACTGTTCTGATACGAAGATGATACCCCATAAAAGACGTATCCGCTGATACGTGTTCCAAAAAGGAGGAACCATTATGAAAATTGCCGTTGGGTCCGACCATTGCGGCTATAAGATGAAAATGCAGGTGCTCCCCTATCTCGAGAAAAATCACGAGATCATTGATTACGGGTGCTACTCCACCGACATGGTAGATTTCCCGGACATCGCCCAGCAGATCTGCGGCGCGATCCTTTCCGGAAAAGCCGAGCGGGGCATCATGTTTTGCAGCACCGGCTGCGGCGCTGTGATCGCCTGCAACAAGATCAAGGGGATCCGCGCCGCTCTCTGCCACGACACCTACTGCGCCCACCAGTGCGTCGAGCATGACAATGTGCAGATTCTTGCTCTTGGCGGCGAGGTGATCGGCTACTATACCGCCATTGAGGTGATCAACAGCTTCCTTGGCGCCGAATTCTCCGGCGAGGCGGAGTTCGTCCGCCGCCTGGAAAAGCTGGAGCATCTGGAAGCGAAATAACCATGCCCGCAGGACAGGGAATCGGAACGGACTGTGCCGGTTCCCTGTCTGCTATCTTTCCTGTTTTCTCTTATCTCATTCTGATTTCCCAGACAGTGTCGCCTGCCAGGCAGGCATACAGGATCCCCTGGGCCACATCCTCCAGGGTCTCCCAGTTGGAGGCATCGACCCGCTCCTGTGTTCTGCCGAAGCCGATCTCGAACTCCGTCTTGGTCGCGCTGGGGCACACCACTTGGCAAGAAGCCCCAGCCTGGATTTTTGGCTCAATTCAAAGTTTGGAAAACGAAGGAATACTGTATGTACCCGCAAGGGGTATGCCGCATCCGTAAGCCAGCTTACGCTGGCAACGGCTGCGCAATATTTCTCGTTTTTCGAACTGAAGAAGTGGGGCTAAAAGACGGCTGCGGCTCGCAGACACAATTGCGCGGTGTTGCCCTATATCAAATCCGTATAGGCCGGCATATCATCTTGATATCTTTTTATCGATATCAGGGGCTTGACTTTCCGCATAGATATTGATAAAATAATATCGAAAAGCCGTCAGAGAAACCGCCTCCCCGCCGGAAGCGGAGGGGTGATTCGGGCGGTTTGCATTTTGCAAATGCTATTATTAAAAGGAGAGAATGACAATGAACATGAAAAAAATCCTTGCGCTGGCGCTGTGCGTTTGCATGGTGGCCACTCTTGCCGCCTGCGGTGAGAAGCAGTCCGACTACAAGCTGGGGATGGGCATCGTGGTAAACATGGGCAGCTCCGCTGATAACAACGCCCAGGTGGATGCCACGGTGGCCACGGTGGTGACCGATGCCGATGGCAAGATCGTCTCCTGCCGCATTGACGTGGCGCAGAACAAGATGAACGTGACCGACGGCGAAGTGGACACCGAGCAGGCCTTCAAGACCAAGATGGAGCTTGGCTCCGACTATGGCATGGCCGGTAATCCCTACTCCTCCGACAACAACGGCGACGGCAAGGTCCTGGAGTGGGACGAGCAGGCAAAGGCTTTTGAGAAGTATGTCGTGGGCAAGACCGCTGACGAAATCGAAGCCATGACCACCCAGGAGGTGGAGGGCCACCAGATCTCCACTGACGAGGCGTTGCTGTCCGCCGGCTGCACCATTCAGATCAACGACTTCAAGGGCGCTGTGGTAAAGGCCTGCCGCGATGAGCAGGGCGTGAGCTTCAAGTCCGGCGCGGACTTTACTCTGGGTGTGGCTGCCAAGACCACTGCCGCCGAGTCCACCGCCGCCACCGAGGATGAGGACGGCGTTGTAAAGATGTACACCGATTTTGCCGCCGCCGTGGTGGTGGACGGCAAGATCGTCGCCGCTCTGAACGATGCCATTCAGCCCAGCATCACCGTCAACGTGGACGGCGAGATCGTTGAGACCGCGTTCAAGGCCACCAAGCGTGAGCTGAAGGAGGATTACGGCATGGCCGGTAATCCTTACTCCTCCGACAACAACGGCGACGGCAAGGTCCTGGAATGGTATGAGCAGTCCGCCGCTTTCTCCAGCTACGTTGTGGGCAAGACCGCTGACCAGGTCGCCGGAATGGAGACCCAGGAGGTGGAGGGCCACGTGATCGCCGCCGACAAGACGTTGCTGGACGCGGGCTGCACCATCCAGATCAGCTCTATCTGCGCCGTGATGGCCCAGGCCGCCAACAACGCCCGCTGATCCACGAATCGCAAATAAGGCATTGAAAAAGCGACTGAAGAAGCTTTTCTGCCTATCCGTCGTTACAGGGCTGCTCGTCACACTGGCGGGCTGCCCTGCAACTTCAGTTAAGGCAGAACCGAAGGGCATGGCATATTTCACCTTTTTTGACACGGTATCCTACATTTACAGCTACGCCGGGGACAGCCAGCAGGTCTTCGAGGCCAACTGCCAGGCAGCGGCCCAGATACTGGAGACATATCACCAGCTCTTCGACATCTATCACGAATACAGCGGCGTCACCAACCTGGCCACCGTAAATCGGAACGCCGGCGGGGACGCGCTGGAGGTCTCTCCCGCGCTGATTGAATTCCTGCTCTATGCCAGGCAGATGTACGACACCACCGGCGGGGAGATGAACGTCATGATGGGCTCCGTGCTGCGGCTGTGGCACGACTGCCGGGAGGCCGCCTCCCAGGAGCCGGAGAACGCGCAGATCCCCACGGCGCAGGCGCTGGCCCAGGCTGCCGCCCACACCGATATCTCCACCCTGGAGATCGACCCGGAGCACAACACAGTGCGCATTTCCGACCCCCTTGCCTCCATCGACGTGGGCGCGCTGGCCAAGGGCTATGCCACTGAGCGGGCCGCCCAGCGCCTGCTGGAGTCCAATGCGGACGGCTACGTGCTGAACATTGGCGGCAATATCCGCATTCTGGGACACAAACCCGATGGAAGCAGCTGGGCCACCGGCATCAAGGATCCCAGGGACCCGGAGCAGTATGCCGCCCGGGTCAGCCTTGCGGATACCTCCTGCGTGACCTCCGGCAATTATGAGCGCTTCTTCACCGTGGACGGGGTCCGCTATCACCACATCATCGACAAGGACACCCAAATGCCCGCCGCCTATTTTGCCTCCGTCACGGTGATCACGCCGGACAGCGGTCTGGCCGACACGCTGTCCACCGCGCTGTTCTGTATGCCCTATGAGGATGGGCTTGCCCTGACGCAGGCGCTTGGGAACGTCCAGGCGCTGTGGATCCTGCCGGACGGCACCCAATACAGGACCCCAGGACTGGAGCTGCTGGCGTCTTTCTCGGAATAAAACGTCCTTATCCCCCAATGGGAAGCCTGCCTGGCGGCTGCCTGGCATTCTCACTTTAAAAAACAAAGGAGGAGAAACTGCTTTGAAAAAAGACATCTCGTCTCTGCATGTGCCCCACAACAAGCACACCGCCGCATGCGAGCCTGTGCGGATCGACCTGCCCAAGGAGGTCGTTCTGCCCATGAATATGCACTCCGGCCATGAGGCCGAGCCCATCGTCCAGGTGGGCGACACGGTAAAGGTGGGGCAGCTGATCGCCCGCGAGGAGGGCCGATTCTCATCCCCCGTCCACGCCACCGTATCCGGCAAAGTAGTACAGATCGGCACCATGGACACCGCCAAGGGGAAACTCACCACCGTGATCCGTATTGAAAGCGACGGTCTGATGGAAGTCGCTCCCACCGTAAAGCCACCCGTGGTCACCGACTGCGACAGCTTCCTGCAGGCCGTGCGGGAAAGCGGCATGGTCGGCCTGGGCGGCGCGGCTTTCCCCACCTGGGCGAAGCTGAATGAGGCCAGAAATGCGGATTACAAGGTGGACACCGTTCTGATCAATGCCGCCGAATGCGAGCCCTACATCACAAGTGACCATCGGATGATGCTGGCACACCCCGAGCTGATCGCTGACGGCATCGAGTACCTGCGCAAGTACATGAGCGACTACCTGAAGGATGCGGTATATAAAATCTGCATTGAGAAGAACAAGCCCGACGCCATCGCGCTGCTGAAGAAAACCTTTGCCGGCAAGGATTATGTCCAGGTCCACGAGCTGAACGCCATCTATCCCCAGGGTGCCAAGCAGGTGATGCTCTACAACGCCACCGGCCGCGTTGCCATTGCCGGGCGGCGCTTCCCCTCCTTCGGCGCGCTGATCATCAATGTGTCCTCCCTGGCGCTGACGGCCCATTACCTGAACACCGGCATGCCGCTGGTGGAGCGCATCGTCACCGTGGACGGGCCCGCCGTGGAGAAGCCCATGAATCTGATCGCTCCCATCGGCACCCGGATCAGTGAGCTTCTGAAATACACGGGGCTGAAGTCCCAGCCGGGCAAGATCGTCGTGGGCGGCCCCATGAACGGCTCCGCCATCTGCTCGGTGGATGATCCGATCGTCAAGGTCTCCAACGCGGTGCTGGTATTTGACGAAAAGCGCGCCGTGCTCCCGGAGGCCTCCGCCTGCATCAACTGCGGCCGCTGCGTGGAAAAATGCCCCATCGGGATCAGCGTGGCCATGGTCGACCGGGTCATGAAGCTCCGCGACGAGGAGCGCCGGGTCAAGGCGCTGATCGACACCGGCGTACGGCAGTGCGTGGACTGCGCCTGCTGCTCCTACGTGTGTCCCGCCCACCGTCCCCTGCTCCAGATCAATCAGCAGGCCAAATCCTATCTGAAACAATATGCCGCCGCGCAAAAAGAAAAAGCGGGAGGTGCGACCAAATGACAACGCTCCATATTTCTCCGACGCCCCACATCCATGAGCCCGGCTCCTCCACCCAGCGGATCATGCTGGATGTGATCATCGCCCTGCTCCCCGCCACCGTCGCGGGCATTGTGATCTTCGGCATTTCCGCGCTGTGGACGGTCCTGACCTGTATCGCAGCCACTGTTCTGTCGGAATTTCTGTTCAACCTCTGCGCCGGAAAGAAGCAGACCGTCGGCGACCTGTCCGCCGTGGTCACCGGCCTGCTGCTTGCGCTGAACCTGAGCACCAACGTGCCCCTGTGGCAGTGCGCTCTGGGCGGCGTGTTTGCCATGGTGGTGGTCAAGGGCTTCTATGGCGGCATCGGCAAGAACCTGGTCAACCCCGCCATTGCGGCCCGCGTATTCCTGCTGCTGGCCTTCACCGGCACGGTGGCCGGCGGCGCGATGCCGGTGATCGCGGACCTCACTTCCTCCGCCACTCCCCTGGTGACCATCAACCAGGGCGCTGAGGCAGCCAAGGCAATTTCCCTGTCGGAGCTGTTTCTGGGCATCTACGGCGGAGCCATCGGCGAGACCTGCACCATTGCCCTGCTGCTTGGCTACGGATATCTGATCGTCCGGCGGGTCATCAAATGGTACGTCCCCGCCTCCTTCGCCGCCACGGTATTCGTCTGCGCTTTCCTCTTCGGCGGCTTTGACGTGGGCTATGCCATGCAGCATGTTCTGTCCGGCGGCCTGCTGCTGGGCGCCATCTTCATGGCCACGGACTATGTGACCACCCCCATCACCGGCACGGGCCGGGTGGTATTCTGCGTGGGGGCGGGCATTCTGACCTATCTCATCCGCCGCTTTGGCGGCTACCCCGAGGGTGTTTCCATTGCGATCCTGACCATGAATCTGCTGACGCCCTTCATCTCCGACCTGACCAAGAAGAAAACGCTGGGAGGTGTGAAGTGATGAAATTTCTGAGATCCGCACTGGTTCTTGTGCTGATTTTTGCCGTATTCGGTGCGGCAATGTTCGGCCTGAATTTCTACACCGGCCCACGTATCGAGGCAAACCGGGCGGGAGAAGCCCTCGCTCCTCTGCTGGCCGTCATGCCCGACGGCGCTGTCTTTGACGGCGACGCACTGATCTACGACGCGGCAGATGCTGCTGCCTCTTCCCTGACCGGCGTAGGGCCGCAGGTCCTGAAGATCTACCGCGAGGCCAACGGCACCGGCTACGCCGTCCAATGCCAGACGGTGGACAATTACACCAGCGAGCCTATGGAGCTGACCTTCGGTGTTGATGCCGATGGGAAGATCTGCGGCGTCCAGGTGGACAAGTACACCGATTCCATCGACGTGCGCACCAAGGACGAGGGCTTCCTTCCCTCCTTCGTGGGACAGGATTCCACGCTGGCCGACGTGGGTCTGGTGGCAGGCTGCACCTTCTCCTCTTCCTCCATCCGCAATGCGGTGGAGGCCGGGATGCAGTCACTGATCGGCAACGGGCTGGTAAGCGCAGGCGTAAAGAGCCCCGCGCAGCTGCTGACTGAGCTGATCCCCGCCGTCGCCCCCGGCATGGCCAAGGACGGCGTTCTGAAAGCGGCGCAGCTGGAGGCCCCTGACGGCCTGGGGATCGTCTACCAGGCCGATAACGGGACCGGCTTTGCTTACATCATGAACGATGCAGATAATTCCTTCCTGACCGTGGTCAACGCCATGGGGGAATGCGCTGTTTATGACGTGGATGGAAACAATGTGACGGAAGCCCACGCCGGCCTGACATCGGCGGCCCAGGCGGATGCGGCTGCCCGGCAGCAGGATTTCTCCGCTGACGGCGAAAAGAAGCTTGGAAAGATGTTCAAGGACGCCGCGCAGATCACGCCGCTCCGGCTGAACACCTTCGGCACCGTGGTCTATGCGGCCTCCTTCCAGAGCGAGGGAGCGGACTACACCCTGTTCTATTGCCGTCCCATCGGCTTTGACCAGATGAGCCTGTATGTGGTCCTGGACGAAAACGGAGCCATTGCCAAGCTGGATGCCAAGCAGCTCTTCTTTGAGACGGATTACTTCCCGGTGGACGATACCGTGGATCAGCCCGCCTACAAGTCCGGCTTCAACGGCATGGCGGCGGACAGCTCCTCCGCGGATGCCGGTATGATCTCCGGCGCGACCATGACCTCCAACGCCGTGCGCCAGGCCATCACCGATTCCTTTGCTGCCTTCGCGCAGCTCCAGAACGGAGGGAAATGAGCATGAAAGAGAATCAAACATCCCACCTGCTGGGCGGCGTTCCCGCCAGCCTGCTGACCATGGCCTCCGCACTGGTCATGGTCTCCAGTGCGGACCTGCGGGCCGCTGTTGGCATGAGCATTGTGGTGCTGGTGTCCACCCTGCTGGCCTCCATCACCATCTGCGCCCTGCGCCGGGTCATCCCGAAGGGCATCCAGCTCCCGGCGAATCTGCTGATCATCACGGGCTTCGTGTCCTTGGTCAATATGCTGATGCAGGCCCATTTCCCCGTGGCTGTGAACCTGCTGGGGGTGCACCTGGCCGCGCTGGCCGCCAGCCCCGTCATGTTTGAGGTGCCGGACAGCGCCGTGGCCCACGGTGAAGCGCTGACCATCCGCACCGCCCTCCTCACCGCGCTGTTCCTGTCCGCTGTGATGCTCGTCTGCGCCCTGATCCGGGAGCCGCTGGGCAGCGCGACCATCTGGGGCCGCCCCATTGCTTTCCTGGAAAGCGTGAAGGTCCCCATTCTGTCCGGCGCTTACGGCGGCTATCTGGTCATGGCGCTCCTGATGGCAGTGATCAATGCCCTTACCGCAGCGAAAAAGCATGAGAAAGAGAGGTCCGCAGCATGAGCGCAAATGTGATTTTTGGAATTCTTCTGGCCGGAATTCTCTCCGGCAACTATGCCATCGTGCGTTTTCTCGGCACCGGCGCGGTGATAACCAACCGCCGCCCTGTGGGGCAGTCCCTGGTGCTGGGGCTTGGCACCACCGTTGTTATGGTGCTCTGCGCGCTTATCACCTGGCCGATCAACACCTATCTGCTGAATGCGGCGGATTATCTGCAAACCATGGTCTTTATGGCGGTGGTCATTGGCGTTGTAGAGCTGCTCCATGTGCTTTTTCACAAGGTCCTGGATAACCTCTGCCACGCCGATTACGTCAGATTCGGCATCAACGGCGCCGTATTGGGAATGTGCATTGAAAACACTTCCCTCGGCTTTGGCGAAAGTCTGGTCACCGCGCTGGCCGTTGGCATTGGATTCACGGTGGTCCTGCTTCTCTACTCCCGCCTGCGGGAGGCCGTATGGGATGAGGATGCCGTCCCCGCTCCCTTCCGCGGGCTGCCCATCTCATTGCTGACCGCCGGAATGATCGCGCTGGCCTTGCTGGCGCTGAAGTTCTGAGCCGATGAAGAAACGCGACTGGATCCTGATCGGCGCGCTCCTGGCCCTGTCCGGGGTGCTGCTGGGCCTGCTGCTCCTGCTGCGGCAGGAGGGCGGCTATGTGGTCGTCCGCATCGACGGCGCGGAAGCCGGACGATACAGCCTCTCTCAGGAGGGGGAGTACCCGCTGAACGGAGGGACAAACCTCCTGCGGATCGAGGATGGGGCCGCCTTCCTGATCGATGCCAACTGCCCTGACCGGCTGTGCGTAAAGCAGGGAAAGGTGCGCTACAATGGGCAGACCATTACCTGCCTGCCCAATCGTCTCACCGTCACCGTTTACGGCACCCAGGAGCAGGGTGTGGATCTGGTCTCGAATTAGGGAGAAAATGATGAAAGCAAAAAAAGTAGCTTTCCTGGGGCTGTCCATCACCCTGGCCATGATCCTTTCCTTTGTGGAAAGCCAGATCCCGGCGTTCACCACCATCCCCGGCATGAAAATTGGACTGCCAAACTTAGTGACGGTATTTCTCCTGTACCGGGTAGGCTGGAAGGAGACCGTGGTGGTCAGCATCATCCGAGTCGCGCTGGTAGCGCTGCTGTTCGGAAATCTGCAAAGCCTGCTCTTTAGCCTGGCCGGTGCGGCGGTAAGCCTTGCAGGCATGATCCTGCTGAAGAAAACCGGCCTGTTCTCCCCCATCGCCGTCAGCGTTGCAGGCGGCGTCCTGCACAACGTCGGTCAGATCGCCGCCGCCTGCCTGTGGACCCAAACCCTCCAGATCGCCTATTACCTGCCCATCCTCCTCATCAGCGGCATCTGCGCCGGCATCCTCATCGGCCTGATCGCCGGCCTCCTGCTGAACCGGCTGAAGAATATCCATTTTTAAATTCCTAACAAAAAGCAGCACACAACTCCAGAAGCAGGAATTGTGTGCTGTTTTTTATTGGGACCCGCTGCATGGTCCATACGTCATCCCGTTCCATTCCCAGCGCGGGAAACAGTTCTCCAGGAAATATCTATGCGTCCCAGATCGACACAAATTGGCCCAACAACTATGTCCAAAACAGTTGACATTGAAATTCTGTCTGTTGTAGAATGGTAAAAACCTTAAGGCAACACCGCGCAATTGTGTCTGCGAGCCGCAGCCGTCTTTTTGCCCCAC